>Ga0272442_10006339_pt1 | contig 15566 bp, 22 predicted proteins | sample SSMForm2O_FD_200262 | JGI IMG/M metagenome (GOLD analysis project Ga0272442, IMG submission 200262) | Marine sediment archaeal communities from Little Sippewissett salt marsh, Falmouth, MA, United States - SSM-Form-2O | ecosystem: Environmental > Aquatic > Marine > Wetlands > Sediment ...
AAATATAATATCAGAAAGTTCTTGCTCATCTTTTAATAGATCAATTGTAAAATCTCTATGTTCTTGATAAAACATCCAAAGATGAGATCCAAAGGCACCATCAGTGATTCCAGGAATATATATTGGAATCTTATTTTTCCAAGACCAGTATAAAATTGAGTCCTTTCCCTTCTTCTCTTTTTCGAGTTGTTTTCCAAATTCCCAAGCAAGTTCTTTTGTTGACCACTTTTTCTTTTTTTCAAATAATTTAGCTAAGATAGGTTGTATTTTTTTCTCAAGTATTTCTCCATAACATTCATTCGGAATAAAGATATTACCCAGTCGATTTATACCCATCCTGTGGAGCTCAATATCATCTGCTAAAAAAGATCCATGATAATAATCTCTCCAAATCCTTGCTAGATCGTGATCTAATGTTCCAGAGGTTGTAATTACAACATCGAACAAATTATGCTTTAACATATCTTTAATGATACCGCGAACTCCAGTAGAACATATGCATGCTGGAAAAGAAAGAAAACGTATGCAATACTTTTCTTTTATCATCTTTTCAAGAATGTCAACGCCAACAGCAACCTTTTTAGCTGTAAAACCACCCGATTTATATAATTTTTTTATCAATTTATTAGAACTTAAACTATCTGTAATTGAAATGTCTTCTATGGGTTTTCCTTTCATTTATTCACCTAATGTATGTCAAAGGATCCGTAGCCTACACAGAAACTACCAGGATGTACATCATTTGATGTTATATATTTTAGCAATTTTGCATTTGTGGCATGAAGTTTTTTTGATGCAACAAGTAATGCAGCAACAGGGCCATAACCGCACATAGAAATATTATTATTATAAACAGTGGAGATTAATCCTTTTGGATTTAATTTAAGAATTTGATCTATAGCAAGTTGATCTTGTTTTCTTGCATATTCATCAGCAGTTAGATTATTTGGAGGTAGTCTACCGTATGCTCCTCCTTCGTGAGAAAAATCACTACTTGCAATTATTATGATTCGTCTATCGTCATTTTGGATAACATCTGCTATTATTTTTCCAACTTCATTAGCTGTTTTGAAATTTTGTATTGCCATTGATATGAGAGCAACTGAAAACTCTTTCTCCTTCCCAATATATTGTAAATAAGGTAACTGAACTTCAATACTGTTCTCTCCATATGGGTGAGATTCTTCATTTATATCAATAATATCTCCTACAAGATTTTCAATAAGTTCGGCATCCATTTTTATACATCCTAGCGGCGTTTCCCAATTTCCTTTGGGATAAAGTGCAACACTTGAACCACAGCCTTGATGATTTGGACCAATAATGATAAAAGCATCAGCAAATCCATCCTCTGCAATGGAGAAATAGGAATGCGCAGCTATTGATCCTGAAAATGAAATACCTGCATGTGGTACAACAACTCCTTTCAATGAACCAACCATCTTTTTAATTTTAGGGAGTTTACTTGGACCATACTCATTAATGAAACTATACTCGATTTGCTGTAAAAGATCACTTTTTATGCAAGGATAAAAACTTCCTGCAACTGAGGCTCTTCTAATATATTCACTACTCATTTTTTTTCCTCAAAATATGTATTGTATATAACCACATTAATCTTATCCACAAAAAATATAAATATACTTGATGAATTCGGGTAAAAATTGGATAAGGGTTGTAATGGAAACGGTTTGTCATATTGAAATAGTAAAAGATGGACAGGATTTTGTAGCTAGAGTTCACTTATCTGATGGTTCGACCAAAGAGTATCGTCATCGAGTTTTTGAAGATGCACTGACTGAGATGGTAATCGATCTCCAAGAAGAGCTTGCAGAAGGATGAAAAATATATTTTACATAAATTGATTTTTAAATACTAAAAACTAATAGTTTAAAGAGACCTTCTTTAAAAAACACTTTGAACCAAAAATAGTGCTAAAATAAAAAATACCAAAATATACATTATATAAACAAACATTTTTCTCTTTTTTACCATTTTCTGATATCTTTCTTTGCACTCTTCTGAGCAAAGTGTCTCTAAAAATGGAATAGCTTTACCACATATATGACAATGTGTATGTTGAGAAACTTTTTCTACCATATCTGATACCCTGCTATATACGATTCTTATATTGAAATACTTTACTATACATTTTTAATAATTACTTTACCGTTTGATACTTCAATTTTAATAATCGATTGAATATTAACATTAGTTTCATCCATAATATTTTTTGTAATGTTACTCTTATCTACAGCTATAATAACACATATAACAATTACACCCATTGTTTTAAGAGTGGTTAGTACTGTCTTAAGAGTTCCACCAGTACTTAAAACATCATCTACAATAGCTATTCTATCTCCCCTTTTAAGACCATTTATATACAATTGTGATTTTGAATAACCTGTTTTTTGTTCTACGCAGATTTCATTGGGAAGGTTGTATTTTCTTTTTCTAATTATTATAAAAGGAATATTCATTTTCAATGATAATGCTGTGGCAAGTGGAATTCCCATTGCTTCAATTGTTACAAGTTTATCAATCTGTCCACAGCTCTCTAATATATTTTGCATTTCAATTGTGACTTCTTCTAAAAGTTCAGGTTTTATCTCTGGTATGCCATCAGTAATTGGATGAATAACATAGTCATAATCTATCATTTTTACAATTGGAGCTTCTTTAAAGGATTTTTTTAATCTTTCTAATTTCATATTTCTCCCACTTCTTTACAAGTTTTTTTAAGTATTGGTATAAATTCATCAATAATCTTTTTTGTTATCTGTGGCATTACAACAATGCGAAAACAAGAGAGATGATCAATCTTGTTTACTTTCCAGCCTTTTTTTGATAGGCTGTTTACAATTTCTGATAGTTTTTTTACCTTAATACCAAGCACATTTATAGTAGGTTTGATGACTAAAGGTAGGCCTATCTCTGTCACTCTCTCTTCTACATATTTTGTAGTTATCATGCAGTTTTTGATAACTTTTTTATAGCCGTCTCTACCAAGGTATCTTGTAACAGCATATGCAGCAGCAACTGGGCCGCCGGATCTAGTACCAAGAATACCTGCTTGACTTTTACTACTAATACAATGCGACTCTATACTAATTTTTTCTAACCATTTTTCATTTCTCATAACAATTATTCCTAAGGGAATAGCTGAGTAACCCATTTTATGGGCATCTATTGAAATGGTACTTACTCCTTTTAATTTGAAATCAAAATCTGGAACATTATAACATAACTCATTTAAAAAAGGTATTACAAAACCACCAAAGGCAGCATCAACATGAAAAAATATATTTTCATCCAAGCAAATTTCACTTAACTCTGGAATTGGATCAATGGTTCCTAATTCTGTTGAACCTGCAATTCCTAAAACAGCAGCAGTTTTATCACAAATCTTGTCTTTTACTTTTGCAATATCTATACAATATTTTTCATTCAATGGTATAGAAATAAGTTTCATATCCATTAATGATGCAATTTTTTGGAAAGAAAAATGAGCACTCTTTGGAATTATAATTTCATTTTTTTCAGTTAATCGTTTTGCGAGCCACATAGCTGTTATATTTCCTTCTGTACCGCCACTTACAATTTGTCCCATTGCCGATTTTGGTGCATGTAATAAATCTGAGATAAATTTTATTAATCGCGATTCAATTTCTTTTGTTCCAGGAAACAGTTCAGGATCACCCAAATTCGATTCTAAAAATTTTATATATCCTCTTTTTGCAATCTCATGAGGTTGTGTACACATGGAACCAAGTATATGACCACTAGAGAATGTAAAATCCTTTTTTCTGTGTATATCAAGTTCTTCAAGTATTTTATAGTATTTTTTTTTCTCATTTTTTGTTTTCATCAAATATTCGAAATACTAACAAACACAAAAAAGATTTCGCTATCTACACCATCACATTTTAATACCGGAAAATGTATTTTGGTTTTATGATGGAAAAAGAAACTAAGATTGGAAATGAGGAAGTTACATCTTTTCTTAAACTGCCTGTTTACACTCGTGAAGGAACATATGTGGGACATGTTAACAATATTTTCTTAGACATGGATGAAAAATGTGTTAGCAGTCTTTTATTGACCAATACTAATCCTTCTCTAGTTGAAGGCACAGTTGATGTGGCTGTTCCTTATAGATGGGTTAATGCTGTTGGTGATATAGTTATTCTATCTCATTTTCCTGAGAAAGTTACTACTAAAAAGAAAGAAGAAAAAACTGAAGATAATAATTCGGAAATCGACGTTATTGAGTAAAGAAGAACTATTATTTCATACATATTTAATTTATAAATTATTCCGCCAATAATATAAAGGTTAAAGGGTAATTTTTCATATTAACTAGGTTGAATAATAAATGCTGAATTAAAATGAATTATTTAGTTTTTTTGAGAATGAGGTCTTGTTAGACATTTTCTTGTTGACAATATAATTTTCTTCAATAATCCTCGTTTTGAACTATCTGGAAAAAGACATATTATACTCTTTTTTGAATCAAAAAGTTTTAAAATGAAGCAAAATATAGAAATTTTTTAAGTTTTTTCATGGTTTTAAAATGGGATTGTTAAATTTTATTGAAAATTAAGCTTACTAACTCTGATATTTGATGATAAAATTATAAATTTATTCTCTACTAATTTTGAAGAAAAACACATATAAAAGAAAATGCTTTTATATAATGAAGTTTATATTATTATAATACTGTAGCTGGGTGTACGAATGTAAGAACCGTACAACAATGTTTAAATAGATAGAAAGATAAATAATCAAGCGGGAAAATATAAAATGGTGAAAAATATGGCCAGATGTAGAACCTTGAAAACAGGCATAATATTGGGTATTTTACTTGTTAGTGCTATTGCTTTTATACCTGGTACAACGGTATCTCAACAGGCTGAAGAAAGTAACAGATTAATAAGTTTCAATTCTTATATAGATCTTACCTATGATACCACTCCGTTAAATGACCCGCTTTCAATAGATGTCTCTGTAACTGTACCGATAACGGTAAAATACTGGACAGACATCCCAGCGGGGTTTAGAAAACTTCCATTTCCGATTAATTATTTGATTCTATTCGGACAAGCAATTGGTCCAATGCAAAAAATTCATTTGGAAATACTTAATCCTCCTGATTGGGCTAATGTTTATATTAGTTCTCCAGACGTTTTAACAGACATTCCTTTTAGTACTGAAGCATATAAAGAAATTACAGCCGATTTGATTGTTTCACCAAGGGTTGAAGCACCATCAGTATCTTATAAAATCGATATCAGAGCATCTTGCAGTCAGATTAAGAGATTAAATGGATTTTCTTATCAGGAAAGCATAGATTTTACGCCATCATTTATTCCAACAATTGAGATTACTCCACACGATCCTATCCGCACCGTTGGTCCTCATGAATCAATAAATTTCAAAATCGATGTTAAGAATTTAGGGAACAAAATTACAAGAGTAACACCAAAATTGATAGGTGTAGATGAAGATTGGACTCCAACGATTAACCCACCTGAATATGAAATTCCACCAAATCAAGAAAGCACATTTTCTTTTTCAATTATTACACCCTTTGATTTTGGCTGGCATAATGACTATGGACGATTTCAGATAGACTTTAGAGCTGAAGTCTACCCATTTAGACAGATTGCTGCGAATCATACTCAGAGCATATATCTGGTAGTAAATAATTATGGATTTTCAACTCCGGGTTTTGAGTTTATAACACTTATATCGGCCCTTATGGTAATTGGCATTATTATAAAAAGAAGACGAGTAAGGTAATTACAAACTTGATTTGGTAAGGTATGGGATGAAATTGGTTAAAAGTGGAACAAAATTCATTTCAATGTTTCTTTTATGCAGTGTATTCTTAGTTTTTTCAATGACTTCATGTGTAAAAGGAGAAATTGAGGAACCTGCTGAGATTGTTGCATCAATTGATTCACCAGATAATACAATCCCCCCAATAAAACTAGAATGGACAACGATAGATCTTGACGTGATAGACGCATATGGTATTAATTGGTCTGACCTGTCAACGAGATTGACCTTTAGGGCTAATTATTGGTGGCCGATTATACATCCAAATTGGAGGCCATTTTTAGGATATAGTTCATTACGTTTTGAACCTGAAATTATAGAAGGTGATCCTAGAGGATGGTTTATGAAGGTAACACCCAATGGGATTCCTAGTGCAGATCAAGGAAGGACTTATGATTTAAAGTTAGAAGTTAAAACAGATGATATTGCAATTGATTATGCCGTTGTTATTGGCATCAAGACTACCAGAGTGGATGTTTTTGGCGAAGATTCTGGAATATCATATATTTATATACCTGTTAAGGCATCTGCACTTAATAATGTTAAAATGAATGTTGGATCAACAACAAAAGAAGCAGCTCCTCATTCATATGTTACTTTTGATATAACTATTAGCAATCTTGGTTATTACAAAGACATGTTTAAATTGGAATTTATTGAGGAAAACAAATTGGAGGCATTGGCTTCTAAACAATTATTCGTCCTCAATCCTGGAGAATCACAAAATTTGAAAATTAACATATTTACGCCTGATAAATTTTTTGATCTAGGTACGCCCAACAAAATTGATATTTATGCTACTTCTTCCGGAGATTTAAATCCAATACATATTGGAACTATTGTTGTTGTTACAAAGGGCGTCTTTATTTCTCCTTTGGCTTTTATGATTGCAGCTCCAATTATTATCTTTCTGATAATAATTTATATTCTGTTTTTCTATTATAGGAACAAAAAGCAAAGGGAGCTTTTTGGAAAGCCAGATAAACCATGGAATCTATCTGAGGAACGCAAATATCTGAAAAAACTAAAAGAGAAAGATAAAGAAGAATACAAAAAAGTTCGAAAGATGATGCAAGATGAGTACAAATCATCACTACTATGGTATGAAAGTTATCGTAATGATATGAGTGAGAGATCAGGATCAAATAATGGAATTTTAATTAATTTATTTAAAAAATCAAAAAAAGATGATAAATCTATAAGCCAAGATACAAAAATTCAAGTAGATAAGAATAAGGAGATAGAAAAGGAAGAAAAACCAAAACTAGAAACCTCTAAAACAGAGATTATAGAGGAATATAAGGAAGAGAAAGATCCATTTACAACATTCTTTAATAATTTTGCAATAAAAGAAAAAACAAAAACGACTGAAAAAAACCAAAAAGAAAAAGAAGAAAAAGGTAAAATTGCAATTCAATTAACTGTCAAGAAAAAAAGTAGAAAGGATAAAGCACTTCTAAAAATTAAACGCGAACAGGAAAAACAGAAAAGAAAACTCAGTCAATAAATTTATTTGGAAGACGTATTATTTTTATATTTTGTTAAATTAAATCGTTTTAATTCATTAAGATGATATAGTGAAACGTACGAATATTAACATCAATAGAGTAATTGCAGTTATAAAGGATATTACCCATACATTTGCATTCCATCTTATTATTTTAATACCATCAAGTGGACCAAAAGGTAGCAAATTAAAGGTTGCTAAGAATGAATTGATTAGGCAAATAAATCCTATGATTTGACTAGCGATTGGTGATTCATAGAAAACAAAAAGATAGAGTGGGAGAGTTATAGCAGCAATTACAATATTGGCTAGAGGACCTGCAAGTGCTATCTGTCCAATTTCAAAATTTCTTACCTTGCCTCTAAACATAACTGCTCCAGGAGCTGCAAATACAAATGGGGTAAAAATTCCAAGAAATAGTGCCAAACCTAAACCCCAGGGATACATTCTGAATTCGGACCAAAGTCTATATTTCTGTGCTATAAATTTATGTGAAATTTCATGAACAAAAAATGCAGTTATAATTCCTAAAAAAATCTTTCCAAAATCGTTTTGAAACTTATTTAGATCAAATCCATCTAAAACTTGAAAAAAATTATTTCCCGTAAGCGCAAGGGAAAATGCTATAGTCAATATACCAATTGATATGATAAGATGAATTATTTCTGTTTTGCTGAATTGTCCAGGTTTTCCCATTTCAATTGTTCCCTTTGGAAAATACATATATTCTCTAGGAGATATGTCATGAAATGATGTGTAGTGTTTTTTCTCTTTTAACATATTACTTTTTCAATTAATTAGAATTATCCTTATGAATGTTTTGAAGAAAAATTATCAACCTGTTAAAAGGCTTGTTATGTATGGGAAAGCAACGAGGGTTCCTATCATGCTACCTACATTTGCAAGTGCTACAACCATTAGCAATCTGATTACCCTGTTGTTCCAGAAATCTCGTAAGCTATCTATTTGACTTAGTCCCTTAAAATCTCTGATAACGGGTGTTCTTAATTTTGCTTCTACATATCCTGCAACCCATCCTGCAGCTATTGCAGGATTCAATGAGGTTATTGGGGCAGCTACAAAGGCAGTAGCTATAGTAAAAGGATGGCCTCTGGCAATTGCAGTTCCTATTGCTGAGAACGTACCATTGATTAAAAACCAATAAATGAACACTTCCAATGCCAGATCCAATCCTTTAAAGTAAAATGCATAAACGATTAATGCTGCAAAAACAATAGGTACTGCATAGCCAATAGTTTTCAATACACTGAAACGTTTTCTAGGTATATATTCAAGTTCTATTAAATCGACATTAAGTTCTTTCTTTTCCAAATGTTTTTTAATACCTTGAAGATGGCCTGCTCCTACCACAGCTATAACCCTCCCTTTCTTACTTTCGTCAAGAATTTTTTTAGCAATATATTCATCTCTCTCATGGATTAGCACTGTTGCCACACTTGGAGCGATCTTACCAAATTCTTCCATCATTGTAGAAATAACATCTTGATCCATTATCTCCTTAAGATTGATCTCTTCTAGATCTTCTTCGTCGTATCCTAAAATTGCTTTAAAAAATTCCCAAATCAATCTAAATTTTTCTCTAACTCCCATCTTTTTCCAAGCTCTTTTTAGAGTAATAGATATATCTCTATCCACAAGTGCAATATCTATATTATTTTTCTTTGCTTCATCCATCGCTGCAATCATCTCTGAACCAGGTTCAATACCATGCTCCTTACCCAATTTTCTCTGAATCGATGATAAAAATGTTTGTGCAAGCATGAAATAAGCATTATTTGATTTTAATAGAGAAGTGACTGGTGTATTTTCCCATTTGTCTTTTTTGATTATACCTTCATAACGTCTTTTACAAAGTTCAACTGCAACAACATCAGGTTTATATTTTTCAATTGCTTCTTTTACCTCTTTTACACTATCCTTAGAAATATGTGCAGTGCCAATTAGTATAATATCATCATTAACTTTGTCTTGCAAGGTATTTCCCTTCGCTTTATTATTAATCTACTGTAAAAAATTATTTAAAGTTCAGCTTCAAAATCTTCTATTGTAGGTTTAAAATCATCATAGGATTTAATCTTGCCTTGCTCTTTCATTATAGCTCTTGTTAAAAGCCAGTATACAAGAGCTAATGCACGTCTTCCCTTGTTATTTGTTGGTATTACTATATCAAGGTATTTCAGTTCATTGTTGGTATCACATAATCCTACGACAGGAATGCCAATGTTTTTTGCTTCATTTAATGCTTGCGAATCGGCAAGCGGATCAGTCACAATTATGAGTTCCGGTTCGAGAAATCCTCTGGAACTTGGATTTGTTAGTGTGCCTGGTCTGAAACGACCATCTAAAACTTTTATACCAGTATATTCAGATAGTTTCCTGATGGGTTTTTGTCCATACTGACGTACAGATACAACTAAAACATTTTCTGGTTTATATTTTGTAAGAAACTTTGCAGCGATATTTATTTTCTTATCAGTTTCGTTAACATCAATGATATATAATCCATCATTTCTAACTTTGTATATGTACTCCTTCATATCTGCTGTTTTCTGTCTTGTTCCGATATGTGCACCAGATGTCATATATGTCTCTTCTGATGCCATCATCTCTACACTCTTTTTTACGTTTTCTTCCTGTTGATCTTTGATCATATGTTTTTTCACCTTAATCTAAACTTGCTTTTCAACTCTTTTAACTGTGATTGGTATTGCATCTTCTTTGAACTCAAGCATGGCAATGTCAATGGGGAAAATGATGTCCTTTGGTATTGAAATTAAGGAGGGAGCCCCCATGGATATTTGCAATGCTCTTGCACCAATTATTCGCGCTTTTTCAAATCGAGTGTATTTCAAATTTAACCTCCATATATGGATTAAGTAGAAGCACCAAATACTAGAAACATTTAAAAAGATTACCATTAACCCCTTTTTCAAACTCCATGGGATTCAGTGAACTCATTAGAGCGGTTTGAAAACTCCTCTAAAGCAAGTTGAATATCTATTGTTATATCTCTTAGTAGTTGATCCAAATGATCATTTCTAAATTCTTTAACACCATCAGCATCAGAAAAGAGTTTTCCTAGATATTTCCCATCGTTTTTATGAATTTCTATGCCATATAATATTTCTTCCATTCCTTTCCCCCCTCTGGAATTTAGCAAATCAAATTTGATATATAAATCTTTTGAAATATTCAAATCTTTTTATATCATTCTGCTAATTAACTTGTTTATCTCTTTCCCACGATATCCCAATGCTCCTTTATTTATGAATGACCTTTTAATGCCTTCATATCCTTTTTTGGGTGGATTAAGTCTAAAGATTGGTTTAACATCTGGAATATCTTTATATTTAAATTTTTTATCTATAATAGCTTGAGCAAGATTTTCTATGCTTTTGTGGGATGTAGCTGATTTTATATAGCCTTCAGTTAAATCTTTATCACCAGTTATTTTACCCCTTGATAGAATTAAATTCGATAGAAGATTTTTATCTACTTCGCCCCAGGTAATATAGTCTTTTGCTACATGTAGCATACCTTGAGTATTATTGCTCTCTTCTAAAAGAACACAGTGATTGGTCCTAGTCAATCGAAGTAATTGCAAAGTTCGTTTAATGTCTGGTTTCATGTTTATTTTTCCTCTAATTCGTACAACTGCAAAAACCATGTTATTCTACCTCCTCAGATGGTATTTTTTGTATTTCCTCTAAATTAGGATCTACATTTCCAGATAATATACCAGTACTTGCAATCTCGCTATTCATAACTCTCATTCGAATATTTTTTTGTAGTGCATCAAAAACGGCTTTTGCATAATTTACTGTAGTTTTTGTTTTTCCATTTGTAAATGCCCAACAGTCTTTTACTCCTGCTAGTTTAAGTATTTTTTTAGCTACATCTCCAGTTGCAAGACCAATTCCTTGTGGAGCTGGTTTAAATGTAATTTCAACGGATCCACTTTTTCCTGTTACAGCAAAAGGTATGGCATGGGGTTTTCCACAGCCACATTCCCATGAACCACATCCTCTTCTAATCTCTATCATATTTAACTTTGCATTTTCTATGGCCTTTCGTATACTAGATCCAACTTCCTTTCCCTTTGCTTGGCCAAGTCCAACATATCCATCATTGTTTCCTACAGCTACAGTGATAACGAATTTTACTCGTCGACCTGAGTCAGTCATACGTTGAACCATATTTACATCAATAACCTCATCATTTGTTTCTGGAAGTAATATGTCTACGATTTCTGGCTCCCTAAGAGGTAAACCCGTTTTTAAAGCATCTCTCATAGAAGTAATCTTTCCGCTACTAACCATTTTTCCAAGCCGGGTATTTGGGTTCCACTCAATGGGTGTTTTTTCTCTTTTTCTAGTTGGACTTTGTTCTCGTTTTTTCATTTTTGCCATTATTTGCCCCCAATAATTTCACTTTTAATATTAGTAACATTATTTGTAATTTTTTCGTCAAGATGTTTTCCTAGAAGCCTGTCTTCGTTTGGTAATTTCTCTTCACTATGTGGACATTTAATTCCAGCATCTAATACGCCTTTAAGTGCAGCAAAAACCCTAGAGCCTTTAACAGGAGTTTTAAGTCCAATATCTAGTACTCCTTCACTAATTCCATTTTCTTTTGCTCTCTTTGCTGCCAATAAACCTGTTAGATATGCTGCAGGGGTTGTAGATGTCGAAAAATTCCATTGATAGTTTTTTTCGAGTTCTTTAGAAACAGCTGAAGCAAGTATTTTATCCCCCGTCTCATCATATTCAACAAACTGTACATAGATATTTTTCAGAGAATTTCTTATTACTATTCTTGTCTTTCTAGATTTTAATAGTTTGAGTCGTTTTCTATAATCAGTTTTACCTTCACGTCTTCTTCTTGGTTTGATATAATATCGAGGTCCTTGTTTCATTGATTTTTCTCCTCCTTTAAGATGCCATCAGAAATAAGGTGAGAATTGAGATGATGTTTACTTCTAAATTCTCCACCCTTTGCCTTTCGATAATATTTACGATAATTGCTTTTGCTAACTTTTCCTTCATCTCTAAGTAAACGTAGAAACCCTCTTAGGGATCTAATGGTACGGATCCATTGATTTTTCCTAGGAAAACGTGCATACTTTGCTCCTTTCCTTGATCCCTGACCACGCCTTCTCCCCTTCTTTTTCTGTTTTTTATTGAATTTACTCCGTCCATGTGATATACCTTCCTCCTGTCGACTTTTTATAGCCTTACCTCTTATTAAAATCCTAATGTCATCTTTTGTGACAGCCTTAGCTATCTCATCAATTCTATCATGGTCCATCCATACTCTGTTAACACCACATTTAAGTATTGATGCTGCCATCCTTCGTTGATTCCTTAAATCAGTCATGTTTTTATCCTCAAATATTAAGTATTCTTATGTTCAACTCTTCGGCTTTCTTTTCAATGTCAATACGTTTTTTTGTTCCAACTGTGCTACCTATTCGTACAGCTTGTGTTTTTGGATCGATATCTTTAAGATCATGGACATTTTGTATTGCAACCTCTTTAAATCCAGATGGATGTAATCCACGTACCTCTTTTGGCCCTCTAAAGCCAACCCTTACCTTATTAGGTCTATATTTTAAGTTAATCCGCATTTTCGAAGTTATACCATCTGGTCTTCTCCAAGTTCTAGTTATTTTCTTATATCTAAACCATTCCTCTCTGAGGAATTCTGGGGTTCTCTTTTTTATCTGTTTTCTTATCGATAGTTTTTCTTTTTGCTCTATACTAATAACCGGCTTTTTCTTTACTCTATATACATCCTCTTTCTCATCTATTTCTTGGTCTTTTTCTTTTTTTTCTTTAGTCTTTATTTCCTCTTTCTCCTCTTTTATTGTTTCAGTTTTCTTTTCAACTTTTTCTTCTGGTTTAGGATGTTTCTTAACTTGAGTAGACTTTTTTATCTTCATTAGTTGATCCTTGATATCTATTGCAATATTTTCATTAATACCTTTAACTTTTGTTAAATCTTCAATAGAAGCTTTTTTTAATTTATCAAATGAATCAAACCCACTTTCGTAGAGTAGTTCAGCTTTTGATTCGCCAACCCTCTTTAATGATTTGAATTTATCAACGACGTCTTTCTTTGCCATTTTATTTACCTCCTTTACTGGTTCGATAGACGCCATCCTGGAACACACGTATGTCTCGATTTCTCACTATTGTAGATCTTTCAATGTTTGCAACAGTCTGACCAACTTTTTCTTTGTCAATGCCCTTAACAGTTATGTCGTCTCCCTTAGTATCTACTATAACACCTTCAAGAATTTTTGCTTTACGAGGCGCTCGTTCACCTAGAAAATTTTGAATGACAAATTCGCGTCCTTCAACAGACGTCTTAATAGGAAAATGTGAGAACACGGTTTTCATCTTATATTCAAATTCTTCAGTAACTCCCTTAATCATATTTTTAATATGTGCAACATAGGTTCCAACCAATGCTTTCTGTTTTTTTCTAGGATTTTTGCATTGTATTTCAATAACCTTGTTATTAACATTTATATTTATTTTTGGATGGGAAAAAACTCTAGATAGAGAACCTTTCTCCCCCTTAAAAGTTAAGGTTTCATTGTGAAATGTGACTTCTACATTGTCGGGAATTGTTATCTTTTCTTTTATGTCAGCTATTTTTGTCATTGTTAATCACCTACTATCTCTAATAGACATAAGCCAATACCTTTCCACCGACTCCATTTTTCTTTGCTTCATTTTGGGATATAATTCCTTGGGTTGTTGTCAATATCAATAAACCAAAATCTCTAGCTGGAAGATATCGAGATTCCCATTTCTCTAAGTCTTCTCTTTTTATGGGATATCTTGGTTTTATAACTCCACAGTTGTTGATATTACCCGTTAATTTTACTTGAAAAACACCTGCTTTTCCATCCTCCATATATTCAAATTCGCTGATGTATCCTTTTTCTTTCAATAGATTTAGAACACCACCTATTAATTTTGAAGAAGGTTGTATAAGGCATGTACCTTTCCCTTTAATTTCAGCGTTTTTTATGAGAGATAATGCATTTGCTAGCGGATCATTTAACATTGTTGATTTTAGCCTCCTATGAGTATTTTTTAAAACCTAAATCTTCTGCTTTTTCACGGAAACACTGTCGACAAACATGTAGACCATAAGATGTTATCAGTCCTCTTTTTCTACCACATCTTTCACATCCTTTGATTCTGCCGTAAATCTTTTTTTTCTCTTTTATCTTCATTCTATGACCTCCACGTTAAATTTCTCAGAAAAAAATCTCGTTGTTTCTTCTTTTGTTAATTTATGTCTTTGTGGTATTTTTTTACGTTTTATACGTCGACGTTTAATAGGATATCCAGGTTTTTCCATTGTTACACAAACATCCATTCCGAATATCCCAATATTTGGATCATATCTTTGATTCTTAAATAATGTGTGGTCTGGCATTCCAAAGGAGAGGTTTCCTTCGCTATCAAACGCATAATCTGCAATTCTATTTTCTCTTGTTTTTAACGCCTCGGTTAGAAAAGAATAGGCATCCTTTTTACGTAAGGTAACCTTACAACCTATCGGCATTCTTTTTCTAATGCCCCATTCTTTACTAGTTATTTTTGCAAGGGTTTGAATCGGAGTGTGTCCCGTAATGCTTTTTAATACACTTTCAGCTTTTTTTAGTCTTTCACCTGCCTCGCCAACTCCTATATTAATTGTAACCTTTTCGATTCTAGGTCCGATTGTGGTTTTTACAGAAGAGTTTTTGTCGCCTTCTGACATTAAATCTTCACCTCAGGTAACAATATCTCAGGTTTAGTTTTTCCAATAGGAAATACATATTCCTGATGAGTTGAGAATTCATTTACTCCCTTCATTTTTGCAATATTGGATTTTGATGATTGAATTATTTCAAGATCTTGAACATTGGCCATTTGACCGATATGGCTCCCTCCAATAATCATTGATATGCTTCCTTTGGCCAGTGGATATACATCACTAATTTTTTTATCTTTGAGAGATAATTTTAAAACATCTCCTGTTTTATATTCGTCTTTCTTTACAAGCTTATTATTTCCATCGTGTAGATTAAGTTGTGTTTTCATTCCATGTACAATAGTCTTTTCCTCTATGCGACAAAGTTTCCACTCAGTTTCCTCTTGGGAAATTGGAACTAATGTTAGCTTTCCTGCTT
>Ga0272442_10006340_pt1 | contig 15565 bp, 12 predicted proteins | sample SSMForm2O_FD_200262 | JGI IMG/M metagenome (GOLD analysis project Ga0272442, IMG submission 200262) | Marine sediment archaeal communities from Little Sippewissett salt marsh, Falmouth, MA, United States - SSM-Form-2O | ecosystem: Environmental > Aquatic > Marine > Wetlands > Sediment ...
CATTGCAGGCTCGGTTGAAATCGCTGCTTTCGTCAAATCCGGCAGAACGAATGCAGGGTTGTTCATCACAGCGGTACCATCAATTTTAACTTTTGTACCCAACGGGTCGAAATCCGGCATTCGACACTCTGTTTTTGAGCATATTGCACCGGTGATGTCAATGTTGACTGTGATAGAGTCGCCGGTTTGGGGCTGGAAATCTTTGATGCTGAAAGGCAGAAGCACCGTAAACCTGTCACTGAATACGTCAAGTTTTTGTCCTGAAAATTCATCAAAATAATCTGTCGGCTGCGGAAATATCGGCGCTGAAAAGCTTACAGGCTTTTCAGCGGAAGGCTTGAGCTGAAGATTCATACCGCCCGGAGCGGTTTTGGCGGATGCGTAGAAATGCCAGTCTCTTTCCAGTTGGAAATGAATTGCAAATGCCGATTTTGCACTCGGCCGAACGAATTCATATTGCTGTTCGATGGTGACAGTAACCGTATCGGTCTTAATTATATCAGCAGGTGGGGGTGCGGCGAAACCATCAACGACCAATAGCAAAATCGAGCATAATGTGACAGCAGCTTTTTTTCGCATAGAAGCGTCTCATATTTGATGCCCCAAAATTATTCGGGGTTTGTCTTCTGTTCGGATTTTGCCTGTTCGCCTTTTTCCTGTTCTTTTGCGAGTAAATCGGTAACGGTGGGTTTGTCCAGTTCACCACCATCCAAAATCAACTTGACATCAGCGGCGTCGAGTGTTTCGTATTTCAGCAGTGCTTTTGCTATGCGCTGGAGCCTATCTTTGTTTGTTTCTATCAGTTCTTTTGCTTGTTTGTACGTCTGGCCGGTAATTCTTTTTACTTCTTTGTCAATTTCTTCCGCGGTGCTTTCCGAATATTCTTTCTCGCCCGGCATCAGGTACATCTGGTCTATCAGCCCACCCTCCGGGCCGTAGCTAATCGGCCCGAGCTGCTCACTCATTCCCCAGGTCAGCACCATTTGTTTTGCAATCCTTGTGGCCTGCTGAATATCGGATTGTGCACCGCTGGATATGTCATCGCAGAATAGTTCTTCGGCGATTCTTCCGGCGAAACACACCTGGAGCAGCGCCATGCAATATTTTTTGGTAAAAAGTGTTCTGTCTTTTTCCGGCAGGGCAAAAGTAGCTCCGCCCATTGGTCCGCGAGGAATTATACTTACCTTGTGTAAAGGGTCTGCCTCTTTCAACATAGACTGGACGAGGGTATGGCCGGCCTCGTGATAAGCTGTTATTTCTTTTTCTTTCTGGTCGATTACCCTGCTTTTTTTAGCCCTTCCCCATCGCACCTTATCACGCGCCTCTTCGAGGTCTGTCGTCTCCACATGGTCTTTTTCGGCCATAGTTGCTGCAAGGGCCGATTCGTTGATAATAGCGGCAAGGTCGGCCCCACTGAACATAGGCGTTCCTCGCGCCAATTTTTCGAGGTCGGCATCAGGCCCCATCTTTATTTTCTTAGCATGGACCTTTAGGATTTCAAGCCTTCCTTTCAGGTCCGGCAGCGGCACAATAACCTGCCTGTCGAATCTGCCCGGCCGGGTCAGGGCATGGTCTAAAATATCGCTGCGATTTGTTGCAGCAATAACAATAACCTGGTCGTTGGTATCGAAGCCGTCCATTTCAACCAAAATGGCATTCAGTGTTTGCTCACGCTCATCATGCCCGCCGCCGACAAAACCGGCGCCGCGTTTTCGCCCGATAGCGTCAATCTCATCGAGGAATATAATACAGGGCGAGTTTTCTTTAGCCTGTTTGAACAGGTCCCGCACACGCGATGCTCCGACACCTACAAACATCTCCACAAAGTCGCTTCCGGATATGCTGAAGAACGGCACATCCGCCTGGCCGGCTATCGCTTTTGCAAGCAGTGTCTTTCCGCAGCCCGGCGGGCCTACAAGTAAAACTCCGCGAGGGATTCGGCCGCCTAATCGCTGAAATTTTTTCGGGTTTTTCAAAAACTCGATGACTTCGGCCACTTCCTCTTTTGCTTCTTCTACGCCTGCTACATCTTCAAATGTTACTTTTACCCTGTCCTTGCCCTGTAGTCGATGCCTGCTGCGTCCGAAAGACATTAACATTCCACCGGCGCCGCCGCGAAGATTGCGGGCGAACATAAAATATAAGATTCCGACAAACAGGATTATTGGAAATAACATACTTATCAGATTTAGAATCCAGGTCCGCGGGGGTGCACTGTCGTTCTTAAGACCTTCTGAGCCGTATTTCTCCAACAATCTGCCAAGCTGGTCGCCGTGTACCTCCGGCTTATAAAAAACAATAAAAGAAGGTTTGCTTTTTTTACCACGATTTTTAATTCCTTCGGCGTTGAATTTACCTACTACTTCTGTATCTTTTACAGTTAGACTTTCGATCTGTTTGTTTTCAAGGTGATATACAAATTCGTTCCAGGGAATTTCTTTATATTGCTGAAACGGCTGCAGCAGCAGTATGGCTGCGACAATCAAAACGGGTATTAACAACCAGCTAATTGGTCCTCGCTTATAAGGGGAGGGAGTTTTACCGCCACCTTTATTTTTTTGTCCGGGATACCGACGAATCGGCCTTTTTTTTCGACTATTACTCATATATATTACGCTTCAGACTTTTACCATTCCTTCTCCATCAGTTCTACGATTCTTCTCGCTAAATTGTTTGCCGCCAGAGTCGAGGCATAGCTGAAGCCCTGATTTTGCCATTCCGAATAGGTTGCCGAGGCATTGACCGACTTGTTATTTATCAGCAATTCTCCTGTTTTGAGGTTTTTCCAGTTCACCACAGCCTGCAGTTGCACTTCTTTTTCCAAAGCCCTGCCTATCTGTCGTTCACTGCTGAGTACCGATTCGGTAATCTGCACAATCTGGCCGCTTATTATGGTGTCGGCTCGGTCTCTGCTTGAGATTATCTTGTATGGTGTCTCGGCCTCGATACGTTTTGCAAGTGCGTCGGACAGTTCATATTCGACACCTCGCCGAAAGCTGCGGTTGTCGAACATCTGGACATAAATGCTGCCAACATCTTCCGGAAAAAGTGAATTGCTGGAGTAGCCGTCCATCCCGTCACAGCCGCAAAAGCACAGGCTAATCGCAATACTTAGACCGAGAAAAGTTATAAAAACAAAATGTCGATTTTTTTTAAGGCTCTTCGCTTTCATTTGTTTGCCTTTTGTTTATTTCCTGCTTTGTCTTTTCCGCTGCCGTACTTTCCGGCCAGTTGTCCAGCACCATTTGATAATAAACGTTAGCCGATTGTTTGTCACCGACTTTTTGATAATATTGTCCAATGCTAAATTGCTTTTCGGCCTGCTGTTCTGTTATTTGTTTTAGTATTTTATCGACGCCGATTTCTTCAGCATCTTTTGGATATCGTAATTTGAAATTCTCATAATAGCTTTTAGCACTTCTCAGTTCCGAGGCGTTATATTTTGGACCTTTGTAGGCAGCGTGCTTGCATCGGGCCATGCCGAGCAAGGCGTCTTTGCCTGTCTGTCCTGTCGGCCATCGCGATGATATCTGTGACCATTCAAAGTATGCATCATTGAATTTGCCTCGTCTTTCGAGGCTTTTGGCAACGGATACGGCTGCTTTTATCGCAATTGGCGCATCGCCGGCACGGTCACTGATACTTCCCATAATCCGAGCGCCTTGCGAATATCCTCTCATTCTAAAAATCTTGAGTACCGGCCTTTTTCTGCCTGCCAGAAAAGCTGTGGCGATGGAAAACTGTCTGTCCAAAGCCGCCTCGTAAAGTTGACTTTCAGGATATTCAGTCAGCAATTTATTATAAGCCTTGGATGCTTTTGAAAATTTTCCTTTGGCAAAGAGCATCTCCGCCTCGATAAAGGCATCCAAATCAGGCCCGGCAATTTCCGGAAAATCTTTTTTTAGTTTAACCACTGCTTTGGCGGCATCTTTAGTCCGGCCGGCATTGACGAGTTGTTTGATTTCTGCCACTGCCAGCAGATATTTGTCTTGGCCTTCTGCCGAAACAGTCTTCCACTGCTGGTTTTGGTCCAGACGCCAGGTCGTTGCCGAATCGGCACCCGCCGGCCGGCAAAGCAGTGATATTACTACAAAGACGACTATAAATTGAGTTTTGTGTCCAGCCATAAGGTCTCATTCCCAATTATTTTATATTCTTTTTCCACAACATTATACCGGTTATCACAGCTATTGCAAACATCACAGTTTAAAATTATGATGTATGTTTATTTCTCCGCTAAAATTGTAATCTTACCCATTATTACTGTGCAATATGTCAACCTGTATCAAGTAAAGTATTTTCACCGCCTCTCTTGCACAAAATCAGTTTTTTCTCTTTCTTAATCAGCCCCATCGATTTGTGGCACCTGTAGCCATTTCAGAGAAAGAAAAGCCCCAAGATTTTCAACTGCTTCCATAAATTTATTATAATTTACCGGCTTGACCATATAAAAACTACAACCCAATTCATAGCATCTGTCAATTTCCTCAACTCGGTCTGTGGTGGTCAGCATAATGACAGGAATTTTTCTCAGCTGCTTATCTGCTTTAATACGCCGGAGAACTTCTCGCCCGTCAACCTTCGGCATACGAATATCAAGCAGCAAAACACATCTGCCGTTTTCATCGAGTTTTACTCCGTCGTTTTTCCTGAAAAGAAAATCCAAAACCTCCTGCCCGTCTTTGAAATGAAGAATATCGTTCTCGACACAGCTGAGCCACAGGTTTCTTTTCACAAGCTCAAAGTGTCCGGCGTCATCTTCAGCAACAAGGATAACTGCTTCTTCTCTCACTTTACTTTCTCCCGCTCTGTTCTTTTTATTCTCGGAACTTCCACAAAAGAAAGAAACAGGCCGATTTTTTTGACTGCATTTTGAAAATCTTCATATTCAGCCGGCTTGACTATATAAACGCTGCAACCGAGATTGTGACAGCGCTCAATCGTGTGAGGGTCGTCGGCCACCGTTAACATAATCACAGGTATCTTCTTCAATTCCTCATTCTGCTTGATTTTCTCAAGCACATGGACGCCGTCTATTTTAGGCATCCGAACATCAAGAAGCAAAAGATACTCTTTATCCGGCTGGCGCTTGGGTCCGTCGCCTTTTATAAAAAGAAAATCGAGTGTTTCCTGACCATCTGCAAGCCGCAGTATCTCATTACAGACGCCCGCCCGCTGCAGACTTTTCTTTATTAGCGAAAAATGCCCCTCATCATCTTCGGCAATGAGAATAACGCCCTCTTTTTTCATTATTTGTTCCTTCCATAAAAATGCTTGTCAATGACATTGTAAACAATCAAGCGACTGGCAGAGACACGAAGAATTTGCTGCCCTTTCCAGATTCTGATTCTAACCATATTCTGCCGTTATGCCTGTCGATAATACGTCTGACAATAGTCAATCCAAGTCCTTCACCGCCTTTCTGGTCCGGCTCGAGTTGATGAAATATCTCGAATATCTTTTCCTGATGATCTTCGGCAATTCCAATGCCGTTGTCCTCAACACAGTAAATACTTTGTCCGTTTTCCACTTTTCCATATATGTGTATCATACCGGGTCTGGAGTTGTCGAGAAACTTTAATGCATTATCCAGAAGATTAGAGAAAATCTGATTTATTTGTGAAGCATCGCCGATGCAGGACGGCAATTGTTCAATTTTGAGCGTTGCACCTGCTGTCTTTATCTGATATTCCATACTGGAAGCGACACCGGCCAATAAAGCGTTTATGTCCAGAAGCTCTACCTCCATCGTTGCACTGCCGAGCCGGGAAAGTCTTAAAAGCCCCGACAGCAGTGAATCCATCTTATTGGCGCTGGTAAGAATAAAACCAAGCGCCTCAGGAATGCTCTCATCAAGAGTACAACGCAACTTCTCTTCCATCTCGGCGGTTACATTTTTACTATTAAGAGCCGAATGTATTAGTTCACAGCTGCGTGACAACTCGTTGCCGAAACCCTGAATATTAACCAGAGGCGATTTTAAGTCGTGCGAGGCGACGTATAAAATCGACTCAAGTTCCTTGTTTTTTTCTTCAAGTTCTTTGTTGAGCTTCTCTCTGGCGGCTTCTGCCTGCTTTCGCTCGGTAATATCTCGCCATATAGCCTGAACAAAGTTTTTACCACCGACAGAAACAGCCCTGGTACTTACCAGAATGTTGCGTATCTCCCCGCTTTTGGTCCTATGTTTTGTCTCAAATGTGTCTCCGCCTTTTTCGATGATTTTCCCGATGTGCTTTGTGACCTGATCGTCGGACTCGATGACTTCGAAGTCAGCTATTTTAAGATTACTGAATTCATCCCGAGAATAGTCAAGGCCCTGATGAGTCCTATCGTTAAACTTCACTAACTGACCTGTCTCTGCATCAATGAGAACAATCGAATCTGCAGCTTGTTCAAAAAGAGCCCTGTATTGTTCTTCGGACTGGAGTAACATTTTCTCGGCCTTTCTGCGCTCTGTGATATCGAGTCCATAAATATTAACATAGTTCGAATCGACCACAGGTGCAAAGGAAAGTGAGAATATCCGGTTTGTGCATTCGACTTCGACCCGTGAGACCTGTCCACAAGCAAGTGCCTGCTGTATGTATTGTTGCCACCTGGACGGTATAACCTGGTCTATTTTACATTTCCAAAGCTCTAATAACGGCTGGCTTGCCTGGTTGCAGTAAAGAATCGTGCCATCAGATGAAACTCGAAGAACAGGGTTCGGGTTTTCACCGGGAAGCTTTGCTAACTTCTCAATCTCTTCCTCAACTCGTTTACGCTCGGTTATATCTTCATAAGTGCCGAGAATACCTACAACTTTGCCGTCGGTATCATGGAGCGGGGCCTTGTTGGTACTGACCCAGGCCTTGGTACCGTTTGCCTGAAGCTGCGGCTCAATAATGTGATACTCAGGTGTGTCCGAGTCTATAACACGACGGTCGCATTCTCGGAAAAAGTCCGCCTGCTCCTTCTCCCATGTGAAGTCATAATCGGTTTTACCGACAATGTCCTGCGGGGAGTCAACTCCGGCATCCTTGGCGAAAAGCTTGTTGCAGCCGATATATACTAAATTGCAGTTTTTCCAGAAGACGCGGACTGGAATAGTATCCAGCACGGACTGCAACATCTGCTGGGAATGGCGCAAGGCTTGCTCTGTCAGCTTGCGCTCGGTTATATCTTCAGCGACCTCGATGAATCCGGTTGCTTTTCCCTCTTCTGAAAAGAGCGGGAATGCCTGAATACGTACGGAAAAACGGCTGCCGTCTTCACGGATTCCTTCTGTTTCTATTTCTTCAGAAAGACCGGTTTTCATCGCCTTTACACCGGGACAGTGCGGACAAATCTTGTTGCGTTTTTCAAAACTGTTGTAACACTTTTTTCCAATGAATTCAGAAGCGGTACCCCCGAATAATTTTGCGACCGTCGAATTAGTCATCAGAATATTGTGGTCAGCGTCAACAAGAGTAATGCCTAATTCGATATTTTCCACCAGAACACGATATCTTTCTTCGCTTTTCTGCAGAGTCTCTTCTGCTTTCTTACGTCTTGTGATGTCTCGGGCAAAAGCGCAATTGTATTCCTTCCCTCCGAAATTGATGTAGTTGACGCTGATTTCTGTAGGAAAAACCTCCCCGTTTTTCCTGCGGTGATGAGATTCGAGTGTAAATGAACCCCGACGGCGAACCTGTTCCCAGTGCTCGGGCCAGACCTCTTTTGGGAAGTCCGGGTCGATGTCGTGAACCGTCATAGTGAGAAGTTCCCGGCGTGAATATCCCAGTGAACGGCATGCGGCGTTGTTTACATAAACAAACTGTGCATCCGGCCCCATCCAGTATGCTGCGTCTGCGGTATTGTCGAGAGCGAACTGTGTTAGTTTCAGTGCGTCTTCAGCACGCTTGTGCTCGGTTATATCCCGGCAGATACCTACAAGGCCGACTATATTGCCTTCTTTATCGCGTAGAGGCACTTTTGTTGTCGAAACCCATATTCTGTTGCCTTGGCCGTCTATAGTGGGCTCTTCTCGTCCTATCAAAGGCTTTCCCGACTTAAATATCGCCTCTTCATCTGCATAATAACGCTCGGCCAGTTCCCGCGGGAAAAAGTCAAAGTCTGTTTTGCCAACCGCCTCTTCAGGGTCGCTTAGGCCCAATAACTTGGCCTGTGCGGTATTGATTCTGGTAAAGCGGCTGGCAGTATCCTTAAAGTATATGGTATCAGGCATATTTTCCATAAGGATGTGCAGAAAATCGCGTTCATGGGCCAGGGCTTCTTCAGCCTGCCTGCGGTCGGTGATGTTGCGAACGCTTGCCCGATGGCCCTGAGAGGCGCCCTTTTCATCGTAGATAGGCTGCCAGGACATAGATGCCCATATAAGCTTTTCGTCTTTGCGACGTATGCGAAATTCCAGGCTTTTGCCCGTACTTCCTTTAAGGGCCGACCTGAAGGCCCTGGAAACTTTACCGCTGTCTTCTTCATAAATCAGCGGCATCGGGTAATCCTTCATCTCCATTAACTCTTTGACGGAGTAGCCTGTAACCCGCTCTACAGCCGGATTTGTCCAGAGAGGCCGGCCGTTCGGACCGACCCATATCTCCCAGAAATACGTATAATCGGCGATAGCACGGAAACACTGTTCGCTCAGTCGAAGGGCGGCTTCTGCACGCTTGCGTTCGGCTATCTCCTGTTCCAGCTTGACCATTTTGGAACCCACTTGTTTCTTCACCATCCTCGATAAAAAAAGCGCACTTGCCAAAAGAACAAACAGCGGGACCAGAACTACAGCAGCGTACTTAAATAGTGTAAATAAAGAAACTTCGGCCAGCATAACAGCCCTCGGATTTTCACCTGTCTCATCTGCGCAATTAGCAAAAACAATTCCGGAGGATAGAAAAATCATGATAATAAACACCGATACGATTGCTGTGGACCGCCAGCTCAAAATCGACCTTTTACGTTGTCGATGCTGTCCGGAAAAACAATTGTCTATAGAGTTGACATTCCAGCCCCCGATAGTTCCACGCAGCCGTTCTGCTGTTTTATCGAGGTAAATTCCCGGCATATAAGCCTCTATATTTTCAATAGTTACACTCTCAATGTTGGCAATTGTCATAATCTTGATGTTTATTCCCAGAGCGATGCCAATATCTATTCTACTATGCCCAATGGCCTTGTCAAACTCAAAAAAGCCTGTTCTGGGTGACTTTGGAAGATTTGGTTTGTCGGTAGGAATAACTACGGATTTGTTTTGACAGAAAGGGGATTCTTAGGCTATTTTTGAGCGTAATAATGAAGATATAGATGAGGATGAAAGAAGATGGAATTTAATAATGCCGGGGCTAGCTCGGAACAGGTTTTTCAGGCTGAGAGGCCTGACATTAAGGTTTTCTTACTTAGGAAATGCTGTTTTTAGTATTAAAATTAAGGTTATTGAAGGATAGTCAAGGTTATGGGTAAAAATGGGGGTGGTTTTGTGTGGGGGAATTTTGGGTAGCCTTGATATTGAGCTAAAAATGGGGGTGTAGCAATTGACTATTTTCGATTGACTATTGAATATTGGGCTAAAATCAAGGGTGGGCATTTTAAAAAAGACGAAAAATTGAAAAAAAAGTTACAAAATGACAAAGAAAAGAGGAAAAAAAGAAAAAAATGAAGAAAAAATGAAAAAAATGATGCAAAAAGATGTGCAATTTGCGGTGTGTTTTCAAAATCGGGCATTTTCCTGGCGCGCGGGGCGTATCGCGCATAGCGTCGGGAGTAGATGATGGTGAAGGCTTGTTAAAATGTTAAAATGGGTAAAATGGGGGGAATAGGAGGTTTTGGCGGAAATGATCATAAAATTCGTAAAGAAATACTTCAAGTTATAGTAATCTGATGAAGAATTTAATATTATTTTGGAACTGAAACGCTTAGTTGGGTAGCTGGATATATATAGGAAATTTAGGAATAAAGGAAGTCATAATATCAGGTATTTTGAGGCCTGAACGGAGATGTTTCCGGATGAACAAGTCGATCATCATAATGTTGTTGTGCTTTGTCGGATTCTTTTCTGGCTGCAGGTCAAATTTGATTCTTGAGAGAATAAAAGAACACGGAGTAAATCGTAGAAATACCAAGAAACTGAAGTTTACAAGTTCGGAAGGTGCTTACGGGGGAAATTTTTTCGTTGTGATTGAAGATCCAAAAGTGATTAGCTATGTTTGGGATAGTCTTGAGTCGGCCAAGCCTACAAAGCTTTGGTATGCCAGCGGATTTCACAAGATCGAGTTCTATGCTGACAGGAAAGATCAAGAGTCCGCGGTAACTGTGAGGTTGAATATGAGTAACGCGGCTCATGTTGAGGGAGACATGTGGTATCATTCTGACAGCAAGAAGGAAGGTTATTATGGGCTATGGGAATGCAAGGGATTGGCAGAGCTTGTCATGAAATATTTAAAGCAAGAATATGAAAGAAAACAGAGACAATAAAAGCCCAAAAGATTGTGAGAAAGGTGGTAAGGGAAAGAGGGGGAAATTTGGCTGATTAAATGATTGACTGTTGGTGGCGGAGGCCACCATTTCGCAGTGCGTCGTGCGAATAGCGTATATCGTCGGAGGAGGCCGACACGTCGGCGTTTTATCTTGAGGAAATGGGTGATAATGATTGACCCCTGTTCTGTGCTAGTGTAGTAACACAAATGAGGGGTAAAATTATCGTGGAGGAAAATTAATTTAAAATTGTTTCGACAGGATTTGGAGATTTTGGATGGGTGGAGGGTTTTATGGTTTTTTGGGCAAAAATGGGGTTTTTTTGAGAAATGGTAGGATTTTCCTACCCTAAAAAGTAGGCTTTGGTAAGGTCAAAAGTAGGAATTTCCTCGGTGGTTTAAAGGAATTTACTCGTTGACTTGCGGATGGAATATGATATTTCCATATCAAAGTCTTTCCCATTAATTTCGCCTTCTTTGTAGTTGCGGCAAATTGGAAAAAAGTAAAAGGACAAACTCATTCTGACCCTTTTAAAGGAGGTTATTATAATGGTTAAAAAAGTTATTTTAGGAACTTTAGTTTTCTTATATCTTCAGTTATTCCAGATAACAGGGATTTGTTTTGCAGACTTGGCAGAGCAGTACGAGCAAGCAGAGGCTTATAGAGAGAATAAAGACTATCTACAGGCTAAGGAGGCTTACGAGAGAATTATAAGTGATTATCCAAACACGGAAGAGGCATTGATGTCACAGCGAGGTCTGGTAATTGTTCATATAATAACAAAAAAAAGCACAGACGCCAATACGGCATTTGACGAATTACTCTCCGTCTATGGAGACTACCCGGATAAAAATATCATAGCGAGAGCAATTTTTGATGTTGCAAGATACTATGAATGGTCAGTTAAATACAAAGAGGCGAACAATGCCTTTGGGTTGATACTTGACGAGTATCCGACAAGCTGGTTTGTCAACAGGGCAAACATAGCCGTAGTCAGAACAAATTTAATGGGCCTTATAGCAGCGGGCAAATACGATGAGGCCCAGGCGGTGATAAACGGACTTTTCAGCGACGCAGAGTTTGCCAACCATGCGGATTTATCGTCAACTCTTTACAGCTTAGCAAAAAGGTATGAATGGTCAGGCAAATACGAGGATGCAAACAGCATCTATGAGCAAGTAATCGAGGAGTATCCAGAAAGTATCAGTGCCGAGAGTGCAACATTTGATATCCCAAGAATGAATGTCCTGTCCCTTTTCGCGTCGTCAGATACAACAGCAGCTTACGAGGCACTTGATAATTTGATTGCGGACTTTAACGATAAACCTGATTTGCCGGCAGCGCTGTATGGCATCGGAGAGACATGCAGGGCTTTCAAGAAATACGAGGACGCAAACAGTATCTACGAACAGTTAGTACAACGATATCCTGAGAGTTCTTATGCGGACAAGGCACAACTGGAAATATCAGAGATGGCTGCTCTATCTCTTATCGAGAAAGAAGATAAAGCCGCTGCTGAGAGTGTTGTGAATAAAATAACCGAAGACTTTAACGACCATTCGGGCCTGGCGGCATCGCTTTATAACATTGCGGAAAGGTATGACCTATCACGCAAATTCGAAGATGCGAATAATGTTTACCGTCAAATTGTAGAGGAGCATCCCGACAGTTCGCAGGCTGACGCGGCCCGGCTGCGTCTGGCAAAGCTTGGTATTGTATTTGCCATCAATTCCGGAAAAGATGACACAGTTGGGACAGCGCTTGATAATTTAATTGCTGATTTTAATAGTCATCCTGGACTGGCAACTGCGGTGTTTATGGTTGGTGAACAATATTATCACAAGGGTTTCGAGGACCCGAATCAATGTCGGGTGGTAAAGAGCGAGGAAAATCTGGGCAAGGCAAAGGGTATATGGGAAAAATTGATAAGTGAACTGCCGGTCAGTCTTCCTGATACCGCTCACGCCTATTATTTCTCTGCCGTTTGCAGTCGTAAGATGGCCCAATACGATAAGGCCATCACTTATTATCAGCATGTGGTTGACAAGTGGCCCGCATATGTATATGCGTGGAGCGCCCAATCCTTGATTGGCGATTGTTTCGAGAAGCTAAGAAACTCAGGCAGCCTTTCTCCATCAGAGGCAAATCCCAAAATGGAGGCGGCTTATACGGCGGTCCTTGAAAATTATCCAGATTGCTCATTGGCCCCCCACGCCTGTCTAAAAATGGCTCAGCTTAGTCTCGACAGAGGCCAAAAGCCCGAAGCCATTACGTTTTTTGAAATGTTTCTTGAACTTGCCAATCCCAATGATCCCCGTATCGAAAACATAAGAACTAAGATCAAAAAATTAAAGGAAGCAGAAGAATGAACAAAGGATTTGTAATAATTTTATTGCCATTTCTATTATTATCCAACTTTGCGGTGGATGTAAAGGCATGTGACCCACCTGATTGTGGTGATTGTCAGAGTTGGAACGGGGAAAACTGTGTCTATTATTGTACACAGTGCGACAGTTGTGTAAATGACTCTTGTATAAGTACTTGCACTGCTTGTGAAAAGTGTGTTTATGATAGTGGATGGACATGTGTAAATGATTGTCCCGATTGCAAAGATTGTGTTAACGGTTACTGTGAAGGAGGATGTGATGTATGTTATGAGTGCGTAGAATGGTCACCAGGATACTATGATTGTGTTTTTTGTGATGTTAATGAGGTATGCTGTGCGACTGGGTGCGAGCCCGAATGCTCCCGTTCAGATCCCACCAATGATTGTAATGACTCACTCAATTCGCAGTGCCCTGGATGCGGGCTTTGCGGCAGTTACACAACAACGGTCTACTCGGATAATTTAATCTATACCTGCTCAGGAGGCTGTCCCGGTGATTGTGAGTATGATGACGTTTATTGCAGCACAGAATATTACTGTGAGGGTTGGCTCTGGCCATGTTACTGGTGCGAAGGCGACCCAAAAGCGTGTAATTACCTCGATTGTTTAGTGGGATGCATAGAATGTTATCAAGACATTGATGTAAAACAAGTCAACTATGTGAGTTCCGGGAGTTGTAATTAACGATTCATAACAACGTCATAACCAGAACAGAAAAATGGAGAATTTGAAACAGATTTTAAATTTTAAAGAGGAGTATTTGCCATGAACACAAGGATTATGTTGAAGACAATAGGGGCTTACGGAGTGATTCTGCTTACTATGAGCAATGCCACTGTCACTTATGCTTTTCCAGGAGATGCTACGGTTGAGTTTCAGCCGGTCGATTCTAATCGAATACCAGAAATACTTAACATGATATCGACCACGATGCGCACCAATTATAATCGAATCAAAACTTGGCGCGGTGAGGTACGCCTTTCAATAGATCGCATAAATGATGGGGCAGCTGCAGAGCAAATCTTTAAGAAAAACACACACACTAAAGGGGAAATTCCCGCGGTAGTGTTGAAACATGAGGAGCCCACGATTGAATTTGCCCTAAATGCGGAAAATGACCTTTTGTTTGTGAACCAGTATCCTGGAAAGCCACGGCAATACATCGACTTCGAAACCAAAAGAGACCTGGGCGCAAAGTGGATGCCTGACCACAGTAAAGCAATTGTGACGCCTGAATATTATCTCCACAGCAGCCCAAATATAATACGCGAGAAAGTCGTATTGAAGCGTAAGGCCGTTAAAACTAAGCGTAAAAAGGGTCGGAGTAGCTGTGGAGGCTCAGTACCCCCTATTTATGAACCTCGTGATTCGTTCGGTGCAAGACGGACAATTTTGGAAACCTTTCCTCTATTGTTGCAGCATATTAATGAACACGGTGAGTTGAATGTTGACGGACACCGTCTGAAGGTTGAAGAACAGAAAGACGGAGATGTAACTCGATATCTTGTGCGACAGCCGGCTAAGATAGCTCCAGAAACGTATAGGTTCTTAAAAATGGTCTTTTGCAGTGAGAATGGGTTCAATATAGTTTCATATGAACTCGCTGATTCGAATGGTAAATTACTTCGTCGGTTAACATGGGCGTATGAATTGGTATCAGGTGTTTATCTGCCTCAGAAAACGACTGAGGAACGTTTTGAGCGAACAAATGGAGGGCTCAGCTATTATATAGAAGGAACTTTTCGTAATTTGCAGATAAATCAGCCAATTCCAGAAGAAACTTTTAGTTATAAAAATCTTGGTCTGAAAAATGGGGATAAATTCATAGATAAGATTGGGGGTAAGGAGTACACCTATCAAGATGAAAAGCTCATTGAGGTTGAGAAAAGCAACAAATAGTTCATGAATCGTATACGCACATGATTTGCCGTGACAAAAGTCAACGGGCTGACGAGGCCCGGCTGCGTCTGGCAAAGCTTGGTATTGTATTTGCCATCAATTCCGGAGAAGATGATACAGTTGGGACAGCGCTTGATAATTTAATCGCTGATTTTAACAGTCATCCGGGATTAGCAACGGCGGTATTTATGGTTGGTGAACAATACTATTACAAGGCTTTTGAGGACCCTAACAAGTGTCTAAAGGTCAAATCAGAAGAGTCCCTTGTAAAAGCACAGGAAATCTGGGAAAGAATCATAACAGAATTGCCTCCCTTTCTGCCTGATACCGCTCACGCTTACTATTACTCGGCCGCCTGCTATAGTAAAATGGCCCAATATAACAAGGCCATCGCTGACTATCAATATGTGGTTGACAACTGGCCCAGCTATGAATACGCATGTATTGCCCAATACATAATAGGCGATTGTTTCGAAGGGCTAAGAAACACAGGCAGCCTTTCTCCATCAGAGGCAAATCCCAAAATAGAGCAGGCCTATCTGTCGGTTATTGAAAATTATTCCGATAGTTTATCGGCGCCCGATGCCTGTCTAAAGATGGCCCGGATTAGACGTAACAAAGGGCAGGTAACCCAAGCCATCTGGTTTTACGAGCAATTCTTAGGGCTTGCTAAACCAACCGACCCCCGTATAGAAAGCGTAAAGAGTAAGCTCACAGAGCTAAAAGGAGAGGAGGCGGAAGAGTGAAGATAGAATTTGTAAAAAGAGCCCTGACAAGTAAGGAGAATTCTTTTATGAAAGAGGCGATGTCAAAATCCATAGTTTTGGTTTT
>Ga0272442_10006341_pt1 | contig 15565 bp, 11 predicted proteins | sample SSMForm2O_FD_200262 | JGI IMG/M metagenome (GOLD analysis project Ga0272442, IMG submission 200262) | Marine sediment archaeal communities from Little Sippewissett salt marsh, Falmouth, MA, United States - SSM-Form-2O | ecosystem: Environmental > Aquatic > Marine > Wetlands > Sediment ...
CAGTTTTCCCAAGAGAAAAGAGCGCTCTTCCCCGTCCATCAGTTGAGGGCTTAGGGAGACCGTTTCCAGATCGAAAGGGGCTCCCGCCTGTAAAAGGAAGACGATGGCAGAGAAGGGTAGATCTACCGCGTACCCATTGCCGCCCGTGATTCTCTCAAAATTCGATGCCGTGGCCGCTTTTAACGAAAGTCGAATGAAGGGAGGGAAGGGTTTCATGTCCGCCAGTTCCGAGACGAACTGCTTGTCCGTGCCCAATAGAATTCCGTTCGTCTCAACGATCATGGGCCCAGCATACAATGAGCGGAGACGCCTCAAGAAACGAAGGGAAGAAGGGGAGAGAAAGAATTCTCCTCCAGAGAGGCGCAGAATTCCGTCTCCTTTGAGCAGTCTGTCGTGACGATGGAATCTTCTGAGCGATCGGATGACCTGTTGGGGGCTCCACCACGTGGCGTGATGAACGGGATCGTCCCTGCTGGGACCAGCCCAACAATGAATACACCGCAGGTTACAACCGGCTACGTATGCAGTCACGGATTTTCCACAAGCTCCTGTCACACCGATCCGGCTCATTCTCCGAATGTCTCCCTGTTCACATAGGGACGACACCTTGTGTGAAAGAACGAAGGGATCGAATGCCACGGTAGGTCCCTATCCTTCCTGCCCCAAATTGGGTGCGTGTTGAGCTTTCGCCCGCAGTTTTCGGCATTGTACGCCGGAGACCTCCCTGCTGAAAGGGGCAGCCCCCTAGCGCTTCGCCCCTTCGCATGAGTTATAATGGGTCCTTTGCACAGATGAGTTGTCGTATAGAACAAGGAGCTGTGAATGAGCCTCCTCTGGATGCGAAAGAACACAAAGGCAATTTTTTGGGTCCTTTTGGGCTCTTTTCTATTACTCATTTTCGGCGTTTGGGGGGCGCAGTTGTCCTTTAACAAGATGGGACGGGAAGAAACGGTGGGGGCCGCCGTGGCCGAAGTATACGGGGAAGAGATTCCAAGCGTCTCGCTTTCACGACTGGTAGAGAATCAGCTAGATCAGGTTCGGCAGTATTTTCAGGGTGAGGTCTCAGAGGACATGGTGAAAAGGATCCGCAAGTCGGCTCTGGATCAACTTGTCATGGAACGACTGGTCAACGAAGAGATTGAGCGATTGGGCATTGAACCGCTTCAATCAGAGGTCGAGCAACGGATTCGTACCTATTTGAGCGATGAGAACAATCAGCTGGATCCGGAATTGGTGGAGCAGGCGAACACCAATCGGCTGTACGCTGCCAGGTTGAAGGAGTATGCGGTTGCATCCATTCGTCAGGACAGGCTGATGCAGTGGCTCCTGGAATGCGTCAAGGTGACCCCCGCGGAGTGTAAGGCGCGATATCAACTAGAGAACGAAAAGGTCAAGATTAAGGGGATCAGTTTACCCGCCTCCAAGTTCTCAGGAGATGCTGAACCGAACGAGGAAGAGATGAAGGCATACTATGGGGGGAACCCAGAGGAATTTGAGAAGCCGCTGAGGAGAAAGATTTCCTATTGTTTGCTGGATCGAGAAACATTCATGGAGGGGATCGAAGTCAATGAGGACCAGATCGCGGATTACTATGATGAGCACGCTGAGAATTTCTGGTCCAAAGAGAGTGTGCGTGCAAGGCAGATCCAGGTGAACATGGCGCCTGGCCAGGAAAAAGATGCCATGGATCGAATTCAGGCCGCTCAGAAGCGCATCCAAGAGGGAGAGACGTTCGAAGAGGTGGCCAAAGAAGTCTCTGAGGGTTCGAATGCATCGAGGGGAGGCGAACTGGGCACGTTTGCACGGGGCCAATATGAAGAGATCTTTGGACAAGGGTTCGTGGATGCGTGTTTCGCCACGGAACCTGGCCAGATGAGCGGAATCGTGGAGACAGAGAAGGCCTACCATCTGATTCGGGTGGAGGAGCGGATCCCAGAGGGATACACGCCGTTGAAAGAGGCCCGAGAGGAGATCGAGAAGAGTATCCTGGAACGAGAGGCAGCGGACAGGGCATTATCGAGGGCCTGGGAACTGAAGAAGAAGGCGGACGAGAAGGGGTGGGGGGCGCTGGAGACAGAGGAAGGGGTCGAAATCAAGGAAACGGAGTTTTTTGGCCGAGGGAACTGGGTGCCGAACCTGTTTGCATTCGAGGGGCTCGGCTCGTTGGTATTTAAGACGGAAGTCGGTGTCATCTCTGAACCGCAAGAAAGTGACAGTGCGGCCCTCCTCTTCACCGTACTAGAAGAAAGACCGGAAGGGGTTGCTCCGTTTGAGGAGGTCCGCGAGGACGCGAAAAAGAGGGTCCTTCAGGCACAGGGGTTGCAGCGAGCCAAGGAAAAGGCTGAAGCAGTCAGAGAAAAGATCATGCAAGGTACCTCCTGGGAGGAGGCTTGTGAAGGCATCGAAGACGTCGAAATCGCGGAGTCCGAGCCCTTCAGCCTCTACAGTCGTTCGGGACAGGTCCGTATTGCCAATTTTCCCGGCGCTGGAGCGGAGGTGGCGAAGTCTGCTTTTAAGCTGGATGTGGGGGCGTTGAGCGAGGTGCAAGAGGGACAGCAAGCGTGTTACCTTTTTGAACTGTCTTCTCGTGAGGCGCCTCAGTGGGAAAATTTTGATGTGGAGCAGATGACCCAAACCATACTCAGGGAGAAGCACCAGGACCTTCAGTCCAAATGGACGGAATCTCTTCGTGAGAGGGCGGAAGCGGAAGGGAATGTGAAAATCTTGATCGACGATCTTCCCGATCAGGAAGAAACGTGAGTCTTTAGGATGCCTTGGGCCCAAGCATAGCCCCTGAAGTCTTCGGCCTTTCTCTCTGCAAGGGCGGCAAAACAGGAGGAAAAGGTGGCGCCTGTTGTCGTGACGTCGTCGACGATGAGAAGGCGTAAGCCAGCCGATTTCTGAGAGGCCGAAAAAGCTCCCTTGAGGTTCTTTAGCCTTTTTTCTCGAGAGAGTCCAACCTGTGGTGGTGTGAACCGGGTTCTTCGGAGCAAGTCATTTCGGAAAGGCGTGTCCAGTTGCCAAGCCAGTTCCCGGGCCAAGATCTCGGACTGATTGTAGCCTCTTTGGCGCCTGCGGGCGGGGTGGAGAGGCACGGGAACGACGGCGTCCGGTTCCCACGATGGCTCCCGTGCTTCCCACCTCCGCGCCATGAGGCGTCCCATGGACCGTCCGACCCACGGCTGGGACTCATACTTTAGCCGTTGAACCAGACGTTGGGCAGTTCCGGTGTAGGGCGTTGCGGAGAGGATGGAAAAAGGCCCGCCCAAGGCATCCTGTGGATCTCCTGGGAGTTCTGTCAGACAAAGGGGGCAGAAACCAGCAGGATGATCCGCCGGCAGGATGGTTCGACATAGGGGACATTGCAAAGGATAGATGAGCGAAAGCAATCCCTCAAACAGATCCCGAATCCATCCACAGACCGGGCTCTTGTTCTCCATGTCTCCAAACAAGCAAGAAAGGGACCATTCTTTCCGTGAGACTGCGAAGCGTTTCTCCCTTCTCTTCTACTCCAAGTCGTACAGACTGTTGTCCGGGGAAAGGAATCCGCAGTCCTCCGCCAAGTTCTTCTGTTCGTGGGGGGACGTATTCACGTGGCGATCCGTCGAGGAAGCGGCGTGTCCGTCGCAGAAAGCCACATTGGTCTTTCCGTTGTGGCGGAAAGCTTGGGTGCCTGCGGACCGGCCGTTGAAGGCAGCGTCGTAAGGGGAAGGAAACGGAGAACGCATGAATTTGTTGGCGCCGGACGCGTATCCTCCGTCCCCAAGCAGCGCCGTACCGGCTGGATCCTTGACCTGGGAGACCCTGGCGGGATAGGGGACCGTTTCTCCCGAGCCTCGCCCAATGTAGCTGGTGTTGTAGTTGTATCCCGTGAAGGGATCAGCCAGCCAGTTGTGACCTCCGCTGTAGCTGGGACACTGGTGAACGCCGCTCAGATTTCCGCTGTGTTGCCAGATGAGTCCAGGGATCACCTTGTTCGATCCAGCGTTCCAGTCCTTCACTGTGGTGAAATCCCAGGCCAGACTCATGAATGTCCCGTCCTTCCAGGAATAGTAGTAGGCGGGAGGGTAGCTGCCGCTGTAGTCCTGCGTATAGATCTCCACGGCCGTGCACATCTGCTTCAGATTGCTAAGACACTGAACGCACCGTCCTTCCTCCCTGGCGCGGGAAAGGGCGGGCAAAAGCAAGGCGGCGAGAATCGCCAAGATTCCTATGACCACCAGCAGTTCGATGAGCGTGAACCCAGAGCTACAGAAGCCTCTTTCTTTTCGTTGACCTGTCAAGGGAATCCAAGGTCTCATCGTCTCTCCAAACAACAAAAAAAGCCCTGGTCGGACAGCTCCGACCAGGGACAAGCCCCGGGGCCACTGCCGACCTCTCCCGCGAAAGCGATCAGCGGCATAGGGACTCGAGGGTCGGTCTCCTGGCTTCCGGATTGACCTACTCACCGCGCCTTCCCGAGGTGTCTTACTCAGTGGCGTTCACGGTTTTCGTACCCGGTCACAGTGGCGGGGCCGCGATGGATTTTCGCCATCTTCCCTGGAACGACTTCAAGTCATCCCACCCTAGAGCCACTCCCTTCTTGTGTGAGTCTCGCAAACCTCCTCGTTTGAGGTATTCTACTGTTACACAACGGTTGAAGTGTAACACCTTCATCCTGAAGAGTCAAAAGAAAGGCAAAGAAAGACGAAAGGGTCGTGGTCCGAAAGGCTCGACATGCAGGACAAGATGGAAACGCCTGAAATGCCTTCTCGTTCGCCTGACTATGCAGGCAAGACGCTCTTCTTTGAGGAGAGGGCCGGCCATTGGCTGAATTCTTCCTTTAGCGCGGAGGAGATCAGCCGATTGGAGTCTCTGCTCGTTCCCTTCGATCTGAGGGAGGGACAGACCGTATTGGAGCCCGGGTGTGGAGGGGGACGCCTGACTTCCTGGCTTGTGGAACAGGTGGGTGAGACGGGACAGGTGGTCGCTTGCGACCTGAGCGAGCGTCTCGTACAGGGCGCCAAGGATCGAGTTCGCGCCAAGAATGTTCGCTGGACGTGCGGACCTGTGGAGACGCTGGATCTGCGCGAGGAATCAGTGGATAGAATCATCTGCTTTCAGTCCTTTCCCCATTTCGAGCGCAAGTCCACCCTCCTGAAACGCTTCCTCCGTTGGACGCAGCCTGAAGGCAAACTCTTGATCTTTCATCTCATTTCGAGAGAACGGGTCAATGAGATTCATCAAACTGCCGGGGGAGCGGTGGCGAACGACTTGCTACCGACGGGAGATGAGATGGAGGCTCTCTTGGCGTCTACCGGATGGGAGCCTGTTCTGATCTCGGACGGTGCGGTTTATGTGGCTTTGGCCTCGAAGCCTGTCTCTGCTTGAGGCGGTCTTTTCTCAGATGCCCTGCAGCCAACAGGAAGCCGAGTCCCACCAGAGAAGCGATCACTGCGTAAGGGGTTCGCAGGTTGGCCACCGTACTCACCGCGCCCCCCATGGCCGGTCCCAAGAAGAACCCTGTGCCGATAATGCCTTCGTGGCATCCGCAGAGAAAGCCTCTTTTTTCCTCGGAGCTGGTCATGGCGTAAAAAAGCCCGGCCGAGTAGGCCTGAGCGTACCCTACAGCCACGAGTGCGATGCCCGAGCCGATGAAAAAAGGCGTGCTTCCGAGAAAAACAGCCGCGACACCAACCCCTTCGAAAAGCAAGGCTGCAAGCAAAGGCCATCGTTTACCCACCCAGAAGTCCCTCCCCCCTAGAAGCGGAAAAAGGACCAATAGACAGAAAAAGTAAAGGGAGATGAGGGTGCCGATGGTGGGTTCAGAGAGAAGCAGTTCGCTTCTACCCAGGCGCGGGAAGAGATTCCTGAAGCACCCCATGAAAAGGCAGGCCAAGAACACACCGATCCAGGCGCTGACCAGCAGGGAAAAGGAAAAACGCTTGTGCGCGTGGGGCTCGTCGTGGTGGAGACCCTTAACCTTGCCGGGCGCAGGCGTCTTCAGGAAAAGGAAGGACAGAGCGAACACAGCGCCCCCCACGAGAAAGAAAACAATCTTGGGCGAAACGGAATACAGAAAACCGGCTATGAGAGGTCCCACAGCCAATCCCAGCGTCCACCCCATGTTGTAGAAACGAAGTCCTTTCACCACGTTCTTGCCTTCGCTCGCCTCGAAAAAATAGCTTTCCAGGCTTGGCCAGTACCCTGCCGCGGCCAGGCCGGAGATGGGGAGAAACAGAAAGAGCCATTCGGGACGAGGTAGGAAGGGGATGGACGCCATGGAAGCGCCCCAGACGAGGAGAACCACGCAGATCAGGGGACGTTGTCCCACGCGGTCGGAGAGTCTTCCCATGAAGGGGGCGGCGGACAAGAAGGTCAAGGCGCCTGTACTGGGGATGATGCCCAGAAGAAAATTCGAGGTCTTCCAGTCATCCAACAAAAGGGGAATAGTAAATCCGACGGACCCCAGGCAGAACGCCATAACCAAGGCGCCAAGACAACTCAGGAAGAGAGGAGTCACTCGGCCAAGCTTTCCGTGGCCTCAAGAATAGCGTCTCTCACGGCCTCGAATTCGCAGGGCAGTTCTACGGGAAGATTGGTGTGCCTGGCTTCCACCTCATCCAACCGGCTCTGATGATACCGCAGCTTGAAATCCACGAATTTGAGTCCATGGGCCGTAGAGATCAGCACGACGCGATTCTTTTTTTGAATGATTTTCCTGTCCAATAACTTGAACAGGGCCGCTAGGGCTACCCCTGTGTGGGGACAGTTAAACAGTCCTGTCCTGTCCGCGAGAGCCGCGGCATTGGCCAGCTCGTCCTCCGTGGCCTGTTCCACCACCCCATCAAAGGTTTTTAGGGTCCGAATCGCCTTGTTGACGCTCACTGGGTCCCCAATTTGGATGGCGCTCGCCGCCGTTTTTTGGGCCTGAATCGGATGAAATTCCTCAAAATCTTTGAGGTAGCTCACATAGAGAGGATTGGCCCGGGCAGCTTGCGCACAGCAGATGCGCGGCAGCGTATCGATGAGTCCCAAGTCCTTCATCATGAGGAAGCCTTTGCCCAAGGCGGATACATTGCCAAGGTTCCCGCCGGGGATGATAATCCAGTCAGGGACCTCCCAATCGAATTGCTGAACGATTTCAATGCTGATCGTCTTTTGTCCCTCAATTCGAAGCGAGTTCATTGAATTGGCCAGATAGACGTTCATTTCGGCGCAGATCTTTTGGACCAGTTTCATGCAGCCGTCAAAATCAGTGTCCAACGCCAACGTCAGGGCGCCGTTGGAGACGGGCTGGATGAGCTGAGCCGTGGACACCTTGCCCCTAGGCAGGAAGACGATGGAGAGGATGCCTGCCGCAGCACAGTAGGCGGCAAGGGCTGCGGAGGTGTCCCCTGTGGACGCGCACGCCACCGCCGGGATTTTTGTTCCCTGGGAGCGCATCTGTTTCACCATGGATACGAGGACGGTCATCCCAAGGTCCTTGAAGGAGGCCGTGTGACTGTTGCCGCATTGTTTGATCCAGATGTCTTCCAGTCCGATTTGGCGTCCCAATCTCTCCGCCCAAAACAGGTTGGTTCCTCCCTCGTACAGGGACACCACGTTGTTGTCCTCGACGCAGGGACAAACCCACTCCTTTTTGCCCCAAACCCCGCTCCCGTAGGGCCAGGCGGTCCTCATATATCTCTGTTCGAAAAGACCCTTCCATTCTTCAGGGGTTCTTTGGCGCAAGGTCTCCAAGTCGTGGCGTACTTCAAGCAGGTTGCCGCATTTCCTGCAGTGATATACGATTTCATCCAATGGGTACGTTTCGTCGCAGTCCCCGATGCAACTGAACCATGCCCTCTCGTTCATTGTCTGTCTGCTCCTGTTCTTTCGGTAATCGGTGAACCAGAACCTTCAGGGAATTCCTAGTCTACCACAGAGAGATATGCGAAAAGGGCAATCCTCACAAGGGTCCAGCCAGACTCACATCCTACCCTGGATGTTGCCTGTTCTCTTGTCCTGTCTGACCTATGCCAATACCCTCAGGAACGGATTCGTATACGATGATTTGGTCACAATCGAGGAAGCTCCCTATCTCCAGGACTCCACTCTCCTTCCCCGACTGTTTACTCCTGGGTACTTTGCAATGACGAAAGAACTGAGCTATCGTCCCGCGCTCACCTTGAGCTATTTCGTGGATTCTGCGCTTTGGGGGGGGGCTCCCGCAGGCTTTCATCTGACCAACGTGGTTTGCCACGCTCTGTGTGTCTTCTTTCTCTATTGGATTGGTAAAGCTTTGCTGCCCGGCGAATTTTGGGCCTCTCTGGGGGCGGCGCTCTTTGCGGTTCATCCTGCCGCAACGGAAGCGGTAAACTGCGTGAGCTTCAGAGAAGATCTCTTGGCTTTATTCTTCTGCCTGGTAGCCGTCTTCTGCATGATAAGAAAGAAAGGCCCCGGTTGGCTGCCAACAGTCCTTTTTCTTCTTTCGCTTCTTTCCAAAGAGTCCGGAGCTGTCTTGCCTTTCCTTCTTCTTTTATGGTGGCCGCGGACGCCGGAAAAGAAAGATTTCCTTCGCCGCCTTTGGCCGCTGGGTGTAATGCTCTTTTTCTTTCTGGTCTTCAGAGTGACGCTGCTTAAATGGTTGGGGACGGGAGAGAAGGCACCTTGGAATCTCGCGGATCGTCTGCTGATCGCTCCTCGCGTTTTTGCTCTCTATCTCAGGCTCGTTCTTTGTCCTCATCCGCTCAGCGCCGAGTATGTCTTTTCTCGTCTGTCGGGCCCCTTGGATCCGAACTTTCTGATTCCCTTGGGGCTTCTGACGTTTTCTTCCTGCCTGGCCCTATTTCTCTGGAGGAGAGGTTCCCCGGCTGGTCTGGGTATGATGTGGTTCCTGGTGGGACTTCTGCCCGTTTCCAATCTGATCCCTCTGCCCAATCCTGCGGCAGAACGCTTCCTGTACCTTCCCCTTGCCGGGGCAGGCCTCGTCTACGGCTCCTTGGGAGAGTTGTTTTCCGGGGTTCGCGGAAAATGGCTGATGCGCGGGGGGATGATGGCACTCCTTCTTCCTCTTTCTTGGATGACGATCAAGAGGAATAGGGTCTGGAGGGACGAGTTGACGTTCTGCCGGGACACGGTGAACAAATGTCCCCAAAGCGATCGATTCCTCTATAATTTGGCTTCCGCCTACTGGGAGGAAGGGCGAATGGAAGAAGCGGAAACGACGTTCGAACGACTTCTCGAAAGGACGCCTGATCATATGGATGCCAAGATCAGTCTTTCCGCCTTGTACGTGGAGACAGGAAGGACGGAGACTGCGATCCAGTGGCTCACGAAGATCACCCAAGAGACTCCCGGTGCTCACCAAGCATGGACCGATCTGGCGGTGGTGTATCATACGCTGGGACGGGACGAAGAGGCGCTTCGCGCTGCCGATCAGTCCGTCGCGCTTAGCGGCGGAGATCCTACTGCCTTGGCTAACAGGGGCCGCCTTCTCGTGAAAATGGGGCGTTTGGAAAGGGCTGCTTCGGATCTTCAGGCGGCTTTTGAGAGGGAGCCCCATGTGGACCTTGCCGTGGACTTGGCGATCTTGGCGACAGAACGAGGTCTTTGGGATGAAGCGGAGAACTGGTTTGATAGAGCCTTCGTCCTTTCCCCCGGAGACCCTTTTGTTCAGAGAAACTATGAGACCTTTCTCCTGAAAAGAAGGAGTGTGCTTCAGTGATCAAGCGTTTGCTTCCCTATGCCCTAATCCTCTTGGTGGTCGGTATGGCATTCCTGCCGCCGCTTCTCAGAGGAGATCGGTCGATCCTGGGGAATCGAAACAGCGACGTTCGTTTACAGTTTTACGCTTGGCGAGGCTACGCGAGGGACAGTCTCTTGCAAGGAGATCTGCCCGAGTGGAATCCATATGCCCTGTGCGGGACGCCCTTTCTTAGCGGCTCGCAGTCCGCGCTTTTCTATCCTCCCAACCTACTATTCCTGCTGCTGCCCGTTCGCCATGGACTCAATCTTTCGGTGCTGCTACACGTCATTTTGGCGGCTTTTGGCGCGGCGGCTTGCGTGAGAAGAGCGAACGTGTCCTGGGACGGACAGGTGTTAGCTGGGGTCAGTTTCGCTTTGTCCGCTCCGTTCTTGTGGCGGACTTACGCGGGTCATCTCACGATTCTCTGTACTGCCGCCTGGTTGCCGTGGTGTATCTTGGCCCTGGAGGGTGTCCTGGAGCGTCCCCAACGCCGCCGCATCGTTCTCGCCGCCCTGCCCGTGGCCCTGGCGGGAACGGCCGGGCATCCCCAGTGCTTTCTAATACTGCTTGTAGGCATGGGATTGTATGCGAGCAGTTTCGTGGTGCCTCGCTTGATGAAGGATCGGCGACTCTGGAGGAGCCACTTGGCGCCCCTGTTCGTCGTTTTCCTGGGGGGGGCGTTAGCGGCGGTGCAGCTCGTCCCCTCGGCGGTAGTCTCCCCTGAAATGATTCGGTCCACTGAGACCGCCATGGAACGGTGGGGAGAGTCTTCGTTTCCGTTCGAGGGAGCGTTGACCTGCTGGATGCCGTACCTCTTTGGCGACTTGGATGCCTCTCCATACTGGGGGCGATGGTACCTCTGGGAGTGCAACGCATATGTTGGCATTGTGGCGCTGATCTTGGCAGTGGGCGCAGTTTCCGTCCAGGATCCGAGGCGAAGAGGACTCCTTCTGCTCTGCGTCGGCGGACTTTTCTTGTCCTTGGGGAAGTACAATCCTCTGCTTTCCCTGGTGGTCAACGGGGTGCCTCCTCTGAAGATGTTTAGGGGGGCGGCCAAGTTTTTGCTTTTGCCTGCACTGGGTGTCAGTTGTCTGGCTGGGATCGGTTTGCAGCGAGTCGTGGGAGAAAACGTTGCGCCAGGCAAGCGGGCTGCCATCTTCGCTTTGATCCCCGGCCTGCTCGCCCTTTTCTTTTTCTGTTTCTTTAGCACCTCGTTGGCGGAGCGTTTCGTGGATGAGATGTCCCAGTTGGTGGAAAGATATGACCCGTCCCGTCTGTCTCGGGAAGGCGTGCAGATCGCAGTCGTCGCGGCCAAGCGCGCGGCGCTTCGCGGTTTCCTTTTTGCTTGTCTCGTGGGTATGATTGTCTTGCCTTGGCCCGGCAAGCTTTGGCAATGGCTGGGTCCCTCATTCAGAAAAGGCGCGCTGTTGTTCTTGAGCGTCGTGGATCTGCTGCTTTTCGCAGGACCCGCTGTGGACACGTTCGACGAATCAATCTGTCATTGGCCCCAAGTCCTCCTACAAATGCCTAGCTTGGAGCGTTCTCGTTACAGGATCGCCGCTCCCGGTTGGGGGCTCCCCAACCAACTCATGGTGCATTTTCTGCGGACCCCGGAGGGATACGATGTCAACCTGCCGATCCATTCCAGTCGTTACCTGGCCCTGGCCACTGGTCGGCCCGAACGATCGGCTGACTACCTGGTCCAGCTTGTCGGGGCGAACCCCTTGGTGGAAGCCTTGGGTGTCCGTTATTTCTTGTCCCCCGAACAGATGCCCATTCACGTGAAGGAAGTGGGACGTTCAACTGGATGCTCTCTTCGCATGAACAAGAAGGCTTTGCCCCGAGCGAGGTTCGTATATCGTTATGCTGTCTGCCAAGAGGTAGAGGAGGAGGCCCAGGTGCTGCAGAAATTGGACCTGAAGAGCGCGATTCTTGTGGACCGTCCCCTCTCCTTTGCCCCTTGCGAGAGCGAAGAGAAAGACGCACCTGTGTCTTGGCTTGTGGATTCGCCCGATGAGCAGGTGTTGCAGGTTCATAGCGACCGTGAGGCCCTGCTTTTCCTGGCGGACACCTACGCCTCGGGGTGGAGCGTCTCCGTGGACGGCGAGCCCAAAGATTTGTTGAGAGCCAATATGGGGTTTAGGGCGGTGCAGCTTTCGCCAGGTTCTCACGAGGTGACCTTTCGCTATCGAACGCCGGGTCTTCTTTTCGGATTACTCCTCACCGGTGTGGCGTGTCTGATCTGCCTGGTCTGGATTATCTGAAGGAGATGCCATGAAGTCGTCCAGTAGAGACCTGGATGAGAAGACCAGGCTAGACCGATCCATGGGTGTGGCTTGCACGGCCTTGGCCCTCGGCATTCTCCTGAACACGGCGATCGGGATGGTCTGGTTTTCCCAGGGCTGGAGACCCCTGCTGGTCTATTTGCTCCTCGTGGAGACCGTCTCCTTCTTGTTGCCCGCCTGGGTTTATTTCTGGCGTTTTCCTCACGATCGTTCCGTTTTCGTTTGGCATGGCGACTATGGAAAGATCCTTCTATGCTTCCTCTGCGGCGCGGCCGTGGACGTCGCTGTTTCCATCCTCTCGGCTTGGATGGAAATGTGGATTCCCCCTCCTGAGAAGGTCCTGGAGGGACATCTCTACATGGCCGAGCTGCTTTCCGCTGATACGCCGCTGAGATGGACTGCAGTGCTTCTTTTAGGCGCTTTCTTCGTGGGCTTCTGCGAAGAAACCTTGTTTCGGGGCGCCGCGCTCACTTCCTTTGCGCGGAGAATGAACCCGTCCCATGCGAACGGCTTGATGGCGGCTCTGTTTGCTATCATTCATATGGATCCCTGGACGATTCCAGGCATTTTCCTTCTTGGTTTATTGTTTGGCAAGGTTCGACTTCGGTTCCGAACGCTTTGGACTGCGGTGGCAGCGCATGCGGGCGCCAACGCCGCTGGAATCATTCTGATGAATTCGAACCTGGATATGCTCGTCTGGGGGGGGCCTCTGTTCGTGTCGTCAGGACTTGTGTTTGCCTGCTTGTGGAAGCGATTGTTTCAAGACGAAAATAGGTGGGAGGCGGAAACAGACTCCCCTGTTGACCTAGGATGATTCAAGCAGGAATATGGGTTGCGTTCCCGTGCAGACACAGTCGGTGATCTGGAGGAGAGGGGAGGAGATCCTTTGACGAGTTGTAGCGTCTCTGCCGCTGTGAGCGGCCTACAGAGCTTCGGTTGGGTCAGTGAGACGAACTGGGAGGTGGGATATGGAAGAATATAGGGAAGGTTCCCAAGTGGAGACGACCACGAACATGGTGCGCGCATTGGCTCAATTCGCTGGGCTTTTGCTGTTGGTCTTTGGGGTGGCCGTTTCCTTGCACGTTTTGTTCAAAGTGATGCGAATCTGGGAGGAGCCCACGAGACTGAACGAGACGATGGCCCAGTGGGAAGAAGTCCTAGAGACTCGGCTCGTGGTGGATGCGGAAGAAAAGGAATGGGATGTGGGCGAATGGTCGGTGCAGACGGAGGAGGGACAGATCAACATGGGAAGGCTTCTTTCTCTGGGAGCCTGTATTCTTTGGACCGCCCTATCCGTTTGGATTCCTCTTGCCCTCTGCCAGGTGGGCGGCAAGCTGCTCACTTGGAATCTTGACGAGCGCCAGATACGAAAGCTGTTGAAGGAGCTTTTGCCTGCGCAGAAGCAGCGCGCTTGAGGGGGAATGGAAGAGGGATGAGCTTCAAAAGCGTTCACGAGATAATCGTCGCTCTGTTTGAAAGCCCCTCCCATGCCGCATACACATTCGGCGTCTGGGAGGGGCTTTCTCTCCGAGGTGCGTAACGAGGGATTGCAATGCACCGATGGAGGAAGTGAGAGGACAATCTCTGTCTCCTCGACGAAAAGCGCTCTTCGCTTCCGGTTCACTGGGCCGTTACGGGGCGTCTTGTTCTTTCAACTCGCTTGCTTCGCGGAGGATTTTTTGTTCCTGGCTGCTGAGACCATCGAACCCGAGCCTGTTCATTTTGTCCAAGACCTGATCCACATCCGCCTTGATCTTTTCCTGCCGTTCGTTTTCCGCCAACCAACGCTTCATTGTTTTTCTGGCCTTGTGTCGTTGGAGCCAGGAGGGCCCCTTCTTTTTTGGGGGCTCGGGACGGGGCCCCAGGTCCAAATCGACGGGACGTCCCCGCCAGTAGACGGTTTGTCCCCCATACCCCATGGCGGCGCCCAACTGAAACCGCTTTTTCTCTTGCCAAGCCTGGAATCCCAACCAGAGGGCCAAAAACGGAAAGACAAAGCTGCGCGTCAGGAAGAGTCCCCCCACCCCGATGACGACCGCCAGAACCAACGCAACATTCGCGGTGACGAGGCTCGCCCTGACCGCGCCCATCCGTCTGCTTAGAAGGGATCTCAAGATCCTCCCCCCGTCCATGGGGAAACATGGGATGAGGTTGAAGAGGAAGATGATGATATTGAGTTCCATAAAACGGTTGAGGAGGAGTGCCGACAGCGTGCTGCTGGAACCAAAAGGAGCGATAGGATGTCCTGCAGCCAAGAGAAGCGCGGCCGCCGCGAAGGCCAGTCCCACGTTGACCAAAGGACCGGAGATAGCCACCTTGAATTCTGTCTCGGGACGTTCTGTGCCACCCCCAATCATGGCCAGTCCGCCGAAAGGCCAGAGCAAAATGCGATGAACGGACAGTCCTTCTTTGCGGGCAGCCCAGCAATGTCCCAATTCGTGTAGCAGCACGATACCGAAGACGCTCAGTTCCAAGAGCACAACGATGCCGATCGCCCAGGCAGGTAGTTGTCCTGCCAAGCGTGGCAGGATCCTGAAGAGGATGAAGGCAGGGAGGAGCCAATGGACATGAATGTCGATGCCCCAGATGCGGCCCAGTCGGAAGCTCCAGTTCATTTCAGTGTCCCTCGGCTTTCAGAAGCATTTCCATGGACAATAGCGTATAGGAGGTGACCAGGCTCGGATCGTTTTCCATCCATCGAGCATTTTCGTTGACCCAGCGTCCGTCCTCTTTTTGGAGGGAGAGCAGCCTCTCCAAGAGGGCTTCTCTCCAGTGGATGATCTCGCCGTCTTCCGTCTCCAAGTAACCCATGCGGTACGCTGTGAGGGCCTTGGCCATGGTGTGGTAGTAGTAGAACAGGCTCTGTTGTCCCAGCCCCGGGTTCTCTTCCAAGGTGTAGTGGCGCTGCAGCCATTTCACGGCCGCCTGAACCCGAGGATCGTCTCTGTCCACGTCGGCATAGAGAAGGCTCAAGAGACCGGCGTAGCTTATGCTTCCATAGGAACGGGGTATGGCGAGGCCATTTTCGCCTTCGACGGTCCCCGCTTTGCTCTCTCCTGGTCTATAGACGAATCCTCCCCGGTTTTCCTTGTCGTCGCTCACCCACGGTTCTGGATTTTTGCCGGGGAGGTGTTGGCAACGCCCTAGAAAAGAGATGGCAAGGTCCCAGTTGACTTTTGCGGTCTGCCCCGTGTCTTTCAATGCGTCTCTGGCTTCCCTGAGCGCCTCGATAGCGTAGGTCGTGTTGTTGAGATCGCGTCTCTCCGACCCTCCATAGCCGATCCCGCCCGTTTCATCTTGTAGCGAGGCCACAAAACGTTGAGCCTTGGTCAAGGGTTCTCTCGCGTCGGGACGACCAGACGCAGCCAGGGCCATGATGGCCAGGCAGGTGTTGTAGTTGGAATACCCTTTGACGTAGATGCCGCCGTCGGGTTGTTGCCGGGATAGGACGAAGTGGAACCCCTTCCTCCAGGGAGGCGGCAAGGGAAGGGCTGCGTCGTAGTCAGGGGAGCGGAAAAAGCTGGTGAGAGCCAAAGCGGTGATTCCCGGAAGTTCCGGCTGGGACCAGGAT
>Ga0272442_10006342_pt1 | contig 15564 bp, 12 predicted proteins | sample SSMForm2O_FD_200262 | JGI IMG/M metagenome (GOLD analysis project Ga0272442, IMG submission 200262) | Marine sediment archaeal communities from Little Sippewissett salt marsh, Falmouth, MA, United States - SSM-Form-2O | ecosystem: Environmental > Aquatic > Marine > Wetlands > Sediment ...
CACTCTCCTGCAGATTGTGCGTGAATTGAAAGGAGATGTTATAGGCCCCCGTCTTGTTCGTGGTCTCGAAACCGGGTGGCAACGTCGAGTAGTTCACGCCCTCCGCCGTGCTGTAGTTGGCGGTCACCGTGTAGGTGGTGGAGCGGCCGGCGAGCTTCGCGGTGTGGGCTCCGGATGCGGACACGTTCACTCCGTCTTTGAACAAATCCCCGGGGAAGTAGTCAGTGGTGCGGTCGTTGGGATCAAAGACCATGAGGGTCCAGGTGACAGGCGCGGTCCTGACGCTGGTGACTGCCCCCATGAAGACCGGGGGGACCAAACCGCTCGGAGGCGCAACGAATATGAGATTCATGAAACGGCGGGTGCCCCAGCCGCCAAAGAAAGCGTCCGCCGCAAGTAAGTCAACGGGATTGAACTTACCGACCAGGATGTTGACTCGATCTCCCGCCTGCTGGGCGAGGTAGATCGACGTGGCCACGACTTGTTCCGGAGTGTCCACAGGCCAGAGCTGCGCAGTATTCGTGGCAAAGAGCGTGTTCCCGAGATTGGCCCGAGCGTCGCCGTGGCGATACTCGACATGGGTGCGCAGACCACCTCCTTCCCACAGGCCCAGCTTGCCGCTATCCAGGTTGAAGAAGGCATCGACCTTCCCCCCGTAGCCAGAGTCCCTGTCCTTGGTCCCCGACGCCAGACCCTGATACGTAGCTGTGTACTCGAGGTCGAGAGTCACGCCGTGGTTGTCGAGGTAGGAGCGTGCTCCCCACCAGTCGCCGGTGAGGCGAGAGCGAGTCACGACCGCGGGATCAACGGGCGCGGGGTCCGGTATCTCCTGCGCGGCGACCGGTTCGGCGACGAGCGCCACCGAAGCCGCGATGAACAGCGAGAGGCAGGTGCGTACGAGAAGGACCAGCCGGCGAGTAAGCCTCCTCACGAACACCTCGCTAATGGGTCTTTTCGATCGGGAAACCGGCGTCGATCCACTCTGTCAGCTTCATGTCGACGACGGCCACCTCCGTGAATCCAAGTTCCTGAAGTGACTTACCGGCGAGCGAAGCGCGGCCTCCCGTGTTGCAGTACACGAAGATATTCTGCCCCTGATCCGTCACATCGGGAAAGCCCACGGTCGGCCAGATCTTGAACTCGATCAGGCCGCGCGGGATGTTGACCGCTCCGGGAATGTGGCCCGCAGCGTACTCCGACGGCTCTCGTACATCGATCACCAGGTCGTAGCTACTCTCGTCTACGGCCTGCTTGAACGAGTTCATGTCGGCGAGCCGAATCGACTTCTTCGCCTCGAGTACGAGGTCGATCGCGACGTCCGGACACATCTCCTCCATCTGGGCAGCGGAAGGTACCTCCTGAGCGCACAGGGGCTGCGGAACGAGGAATGGCAGAGCGAGAACCGCGGCCGATATGCCGGCCAGCACCTTGATCATCACTTTCCTCCCGGGAACGTCGCGGTGGATCGGCTCGCCGAATTCGCGCGAGTCCGTGGTTGGTCCGGGGCCGGCTCGCGCCGACCCCGGCAATCTCCCTCTGACTATCCGAGCCGAACCCCTTCCGTCTCGAGCCCACCCCCCGCGGGAAGCTTGCTCCAGCTCCTCTTTTCCCACTCCTCCTGGAGCACTTCCATCGCCGCCTGCTCCAGGAACTCCGGCGCCGCCCACTCGTCCACATCGAAGTCGTTCTTAACGTAGTCGTGGCTTACCATGAAGTCCTTGCCGATCTTGATGCACTCCAGGTTCTGCGCACTCAGGCTCGGCACCATGTCGACGTGTTTGATGCCCTCGTACGTATCCTCGGCATCCAGATAGAACGTCTGCCGGTTGAGGATTGCTCCCGCCGCATGCTTATGCTCGTTCGCCCAGCGCCCGACCTTGATCATGGCCTTCATGTAGGCGACGACCAGCTCGGGGTGCTCCTCGGCCATCACGTCGGTGCAGGTGATGACAGCGGGAGTGTTGGCAACCTGAACGGACCAGTCCGGGTATCGAGTCAGGTCTTCGATCATCTTGATCTGGCCCGTCGCCTCCTGGAGGTGCTGGAAGACCTTGCTCTGGGTGTAGATGGCGTCGACCGTGCCATCCAAGAGCGCCGTCTCGAGCGGACGGAAGGCCAGGTCGTGCTTGTGATCACGGCGCATCCATAGTTCCGACGGGTTGTTCATCGGCGGGACCAGCATCTCGGGCTTGTCGTACCAGTCGTCGGGGTACGGGAACTCGACGAGCTCGATATCCTTCATGGTCATGTCGTTGAGCAGGAGCATGTTCTCGATGCCCATGTGTTCCTGGATGCGCCACCAGTCGTTCTTGATGGTGTTCAGGCTCTTCGAGATGCCGATCTTCTTCCCCTTCAGATCCTTCATTCGGAAGATCGGGTCGCGGGCGCGCACGGCCATGCAGCCGCCCTCGTAGACCCAGGTCGCCCCCAGAAGCCGGGTGCGGCGGATGTCGGCGTGGACATGGATCGGAGGATACAGTCCGCCGAAGCGGATGAGATTGTCGAGGTTGTGGATGTAGTGCGGGTACCAGTTGTTCTCGGGTGAGTGGCGAAAGTAGGCGTATTCCACACCGAGCTTCTTGAACTCCTCACGGCACCAGCCCAGCTCCTGGTCGACGTTGTTGGCGGAAACCATGGGGCAGTTCGTGTACCACACCTCTTTCCAGTTCAGCGGTGCGGTGCTGGCTACTCTCTCCTGGGCCGCCAGTGACTCGGCCGCACCCAGGACCGCCATGCCGCCTGCCACGGCGATGCCGGCCTTCGCGAATTCACGCCGGGTGACCCCTGATGACTCGGGCGTGGTCTCCTGTAGCCGCTCTCTTTCACTCATGATGTCCCCAACTCCTTTTTTGGTGGTAACTTGACCGTCCTGCCTCGATGTACTCCACGTACCGTGCTGCGCTCACCTGGCGCTGATCGCGGCCGTATGTATTTCCCTCAGGATTCGCCCTGGTCGACGAGGGGGGCGTCCATGCCACGCGCCTGCTCGATCTTCTCCATGCCTTCGCTGACGGAGACGTGGTCGAAGCAGATCTCCGGGGCGGCACCCGACAGCTCGATGGCGCCCAGAATGCGTCGGTACGCTTCGGAGCGGATATGCGTTTGTAGCGCCGCGTCGGATTCCCACCGCTCGACGAGCACGACCGCCTCTTCGGGACCCGGCTCCTCGTAGATGTGGCATCCGGTGCAACCCGGCTCGGCCAGCATGGGCCCCTGAACGGACCGCAGGATTTCCAGCACTTCGCCGCGTCGGTCCGGCAGCGGCACGATCTTGAGCGTTCCTACGATGATCATGCTGATCCTCAACGCTCGTTTCATACCACGGCGGAGCACCGACGGACGAACGGGCCTAAGTCACTGATGCACAGTGTATTGTCGGAGATTCGTAGTATCGATCAAGGAGAGAAATGCAGGGAGAAAAGGCGAAATGGCGTCCCCGAGTCGAAATGCCGCCCTTGTGGTTTCGGAAGCAGACGCAGTGGCCCGCGGGATTGCCCCTGCGGTCAGCAGTACGCGGCGCGCCATGCCGAAATCGACACGCTGATCCTCAGTATTCGGCAGGTCGATATGTCATCCCTGTTCAGGGAAGTCACTTCGTGTCCCGGCGTTCTGTCGCGGCCTCGTCTGTCCTCTGTCGATGAGATCGGATGCCCAGCTTCTTCATGCGGCTGTAGAGGGTCGAGGGGTTGAGCCCCAGTTCGGCGGCCGCACCCGCGGGCCCCTTGATCTGCCAGCCAGTCATTTGAAGGACCCGGAGAATGTGCTCGCGCTCGGCGTCGGCCAGCGTCTTCAGCCGCGGCGCCGACGCGGCCTCGTCGACCATGGGCATCCTGAGTGTCTCGTCCGGGGTGAAGATGACCGCGCGCTCGATCATGTTCCGCAGTTCGCGGACGTTGCCCGGCCACGATCGCTTCTGGAGGGCCTCCATCGTCGGGCGAGGGACCTGTGTGATCTTCTTCCCCATACGGGCACTGAATTCCTCGAGGATCGCCCACACCAGCAGCGGGATGTCGTCCGGCCGCTCGCGCAACGGCGGCACCCGGATCGGGAAGACGTTGAGGCGGTAATAGAGATCCTCCCGGAACCGCCCCTGGCGGATCTCCTCGGCCAGGTCGCGATTGGTGGCCGCGATCAGCCGCACGTCAACCTTGATGGTCCTGGGACTACCCAGCCGCTCGAGCTCGCCCCTCTCCAGCACGCGCAACAGCTTGGCCTGCACCTCGAGCGACAGTTCGCCTATCTCGTCGAGAAAGATCGTGGAGCCGTCCGCGATCTCGAATCGTCCGACCTGGCGCGTCAGGGCCCCGGTGTAGGCGCCCTTCTCACGGCCGAACAACTCGCTCTCCACTAGACCTGCTGGCAGCGCCGCACAGTTGACCCGAACCATCACTTGGTCCCGGCGGACGCTTAGTCGATGGATGGCCTGGGCCACCAGCTCCTTTCCGGTGCCGGTCTCGCCGCACAGGAGCACCGATGCATCGGTGGGCGCGACCTGTTCGACCAGATACAGGACTTCCCGGATAGCGGAGCTCTGTCCTATGATCTCGGCGTGCGGGTGGACCACCCGGATCTCGGCCTTGAGGTAATCGCTCTCCGCCTGGAGCCGGTCCTTCAAACCCTCGACCTCGGCAAGCGAGCGACGCAGCGAGTCCTCGGCGCGCCTGCGCTCGGTAGTGTCCCGGAACACCCCATACGTAGCGGCCGCATGTCCGTCAGCACCCCGTCGGGCGACGCCTGCCACGTGGTGAATCCAGAGGTCGCCACGCGCCGGGTGCACATAGCGATACTCAAGGGACACCTTCTCCCGCGGACCCTCGTGAAGTTCGCGGCGAGCCTCCAACACACGATGGCGGTCATCCGGATGTATGTGCTCCAGCCAGAACTCCAGGGGCTGCAGGCCTTGATCCTGACCAGGGGGAATACCGCACAGGTCGCGAAGGCGGTCGTCGACGTACATGACACCTTCGACGAGATCCACTTCGTAGAACGCGAGACCAGCAAGTTCGGCCGCCGCCGCGAGCCGGATTTCACTCTTCAATCGCTGCTGCTCACGCTGGGATCGGGCGAGCGCGTTGGTCAAAAGTTGCGCGATCAACTGCAGTCGCTGCACCATCGCGCCCGACCAGTCGCGCTCCGACCGCACGGCATTGAAGGCGAGAGCCCCAACCGGCGGCTCGCCCGCCAGCGAGAGCGGAAGGGTCAGATTCGACTTGATCCCCTGAAGACGGGCATTTTCCCGGTCGACGGCAGCCTCCTCAGGCAGCACGTCCAGCGAGGGAATGACCACCGTGCGTCCGGCCAGCATCTGCTGCACGGTCCAGGGGTACTGCTCCTGGTGCAGCGGATCGGAAGGCCTCGGGCCTTGAACGCCCGCGTAGGAGTGGGTGGGCAGGATCACGCCCGGGGCCTCGGCGGACCACTGCCAGAGCACCGCGAGATCGACGGAGAGAAACTCGCAGACACGCCGCAGCGCGTCTTCGATCCCGCGGTCCACCTCCCCGGGGGGCAGGTTGATGAACCGCGAGGAGAGGTCCGAGATCAGCGTCTCGAACTCAAGACGGTTTCCAGGGCGCTCGTCAGAGCCCATCGCTGGTTATCCCCTGAACCGGAATACCCAGCGAATCCCGCTCCACGTCCCAGCCGCCACCGAGCGCCTGGTAGAGTTGAATCACCGACGTGATCTTGAGTTGCAGGGTCTCGGACGTCTGGAGTTGTGAACCGAAGAGCGATCTCTCCAGGTCCAACACCTCCAGGTAGCTCGTCGCACCGTTGTCGTAGCGCACCCACGAAAGCTGGGCCGCGTTCTCTGCCGATGCACGCTGACGTTGGCGGGCCTGGTACTCCCGCTCATAGGTATCGATCGCTACCAGGGCATCCTCCACCTCCCGCAGGGAATTCAGGATCGTCTGCTCGTACTGGTAGATCAGCTGCTCGGTCCGGGCGACCTGCAGGTCTACCTGGCGCTGGCTCTCCCCGGAGTTGAACAGCGGGCCGAACAGATCGGCTCCGACATCGAAGAAGCCCGTGAAGTCGCCGCTGAAGATCGCGCCGATACTGGAGGTCAGGTTCAGCTGCGGGAACTTGAGGGCTTCCGCCACTCCTATGAGCGCCGTCTGGGCGTTCAACGCACGCTCGGCCACCAGGATGTCCGGCCGTCTCTGAAGGAGCTCGCCTGGCAACCCCGGTGGCACCTCGGGAGGAATGATCGCCTCGGTGAGTTCGAGGCCCCTGGGAATGCTCATCGGAGGCATGCCGAGCAGCAGGCTGATGCTGTTCTCGGTCTGGTCACGAAGCCTCTCGAACGTCGTGACGGACACCTCGGCATCACCGAGAACGATCTCGGCCTGGTTCACATCCACCTGGGATATGACCCCACCCTCGTACCTCGCCCGCATGGCCTCCAGGCTGGCTCGGCGGGACTCCACCGTCCTCTCGGAGAGTGCCAGGCGGTTATCGAGATCACGAAGCAGGACATACGCTTTCGCTACGGAAGCGATGAGCGTGAGGGTAACCCCCCGGTAGGCTTCCTCCGTGCCCAGAAGGCCCTGGACCGCCGCTTCGTTCGATCGCCGGACCCTGCCCCACAGGTCCACGATGTAGGAGATGCTCAGGGCTCCGGTGATGTCGCCGTCGAGTTCGTCGCCATCGACCGTCGTCGCATCGGCGCCGGCACTCGCCCCGTAGTTGATGCGCGGATACAGGTCCGCCCTGACGATCCCCAGCTGGGCCTCGGCCTCCGTGATTCTAGCCAGTGCCGTTCTCACGTCGCGGTTGTTCACCAGCGCCGAGTCGATCAGCTCGATCAGGACCGAATCCTGAAACAGCTCCCACCAGGGTATGTCGGCGATGGACTCGCCCGCCGGGTAGCTGTGGTGATATGCCTGGGGCTCGGGGGTGACCGGCCGCTCGTAGTCCGGGCCGAGGGTGCATCCCGCACCGAGGACACCGAGGACCCCGAGCGCCAGGAATCCCACACGTCCCCGGGCGATCCAGCGAGACAGACGGACGTTTCGCTCTCTCATCGTCGGGCCCGGAACAGACGGTTCACGAACTCGAAACCGACCACGACATACGTCACGGCTATCGTAATCTGGATGATCCTCAGATACACCTCGCTGGAAGCTTCGCCCCTGAATGCCGTTGCGCCGACGATCAGCAGGGTCGTCGAATACGCCGTCACGAAGAAGGCATCGGGTTCCTCGCGCGCAAAGGCACGGGATCCGAGGGCGAGCCCCGCCGCCAGAGTCAGCAGGAGCAGAAACGAGAACGACGGCACGATGAGCAGCAGGTTGTAGACCAGGATCGCGACCGCGCCCCCGACGATGTTCCCCCGGATGCGTTCCTTTCCCTTCTGGACATCCGTTCCGATGTCCGGCAGCGCCGACAGGATACCCACGTAGGCGAGGACGGTGAGCGCTCCGGACAGTTCGACGAAGTAGAACAGAGCCATGAGGGGAACGACCACGACGGTCGCGACCAGGGCGGCGCGGAATGACTCATCCGGGGAGGAGGCGAGAGCGCTGGCGTCGTCCGCAGCGGGCTGCGCGCCACCGGTCTGCCGCTCCGGAAGAAGGGCATAGGCGACCACGACGACGGTGGCGGTCAGGACGACATCCACGAGGAGCCCCCGGGCCACGAATACAGCTGCCGCCGGGTAAACCATGCGAGCGAACGGTAGCAGCAGAACGGCGATCACGAGCCACAGGAGTACGAGCGCCGACCGCCCGCGCTGCCCGCCATAGAAGATCCAGAACAACACCAGCGAAGCCGCAAGCAGGAACACGGCCGGGTAGTCGATCAAACGACCGACCTGCCATCCGAACCAGATGGCCACTCCCACAATGACGATCAGTGCGGCGCCCAGCCGGGGCGTGAGCGGCTTGTCGGGGTACGCCAGGAACGTGGCCACGAGCACCGGCGTCAGGTACGAGGTCTCCCACGGCGACCCCAGGGCGATAGCCATCGCCACCGTCGCACCAAGGGCGTAGCGTATGATTCGGATCTCGGCCAGCGACCACCCCGGGGTCGCCCGCGACATCGAAGTGGGGGCAAATGCGGTCGCGCTAACGGACATACGAGAGCAGGCTCGCGATGCGGATGTGCAACCTGCCGATGGCGTTGAGGAAGAAGTTCCGGCCAGTGAACACGATCACGCTGGCCTGTCCTCCGATCCGGCCAAGGCCGCGGATTTCCTCCCTGTCCACCGCAATGATCACCGGGAAGCGCTGCGGTTCGCGAACCCAGCCCAGGGAAGGTGCGATCGACGGAAGATCGCCCGCATTCGAGTTGCGACCGTCGCTCACGCCGTAGCCCACGCTGCGGACCGTGCCCTTGATGATCCTCCCGGGCATGACGTCCAGTGAGAGCTCGACCGGATCGCCGATGTCGATGTGGCCGAGGTTGTTCTCGCGCATGTCCGCCTGGATCCACACGTCCTCGGCGGTCACCAGCGTCGCGAGCGGGGCGCCGGCTGCCGCGAAGTAGCCGACGGTGAGGTTGAAGCTCTCGACAATACCTGCGGATGGCGCGATCACGGTGCTGAATGCGAGATCGAGCTGGGCCGATTCCAGCTGCGCGATCGCCAGCCGAAGATCGGCATTGTCGGGGCCTGTCGCGCCCAGCGCCTCTTTGGCTTTCTCCAGGTTCGCTTCCGCGGTCGAGACGCCCTCGACGGCCTGCGCGAGCGATGTCTCGGCGTAATCCTGATTCGCCTGGGACAGGGCTCCGGGGTTGCCCTCGACCACACGCTGGGTCCGATCGAAGTTGCGCTGCGCCCGATCGAGCCTCGCATTGGCGGAACCGAGCTGGGCAGCCGCCGCCTTGACCGTCGCCGTCCCGGCGCCGACGGATTGCGCGGCCCGGTCCACGTTGGCTTCCGCCTGCCTGACCGCGTACTCGTACTTCCTGCGATCGATGACGAACAGCGTGTCCCCTTCTTCGACGACGCTGTGCAACCGCACTCGAATCTCGGACACGTATCCCGGCACCTGGGACACGATGGGGATCGTCAGCGAGTTGACTCTGGCCTGATCGGTGTAGGGCGTGTGGCGGTCCGCGGCGAGATGCCACAGGAAGATGACGGCACAAATCCCGAGCACGATGAGTGTGAGTCGACGAGCCTTCGACGTTTCAGAAGGGCCCGACTCTGGCGCCGGCGTCGTGCTTTCGGTCACGGCCTCGGTCATGACGGAAGCCTAGTCCGCCGGTGCCAGCCCAGGCTCTTCCACTTCGCCCTCGACCCAGGCGATCACGAGCTGCCAACCGATGGCGAGCACCACGGCACCGAGAAACAGTCCGATCACTCCCTCGAGGATCAGCCCGCCGATCGCCCCGAGGAGAATGACGAGGGAGGGAATCGCGAGCCCGCGTCCGAGGAGCAGCGGTTTGAAGATGGCATCGCTGATGGACACGAATACGCCCCAGATCGCGAACAGGACCGCGGTCAGCGGGCTGGCGGTTGCAAACACGTAGACGATGACCGGCCCCATGACAATCAGGGGCGGAATCTGCGCCACGGCCAGAACGAGCAGGATCAGGGTCCAGAGCATTGCGAGTGGGACTCCCACGAGGGCCATCCCGGCCCATCCGAGGAAAGCCTGCAGAACGGCGATGCCTATGACCCCGTAGGCGACGCTTCTCACCACGGCCGCCGAGCTGCCCACGAAAGACTCCCCTGCGTCACCGGCGAGTCTCCTGAGGAGGGCCGTCAGCCCCCTGGCACAGACCTGAGTATTGGCGAGGAATGCCCCTGCGATGCCCAGGGAGATGAGCGTGAACAGGACGGCCTTCCCACCGCTGGCCATCAGTCCCAGGGCATAACGTCCGAGGGCCTGGATCTGCGGCTTGAAGGCCAGGACGACCGGTTCGAGGTCGGTCGAGGCCTGCGACCACAGGCTGTATGCTCTTTCCCCGATCACGGGCCAGTCCGCCACCCCGGGTGGCGGAGGTGGTACTCGCAGCTCGCCTGACTCTGCCGAACCCTGAACTCGACCGGCCCCTTCGATGATGGTCTCCGAGAGCATCACGACCGGGACCAGGACCGCAGCGATCAAGACCACGCTCAACAGCGTCGCTGCCAGCGCGTTCCGCCCCCCCAGCCAGCCCCTGACCCTAAGGAACAGAGGATAGAACGCCACCGCGATGACGGCGCCCCACGCGACCGGTATGACGAAGGGCATGAGCAGCGCGAAACAGGCCACCGCGATGATCACGATCACCCCGATGCGGATGGTCGCCTCGAGCGAGGTGGAGATCGCCCTTCGTTGCTGTTCGTCCAGAATCGGCTTGTTCATTGAAACCTCGTTTCAGAACCCTCGCGACCGCGGCCACGCCCATGTAACCGAGCCGATCTAGTTGACCGTGTAGCCCCGACCCGAGAGGCAGGCCCCGGCGGCCTGTTTGAACGACGCGATGGCCTGATCGTTCTGCGCCTGCGCCTGGGCCGCACCCTGCTGGGCGGCCCCGGCCTCCACCTGCTTCTTCGCCCGTCGGCCGGCCAGCCCACCCGCTACCGCACCGATCGCGGCGCCTTTGCCCGCGTCCCCGGCGATGGCGCCAATGGCGACGCCGGCGACCGCACCCCGCGCCGCCCCCCCCACGGCCGCACCCTGCGTGGCATCGGCCGCCTGCTGCTGGGCCTGCTGCGCGGCGGCCTGCGTGTCCACGCTTCCCGCCTGCAGCGTGAGGCCCGTCTGGGCCTCGGCCCAGTCCGTGCACGCCGCCTCGTCCGCCCGCTGCTGCTCGGGACTCTGGTCCTGGGCCGGGTAGATGTACATGCCGATGCTGGCGAGCGTGACCGTCGAGGACGTCGGCTGCTGCGTGGCGGCCACCTGGGCGCCGGCTTGCGATGCAGCGCCCAGGACGAGAACGGCGGTGAGTATATACCTGGTCATCGAATTCTCCTTGGGCCTCAGTAGGCGATCGACTGGTGCGCGTGGCGGGCACGCCACTGGCCGTTCTCACGAACGAACACGATCGTGTGACCCATCCCCACCGGCTCCGACGTCCAGCCGGCCTGGTCCGTGTAGGTGCCTTCGGCCACCGCGATCACGACCGCCACGTCCGGAGACAGGATCCGGACCCGACTCTCGAGCACCTTGGTTTCCTGGCCCTGCAGGCCCGCATACGTATCGCTGAAAGCCTCGCGGATCGTCTCCAGACCGGTGAGCATCACGTCACCGGTAATGAACGTCAGCTCGCCTTCTCCCTCGGCCATGGCGAGCACACGATCGGCGTCCACGTTGCGGGAGCCCTCCATAGCTTCCGCCACGATCGAGTCGATTGCCGCGATGACCGCAGGATCGTTGGGATCGAAATCGACAGACTGAGCGCAAGCTGAAAGCAGCGCCGCGGCGGCGATCGCCGCCAGCATGAGAATCCGCATGGTCGTCCTCATCAGATGGGTGCATCAGGACCTCGGCGACCCCAGGGCCATCGAGCGCCGGAGCATGATGACACCTCGCGGCCCGGGAGTCCAGCCGCGAGGAACCTCAGGTTGTACGCTTCTTTTAGCCGCCGACAGCCTCATCCAGGGCGTCGGCCACCCGGCCCGCGGCACCGCCGATGGCCAGCAGCTGGAAGCCGCTCATGAGCAGACGGATGCCGACCAGCACACCAATCGCCCAGGCGCCCGCCAGAGGCATCTGCCGCCACATCATGATCCCCAGGAGCAGCGACACGACGCCGCCGAACAGCAGCCAGCCCCAGCCCTGCTCCGGCTTCAGCCGAAGGGCGTAGATCACCTCGACGATCCCCGCCACCGCGAAGTACATGGCCAGGAACACGCCCATGGTGACCAGCCCGACAGCCGGTTCGGCCATCATGTAGATCCCCGCCACCGCCGTCAGAGCGCCGACCAGGAACAGCATCATGCCGTGCCCGAACGATCCGGACCGGAACGCGAGAACGAGAAGCGAGATCCCTCCGAAAGCCAGCAGCATGCCTACCATCATCGCAAGTGTGACCCCCGCCGCCAGAGGCGAGAACAGCGACACGATCCCGGCGATCACCAGGAAGATCCCGACCCACCTGGCGGTCCGTGCGTTACTCTTGATGCCGTCGACGACGCTCATAGGTCTTCTCCCTGTTGAGTGTGTGCTGCCAGCTGGTTGAATGTACGAGTCACCCGATCGGCACGCCCGCCCCGAGCATGAACGACCAGCCCTTGCTCTTCACGCTGACCTCGCTCGCGTCATCGGCGGCGTTCAGATTCGTGAGGCCCAGCCTGTAGCGCGCGTCGAGTTGTATGGTCAGCCTGCTGTAGAGAATCTCCAGGCCGCCGCCGAATACGAGCCCGAAGTCGGTTTTCGCGGTCTCGAGTCCGCCGTCCAACTCCGGGGCATCACAGTCGAAACTCGCGGTGACGCCGTCCTGTTCACCGGTCACCCGGCACCGCGTCTCGAAAGAGACCTGTGGCCCGGCATACAGGAAGGGGTAAAGGGGAGCCTCTCGCGACGTGAGCCGCGCCATCAGGAGAAGCGGCACCTCGATGTAGTTGAGATTGAGCTTGACCGCTGGATCCTGGTTCTTCGCCTTCGCCCCGCGCTGGGAATAGAATACCTCGGGCTGCACGGCGAAGAACTCTCCAAGGCCGAACTGCACGAATCCTCCGACCAGGAAGTCCGTCTGGCTGTCGAATCCGAAGTCCGGGGCGTCCGGGGCGTCCACACTCAGGTTCGAGATGTTGAGCCCGCCCTTTCCGCCCACCGTGATCTCCTGTGCCCCCGCAACGGCGGGAGCCAGCGCGGCCAGGCACGCTATCGTCAGCAGAGCAATCAGGTATCGCATGCCGCACCTCCCTCCGGTTACAGGGAAACCTTGATCCAGCGGCTGAGCTTCCATTTCATTCCGGTCATGTACGGCAGGTAGCGGTTGAGGTCCTCGATCGTCTCCGGATAGGTCGCTCCCGCCGCGATCCCGATCGAATCGAAGAACCCGTTCATCGCGGAACGGTGCGCCAGGATCACGGCCGCCTCGCCATCCATGATCATCGACCGGTAATCCTGGTTCGACGATCCGACGATGAAGTAGCCCGCCGACCGCCCGGCTGCTTCCGGCCCGTACTCGTCCCTTATGTCTCTGAGCAGCTGGAGGAACGGCTCGCGGAGTGTCTGGTTCAGCTCGCGGACGTCCCGGTAGTCGGCTCGTGTCACCGCGTCCAGCGAGCGTTCCGCCGCGAACTCGCGCGCGAACTCGGCGAACGCCGGGTGCTGGAGAAAGATCTCGAGCGCCTCACGACTGATGAAGAAGTTGGTCTTCAGGTGCAGCTTGGGACGCCGAATTCCTCCCAGCTCGTCGGACAGGTACTCGATGTCGCCGCCCCCCGTCGCCTCAGCGAAGATCGCGCCCGCTTCATCATACACCGAGAGAAGCTCGGGCCCTATCGGCAGGACGTCGCGCATCCAGGTCTTGCTGCGGAAGCCGTCCGCCACGGCGGCCGCACGCGCCGGCAGATTCGCCACATCGACGTCGGTGTCGTACATGCCCCCCTTGTAGACGCCACCGACCTCCTCCAGCTGCAGCCCCAGGACGCGCTCCGCGATGATCATCCGTTCGAACATCTCGCTGGCTCGGGACAGGGTCATGAAGGACTGACCAGGGGCGTTCGCCTGCGAGGGATGAATGATGATGACGCGCACACCGCGAAGGCTGCTCCCGAGAAGCATCGAGGCCCACAGCGGACTATGGAACAGCGAGTCCGGGTCGATGATCACCGCCCCCGGCGGCATCAGAGTATAGAGAACGGCCTTCGCCACATTGATCGGCTTCATCAGGTAGCCGGTGCCGTTGTGCAGCTGCATCGCCCGGCCACCTCCCTCTGCCAGGCGCGAGTACTCCTCCAGCTTCTGCTCGTAGTCCGCCCCAAACGGCTTCGGCCGCAGGGGCTCCGGGATCTCGTCCTCATCAAATCCCTGGCTCATGAGCAGGTCACGGGCCTGGTTCTTCACCTCGAGGGCCGCCGGGCCTTCCAGAACCAGGGCCCGATCCTCCCAGTTGGGGCCCACGTAGTGCTCGCCCACGCCCATACCGCTGAACGTGGCCGCACCGCGATACGGGTCCTCCTCGGTGATGTCGTAGAAGGCGATCTTCCGGTGGTCGCGGATCGCGTTGTCCGGCCAACCGGCCACGCGGAAGTACGAATTGGCCCAGTACGACAGATCGGCCGGATTGGTGACGTTGACCTGCACCTTGATCCGGTTCTTCAGCCAGTCCTCGCCGTACCGGACCGCGTCCGCCTGCAACCGCGCCGAACTCTCCACCGCATCGCGCAGGTCTGCCTGCGCGATGGCCAGCGAGTCCGCCATCCACCCGGATTCCTGCAGTTCCTTCGGCAGGTCACCCAGTGGCCGCTCGAGGAGGTTCATCCACATGCGAGCCTTCTTGAGCTCGTAGTAGTGCTGATCGATGAAAATGAAGTAGGTCGGGATGTGGCCTGCTTCGTCGTACGCGCGCACGCGCTGTGCAAGAGTGCGCAGGTAGTTCCGGGTCATGTAGAACGAAATGAGGTCCGGCTCCCCCTGCGCGTTCAGGCCCGTGTAGTCGTGGATCCACAGGACGTGGTAGTCCTCGGCCCGCCGGATCCCCTCGTAGAGCTCCCACTGGAACTGGAGCCCCATGGCGTACGAAGCCTTGTTCGCCCCGCTGAACATGTGGCCCGTGGCCTGCTCGATGATCGCGTCCAGCTCGGCCTGCGTGTCGTGGTCCTCCGGAAGAAGTCCGTACTGGAGCGGAATCCACACCAGACGGTCATCACCCCACCACTCCTTCGACTGAGCCCGGGCCGCCTCGACTTCGTCCAGCACCGCCTGGAAGACGTACTGCACGGCGCGGATCCGCTCCGTCGGGACCACGGGACTTGCCTCCGCCCAGGCCGAGAGCACTTCCATGGCCGTGTAGGCCAGGTCGTCCGTCGTGTCCTTCTTCTTGTGCACGCCGAGCAGGCGGTCGTACGGGAAGAGCACTTCCTCAAGCAGGATCGCCCGGGCCATCTCGGCGACCGTCTCGCCCGCAGGTGTCGCGCTGCCAAACGGTATGTCCTCGCCTGAGACTGCAATCGAGAACGCCCGCGCGACCTCGGCGTGGTAAGCCAGGAGCTCGGCCGTCGCGGTATGCGACCCTCCGAACAGGGGATCGGAGGACGCGAGGCGAGCCTGCAGACCCTGGATGTCCTCAGTGAAAGCCGCCACCGCCTGGTCCCGTCTTCGCGCGGTCTGATCGAAGTAGGGTACAACCAGCCGGTTCGCCCAGTACGCGGTCTCCCGCACGTTCGCCAGCGCCGGTTCGAGCGCCGCCTGCGCGTATTCCACGGTCTTCAGCGCTGGGCGGTCCGGCGCCACGGGATACTTGATCTGCCCCGGCCGGGTCTTGCCGGCCCACCTGGAGCCGAGCGGAAACTGGAACCCGAGGTTGAACCCCTGGCGGCCCGGGAGCCAATCCACCGTCACCTGACCGCCGCGCCGGATGACGCCACCGCGCCGGAACGATATCGATGCGCGCATCAGGAACGGCAGGCTCCCGTCCTTAAAGCTCCAGTCCATCCCGAATCCGAGGCCGATGAACGGAATA
>Ga0272442_10006343_pt1 | contig 15564 bp, 12 predicted proteins | sample SSMForm2O_FD_200262 | JGI IMG/M metagenome (GOLD analysis project Ga0272442, IMG submission 200262) | Marine sediment archaeal communities from Little Sippewissett salt marsh, Falmouth, MA, United States - SSM-Form-2O | ecosystem: Environmental > Aquatic > Marine > Wetlands > Sediment ...
GTGAACGGCGTCGACATCACCCACGCCACCCGCGAGGCACGCCGCCAGGTACGCCGGCGCACGGTCAGCTTCGTCTTCCAGAGCTTCAACATCTTCCCGGGGCTGACCGCGGCCGAGAACGTGCAGTTCGGCGCTGATGCCGCCGGGCGGGACGACTCCACCGAGGTAGCCCACCGGGTGCTGGCTCAGGTGGGGCTGGCCGAGCGAGCCCGCCACTTCCCGCACCAGCTCTCCGGCGGGGAGCAGCAGCGGGTGGCCATCGCCCGCGCGCTGGCGACCGGCAACCCGATCATCCTGGCCGACGAGCCCACTGGCGAGCTCGACTTCCGCACCGGCGTGCAGATCCTCGAGCTGTTGCGCGAGCAGGCCGAGGCCGGCAAGACCGTGGTCGTCGTGACCCACAACCGGGAGATCTCCCGGGTTGCCGACCGGGTGGTCGAGCTCTCCAGTGGCCACATCGTCTCTGACGGGCCGCCAGCCGGTGGCCGCGCGGCCGTCGGTGACCTGCACTGGTGAGGCCGTGATGCCAACCCTCACCCTGTCCCGCCCGACCTCTGGCCACCGGCAGGTCGTTCCCCCGCCGCGGCACCGGCACGCCCGGCACTCCTCCATGCCCGCGCTGTGGCTGCGGTGGATCGGCCGGGACCTGCGTCATCGCTGGCTGCTGGTCACGGCCATCGCCCTCGTCCTCGCGCTGGGCACCGGGACCTACGCCGCCCTGTCCAGCACCGGCGAGTGGCGTACGCAGTCCAACGACGCGTCGTTCGCGCTGCTGGGGCTGCACGACGTCGAGGTGGCGTTGACGCCCGGCGCGATGCTGCCGGAGGGAGACCTCACTGCGCTGCTGGCGTCCTCGGACAGCGCGGACACCGTGGCCAGTTCGACCGAGCGGCTCGTGGTATCCACCCAGGTGCTGGTGGTGACCCCGGACGGCGACGAGGTGCTGGTGCCCGGCCGGGTGCTTGGAGCACCTTTGAACTCCGATGTGGACGCGGTGCACATCGACTCCGGGCGGGCTGTCGAAGCGGCGGACCCGGTGCCCACGCTCGTGCTCGAGCAGAAGTTCGCCGCTGCCCGTGACCTGCCCAGCGAGGGCACGGTGACGGTGCGGGGCGTCGACGTCCCCTATGTCGGCTTCGGGATGGGGCCGGAGGACTTCGTCGTCGACACCGGTGGAGTGGGGTTCTTTGCGGCCGATTCCGGGTTCGCCGTCACCTACACGACTCTGGACGGCGCCCAGCGCATCGCCGGCGCCCCAGGTGTGGTGAACGACCTCGTGCTCACCCTGGAGCCCGGGACCGACACCAGCGAGGTGGTCGCCGACCTCAAGGATGCCCTTGCGGCTGCGGACCCGCCGGTGGCCGCGGGTGTGACCGCGCGCGATGACGAGCTCTCCTACCAGGTGCTCTACGACGACATCGAGGGTGACAGCCGGTTCTGGACCGTCGTGTCGCTGCTGATGGTGGCCGGTGCCACCCTCTCCGCGGTCAACCTCATCGGCCGGGTGATGGAGGGCCAGCGCCGCGAGATCGGCATTGGGATGGCGCTCGGCTCACCGAGGCGCCGCCTGGCGATCCGTCCGTTCGTGCTCGCCCTCGCCATCGCAATATTGGGTGTGCTGCTCGGCCTCGCCGTGGGGGCGCTGCTGATCGGGCCGCTGCGTGACGTCTACTCGACGCTGCTGCCACTACCGGTATGGCAGACACCGTTCGTGGTGCAGCCCTTCCTCGTCGCCGCGGCCGTCGGCGTCCTTGTGCCGCTGTTGGCCACCGCCTTCCCGGTGCGCCGTGCGCTGCGCGTCGAGCCGGTCGAGGCGATCCGGGTCGGACACCTGGCCGCGTCCGGAGCGGGCTGGTCGGGCCTGGCCAGGCACCTGCCTGGCCGCTCGTTCGGGCAGCTCCCGGTGCGCAACGTGCTGCGGACCCCGCGCCGGACGGCCCTCACGGCGCTCGGCGTGGCCTCTGCCATCGGCCTGCTCGTCGGTCTCGGCGGGCTGCTCGACTCCTTCCAGGCGACGCTCGACGTTGCTGAGGCGGAGTCGACCACTGCCGCCCCCGATCGCATCGAGGTGATGCTGGACGGGCTGCACCCCGTCAGCGACGCGACCGTGACCGCGCTGTCCGCGGCGCCGGGCGTCGCCTCGGCTACCGCGACGGTGGAGCTGCCCGCCACCGCCCGGACGTCCACCGGCTCGGTCGACCTGATGGTCGAGGTGCTCGACCCGGCCAGCGCGCCCTGGCACCCGACCGTGACCGCAGGCGACGCCGCCGGCGGCCTGCTGCTCACCCAGGTCGCTGCCGCCGAGCTGGGGGTCCAGCCCGGTGACACCGTCACGGTCGACCACCCGGCGGTCACCGCCGCGGGCCTGGAACCCCGCGACACCACGGTCGAGGTCGCAGGCACCCACCCGTACCCGCTGCGGCCCTTCGCCTACCTTGACCCCGACACCGCCTCGGCGTTCGGCACCTCCGGGCTGGCAAGCGCCGTCGTCGTCGAGCCCGAACCGGGAGCCGACGTCGACGATCTGCGCACCACACTGGCCCAGGTCCCCGGCGTCGCGAGCGTAACCTCACCCCTCGACCTGCTCGAGCAGATGTCAGGGACGCTCGACATGTTCACCGGCATCCTCGGCGTGGTCGCCATCGTGGGCCTGCTGCTGGCGATCCTCATCGCGATCAACTCGGCGAGCATCTCGGCTGAGGAGCGCCGACGGGAACACGCCACCATGCTCGCCTACGGGCTGTCCCATCGGCGGGTGCTCGGCCTGAGCATGCTCGAGGGGGTGCTGATCGGGCTCCTCGGCACGATCCTCGGGCTGGCTCTGGGATGGGCGCTGACCCGGCTGATGGTCTACGGGCAGCTCCCCCAGACCCTGCCCGAGGTGGCCATGACCGCCGAAGTGGCAGGGCGCACCGTGCTCATCGCGGTCGTCATCGGTGTCGCCGCCGTGGCGCTCGCCCCGCTCGTCACCGCTCGGCGGCTGGCCCACATGGACGTCCCCGGAACGTTGCGTCTGGTCGAGTAGCAGCCAGGCGTCCCATTGCCTGGATCAGCCCCCGGACAGCACCCCGCCATCCGCGACCAGCCTCGACCCGGTCACGAACCGCTGACAGACACCGCGGTTCCGGCCCCAGATCCCCGGCAACCCGCCCGATAGCCGCACCATCCGGAACTGATGACCGGTAGACGGTGTGGCGTCTCCTGGGACGGCGACAGCGACCTCGACACGACACTCACGATGCTGAAGAAGGCCATCGAGATCTGACAACGGCGGCTGCCGGCTACGTCCGCAAGTGGCGCACAGACGGCGACTCGCATTGTCATGCTCACGCGCGATGATGGAGCCCGTCCGGGGACTTCCTGACAGTGCTGACCGCCCACACCGGAGGGGCGTGCACGTCGCACCGGACACAGGCCGGCCAAGCACGTCGGATCGCACCGTCGTCAGGAGGCCTTGACGGGGACGATGGCCACTGGAGTGACGTTGGGCACTGGACTGCTGGTGCTGGTCGCGGTAGCGGTGAGGGGAGCGGGGGTCGCGGATGCGTAGAAGCCACTGGTGCAGGCTCGAGCCAGTCCCGACGTGGTGGCCTGGGTGTCCCGGGTCGTCCGGGCCGTCGCCCCGGGACCGCACAGGCCGATGCTGTGGCGAATCGGGGCGGGCGTGGCTGCCGCCGTCCACGACGGTCGCCATAGGCCGGAGGTTCACCACTAAGAGGAGCCGATCATGCAGCTCGCCACTGTGATCCAGTGGGACGGCATCAAGCCTGGCCACGGCGAGGCTGCGACGAAGAACGCGATGCGCGGGTTCGAGCTGCTGGCCCAATGGAAGGACCAAGGCAAGATCCTGTCCTACAGCACCTTCTACGGGATGCAGCGCGCCCGGAACTTCTGCGTGGTGATGGTGGACAGCCACCGGGTCATGGACCTTGTGCTTGACCCGGAGTTCGTCACCTACTGCACGGAGGCCTCGATGCTGTGGGACAGCTTCGAATGGAGCCTGTTCCAGCCCGACGAGGACTCCCAGGACGCGCTGCAGGCGTGGGCGGCCACCGCGGCCGCGCTGGCCTGAACGCGTCCGCCGACCACTGATCCAAGTCGTCGGGTCAGGCGTCGTCCCCGGCGGGGCCGCGACAAGCGGCCGCCAGTGCCGGTCACAACCGGCGGTGCAGCACGAGCAGGTCGACGAACGTGCCGTCGGTGTGTCGGAATCCCTGCGGGATCCGCCCCACCTCGACGAACCCCAGCGACTGCCACAGTGCGACCGCGGGGTTGTCGGCCACGACGGCGTTGAACTGCATCGCTCGGTAGCCCAGCGTGCGGGCCCGCTGGAGGATGTGATCGGCCAAAGCGCGCCCGATACCGCGGCCGGCCTGTGCTGGGTCGACCATGAACGCAGCATGTGCGACGTGACCGCCGAGCCCGGGCTGGTTGGGTTCGAGCACAGCCGAGCCTGCCACTCGGTCTCCACGGACGGCCACCCACACCTCAGCCGGTGTGGGCAGCATCCACAGGCTGCGCGCGGTCGCGTAGTCGGTGCCTGGGGGCCAGGTGTAGGTGCGGCCAGCGTTAACGATCGCTTGCCAGATCGGCCAGATCGCAGCCCAGTCATCCCCCACCGCCACCCGGAAGTCGACTTCGCGTTCAGGCCCACCTGCCACCTCGCCCATGTTGCCTGCTGCCCCCTTCCAGGAATCTTGCGCAAATGGCAGAGGCTGCCGCGCTGCCAGAGCCGGGCGGGCGTGGAACAGCCGGGGCGCGCGACTTGCCCCGGCAGTGTTGGGCGGTCGACAAGTGGGGTGAGCGGGACGAGCGCCCCCGGCGTCAGTGCTTGAAGGCGTCTTTGACCTTCTCGCCAGCCTTCTTCAGATCGCTCTTGGCCTGGTCGTTGCGGCCTTGGCGCTCAAGGGACTCGTCGCCGATGGCCTTCCCGACAGCTTCCTTGGCCTTTCCACGCAGGCCCTGGATGGTGCTGTCGGTTCCGTGCTTGTTGTCATCGCTCATGAGCGTTGCCTTCCGTGCCGGGAGTGGAAGGCGAGATTCTGGCACCAGTCGGCAGCTTCCGGCACGTCGACTTCCGTCGAGCCGAAAGCCCGACCGTGGATGCGGCACATGCGACTTGCGCCACGAGCGCCGCACCGAGAGCCCCCGTCCGCTTGTCTGCTGAGTGACATCCGGCCCTCCACCGCATCGCCGCAGCAGGCATAGGGTCATGTGGAGCTACTGACGGAGGTCAATGATGACGAGTCAGTCGATGTCCAGGGTCGACCATGCCTGGTTGCGGATGGACAACCCCGCGAACTTGATCATGGTCAACTCGGTGATGTGGACCGATCAGCCGGTGGACGACGTGGCGATGCGAGCAGTGCTCGAGGAGCGGATGGTCGACCAGTTCCCCCGGTTCACGCAACGGCCTGACGCGTCGTTCGGGCTGCTGAGCCACGGCCACTGGGTCGATGACGACGACTTCGACCTCGACCGACACCTTGTCTACGTGACCCTCGACCCTCCGGGTGACACCCGGACACTGCAGCAGTATGTAGGGAGCCAGCAGAATCTTCCGATCGATGCCTCTCATCCGATGTGGGAGGTGCACGTGATCTCTGGCTACCAGCAGGGCAGCGCCGTGCTGTTCCGTATCCATCACAGCATCGCCGACGGAATGGCGCTCGCGCGGCTGCTGGTGTCTCTGACCGACGAACCGGCTGAGCGCCACTTCGCCCCGGCGGTAAGCGGGTCGTCCTCCGGGGTGCGGACTCAGGTCGGCAGGCTGCTGACCGAGTCGGTCGGGACGTTGCGCCACCCCAGCCGGCTGCTGGCGTTGGGATCGACGGCCGCCCACGATGCGCTCCGGCTGGCCCACGTGGCCACTCTGCCGGTCAAGAATCACGATTCGGTGCTCAACGCAGAGGTAGGGCGGTCGAAGCTTGCGACCTGGTCGGAACCCATCTCGCTGGACGAGATCAAGGCCATCGGGCGCTCGGCGGGCTGCACGGTGAACGACGTCATGCTGGCTGCGCTGGCTGGAGCCTTTCGCAGCTACCTGCTCGGCCGTGGCGAGGAGCCTGCCGACGTGCCCGTGCTCGTCCCCGTCGACCTGAGGCCGCCGGACAAGCCGCTCCCACGCGAGCTGGGCAACAACTTCGGGTTCTTCTTCGCCTCACTGCCCTCGGGCATCGCCGATGCCGGACAGCGTCTGACTGAGGCTCAACGTCGCAGCGCGGAGCTCAAGGGCTCGCCCGAGGCCCTGGTGACGCTTGGTGTGCTCGTCGGGATGGGCTCGGTGCCTGGGCTCGTCGAGGACCTCTCGGTTGACTTCTTCGTGAGCAAGGCAAGTGGGCTCGTGACGAACGTCCCGGGCCCGCGTGGGCCCGTGTACTTCGCCGGGGCCAAGGTGGACGGGGTGATCGGCTGGGTGCCGCGCGCTGGGGACATGACCTTCGGGGTGGCGATCTTCTCCTACGACGGCCACGTCACTGTTGGGGTCTCGACCGACGCGGGAGTGATTCCTGACCCCGAGTCGCTGGTGGCGGCATTCGAGGATGAGATCGCGAGCATGCTGGTAGGTGCGGCTGACGCCGGGTGAACGCGACGGGTCAGGAGCGTCGGCGACCCGTGGTCACGAACGAGAGGATGTCGTCGCTGTTCATGCCGCCGAGCCCGCACCGGGCGAGGGTGCGGGGCTCGTCGCCGAAGTCCGTGCCCAGGAGCGCGCGCGTCATGTGGATCACCGACTCCATGAGCACGGGCTCGAGCCCGATCTGGCGCGCCAGCTCGGCATAGATCGTCAGTCCGATCGGGACGTCCTCGGTGAGGTAGCGGCTGTCTATCTGCGAGGGGCCCTTGATGCCGTTCAGGGCCCGAACCCCGCGGATCACCGACCAGAAGGTGTCGCCCTGAGGGCCGTATCCCATGGCCGGGTAGGTGTCCTTGAGGCTGAGCAGGTCGATGCCGAACGTCCGACCGATCGCGAGCCGCTCGGCGTCGATGGCCTCGATGGCCTGGCAGACATGGGGGGTCATGCCTTCCTCGTAGTAGTAGAACTCCCCGTGGCTGTACTCGATGCGGCTCGCCGAAAGAAGAACCCCGAGGCAGTGCAACGTGGGGTTCGGGTTGCTCAGCCCCGCAGCCAGGACGTTGGGCATGACGTCGATGCCGGGGTACAGGTCGTCGAGGACCGCCGCGACCTCGTCCGTCCGCGTCGCCGGGAACACCCCCACGCTGACGATGGAGCGGCGTCCGTGGACGGTGATCTGCGTCGGCCCTGAGATCCGGGTGGCGTAGGGCAGCGCAGCAATCTCCGAGACGGTGACGTCGGCGGTCGCGCCCTGCGCCCGAACGGCGTGCACGAAGTCCAGGGACCCCAACGAGCCGGGCATCAGCACGACGTTCATGCCGTCGGTCAGCAGCGGGCCCAGCATGTGGGCGAACCGTCGGTGGTGGTTCGTGGGCACGACGACGACGATCGCGTCGGTCCCGTCGACGGCCCGAGCCAGGTCGAGCTCGACCCGCACCGGGGCGGTGCCGTCGATCTTCCCGACGGCCGTGATCGTCCCAGCCTCCGCGATGCCCGCCAGCCCCGCAGCGAAGTCGGCCACCTCGAACAACGTGACGTCGTGCCCGCCGAGTGCGAACTCGGCCGCTGCCGCGCGTCCGCCGTTCCCCGCGCCCAGCACGGCGACCCGCCTGCTCGACATGCTCTCCCCTTCGCGCCGGCCGATGCTGGGCCTCGCTGGCCCATCTGCACCATTGTGTCCCCACCTCGGCGCTGAGGTGCTGAGTCTCCGGGATCCCGGCGGTGGGATGCCGAACAGTCGCGCGAGACCGCGCCGCCTCGAGCCTGGAGCCCCCCGAGTTCGGCTGGCGGAGCACGCTGCCCCGTGTGGCGATCGGGCAGATCGGCCCTGCACGTCCACGGTGTCGTCGTCCTACGGTGCGGGCGTGGTTCAGCAGCGGGAGCGCGCGGTTCTGCGTCGCCCCGAGGTCGCGTTCGTCGTCGTGGCCTATGCCTGGTCGTGGGCGTGGTGGGTGCCGATGGCGGCACTCGGGGTGACGACCCGGGCCGGGCAGACGTGGCCCACGCATCTGCCAGGCCTGCTCGGTCCCGCGATCGCCGCGGTCGTGGTCACAGCGGCGGTGTCAGGCCGCGCCGGGCTGGCCGACCTCGGGCACCGGATCGTGAGGGTGCGAGTCGGCTGGTTCTGGTACGCGGTGCTCGGCGCCACGGCAGCCATCGGCGCGGGGGCCATCGCCGTGCAGGGCCTGCTCGGTCGGGGATGGCCCAGCGCGGAGGAGCTGTCCACCTACTCCGGTGCCGGCCTGATGCCCTGGCTCGTCCTCGTCCTGCTGGTTCTCGTCGTCAACGGCTTCGGGGAGGAGACCGGCTGGCGAGGGTTCCTGGTCGAGCGCTGGGCACCCGGCAGGAGCCTGCTACGGACCTCCCTGCTCGTCGCAGCGGTCTGGGTGCCGTGGCACCTGCCCCTGTTCTGGGTCTCGGAGTCCTTCCAGTCCTTCGGCCCGGCCGGCACGGCGGGGTGGCTGGTGTCGATCACCGCGGGGTCGGTGGTGCTGACCTGGATGTACCTCGGCTCCGGGGCCAGCATCTGGATCGTCGCGCTGTGGCACACCGCCTTCAACATGGTCACCGCCACGCCGGCCGGCGCCGACCTCGCCGCCCCCCTGCTGAGCGCAGCCGTGATCGCGGCCGCCGTCGTCCTCGTCCGCCACACCCCGACGAACGGCGCCAGCGGGGCAGCCGACAAGACGGCCCACGCAGGGCAGCAGTCAGTGGCCCACCGGTAGGGCTGGCTGCGCCAGCCCAAGCCGGGCGGCCAGGTCGGGACTTGCGACCCGGGACGACGTCCGCCGCGTGGATAACACTTCGATCGTGGTCGAATCGATGCTGGTCGAACCGAGCCCGGCGCGGCAGGCGGAGGGCGTCGAGCTGCTGGGCGCCGTGGCCGATCCAGTCCGGTGGAGGCTGATGGCCGAGCTCGCCCGGCGCGGAACGCGGTGTGTGTGCGACCTGCAGCCGGTCGGTGGAGTGGCTCCGAACGTGCTCTCGTACCACCTGAAGGTGCTCCGCGACGCCGGACTGGTCACGGCCTCTCGCCGCGGCCGGTGGATGGACTACGCGCTGGCGCAGGACGCGCTCGAGCGGCTCAACGCTGCCCTGCCGGGTAGCCCGCCATGAGCGTGACAGCCCGCCCCCCTGCACCGGGCCGTACCGGCGATACCCGGCTGTGGCTGGGTCTGGTGGGGGCCGGCGCGCTGTGGGGCCTGCTGTACGGGCTGAACGAGCGGCTGTGGCCCGTGCTGATGGGCGACTGGCTGGGCCTGGACCTGGACGGCCGACTGGGCGAGAGCCTGACCTTCTTCCTCTACGACACCGTGAAGATCATGCTGCTGCTGGTCGGGCTGATCTTCGTGGTCGGGATGCTGCGCACCACGCTGTCGCCGGAACGGGTACGCGACGTGCTGACCGGGCGAGGCCTGCTGGTCGGGCTGGTGCTCGCGGCCCTGCTCGGCTCGGTCACGCCGTTCTGCTCGTGCTCGTCGATCCCGCTGTTCATCGGTTTCGTCGCAGCCGGGGTGCCGCTGAGCATCACCCTGACGTTCCTCATTGCCTCCCCGCTGATCAACGAGGTGGCCGTGGTCATGCTGGGCGGCACCTTCGGCTGGGGAGTGACCGCGATCTACGTCGCCGCCGGGCTGGTTCTCGCGATCGTGGCGGGATGGTTGCTCTCCCGCTTCGACCTGGATCGGTGGGTCGAACCCTTCGTGTTCTCGACGCCGGTCGCCGCCCTGACCGCCGAGGGCGGATCCCCCACGTTGGCTGCCCGGATCGAAGCCGCCCGCGCCGAGACCCGCGACATCGTCGTCAAGGTATGGACGTACGTCCTGGTCGGGGTCGCCCTGGGCGCGGCGATCCACGGCTGGGTCCCCGCCGACTTCTTCGCCCGATACGCCGGCTCTGACAACCCGCTGTCGGTGCTCCTCGCCACCCTGGCGGGTGTGCCGCTCTACGCCAACGCCGCCGGGGTGATCCCGCTGGCCGAAGCCCTGTGGGCCAAGGGGGTGGCACTGGGCACGGTCATGGCGTTCATGATGAGTGTGGTCGCCCTGTCGGTGCCGTCCCTGGTGATGCTGCGCCGTGTGCTGCGCATGCCACTGCTCACGCTGTTCACGGCCATCATCACCGTCGGCATCGTCGCCGTCGGGATGCTGCTCAACCTCGTCACCTAGGAGGACGCCATGCACGTCAAGATCCTCGGGCCCGGCTGCAAGAACTGCCACAACCTCGAGATCCGCACCCGCGAAGCCCTCGACCACCTCGGCCTGCAGGCAGACGTCGAGAAGGTCACCGACGTCGCCGCCATCGCCGGCTACGGCGTGATGAAGACCCCCGGCCTCGTCGTCGACGAGAAGCTGCTCGTATCAGGCCGGGTCCCGCCGGCCGAGGAGATCACCAGGCTGCTCAGCGCGGCCAGCGGTGACCGCCAGTAGGCTCCCCACGCATGGGTACGACGCCGCCGATCACCGTCGACCCTGACAACCAGGCCTACCGCCACCTGATCCCAGGTGCGGGCATCACTCCGCGCGTCTTGCCGGTGGCTCAGAGACTCGGGTCTCTCGCCGGCCTCCTCAGCAGGACCGGTCACGGCGTCCGCGTCGTCGATCACGAGGGCGACGGGGCGCGCGTGCGCGTCTACGAGCCACCGGCCACCACCGCACCGGCAGCACTGCTGTGGATCCACGGCGGAGGGCTCGTGCTGGGCACTCCGCGGCAGGACGACCCACGGTGCTCGAACCTGGCTGCCGCTCTCGGCATCACGGTCGTGTCGGCTGCGTACCGAACCGCGCCGCAGCACCCCTACCCCGCAGCCCTCGACGACTGTGCCGCCGCGTGGACGTGGGTGCAGACGCACGCGGCTCAGCTCGGCATCGACCCGCAGCGGGTCGTCGTGGGGGGAGCGAGCGCGGGAGGCGGCCTGGCGACCGCGCTGGCCCAACGGTTGCGGGACGAGGGCGCTCCCCAGCCCAGGGGCCAGCTACTGGTCTACCCGATGCTCGACGACCGCACCGCCGCCGACAACTCGCTGGACCGCGCGGGAGACCTCGTGTGGACCAACGTCAGCAACCGCACCGGGTGGACGGCCTACCTGGGCCAGCCCCCCGGCCGTCCCACAGCCCCGCCCTACGCGGTCCCGGCTCGCTGCGACGACCTCGCCGATCTCCCTCCAGCCTGGATCGGCGTCGGGACTGCAGATCTGTTCGCCACCGAGTGCCAGGAGTACGCCCGCCGTCTGCGCGAGGCGGGCGTCCCGGTGGATCTTGCGATGGTGGACGACGTGCCGCACGGCTTCGACGTGCGACTGGCCCCTCGCCGGTCTCAGCGCTTCCTGGCCGACCAGTACGAGTGGCTCGCTGCCACCCTCGAGCTTCCCCCCTTCGACTCGTCGGCAGTGACCGGCCTTGCTGGACCCGACCGCATCGACGGGGCACCCATAGGGGCGGCTGAGGCGACGATGATCGATGCCACGCCGGACGTGGTCTGGCGCCAGATCGCCGACCACCACAGCTGGCCCGAGTGGTTCGGTGGGCTGAGCAGCGTCGTCGTCACCGGGCGGGCTGCCGGAGTGGGTGGTCGCCGCCGCGTCTTCGCGGGACCGGTCCGCTTCGACGAGGTGTTCACCGTGTGGGAGCCCGGCCGGCACTTCGCGTTCGCCGTCACGGGGTCGTCGGTACCCGGGCTGGACTGGCTGGCCGAGTCGATCACCCTGGAGCCCGTCGGCGCGGCCACGCTGGTCCAGTACCGACAGGGTCTCGCCGCGCGACCCGGGTACGGCTGGTTGTGGTCGGCGTTGTGGACTCGAGCCTCCGCGCAGCTCGCACCGGGCCTTCAGGAGCTGAAGACCCGATCAGAGTCTGACAGTGCGAGAGATACCTGACGTCGCCGCGAGCAGTCCCTGCAAGAAGACCGAGCGCAGAGGTTCCACCAGGGCCGCGGCACGGGTGGGCGGGAGCCCCTCGATCACCTGCAGCACCCGTGCCAGCGCGTGCGGGCCCGCGCCGTCGAGCTGGTCGACCAGAAGGTCGCCGAGCTTGCCTCGCTCGACAGCCATCGCGACCAGTCGTTCGAACGTGTTGGCAGGGGTGAACACGCGCTTCTCTCGGGGGATCATCGAGTGCGCGTCGAAGCGGCACAGCTCGTCGCAGACCCCGCAGCCCAGGCACTTGTCGGTGTCGACGATGGCCCAGTACTTGCGCAGTCCCTGGCCGTCGTTGTCGACCATCGTGACCGCCTCGGCGGGGCAGGCACGGGCACACTTCTTGCAGCCGCGGCACTTCTCGAGGTCCACGTGGGCGACCCAGTTGGACGACACGATGGCACCAGTGATGCCGTAGCGGCGAATCGACTGCATCATCCCGCAGCAGTCGCCGCAGCAGTTGCACATGTACGTCACATGCTCTTGCACATTGTCGGCGGTCTGTGCCAGGCCGGCAGCCTTGGCCGCGGCGAGGACGTCCAGACCCTCCTCGTTCGTGATCGCCTCGGCGTGCCCGGCGCGGACGAGTGCGTCGGCCGCCGACCCGAAGCTCAGACACGTGCGCAGCGGCGCCCCGCAGCCCTGACCGAGCAGCTCGGCATGCTGGCGGCACGGACAGTTGCCGACAGCGACGCTGGGGGCCTCGGCGACGATGTGGGTGGCCAGCTCCCAGTCGAGCACTTCCACGGCCGGGTTGTCCGGGAGGCTCTCCTCCCGCACCAGTGAGCGGCCGATCTGGGTGCTGCCGCGGAACACGGCGTGCGCCAGTGCCCCGTCCTCATGCAGGTAGTCGTCGAACAGCACCGCCAGCTCGTCGATGGGTGCGTCCTCCCGCACACGCATGAAGGTGAACTCGTAGAACCCGATCACCACCGGCGCCAGGCTCACCCAGCGCTGTCCTCGGTGCCGGAGGTCGAAGACGAGGCCCTTGCGGGCCATCTCCTCCACCATCAGCTCGAGATCCGGGATCGATCGTCCCGTTCGCGACGCGACCTGCTCGAGCGTCCCGAGGGTCGGCATGACGGCGGCGACCTGCGCCTCCTCCTCGGTGAACAGCAGGCGCAGGATCCGCTGGAAGACCTCGGAGTCCGGCGCGCCGGTCGGCAGCCGGTCGAGCCGCTGCTGCAACCGCTGGTACGTCAGGTCCGCATCGGCGCTCAGGCTGTGACCCATCGCTGACCTCCCGCCAGGCTCCCTCTGACCAGAGCCTGAGCCGTCGCGCCTCGCCAGGGCCGTTCGACCCTGCGTGGCGGTCGTGACGCGGCCCGCCGCCGTTGCCGCGGCGCTGAGCAGGAAGGGGCAAGGGGACGCTCGGCCCTGGTGCAGCACCGGCATCTCGCCGAGGCTGAGCGTGACCGGGTGATGATCGTGTGAGGTTGCGATGCCGACGCTCGTGGACGAACGCACCCACCACGCGCTGCCTGAGCACCAGGTGGTGCTGCTGCTGGAGACCCACACCGAGCAGGGTCTGAGCTCAGGCGAGGCAGCGTCGCGTCTTGCCCGCCTCGGTTCCAACGAGCTGCCCCCGCCGCGGCGTCGCGGCCCGGTCGTTCGAGTGCTGCGGCACGTGCACCACCCGCTGGTCTACGTGCTGCTCGTCGCCGTTGCGCTGGCTGCGCTGCTGCAGGAGTGGATCGAGGCAGCCGTGATCGCTGCCGTTGTGCTGGTGAACGTCATCGTCGGCTTCCTGCAGGAGGAGCGCGCCGAGAAGGCGTTGTCAGCACTCATGGCGATGACCCGCACGCAGGCGTCGGTCATTCGGGACGGCGAGAAGCGTCGCATCGACTCCGCCGATCTCGTGCCCGGTGACGTCGTGGTGCTCGACACCGGAGACAAGGTGCCCGCTGACATCCGACTGCTGTGTGCGCGTGACCTGGCCATCGACGAGTCCGCCCTGACCGGGGAATCCGTTCCCGTGGCCAAGCAGGCGGGCACGGTGAGCGAGGGAACCGAGCTCGCCGATCGGGCCAACATGACGTTCTCCGGCTCGCTCGTCGTGGCCGGCACCGGCAACGGGGTGGTCGTCGCGACCGGTGGGGACACCGAGCTGGGCCTGATCCACAGACTGGTCGGCGAGTCCGGAGGGGTGCAGACACCTCTGACTCGCAAGCTGGCCACCTTCAGCCGCCTGCTCACCGGCGCCATCCTGGCCCTGGCCGCGCTCACCCTCCTGCTCGGCGTGCTGCGAGGCGAGGCGGTGTCGGACATGGTCACCGCGGCCATCGCGCTGGCCGTCGGCGCGATCCCCGAGGGATTGCCTGCTGCCGTCACGATCATCCTGGCCATCGGGGTGAGCAGGATGGCGCGCCGACACGCGATCATCCGACGCCTGCCGGCGGTGGAGACCCTCGGCGCCACCACAGTCGTCTGCAGCGACAAGACCGGCACACTCACGCGCAACGAGATGACGGTCACCGCCGTGGTGACCGCCTCCGGGCGCTACGACGTGACCGGCTCGGGATACTCACCGTCGGGCACGCTGACCGGTGCGGACGGCAGGGCGGCCGACCTCGCCGGCGACGCGGCCCTGCTCGCGACCCTCGAAGCCGGAGTTCTGTGCAACGACTCGGCCCTCGTCCAGCGCGACGACGGGTGGAGCGCAGTGGGGGACCCGACCGAGGTCGCACTGCTCACCGCTGGTGCGAAGGCAGGAATCGACCGCGGGGAGCTGGCCCGCCGGCGCCCGCGAGTCGACGAGCTGCCCTTCTCGTCGGAGACCCAACACATGGTCACCCTGCACCGTGGACACGACGGGCGTGCGACCCTCGTCGTCAAAGGAGCAGCCGAAGCCGTGCTGCCCCGGTGCGCGACCATGCTGGTCGGGGACGGCAGTGCTGCGCCGCTGAGGCACGAGAAGGTGATCGCGGACGTCGACGCGCTGGGCCACCGTGCCCTGCGCGTCCTCGCCCTTGCCAGCACGGACCTGGATCAGGCCTGGGACAGCCTGGACGAGACGGCTCTCGACGGACTCCGGCTGACCCTGGTTGGCATCGTGGGCATGCACGATCCCCCGCGACCCGAAGCGGTCGCCGCGGTGGCCACCTGCCATCGGGCCGGCATCGAGGTCAAGATGATCACCGGTGACCACGCCACCACTGCTCGGGCGATCGCTGCCGAGATCGGGCTGGCGCGGGGCGACGACGAGCCGCGCGTCGTCACGGGTGCCCAGCTACGAGAGATGCACGACGGTCAGTTCGCCGCGGCGGCGGCGGCGTCGAACGTCCTGGCCCGGGTCACCCCTGAGCACAAGCTGCGTCTGGTCGAGGCCCTGCAGGCCCAGCACCAGGTCGTCGCCATGACCGGTGATGGTGTCAACGACGCCCCCGCCCTCCGGCAGGCCGACATCGGCATCGCGATGGGTCGCGGCGGGACCGAGGTCGCCAAGGACGCCAGTGCCATGGTGCTCACCGACGACAACTTCGCGACCATCGAAGCCGCCGTCGAGGAAGGGCGCGGCGTCTACGACAACATCACGAAGTTCATCACCTGGACGTTGCCCACCAATCTCGGCGAG
>Ga0272442_10006344_pt1 | contig 15564 bp, 14 predicted proteins | sample SSMForm2O_FD_200262 | JGI IMG/M metagenome (GOLD analysis project Ga0272442, IMG submission 200262) | Marine sediment archaeal communities from Little Sippewissett salt marsh, Falmouth, MA, United States - SSM-Form-2O | ecosystem: Environmental > Aquatic > Marine > Wetlands > Sediment ...
CTTCTTTCCCTTGAAGACCACCAGCCCTACCCTGTCCCGGCGGCGGTAGACCTCGCCGTGGAGGCTGTAGATGGTCTCCACTATGTTGTCCACGGACTCGATCATGGAGAGGCTCATGTCCACCAGGAGGACTATGGAGTAGGGGGCGGAGTACTCCTTGACCTTCTCTCTTATGTCCTCAGGCTTGATGACTAGCCCCTTGCCGCGTCGCGGCCTCTCGTACTGCTTCATGGAGGCGGCCTTTATGGTGGGCACTATGGCGACGTCCCTGGGCTTGCCCTCGGGGACATGGTACCACGCGTACCTCCCCCTGGAGGACGAGGAGACGGACTGAGCCCTTCTCCCCCCTGAGCCCCCCCTGCCCTTCACCCGTGCGCCGGTGCGCCTCCTCGTGACGGCTCTCCTGTACATCGACTCCAGGGAGCCGAGTATCTTGGGCCCATACTTCAGCCCGGAGGCGTCCTCACCCACGTATCTCACCGTTCCCTGGAGTCCTTCGCCTGCCGCCGTCAGCTGGGACGGCGAGGACTCGGTGAGTCTGCTGGAGGTGTTCAGCTTGAGGTCCTGGTCCATGAGCCCAAGGATCACCTCCTCTCGCCTGCGTCTCCTGTTTAATCCCCAGTCAACCACGAGAATGAACAACAACGCGAGAAGCGCCTCCAAGGCGAACAACGTCGGCGTGAGAGAGGCGCCAACCACGTTTGACCTTACCCAGTCGAGCGAGTACGCCGTGGATAAGTAGACCACGATGAACGACAACGCCCTGAGAGCCTTTTGGGCGAGGGACCGCCTCAGTAGTTCCTCCACCAGCCTCGCGGGAAGGGTGATGACGCGGGCTATCTGCGGCAGATCGACGTTGAGTCTCTGGTACCTCTCCGCCCGCTTCAGGGCCCTTCTGATCTCCCTCCTCTCCGGCGGAGGCGTCAGACCCGATCTGCGGGTCCTGTGCCCCAGGGTCAGCTCCAGTGCGGCGGTGACGTCCCCGCGTTCCACAGCGTCCCTTCCGTGGAAGGCGGCCAGCGCCTTCGCGGCCTTGACGGTCACCACGTCGGGCCTGAAGCCGTCCACCTTGAGCCTGTTACACGTGTCGGCCACCAGCGGGTACACCTCGTCTGGGACGTGGACGTGGGGCAGCAGCGTCCTGGCGTCCACGATCCTTCTCCGGAGTTCCTCTAGGCTCTCCCGGTGCCTCTCGATGAAGCCGTAAGGGTCGTCGGCGTACATCTCGTTCCTTTTCAGCGCCTGGGCCCGGGAGGCAGGGTCCTGGAGGCTGTGGGTCTCGGCGAATACGCTGAACCTGTCCAGTATCTGGGGCCTGAGCTCGCCCTCCTCGGGGTTCATGGTCCCCACGAGGATGAACCTCGAGGGGTGCTGCACCGATACGCCTTCCCTTTCCACGATGTTCCACCCCGACGCGGCGGCGTCCAGTATGCTGTCTGTGATGTGGTCTGGGAGCAGGTTCACCTCGTCGATGTAGAGGATGCTCTGGTTAGCCTCGGCGAGTAGCCCCTTGTCCAGCGCCTTGGCCCCCATGGTCACGGCCCTGTCCAGGTCTATGCTGCCCACCAGCATGTCCTCGGTGACACTGAGGGGGACATGTACCACCCTCATGGGGGTCGTCTCGACGGGCGGCGGCCCGCCGTCGAAGAACCTGGTCTTACAGGAGGCGCACATGTTCGTCGGGTCCCTGGGGCTGCAGTGATAGGGGCAGCCTTGGACCTGCTCCACGTCCGGAAGCACCCTCAAGAAGGAGTTGACCAGCAGCGACTTCCCCGTCCCCTTGGGGCCTGAGACGAGGGCGCCCCCCATGGTAGGATCTATGGCGTTGATTATGAGCACAGTCTTGGCCTCCTCCTGGCCCACGACGGCTGTGAAGGGGTAGACGGGTCTATGCTGCCTCAGTTGAGTACTTTCAACCATGTCTCTCTACGTGCCTCTCTCCCGCTGGAGCCCCTGGAACACCTTCCTGAAGGTGTCCCTCACCTCGGCGGGCTTGGCGGGCTCCTCGAACCCGAACCCCCTGGTCCTGTACCCCACGGCCATTACGGCCACCCTCTGCACGTCCCCGGGGGACACACGTCTCCTGCCGTCGAGGGCGGCGAGGGCCTTGGCCGCGCGTACCGTGGATATGTCCGGTCTGTGGCCGTCAACGTGTAGGCTTATGCAAGCGGAGGCGATGGCCGTCATGTACTCGTCGGGGACCTCCACCTCCCGGAGGACGGCCCGGGCCTCTATTATCTGGTCCCTGAGACGGTTCTGATCTTCTCTGAACCTCTCGGAGAAGCCCATGGGGTCCTCGCCGAACTCCAGGTTCCTCTTGATGATCTCCACCCTCTGGGCCGTGTCATAGATGCTCTCCACCGTGATGTGCAGCGCGAACCTGTCTGCGAGCTGGGGCCTGAGTTCGCCCTCCTCGGGGTTCATGGTGCCAACGAGGATGAACCGGGCTGGATGCGACACCGAGACCCCCTCCCGCTCCACGGTGTTCCACCCAGACGCCGCGGCGTCCAGTATGCTGTCGGTGATGTGGTCGGGGAGCAGGTTCACCTCGTCGATGTAGAGGATGCTCTGGTTTGCCTCGGCTAGGAGCCCCGGCTGCAGCGCCTTCACGCCCTCGCCTATGGCCTTCTCGATGTCCAGGCTACCCACCACCCTGTCCTCCGTCGAGCCTATGGGGAGGGACACTATCCTCATCTCCCTCTCCTCGGCCTCAAGCTCCTCCCCATCCCGGTGCCTCCCGAGGCACTCGGCGCACATGTTGGTGGGGTCGAAGGGGCTGCAGTTGAAGGGGCAGCCCTTCACCACGTAGATGGGTGGCAGTATGTCCGCGAGGGCCCTGACGGAGCTGCTCTTCCCAGTCCCCTTCTGGCCCCTTATGAGGAGCCCCCCGATCATGGGGTTCACCGCGTTGAGGAGCAGGGCTAGCTTCAGCTCCTCCTGCCCTACGAGGGCCGAGAAAGGATACACGATTCTGGTTGACAACGATGCAATACCTATGGACGGCGGTCCGGGAAAAACCTGTTGATCGGGCGCGCCTAGAAGGTGAGGCCCCCGAACCGTCTCCTGGTCTCCCGTAGGTGCCCGAAGACACGGTCCACCGCCTCCAGGTACTGCTCCGAGGCGTGCACCGCCGCCAGCTCTTCGGCCCTCACCCAGGGGCCGCCCGAGACCCTCAGCGACTCTCCCCACCGGTCGCTGAAGACGTTGAACAAAGGGTCCACGTCACCCAACCGCGTTGCCAGCGTTCTGACGCCGTCCATCAGCTCCTCGTCCCCGTTGAGGAGCCCAACCAGTACTTGGTGCGGGCCCCCCTCCCAGACCTCCCCCGGGCCTGGGGGAGCCCCATCGGCGCCCAGAGAGTAGCCGGGCTTGCTTTCCTGCTCGCGGGGCACCACCCATCCATGGTCCTTCAGCCTCTTCCTTAGGAGCCCCTCCCAAGTCGCGCTCAGGCGGGTTATCATCCTTCCAGGCTGCACCCCTTGAAGGTCTCCGCGCACCGCGTAGTCTATCCTGCAGAGGAGCCCCGGCTCCGGCGTGTCGCCTCTGGCCAAGAGCATGGTCGCGTCCACGTGCACCCCCCTCGAGTCGAGGTTCAGGCTGAACTGGGGCTCGGGCTCCGAAAGTCTGCCCCTCGCTATGAGCAGGGCGGAGTCTATGTTCCCCCCCTCCTCGAGGTCCATACAAGCCAAGCCTCCCAGAAGCTCCCTGACGCTGCCCTTGGAGACCTCCCTGGGATTCAGCCCGCGTGACTCGAGGAGCCGCATGGCCTCGTCTTCAAGGTCTTTGACCGGGTCTCCATCCATCTTGGTGTATATTATGGTTGGCTGTGGAGGGTTTACGTGTTTCTATAGCCCTGTGACAGGCAGCTGATGGCGACACCAGTCCAGCAGCCTACGCCTTGATAAATCTAAAAATAGAAAAACATGGAAGAGTCGTTTATTTCTTCACGGCTTTCTTGAGGGCCTCTATGGCTGGCATGGGTTTCCCCGAGAGGAACGTTATCAGTGAGCCTCCGCCCAGGCTGACGTGGGTGAACATTGTCTTGTCGACGCCGTACTTCTCCACGGCGTTGAGGGTGTGCCCGCCTCCGATGAGCGTTATGGCGTGGGCCTCGCCCACCGCCTCTAGTATCTTCTTGGTTCCTAGCCCGAATCGGTCGTCCTCGTACATCCCCATAGGCCCCTTGACGCCGATGGTGATGGACTCCTTTATTATCTTGGTGTACTTCTCCATGGTCTTGCTGCCGATGTCTAGGGCGTCGTAGTCTGTGGGCAGCTCCTCTATAGGTATCTCTTTTCTTTCGCCGTTGTAGTCTACCGCGAGGTCGACGGGGGTCTCGATCTTGTCCCCGTGTTTGGTGATGAGCTCCTCGGCCTGGGGCAGGAACTCGTCCCAGCCCTTCTTCCTTATATATTCCCCGGGGGCGCCCAGGTCGACGCCCTTGGCCATGAGGAACAGCTGGCCGATGATGCCTCCGGTCAGGACCTTCTCCACGGTGCCGTCTCTCAACACGTGGCTCGCGACGTCCAGAGGCTCGTTGGGCTTGGCGCCGCCGACGATGAAGGTGTCGTACTTCGACAGCTTCATGGTGGCGAATATGCCCTCCAGGGGCCCGACCTCGCTTGCCAGGTTCCTGCCCGCGCATGAGACAAGCACGGGGGTGAAGCCTACCACGGATGCCTGGGACCTGTGGGCGACCGAGAAAGCGTCGTTAACGTATAGGTCGGCGAGGGGCGCCAGGTTTCGCACTATCTGGCTCTTGGCGTGTTCCTCCGGGGTCTTGTTGAGGGTCTCGTCTTCGAGGAACCTCACGTTGTCAAGGAGCAGTATCTGGCCAGGACGCAGCGACTTTATCTCTTTCTTTGCTTTGTCGCCGATGATGTCGTCGACGAAGGTGACTTTCTTGCCTACGTGCTTCTCCAGGAGCTTGGCGTGCTGGTCCAGGTGTATGAAGTCGGGGTCGCCTCTTCTGCCCTGGTGGGCCAATACGACGAGCTTGGCGCCTTTGTCGGATAGCTCTCTTACTGTTTTGGCGTGGTCCCTGAGCCTGTCAGAGTCGCTTATCTTCCCCGTCTCGGGGTCGTAGGGGACGTTTATGTCTATTCTGAGGAGGACGGTCCGGTCTTTGACGTCCACGTCGTCTAGAGTCAGGTATTCTGGCATGGGAGTCCCTTACTCGGCGAGGTATTTAAAGAGGTCAACCAGCCTGGAGGAGTATCCCCACTCGTTGTCGTACCAGCCGAAGACCTTGACCATGCTGCTCTTGTCGCCGAGGACCATGGTGCTGAGGCCGTCGAGGACGCATGAGTGGGGGTTGTCCACGACGTCGTTTGAGACCAGCATGTCCTCCGTGTACTGGAGTATGCCTTTGAGCTCCTTCTGGGCCGCCTCCTTGTAGGCGGCGTTGACCTGGTCCCGGGTGACCTCCCTCTCCAGCTCCACGGAGAGGTCCGTGATGGAGCCGCATGGGACGGGGACGCGCATGGCGACGCCGTCGAGCTTCCCGTTGAGCTCGGGCAGCACCTCGCCTATGGCCAGGGCAGCGCCCGTCGACGTGGGTATGATGGAGACGTTGGCGGCTCTGCCGCGGCGCCAGTCCTTGTGGGGGAGGTCCAGGAGCTGCTGGTCGTTGGTGTAGGCGTGGATGGTGGTCATGAATCCCCTTTTAAGCCCGAACTTGTCATTGAGGATTTTAACCATGGGGGAGAGGCAGTTGGTGGTGCACGACGCCATGGAGATTATGTTGTGTTTCTTCTTGTCGTATAGTTTCTCGTTGGCGCCGAGGACGATGGTGACGTCCGGGTTCTTGGCCGGGGCGGATATGACCACCTTCTTGGCCCCCGCCTTGAGGTGCTTCCCGGCGCCTTCCCTGTCTCTGAACCTGCCGGTGGACTCTAGGACCATCTCGACTCCCAGGTCCTTCCATGGCAGCTTCTCCGGGTCTCGCTCGGATAATACCTTTATCTCCTTCCCATCGACGGCTATGAAGCCGTCCTTCGCCTCGACTTTGGCGTCCAGGACGCCGTGGATGGAGTCGTATTTGAGGAGATAGGCCAGGTTCTTGGTGTCTGTCAGGTCGTTTACTGCGACTACTTCAAACTTCTCGTTGAACTCGCTGTCTTTCAGTGCCGATCTGAAGAATATTCTGCCTATTCTTCCGAAGCCGTTTATGCCTATTTTTATTGACATGAATCCTTCATGTAAATACATGATCTTGTATAAAGGTTTATTTGCGTCAATTTGGTTGATCTTTTTTTACTATCATTATAAAGTATATTATAGTTAATTACTGTCTGATGCTAAAATTTAGGGATGTTTCTGTAGGTAGGATTTACGGGGCAGCGGGGGGGTGCCTCGGAGTCTAAAAAATGGTAGGTTAGGTGCTGATGTGTTTTATGAACGCCTTGACCAGCCTAACGGTGTTCTCGATGTCCTCGACGGTGGTGACGCCGCATGGCCCGTGGATGTAGCGGCACGGGTTGGCGACGGTGCCGCTGGGCACCCCCGCCTTTGTGAGGTGTATGCTGCCTGCGTCGGTTCCGCCGCTGGGTATCTTCTTGAACTGGTAGGGGATGTTCTCGGCTTCGCACGCCTCAATGATGCTGCCCAGCACCTTGGGGTGGGCGATGACGCTGCGGTCCGCGATGGTGACCACGGGGCCCTTCTTGAGGCCCGCGCTCTGCTTGTGCGGCGGCACGCCGGGCATGTCCATGGCGAACGTGTTCTCGATGGCCAGCCCGTAGTCGGGGTCAACCTGCCAGGCGGCGGTCTTGCTGCCTCTGAGCCCCACCTCCTCCTGGACGGTTCCCACGGCGACCACGCTGTAGCCGGTGTCCTTGGCCCACTTGAACGCCTCGGTCATGACGTAGCAGCCGACGCGGTCGTCGAAGGCCTTGCCCCAGAGGTAGCCGTCGCCCAGGTCCTTGAACTCGACGTCGAAGACGCCCAACATCCCTACATGGGCGCCTTTACCCTCGGCTTCTTCCCGGGTCATGGCGCCTATGTCGAGGAATAACTCGTCCTTGGGTATGGCCTTCTTGCGTTCCTCGTCGCTGAGTACGTGGGGCGGCTTGGTGCCAAGCACCCCGTAGAGGTCGCCTTTCCTGCCTTTGAGGATGACGCGTTGGCCGGGTAGGACGTTGTCCACGATGCCCCAGGTGTGGAACCTGAGGAACCCGGTGTCCTCGATGTGGGTGACGAGGAACGCGACCTCGTCCATGTGGGCGGCGAGCATTATCAGAGGGGCGTCGTCTTCTCCCCTGTGGTGGAAGAATATGTTGCCCAGCTTGTCCACCTTGACCTCGTCTGCGTGCTCCTCCAGCTCCTCGCGCAGTATCATGCGGGGCTCGGCTTCGGTGCCGGGGGGTCCGAAGCTGTTGGACAGCCTTCTAAGTAGCTCCATGTTCATGGTTATCGGTTATTTTTAAGGTGGATTAACGATATATGGCTATGGCTCCGTGGGCTTCAATCAGGGCTTCCGGGGCTCCATGGAGGTGCTGGGGGCCGAACTATAGCCTCTATTTAGGTTAAACTCAATAATCTGGTTCGGGGATATTCTCTTTAGTGTTGTCTGGCCTGGAGCGGGACCTCAAGGAGGTCAACGAGAAGCTTGAGCACATGATGCGGCGCCTCGACTACTTTGAGGCGGTGCTGACGGAGAGCAGGCAGTACCCTGAGCTGGCCCGGGTCATGGGGGATCTCCGCGTGGGGGCGGCGCTGTACAGCGAGCCGCTGAAGCTGATACAGAGGCTTGTGAACGTCCGCAGGCACCTGAGCCGGGACGAGGAGCACAGGGACGAGGTGAGCCGGATTATCCTCAGCGTGTTGGCGTTGAAGGGGCCTCAGAACATCAGCGCGTTGACCCGGGAGGTTCAGCGGGAGCGGGGGACGGGGAGCCGGGTGACGGTGCGTAAACGGGTGCTTGAGCTGGTGGAGGAGGGCATCGTGGAGAAGGCCGAGGGCCACAGCTACAGGCTAATAGAGTAAAAAACCGGAAAATACCACCAAAAGCAACGCCGAAGAACCTCAAAAGATTCCTCGGCTCAAGACTCGCTTTCTTCATTTCTGACTGTTCGCCTCTTTCTTTAGAAGATTTTACAGGGTCTCTTGAGATAGGTCCAGCCGGATGACACCCTTGTTCCATGTGACAAGGATATTTGAATTCTCATTATAACTAATATAAAAGGAAATATAAATTCTGCACGAGCAGTTATTACATGTAATTGGGTTCAAACCTCGTCTGTGGCTCCACTCCATGAGGACGTTAGGCGTCTTACCCACATAGATATCTCATGGATCAATCGAGCGCCTTCTCCGGTTCATGGACGCCAAACCAGAAGACCGCAGCAGCAACCAAGCCGATGACCGCAGAGAGCTGGAAAGGCAACTGCGGATAAAACGTCTCCCAGAGCCAGCCCCCTATTACAGAGGACGGTGCAGCAACCACGGCGGTGAGGGTGCCTATCACTCCGTTAACGGTAGCCCTCTTATGAGAGGGAACGATATCGGCAATCAACGCGTTCCAGGCGGACCCCCCAGCCCGAACGCCGCCGCCCCCGAAGGCCAACCCAATTGCGTTAAAAGACATCACCACCAGGTATGGCGTGAACCCAGAGACAGACGCCATGAAGTACTGGGTTACCGGCGCGACGACCCGGGAGACCAAGATATTGTTCTTGCGACCATACTTGTCTGATAGCATCCCGCTGGGAAGCGTGAGGACCATCTGCACCAGGCCGGCGATGGAGGTTATGAGCCCCAGATGGGTCGGGGTTATCTTGAGGATGTCCAGGGCGTAGAGATTGATGTAATCAAACACCAGTCTCCCAGAGAAGCTCCCGATTATGGACACTATAATCATGATGAATATCGGCCGGGGCAGCTCCCTGAAGGTCTGGGCCGTGGGTATTATTGGGGGCCTCTTGCCTGTCCTGTGAACGATCGTCTCCTTTAGGTTGAAGAACCTTATGATGATCCCCAGGATGGAGGCGCCGATCTGCATCATGAGGAACATCCTGACGCCCCTGTAGAGCCCGTACTTGTCTACTAGGAGCCCGCCTAGGAGTGGGGCGATTATGTTGGGGATGCGCGTGATCGTGTTGTAGACCCCGTAGCCGGAGCCCCGTCTCTTGCTGGGGAGAGACTCGGCGATTATGGCGTTGAAGGCAGGCATGTATAAGCTCGTCATGCCGGCCACAATGGCTCCGGGGATCACCCACTCCCAGCTAGGGGCTAGGAGGTAGAGGACCGGACCGAGGGTTCTAAAGACCGTGCCTGCGAGGACCAGCTTCCTCCTTCCGTATCTGTCGGCTATCAGCCCCCCCGGCAGCTGGAATAGCAGGCTCTCAGCTGTGGAGATCATTGAGAAGATGCCGATGTTTGTGACCGAAGCTCCAAGATGGTCCTGGAGGTATAGCGCCCAGAAGGGGCGATACCCCTGCCCCATCATGCCCAGAGGGCGACGGTGGCGGATATCGCCATAATGTTCTTGTTGCTGAACACATCCCTGAACATGGAGTAATATTCGTCTATCCTGCCTTTCCTCTCCATTGTACCACTTTTTTAAAATTACTATAGAAGTAAATGTGTGCAGTTAATATGGTGTTTTATATTTAAAGTCTAACGATATCTTGTCAAAATACTGTCAGATTTATCGAAAATCTTTAGGTCTAGGGTTAACCGCCTACATTATTGACTACGCAATTGTACTAAGGAACGCTAACAAGGCACAGCAGCTAACAATCGAAACCAGACAGGCACAGCTTTTCATGGACCTATATGGCACATACCGAAGCCCCCTATGCTATGCTTCGCTCTGCTTTTCGCCTGCGCGTTTAGAGAGTTCCTCAAGAATGCCTACAACTAGTTCAATTTGAGGGAGATACTGATTCGTTGTCAGTAACTCATATTTTTGAGTCTCCTCTATCAATAACTTCAAAACGTGTATTTTGTCTTGTGGATCAATCGATTTAGATTTCTCGTGTATGCTCATGGCGATCACGCGATCTTTCTATTGGTTTAATCAAACGCAATAGATCAGTCTCCCTAATAAATGAATATTGTAATTACAGGTAACCTGAAACAAACACCCCGAAGTCAAAGAGATGATCAAGGGGCTCGTCGACTAGGGGCTCGTGGAGAAGGCCGAGGGCCACAGCTACAGGCTGGTCGAGTAGGCTGGGTAGGCCCAGGTGCCACTCCTTTTTTATTAGATGACCGGCGCTTATTACTGGTTTAACCCGTGATTTGTTATGACTAAGAGGTTCAAGACCGATGTACTGGTCATCGGGGGCGGGCTCAGCGGCTGCACGGCGGCCATAAACGCCCGCGACCACGGAGCCCAAGTAGCCATCATGGAGAAGAGCCACACCGAGCGAAGCGGCGCAGCGGGGACAGGCAACGACCACTTCTGGTTCTACGACCCCGAGATACACGAGCCAAGAGGCTGGACCATCCCAGACATGGTCAGGGACATCAGCACCGACGGAGAGTACGGCAAAACCAAAGGCGGGCTCATAGACCAGGAGCTACTGGAGATCGTGGCAGCCGGCACCAAGGAGGCCGTCGACCGCCTTGAGAGCTGGGGCGTCCAGTTCCGGTACGACGAGATCTACCCATGGAACCTCCAGTACGACGCCCCCGAGGGGGAGAGACGCTACAGGATCGTCCCCCAGTTCCAGTCCGAGTGGGACACCCTCAACTACGACGGCAGGGACATCAAGAAACGGCTCACAGAGCAGTGCCTGAAACGCGGGGTAGATATCCATAACCGGGTGGCCGGCACGGGGCTTCTCACCCACGGCAGCAAGGTCGTGGGGGCCACGGGCGTCCACATGCGTACAGGCGAGTTCTGTGTATTCCAGGCCAAGGCGGTCATAATGGCCACGGGGATGGATCAGTGGAGGCTCTTCAAGCCCGGCAGCGGACACTGGTTCAACAGCCAGAGTCCACCCTACATCACGGGGGACGGGGAGGCCATGGCTGTCAGGGCTGGGGCCGAGGTGTTCATACTCCAGGCGGGTAAGACCCGGCACCACGGGTTCCAGTACTGGAGAAACATCTGCAGGAGCAGCCCCGCGGCCACCACATGTTACCCAGCTGGTAGGCTGGTGAACGCCGAGAGGGAGGTGATGATCAGGCACCCGGCTGTGCGTGAGCCAATGCGTAAGTACAGGCAGAACGTCGAGGACAGCGTTGCTGAGGGCAAGACTCCCTTCTACCTGGACTGGACAGACGCCGAGGAGGATGAGGTGGAGTACGCTCTCTGGGCCTACGGCAACGAGGGGCTCTGCTGGGCCCTACGGGAGATAATGAAAGACTTGGGCATCGACTTCAGGACCCACATGATCGAGCTGGAGCTGGAGGAGCCCGGGCGAACCACGGGTGGATTCTTGGCGCCTTTCATCGACACAGACTGCAAGACGAGCCTAGAGGGGCTGTTCGCCTGTAGCCCGGTGCAGTTCGCCGGCGAGGTGGCGGCGCCCACCTACACTGTGCTTGGCTGGAGATCGGGTGAGAAGGCAGCCGAGTACGTCAAGGATCAACCCGAAACCGTCTTAGACGAAGCCCAAGTAGAATCCGAGATGAAGCGGGTTACACTTCCCATCGAGGCAGAGGAAGGCCACACGTGGCAGGAGGTAAACCTTGAGCTCAACCAAGTCATGGAGGAGTACAAGAAATACGTCGCCGGCTTCAACCCCCCCGGCAAGAAGGACGCCGTCAACCTCACTGGGCTCCAGAACACCCTGGAGATGCTGCAGAGGCTCAAGGAGACGAAGATGAATGCAAACGACCCCCACGAACTGGTGCGCTGCAACGAGGTGATGAACCTCATCGACGTAGGGATCATGATGGTCAAGGCAGCCTTCGAGCCAGACCAGTACAGGCAAGGAATCTGGTTCCTCGGCAAAATGAAGGACGGTGAAGCCGTGTTCAAGACAAAACCCATTAAGGTAAAGTATCCACCCAAGGAGGCCGCGTAACATGCCGCCTGTTTTCAACCAGAACTGCATTAAATGCTTCAAGTGCGTCGAGATATGCCCCGGAGACGTGCTGCGTGAAACCCCTGATGGCCCAACGGTCGCCTACCCAGACGAGTGCTGGCACTGCGGAGCATGCATGATGGACTGCCCGGCGGCGGCAATACGACTCAACCTACCGCTGTGGATGAGGCCAGTAGCGAAACAGGTAAAATAGACCCTGCATCGAAACCAAGCAAAGCCTAGATACGATATCGCAGTAAAAGAGGTAAAAAAAAATAAAACCAACCCCTGAAATAGTGAAACCTCAGAACAATCAAGAATGAGTGACGATCTAACGAAACGTGTTAAAGCGGCATCTATTACTTCTCAAACCATCAAAGACAACGCCATAATCCATGTAACAAGGATATTGAATTTCCCGCATTATAACAAATAAAATTGTGTATTATAGATTTTGAGTGTTATCATAGTTTCGAATTTCGAGCCAGTAATTCATTGTATAATAACTCGATAAAATCTAAACGTATCAATGTTAACAGTCATATGGAATCGTATAATGAAATTTGGTATATATGCACCAAATTTTGGTAACACGTTTGGAAACCCCAAACTTATAACTAAGTTAGCCATAGAAGCCGAAAAATCCGGATGGGATGGATTCTTTCTATGGGATCATATCATATACACAGAAGAAAGCTTCCCAAATACCGTTGATCCCTTCATTGCCTTAACCAGTGTAGCTGAGAACACTGAAAAAATCCATATTGGTACCACGGTGACACCATTAACAAGAAGAAGACCGTGGAAACTAGCCAGAGAAACAGTGACCCTAGATATACTCTCAGAAGGACGTCTAATACTTGGAGTAGGATTAGGAAACCCCAGCGAATTATATTTAATGAATGAAGAAACAAACCCAAGAACAATGGCAAAGATGGCTGACGAACAACTTGAGATTCTAAATGGCTTGTGGAGTGGAGAGGATTTCAGCTATGCAGGTAAATACTACAAGATTGATAAAGTAAAGTTTCTTCCAAGACCTGTCAAGAAACCTAGAATAAAGATGTGGGGTGCCGGCACTTGGCCAAATAAAGGACCTTTTAAAAGAGCAGCTAACTTGGATGGAGTGGTTCCACTAAGTGTAGACTATAGGAATCCATTAACGCCTGATGATTATCGTAATATGATTGATTATATGAAAAAGCATGGTTTATGTTATCCATACGACATTGTGGAAATAAGTTTCGATGCTACTAAAAACAATGATAAAAAAAGGACCATTCTAGATTTTCAAGATGCGGGAGTTAATTGGTGGTTGGAATTAGTTAGTGACTGGACTGGAAATTATGAAAAAAATAAAGACATCATCATGCAGGGCCCCTCCCAAATCTGAATTTATATATAAAAAGCGCGTGCAGGAAGGCAATGTACCTGATTGATGGGGGGACAACAGGATGTGGTATAAGAATCAGGATACCGATCTGCTGAATATTGTCAAGTTGATGCAGGGCTATAACCGAACATGGGCGATCTGTGGAGGATGGGTCTTGGATCTGTTTCTAGGCAGGATTACCCGCCCACACGAGGATGTTGACATTATGATTCCGCGCCGAGATCAGCTCAATATCCAGACCTACCTGTATGAGCGGGGCTGGTCGTTGAAGGTCGCTGCAGGAGGAAACCTGACACCATGGCAGAATGGTGATTTCCTTCAGCTACCACTGCATCTGGTGTCAAAATGAAGACTATAAGCCTGGCTTCGTCGAGCTGCTGGAACGAGATGGATGGTGAACACCTCCGTTTTCGGCGCGACACCTCGATTACCATACCAGCAGATCAGGCCCTGCTTCAAAGTGAACAGGGCATCCCGATAATGGCCCCTGAGATTGTGCTGTTGTATAAGTCCAAACACGATAGAGAGGAAGATGACTATGACTTCCACATAATTGTTAGAGCCTTGGCACCGGAGAAAAAAGCCTGGCTGAGGGACATGCTGGTGAAGCTTTACGGGCATCACAAATGGGTGCAATATCTCGAACTGTAAGAATGACAAAATACCTACTATCCCTGCTCACCAAACTACGTGCGCTCATGATGGCTCAGTTGTTGGTGTCTAGATAAAAAACACAATATCCTCAGCCTCATGTGACAAGGATATTGAAATTCAATTATTCCATGTGACAAAGATATTGAATTTCTCATTATAACTATGGGGTCTAACCATATTAAATATTCTAAGGGTAAAAACGAGCATATCTTGGATTACACTGGAATTACATAGCTATCTTAGGCGCGAATTGATTTCTGGTGGGAATCAACCTATACACCCGCTAAAAATTATGATTACACAATGAGTATAAGTGAGAATTTGGATTGAAAATGTAAGTATGTTAGACTCTACTACTGAATATCTTAAACGGGATACCGTGATAATAAAAAATAAAGATATCACCGAAATATTCTCATCTACACTTGGATGGCTTGAAAAAGAAAAAGCAGACATCCTTGAAATCGAACCACCCTTCTTTGTATCTGCCATCCATCAATATGGCGTAGATGAAAAACTCTACAAAAAGGAGATACAAATAAAATTATCAACAATAAATTCCGGTTTACAAATAGAGTTCACCGTAGTCAAGACTATAGATTATTCGGTAAATTCTCCATCGATGGTCTTCATCGGATTGATAGAAGATTTTTACAAGCATATCGGCGTGAAAGTCACAGATGAAATAATTCGAAGGTTATATCCCATCGATGCTCTGAATAGATTAATAAGAAATAACCTTATAGTGATATTTCTTTTTAATTCAATATCGCTCATTTTTATTTTGCAAGGAGCTTTTGAAAATTTTTTAGCTATTTTAGGCATAGTAGGAATATCTGGTATGTCCATTCCTTCCTTAATATCGATAATTCGTTTTTATAATGTAAAAAATAGACTCTATAAATGAATATGCTCGTGTGCGTATAAGATTCTCAATATGATTATTGAAATTCTTTTCTTCCATGTAACACGGATATTAAATATTCTAAATACAACTATATCGGATAATTTTTTCGTAGAGGAAATATAATCGCACGCATTCGGTTTTTTTTTGGAAGAAAAAATAAAAATGGACTTATTTAGGCTACTCCAAGCAGATCCATCATCAGGAGCGCATATATCTTGGTATTATCTATGAGGCCATCAATGGTGGCATACTCGTCGTATGTGTGAGTGTTTCCTCCTCTTGCGCAGCCGTAACTAACGAACGGCCTATCAGGATATTTGGCGAGCCACCACCCGTGGTCGCTCGATCCACCCGTCGGTCCCTTGCTTGCAATAGGTTCTTCACCCAGCACCTTAGCCGCGGACCTTTTAAGAGACTTGAAGATAGGAGAATCAGGTACGGAGACGGAGAAGAGCATATTTCTATCTGGAACAACCTCAAGTCTGGCTTCGAACTCTGGGTCATCACTTTTCATCGTGTCTAACACAGCCTGGATCTCAGCCTGTCCACTTTCATACGTCTCATGCTGTGGTATGAGTCGACGATCTATCTGAATTTCACATATATCTGGAACGTTATTCCCCGTGGTA
>Ga0272442_10006346_pt1 | contig 15561 bp, 14 predicted proteins | sample SSMForm2O_FD_200262 | JGI IMG/M metagenome (GOLD analysis project Ga0272442, IMG submission 200262) | Marine sediment archaeal communities from Little Sippewissett salt marsh, Falmouth, MA, United States - SSM-Form-2O | ecosystem: Environmental > Aquatic > Marine > Wetlands > Sediment ...
AGAGTCCTATGGAATTGATCAAAGAAAAAATCGATTTTCCTGAGGGATGTAATATCATCCTGGGTATGACCCATTTTATCAAAACGGTAGAAGATCTTTACGAAGCATTAGTCAACACTTTTCCAGGTATAAAGTTTGGACTTGCGTTCAATGAAGCTTCCGGACCTTGTTTGATCAGAAAAGAAGGTACCGACAAAGAATTGATGGAAATTGCTGTCGAAAATCAGAATCGGCTCAAAGCCGGACATACTTTTTTGATCATCCTACGTAATGCATTTCCAATCAACGTTTTACCCGCTGTTAAATCTTGTCGAGAGGTGGTGTCGATTTTTTGTGCAACTGCAAATCCAGTAGATGTTATTTTAACTGAAACTGATCAAGGTCGAGGAATCCTGGGAGTTGTGGATGGATTTTCTCCCAAGGGAATTGAATTAGACACCGACATTGCAAATCGTAAAAAGTTCTTAAGGGAAATTGGATATAAGCGTTGAAGAGGACATTTTTAGCACTGGAACTACCAGATGTTGTTAGGGAAGAATTCAGCCAATTGATAAGCGATTTTTCCAATTTTACCACCGATCAAGTTAAATGGGTGGAAGATCAGAATCTTCATATTACTATTCAGTTTATCGGGGATACCAGAGATGATCATATCAGCAAGATATCTCAGATTTGTTCAGGTTTGTTTTCCAGGATTAAAAAACCCGAATTGTTTTTACCCTCTTTAGAAATCATACCAGGAAACTTTCCCAGGATCATCTGGATCGAATTCAAGACAGATTGTAGAGAGATCTTTAAAATATCCAGAGAAATCAGATCAAGGTTGAGAGATTTAGGCTATAAACTGGATAAGAAACCTTTGAAGTTACATACTACCTTGGGAAGAGTAAAAAAAAGATTGCCGGAAGCATTGGTAAAGAAGATATTGACAACACGGATAGAAAACAGCTCAATTATTCTCCCAGGAGCTTCTTTTTACCATAGTATTTTAAGACCACAAGGTCCGATCTATAATTTGATCACAAGTTATCAATTTTAAAAAAGGAGAAATTATGACCTCAAAAGACAAACTTTCAGCTTTGAAAACAGCCATGAATCAACTCGATAAACAATATGGAGTTGGCACAATTATGCGCCTGGGAGACAAACCACAGGCTAAAGTAGATGTTATAGCAACCGGAGCACTTAATCTAGATGCTGCCCTTGGAATTGGGGGATATCCGAGAGGTAGGGTTACCGAAATCTATGGTTCCGAAGCTTCGGGAAAAACTACCCTTGCTTTACATGCTGTGGCAGAAGCTCAAAAAGCAGGCGGAGTCTGTGCTTATATTGATGCTGAACATGCCCTGGATCCTGTTTATGCTTCCAATATCGGGGTAGATACAGAAAATCTTTTGCTCTCACAACCTGATGGGGGTGAGCAAGCGCTGGAAATAGTAGAGACTTTAGTGAGAAGCAACGCTCTTGATCTAATTGTTGTAGATTCTGTTGCTGCCCTTGTTCCCAAAGCGGAGATCGAAGGTAATATGGGAGATTCTCATGTGGGATTACAGGCTAGATTGATGTCACAAGCTCTAAGAAAACTGACAGGGAGCATCAGTAAATCAAATACCGCTGTTATCTTCATCAACCAGACCAGGATGAAGATAGGCGTTCCAGCCTACGTGAACCCCGAAACTACCACCGGTGGGGTTGCTCTTAAATTCTATTCTTCCATAAGGATAGAAGTAAGAAGGATATCATCAATAAAACAGGTTGGTTCAGAAGCAGATATAGTTGGAAACAAAACCAAGGCGAAAATAGTTAAGAATAAATTTGCTCCTCCCTTTAAAAAAGTTGAATTTCCCATCATTTTTGGAGAAGGTATTTCTCATTATGATATCCTTATTAACACAGCAGTAGAAAACGACATAGTCAATAAAAGTGGTTCCTGGTACTCATACGGAGATATTAAGATTGGGCAGGGATCCGAAAGAGTAAAGGATTTTCTATTGGAGAATAAGGAAATTAGAGAGGAAATCGAACATAAAGTAAAAAAAGTTCTTGGTCTTGAAAGTGAACAAGAAAATGAAAGTAAGGAAAAGAAGTAGAAGTAAAACCTTAGCTGAAATTTTTATCGATGATGTTATCTGGGGAATCCTGCCTTTAAGGGTTCTCCATTTTTTTCTTGATCAAAACCAGCAGGAAAAGGAGTTATCGGAATCAGAGATATCTGAATTGAAGGATAAACTCAGATCTTATAACTGGCGAAAGTTCCTTAATTATCTTGCCTATAAAGAAAGATCGGTTCGACAAAGTATTTTTTATCTAAGAAAACTGAATCTACATAATAGTCTTATCGATGAGTTCATAGAAAAAGCAAGAAGATTGAACTATCTAAATGACGCTCGTTTTGCTGAACTTTATGTCGAGAGTTTGATCAACAAGAAAAAAAGTTACCGTGAAATTTACAATAAACTCAGGATTAATGGTATTTCAGAGGATTCAATTGCTGAATTACTGGGCTCAATGTATCCTCATGAATTGCAGAGAAGTTTATTAAGGCAAGAAATAGAAAAACAGCTTACCAGGATTTCCAAGTTGAAAATCGAAAAAAAAAGGGAAAAAATATTGATAAAACTTACCAGGAAAGGTTTTAAATACGAAGATATCAGAGATCTACTCAGGGAACTTTTGCCTGATCGATCTTAAATAAGCAGGAGAAAATAGTGGAAATTGAAATTACAGTGGAAGATATAGTACGTAAATTAGAAAACCTCGCTGCACCGTCCCTGGCAATGGAATGGGACAATGTTGGTTTAATGCTGGGCCAAAGAGATCAGAAAGTTAAAAAGGCTCTGCTCTGTCTCGACATTAGCCGATCGGTTGTGGAAAAAGCGATCGAGATGGAAATTGATTTGATAATCTCTCACCATCCCCTTATCTTCAAGCCAATTAACAAAATAACCGATCCACTTTTCCTTAAGCTGGTAAAAAGTGGGATCTCAGTTTATTCTGCTCACACAAACTTGGATGTTTCTCCACAAGGCGTAAATAAAGCTTTGGCAGAATTATTTGGACTTAAAAACACTTCCCTTCTCTCCAATCAATCGGGAAATTCTCTTTATCAAATAGCCGTTTATGTACCGGAAGAACAGAGAGAAAAAGTGGAAAAAGCTGTTTTTTCGGCTGGAGCTGGAGTTGTCGGTAACTACAGAGAATGTCTTAATAGCTATCCTGTTACTGGTCAGTTTAAACCTGTTGCTGGAGCTAAACCCTATCTGGGAAAGCAGAATAAACTTGAGAAAGTCAAGGAAATCAAGCTTGAATTCTTATGTGACTCCATTGCTTTGAAAAGTGTGATCAAAGCACTTCTGAAAGCACATCCTTATGAAACACCGGTCTATGGTATTTATTCCCAAGAAAACAGATCTCTAAATTTCGGGTTGGGTCTGGTAGGAGAACTTGAAAACCCAATCTCTTTAATGGATTTTTCCTACCAGGTTAAATCTAAACTACATACACCGACGGTAAGGCTCTGGCAAGCACACCTCGATAAAAGTACCCACATTCAAAAGGTTGCTGTCTGTGGTGGAAGTGGGAGAACATTGGTTAAAACTGCTGAGCAAAAAGCTGATGTCTATGTTACAGGAGATCTGGATTATCATACTATGATCGAGAGTAAAATCCCTCTGATTGATGCCGGTCATTTCTATACTGAGTACCCGGTTTTAAAAATATTGGAATCTGTCCTGTCGGATACCGGAATTGAGATCATTCGACTTAGCATAAATGATCATGATATAAGCTCGGAAATTTTTCTGTGATTATATTTGGGGAGATAGAATTGTTCTAATCGAATTCTATTACAAAGGTGATAAAGATAGAGAAGACAGGAAGAGGATTAATAATTATTGTATGCAACAGAGTTAGTTTTAATCAAGTAGGATAAGTTAAAATGCAGATCCCTCCCTGGATGTTTGATTTTCTGCAAGCTTATGGCTTTTGGGCTTTGTTAATTCTTTCTTTCGTTGCAGCCACCATCATTCCCCTCAGTTCGGAAGTAGCTATGATCGCCAGCATAATAATGGGAATGAACTGGGTTGAGGCGGTTATAGCCTGCTCGATCGGAAATTGTTTGGCAGTATCAGCTAATTATGGGATCGGAATCTGGATCGGCAAACCCCTTATACCGAAGCTTGAAAAATCAAGAGGCGGTAGAAAAGCCAGAAAATGGGTAGAAAAATACGGGATTTACAGTCTCTTGTTATCCTGGACACCTATATTCGGAGATCCGATAACGATTGCTGCCGGGATTTTTAGACTGAATCTGACTAAGTATGTCTTGATCGTATTTTCCTTGAGGATATTACGTTATGCAGTCGTTGGAATATTCCTGTGATAGCTTTAAGCTCAATCTCTATTCTTTATTTTTACAGGGATTAAGTAGTGAGCAGAAAATTGCAAGCAGAAGAAGACTACTGGCAACATTAAAGTAATTGATCGCATGATTAACTCCTAAAAGTGCTTGTTGAATAAGGAAAGCGATCAATCCCAGGATCATAAGAATTACAGCAATAATTACTAATAACCAAGCTAAAAATCTCATTTTTTACCTCCTTTTAATTGAGATGATTGCTAATGAAACCTAACCTCTTTGAGCCAAAAATTCCAAGATTTCTTTAATATTGGGCAGTTCCGGCAGATTGTAGATTTTTATAAAACCAACTACACCAGATTCGGAAACAAGAATGTTTGCTCTTTCCGAAAAACCTTCTACTTTTCGAAAGATATCATAGGACTTAGCTACTTCTCCATGAGGCCAGAAGTCAGACAGGATCTTGAGATGTTTTAATCCGATGCTTTTTGCCCAGGCATATTTGCAGGGGACGGAGTCAACACTTATCCCAACCGGGATAGTATTGAATTCGGTAAAGGTATGGTAGTTCTCTTCCATAGATCTCATTTGTTTTTTACACACCGAGGTCCAGGCCAGAGGATGAAACGAGAGCAGGATTTTTTTGCCTTTGAATTTACCAAGCTTGAATTCTTTGTTATGTTGATCTGATAAGTTGAATTGTGGGGCCAGATCACCCTTTTTAAGTTTCATGATTACCTCCTGCAAATTCCTATTGTATATAGAAGAAATATTCCCTGAGGAAATTAACCAGCATCAACCCTTCAAACCGCTGGAAGCAAAACTGGAAATAATCTGTCTCTGGGCAACAAGGAACAGAATTAGAAGGGGCAGTATGCTGAAGGTCGATGCTGCCATCAATAAAGTAGTTTGGGATGATGCTTCCTGGGAAAAGTAGCTAAGACCCACCTGAAGCACTCTCAGATTTGGATTATCGATCATTACCAGAGGCCACATGAAGCTGTTCCAGCTTCCGATAAAACCGAAAATAGCTGCTGTGGCTATTACAGATTTGGAGAGAGGTAAGACAATTTTCCAGAGAATTCCCCAACGACTGCATCCGTCGATAGAAGCAGCATCAAATAGCTCCTGGGGAATCGTTTTAAATTGTTGGCGGAGCAGGAAAATCGTAAAAATATTTGTAATCCAGGGTATGATCAGAGCCTGATAACTATTAAGCCAGTTCAGACTGTTCAAAACAATATAGGATGGAATCAGATAAACAGGTTGGGGTACCATCATCATACTTATAAATAGATAAAACAGAAATTCCCGTCCGTAGAATCTCATCCTGGCAAAAGCATAAGCTGCCAGTGAACCGGTTATAATTACTCCTACAACAACCGATAAGGAGACGATGATAGTGTTAAGGAAATATCTGCCGAATGGCACTTTATTAAAAGCTGTTATGAAATTTTCAAAATGCAATTTCAGCTTCTTTTTTTCCGAAATACTAGAATTAGGAATTCTCTCAAAGGATGATATGATAGTTCCCTCTTCGTCGAATATGTTAACATAGGAGCTATCTTTGTCCGAGGTAACTATTTTAATTCGGTATGTCTCTGAACCATCGCTATAAACCGGATATTCTTCATAGGGCAGGAAACCCACATTGCCCTTGTTAACCTCTAACTGAGATTTAACAGCGGTCGTTACCATCCAGATAAAAGGTATGATCATGGAAATACCACAAACAAAAAGAATTAGATAGATCAGTGTTTTTTTGCTGCTCATAAATCTTAGTAATATACCTTTTTCTCAAGTTTCTTTTGCAAAAGGGTAAGGGTGAGGATAATTGCGAAAAGAACCAGAGCTATAGCACTGGCATAACTAAGGTCATTACTTTCCCCAAATCCTTTATCGAAAAGGAAATAGACTATCACCTTAGTAGTACCGAGAGGACCTCCTATGGGTGGTCCGGTCATCAGATAGATCTGGGAGAATACTTGAAAAGTTACTATCGTTGTCATCATAAGAACATAGTAAGTCGTAGGTGAGATCAAGGGCCAGGTAATTCTGTAAAATTGGGTTATCCTTCCAGCTCCGTCGATATCAGCAGCTTCATAATATACATCGGGAATATTTTGTAATCCGGCAAGATAAATTATCGTGTTGTAGCCAAGGCCTTTCCAGATAGTAACTATGATGATAGAAAATAAGGCTAGAGATGGACCTCCCATCCAAGAGGGGATATCAATTCCGAAATTCCCGAATAAAAGCTGAAAAATTCCTCTGCTCTCAGCCAACCAGCCCAGAGGCTCTATACCTATCTTTCCTAGTATGAAATTAGCCAGTCCCGTCTGCTGATTAAATATGATCTTCCAGACAATCGAAATCGCTACCATGGAAGTGACAGTAGGGATGAAGTAAAGAGACCGAAAAAAACTCCTTAATATTTTTATGTTATTCAAAAGGGTGGCAAAGATCAAAGAAAGGAGCAAACTGACAGGCACAACGAATATTACCAGGTAAAATGTGTTTAGAAGGGATTGCCAAAATTCGGGATCATGAAGAAGTTTGTGATAATTTGCAATTCCTATAAAGTTACCTACTCCGGTTATAGACCACTCGAAAAAACTGACAATGAAGGAGAGAAGAATTGGCAAAAGTCTGAAAACAGCGATGATAACCAACGCTGGCAAAATATATAGATAAGGGCCCCAATCGAATTTCTTCTTTTTCATTGTTGTTTTTCCCGATTCTTATCCAACTATCAAGTAGAGATTGACCCTGTCAATTGAATTTTAAATCTTCATTAATGGTTGACAGGTAGACAGAAACAGAACAAACAGGACAGATAATAATGCCAAAGGAATTAGATTATGATTCAGATTTATACTGGTAATGGTAAAGGTAAAACCACTGCTGCATTGGGTTTGTCTATTAGAGCTCTAGGAAGAAATAAGCGAGTATGCCTGATCCAGTTCATGAAAAATAATTTCGATTATGGTGAAATAAGGATTTTAAAGCAACTGTCGAATATTGAGATCAGACAGTTCGGGACCGATAAATTAGTTGATCCCAATCATCCTGAACCAATAGATTTTCAGGAAGCTGAGAATGCTTACCAGGCAGCCAGACAGGTTTTGAGATCCAGGAAATATGATCTTGTTGTCCTCGATGAGATCAACGTAGCGGTTAATTGGGGTTTGCTGGAAGTGGAAAAACAACTGCTATTGATGAATGAAAACCAGAATGGAAAGGAACTTGTGATGACAGGCAGATATGCTCATGAAAAAGTTATAGAAAAAGCTGATCTGGTAACTGAGATGAAAGAGATAAGACACTATTTTAATAAAGGATTTAAGGCCAGGGAAGGAATAGAGTATTAGCTCGAGATAAAGATGCAGAATTTCATAGAAAAAAACCTATACAGGCGCTCTTTGCTTTCATATATCCTTTGGCCGATTTCTCTGATCTATGATTTGATCCAGCGGATCAGAAGGTTTTTATATTCAAGAAAAGCTTCATGGTATAATCCTTCTCCTGCTAAAATAGTGAGTGTGGGCAATATAGTCAGTGGTGGTAGCGGAAAAACCCCGGTAACAATCTTTCTAGCCCAGCATCTTCGAAAAAAAGGCTATAAACTGGCTGTATCTCATCGGGGATATAGGGGTGATTTCGAGTACGATAACAAACTTGTTTCAGATCGAAAAAAGATTTTTTCCTCAGCGATTAATGCGGGAGATGAAGTCTATCTTCTAGCAAGAAGGTTGAAGGGAATACCAATTATTGCAGGCAGAAACAGAAGCAGATCAATTGAAATCCTATCCCGTGAGTATCATGACCTGGATTATATAATCCTAGACGATTCTTTTCAACACCTCAAAGTTAAACATGATCTTGAATTGATTGTGTTTAATTCTTCTGGTGGTATAGGTAACGGGTTTTTACTTCCCGCTGGGATATTGCGAGAGTCACTTCAAAGCCTAAAATATGCTGATTTGATCATCTGGAACGGTTGTCAGGTTATTCCAGATTATTTTGCGGGATATAAAGAAAAAGTTATTACCGGACAATATAAGATCAGTTCTTTCACCGATCGGCATGGGGAGGCAATAACTCCTGAAAAAATAAAAATATCCAGATTGGCACTCATTTCGGCAATAGGACAACCTCTTTCCCTAGAAAACACATTAATTAAGCATGGTTTCAAGTTCAAAAAGCATTATAAATTCAATGATCATCATGATTATACAACAGATGATCTGATGATGGTGGCGAAAGGCATTAAAAAAAATCATTATGATTACATTATCACTACAGAAAAAGATTACAGCAAGCTTGAAAGACTGGATTTGGGTGGTATACCCATTCTGATTTTAAGAATTGATTTTTTGCCTGTCGACATTAACAAATTTGACGAGATCTTTTTTGAAAAGGAAATTGAATAAGTATATTAATTGTCTGTTTCTTTAAAAGTGAGTCTAAAAGTCGTTCCTTTATTTCTAATCAATTCCAGTTGGGCATGGATCTGTTTTGTTAGAGCTCTCACGAGCTGTAATCCCAGGGAAGCAATTGATTCGGGATCCAGGTCCTTATCAATACCAATCCCGTTATCGCTTATAACTAATAAATATTTGTCCCCATGTTTTTTCATGCTGATTAAAACTAGACCTTCATTTAAACCGGTGAAGGCATATTTTAAGGAATTAGTAACAAGTTCATTGATGATCAATCCCAGCGGAATGGCAATATTAATATTCAGGAAAATATTAGAAATATCAAGCTGGTAAGTTATTGATTGGTTTAGATCATTATAAGAAGAGAATAAGTGATTTATGAGTAAATCTATATAATTCGAAAAATCTATTTCCCTGAGATTTTTGGACTGGTAAAGATTTTCATGAATGAGGGCCATGGATTTTACTCGATTATGACTTTCCTGCAGATATTCCCGAGCTGATTCGTTTTTTAAGTATCTTATTTGCATATTGAGCAAACTGGAAATAATTTGAAGGTTGTTTTTTACACGGTGATGAATCTCTTTGAGCATGATCTCCTTTTCAGCTAAAGATTCTTTTAATTGTTCTTCTGCTTTTAACCTCAGGGTAATGTCTAACAGTGACATGATAACCAGGTCGAACTTATCTTCATGGCCTGGTATAGTAGCTAATCTAACAATACAGTGTTTTGGTTCTCCTTTAAGATTATTGATCGTAGTTTCAAATTGGTAATAATTTTCTTCTTTGGTTAGTTTTACTAAACCTTGGGCAAAATTCTTCATAGTATCAGCAGTATATATTTTAGCTCGATTTTTTTCGATTTCTTTAACACTTGTAGCATTAAGAATTTCCTTGGCAGCTTTATTCATATCAAGCAATTTAACCATCGAAAGACATTTTCGCAGCTCATCTTTGTTTTTTGTCAGGAGATTTAGATCTAGTTCTCGTTCTTTAACCATTTTATTAAGATATTTTTTTAAAACGGTATAATCCTGTTGTAGGATAGCAATAGGAGAATAATCCATAATCGTTCTTATTCTTCTTTCACTTTCCAGGAGATCCTGTTCAGCTTTTTTACGGGTTGTAATATCTTCTTTTAGAGCTATATAATTGGTGGTTTCTCCATTTTCGTTAATTATCGGTGAGATTGTTGTGGATTCCCAGTAGATCTCGCCATTTTTCTTTTTGTTTTTGAATTCGCCCTTCCATACTTTGCCAGCTTTAATAGTATTCCAAAGATTTTTATATTCATTCTGATCAGTATGACCGGTTTTTAACATATTAGGATTTTTTCCCACTGATTCTTTTAAAGTATAACCTGTTAATTCCGTAAATTTGGAATTTACATATTCAATCTTACCGTTAATATCTGTTATAATAACCGGACCCGGGCTTTGTTCAACAGCAGTAGAAAATTTACGCAATTCTTTTTCGGCAATTTTATTCTCAGTAAGATCGTGGGAGGTAACTACTACATGAGAGATTTTCTCACCAGTATAATAGGGTGAGAGAGAAACATTGAAAAAACGTAATCCTTTATTGTGTGTTGTGAACCAGGTTTCGTAATTGACTTCTGTTCCGGAAAAAGCATTTTTCAGATGAGGTAGTATATAATCAATATGTTCTTTTTTATGCCAGATATCTTCTACACTGTAATTAATTATCTTTTTTCTGGATAAACCGTGCATCCTGCAATAAGCATCATTGACTGCTTCGTATCTATAATCGAGATTAATCAAACTCATGGGGATTTTAGAGGTATTAATTATAAACTCGTACTTTTTCCGGGTCTCTTCCGCTTCCAAGAAATTTTCCTTTTCTTTTTTTAATTCCAGAGTATTCTTGAGAACAGAGCCCAACCGGAATAGCCTTTCTTTAACCACATAGTCCCACGCCCCTGATTTGATACAATCTGCTGCCACTTCTTCACTAAGAGAACCGGTAACAACTATAAAAGGTGTTTGTGGATAGTGTTTTACAGCTATTTTGAGGGCTGACATACCATCGAATTGGGGAAGGCTGAAATCACTTAATATGATATCTGGTTTGTAGTTTGATAGATTTTTGGTAAAACCTTCTTCTGTTTCGACCCGGATAAAATCAAAATTGAAACCATCTTTCTCCAGTTCTTTTATGATCAATTCGGTATCAAGCTTACTATCTTCTAAAATCAGGATTTTTAATTTACTCATAACCTATTTATGTTCTTAATTACTGGGTGGTGTCTCATTCAGGATAGCCCAGAAAGTTCCTAACTCCCTTACAGCACTAACAAATTGATCAAAATCTACTGGCTTGACTACGTAAGCATTAACTCCTAAACGATAACTCTCGATAAGATCCGACTCCATTTTGGAAGAAGTTAGAATTACTACTGGGATCATCTTCAAATCTGGATCCTGTTTGATGATTTTTAATACTTCAAGACCATCTATTTTGGGCATTTTAAGATCTAGGAGAATAACAACGGGTTTACCTGGAGGAAGATCTTTATATTTGTTCCTTTTGTATAAATAATCAAGAGCTTCCTCACCATCTTTAACAACCGAAACTTGATTGGCTAATTTATTTTTTTTAAGGGCTGTAAGGGTAAGTTCAATATCACGAATATTATCTTCAACTAAAAGAATTTTGAGTAGTTTCATATTATTTCCCCTGAAGCTATAATGTTAAGAGTAATATTATACACCCTCATTAATTTTTTATTGCTTTAATAGTGAGTTGTTTAATTTATTGTAAAGAAAAAAACTGCTCCTTTTCCTTTTTTCCCCTCAGCCCAGATCTCGCCTTGATGTCTTTTGATTATTCTTTTAACATTAGCTAACCCGATACCTGTTCCCGGGAATTCTTCCTCGTTATGCAGGCGCTGGAAGACACCAAATACTTTTTTCACATATTTCATGTCGAAGCCTACACCATTATCTTTTATATAGAATTGGTGTTTTTTCTCTTTATTGAGAGCATAACCAATCGAGATCAAAGCAGTTTTTTCAGACTTAGTAAATTTAATGGCATTAGAGATAAGGTTTATCCACACTTGTCGAAATAAAGTAGGGTCGCATTTTACATTCACCGATACATTTATGTTCCATTTGATATTTCTGTTTTTGTAATCCTGATGCAGAGAATTCTTTGCTTCCTCGACAATATCTTGCATATTGACTTTTTTAGTATCCAAATCGATCCTACCCATTCGGGAGAAAGTTAATAATTCATCTATGAGAACACTCATGTTCTTAGATGCAGATAAAATATTGTCCAGATAATGTCTGGAGATTTTATCTAATTTTGTTTTGATCTTGCTTTCTAGCATCTTGACAAAACCGTCGATATGGCGTAAGGGTGCTCTCAGATCGTGTGAGACAGAATAAGCAAAAGCTTCAAGTTCTTTGTTTGCGTTTTCCAGTTTTTGATTTAAATTCTCCATTTTTTCCCATGATTCGTTAACATCCTCCATTAGATAGGTCAATGCTTTCTGAGATTTCTGAAGTTTTAAGGCATTTTTTTCCATCGCTTTTGTTCGTCTTTTAACCTCTTCTTCCAGTTTCTGTTCGAATGTTTTATGAGCGGTTATATCTTCGATTATAATCAGGATCTTTTCTGGTTTATTCATAGAGAATAGCTTAAATGGTTTGATTTTAGCAGAGAACCAATAAGTTAATTCATCTCTCTTTTCTTCCCAAATTATGGCTCTGATCTCATTATATTTTAGAGACTGGTTTATTTTTGATTTTAATGTCTTCGCAATTTTGGTATTGAAAATGGAATCCAATTCGGTAGAATTATTTATTTCCGGGGTAAGATTATAAAACTCAATGCCTTTGGGATTTACATAATCTATCTTACCTGCTTTATCAGAGGAAAGAATAATCAAATCTGTTAAATCAACCAGAGTTTTATACTTGTGTTCACTTTGAATCAGTTCTTCTTCAAATTTTTTCTGTTTACTTGTATCTTTGTAAATAGCAACAACATTACCGTTAGAAATTTTAAAAACATAGTTTTCTACCCATTGTTCAATTCTTTCATCTTTATAGATATTAGCTGGGAGAATTTCAGCTTTACCTGATTTCCATACTCTTTGTAAAGTATCCAGAAGTCCTAATTCCGTAACTTTTGGAAACACTGAAGTTAATTTTTTCCCTATTATTTCTTGTTTTTTGACCTTACTCAGTTCTTGTCCGGCTTTGTTTATGTCTACAAACATAAAATCAGACCCGTTATTTAGAGCCCTGTAGATGGCCACTCCATCACCCATGTTATCAAATAGTTGTTTAAATTCTTTTATGGATTCTTCTTTTTTAATTATTGCTGTTTTTAAATCTGTTATATCCAAAAATATTATCATTACCTTGGTTAATTTTTCATTACCTGGTTCCTTTATTGGCGCTGTATTAATCATTAACCAGCGCTTTTTTAAACTGTCATCGCTATATATAGCCCTGATGGCGTTTCGGATTGGTTTTCCAGTTTTAAATGTTATCATGGCAGGATGTTGATCACCCGGGACAGATGTACCATCTTCCAGAGTCATCTTCCAGGATTTGTCCTCTGACTTCATTCCCAAAATTTTATCTTGGGACGTACCCAGAATTTCACAGGCAATAGTATTTGCTGAATTGATCATTCCATACTGATCCTGAGTTATTACACCAGCGGGGATCGAGTCATAAAGGATTTTTAATCTGGTTCTGCTTTCATCTAATTTGGTTCGGGTTTTAATCTCGTTGGTTTGGTCGCTGATTATATGTATTGCCCCAGTGATTTTGCCATTTATAATTAGCGGATCAACAGTGATTAAGTACCATTTGTTTTCCTTGAATTTAAAAAGCATTGATTCTCTTTTATTTGATAACAGAGTTTTTTGAGCAGGATAACCCTCTATGGGATTATCCATATTATGTAATAGTTCCCAACATTTCTTCCCAATAATCTCAGAGGGATTTGCATTTATAAATTTGCAGAAACTTTGATTAATTTTTAAGATGTTTCCCTTGAAATCAACCAGACAGATAGCGTCGTTTATTGAATTGAAAGCTTCAGACCAGTATTTTTTTTCAAGTTTATCTGTTAATTTGTATTTCATTCTTAATTTATTCCTGTCGTCTATTTCTATTTTCCAGTTCCTGGATTCTTTTTTTCAATTCCTTTATCCTGAATTCGCGTCCAACGAACAAATTGTTCATTCGTTCTAATTCCTTGTTCTTTTCTTCAAGTTCTTTGGTTCTTTCTTTTACTAATTCTTCCAGATGATCTTGGTAATCCAGCAGTTTTTCCTCTGCCCTTTTTAATTTTGTGATATCCAGAGCAATCTCGATAGTACCAATTACTTTTTTCTTTTCGTCCCAAACCGGATTTATATTAATATGCCAGTATTTGCCGTCAGAAGTTTTTTTCTCGGTTTTGAAATTATTACCACTTTTCATTACTTGGACAATGTTCTCTTGTTTACAAAAAAGATCATAATTCTCTTCATCGGGTTGTAATTTTCTATTAATTAGTTCTTCTTGGCTTCTTCCAAGATAATCTGCGTATGATTTACTTACCCAGAGTGTTTCCAATTCTCTGTTTCTGTAAATGATCAGTTCATTAAGGTTAGAAAGAATTATTTTTTTCTGATTTTCACTTTCTTTCAGGGCATTCTGGGTGTTTCTAATATCAGTTATATCACGTAAGTGTTCTATAACCATGATAACATTGTTCTTTTCATCCAGGATGGGGTAAGCGCGGACATCAAGCCAGAGATTCATAGTTTTTTCAAATCGGGTTACTTGAGAGGGTTTTTTGGTTTTGTAGACGTTCTCGGTTGCACATATCTCGCAGGGTTTTATTCTTCCAATAAGCTCATAACATTTTTTACCTTTAACTTCTTCGTAACTTTTATTCAGAAATTTATAACCGGCTTCGTTGTAACGAATTATTTCCCGATCAGGACCTTGAATACCTATCAGATCAGGAATAGCATTCAGCGTTGTTTCCAATAGTGTGGAAGTTGATCTCAATTCCTTTTCAATCTTTATTCTATCAGTATGTCTCTGTCTGATTTGTTCTATCATATGATTAAAACTGTCATAAAGCTGCCCTATCTCATCGTCTCTGATCTTTGTCAATTTTAGGTTATAATCATCCTTTTGGCTGATTCTTGTGGCAGCATCTACAAGATATTTGATTGGTCTGGAAATCTGATGCTGGAAGATAGAGGTCAGTAAGTAAGAGATAAAAATAAGAACAGCTATCAAAATAATGATCAAGCCTATAAACTGATTAATCTGGTTGTTCAATTGCTTGGTGGAAATGATCAGGTGAATAAAACCATGGGTTACTTCATCCTTAATTATAGGATATTCTATATGCAAATGGTCCTTGATGAACCGGTTACCCAGATTCAGATTGTATTGAGGGATTTCAATTTTAGAGTTTTTTTTGATATACGAAACGTATAAACTGTCATTATTTGTAAAAATTACTCCTGCCAGGATTTCCTCGTTACTGGCTAGTTTCTGGATCATTGCATTAGCTTTTTCCTGATTGTTTGATATAATTGGATTTAGACTGAACTCAGCTATCAAACCAGCAGTAATCAGATTGTCATTCAGTAGTTTTTTCTTGAGAAAGTTTATTTGACGGTTTATAATGAAAATAAAACCAATTATTAGGACAATTATTATTACCAGTATATTGATCGAGATCAGTTTTCTTCGCAGTGAAATGTTTTTAAAT
>Ga0272442_10006347_pt1 | contig 15561 bp, 13 predicted proteins | sample SSMForm2O_FD_200262 | JGI IMG/M metagenome (GOLD analysis project Ga0272442, IMG submission 200262) | Marine sediment archaeal communities from Little Sippewissett salt marsh, Falmouth, MA, United States - SSM-Form-2O | ecosystem: Environmental > Aquatic > Marine > Wetlands > Sediment ...
TACCGGGCAATCGTTCTGCAACTTTTTTCAACATACTGCATATCCGGTTCACGATTTTCGGTCAGCGGTGTCGGCACACAAATCAAAATGGCGTCAACACTTTTCATCCGGGCCATATTCGTGGTTGCGCTGAACTTGCCCGAGGCGACCATCTGTTTGATCGAATCATTTGACACGGTTTTCAGGATGCTTTTTCCTGCGTTGAGCTTCTTGACTTTTTTCTCGTCAATATCAAATCCAAGCACCTTGACACCGGCGTTTACAAACTCCCTCGCCAGCGGTAAGCCCACATACCCCAGGCCCAAAATCCCAACGACGGCTTTTTTGTTTTCAATCTTCTGTTCAAGCGTCACTGTTTTCGTCGCCATTACCATTTCTCCATTATTTTTTGTCAAGATCCTCTGTGGCTTTTTAGAAATCTTGTTAATCCCGTTAATCCTGCTTGCCCGCGTCCTGTCCCGCCGAAGCTAAAAGCGAAGGGGGAAGCTCAAAGAGCGAAGACGGGTCTAAAAACCCTGCCTTTAGCGGCGGTTGCGTTAACCAAGAAAGTCCAGAATCGTCCTGACCACGTGATCCTGCATTTCATTCGTCAGTTCCGGATAGACCGGCAGGGCCATGACTTCTTTTGCGGCTTTTTCCGCCTCCGGGCAGGTGCCGATCCCCTGGCCCAAATACGCAAAGCATTCCTGTAAGTGCATCGGAACCGGGTAATAGATTTCGCAGCCGATCTGGTTGGCCTGCAGGTGCTTGACCACCTCATCCCGCCGGGGGACGCGGATGACATACTGATTATAAATCGAAACACAATCTTCCGAAATCACCGGTGTCTGAACGCCGGTGCCTTTGAATTTCTTATCGTAATAGGCCGCGTTTTTGCGGCGGGCTTCCGACCAGGTGTCCAGGTGCGGCAGTTTCACCAGCAGCGCCGCGGCCTGGATCGGGTCCAAGCGAAAGTTGCCGCCGATAAGCTTATGATAATACTTCGGATCCATGCCGTGATTGCGCATCTTGAACAGCGTCTGGTATAATGCCTCGTCATTGGTCACGATCATGCCGCCGTCGCCGATGCCGCCGAGATTCTTGCTCGGAAAAAAGCTGAAACACCCACAGGTTCCCATTTGGCCGGCCTTCTTCCCCTTGTAGGTCGCCGAAATCGCCTGGGCGGCATCCTCGATCACCGCCAGCGAGGCCTGCCCGGCGATCTGCATGATCGGGTCCATGTCCGCCATCTGGCCGTACAGATGCACCGGCATGATCACCTTGGTGTGTTCGGTAACCGCCGCCTCGATCAGCGCGGGATTGATATTGTAAGTCACCGGATCAATATCGACAAAAACCGGTACCGCACCCACACGGGCAATGCTGCCGGCGGTCGCGAAAAACGTAAACGGCGTCGTGATGACCTCATCGCCTTCGCCGATGCCCAAACTCATTAAGCTGTTGATCAAAGCATCCGTTCCGCTGGAAACGCCAACGGCGTATTTGCAGCCGCACGCACCGGCGATCTCACATTCCAGTTCTTCGACCTTCGGCCCCCCGATGCAGCGCTGTGAATCCAGCACTTCATTAATCTGTTTTAAGACGTCTTTTTGAATACGCTTGTATTGAGCAACTAAATCCAGTAAAGGTACCTGCATGAAACACTCCATTTAATTTTGCCTTCAGCATGCCGCTGTCAGCCGTCAGTTTATACTATATATTGATTACGATTGAAATTTTCCGTTTCTGCGCGGCTAGGTAGTCCTGCGACCGTAAGTTACGAATTTTCTCGCGGGAGTTTACTACCCTTAAGGGTATAAAATTCCTTATACCATGTGATAAACCGTTCAATACCATCCTGAATGGGCGTATTGGGCTGATAATCCAGATCCTCAACCAGATCGCTGACCTCCGCCCATGTCGCGGGAACGTCCCCGGGTTGGATCGGCAGCATATTTTTTTTCGCTTTTTTACCCAAGGCCTTTTCGATGGCTTCAATAAAGTCCATCAACTCCACTGGGCTGCTGTTGCCGATGTTATAGACTTTGTAAGGGGCTTTCGAACTGGATGGATCGGGTTTGGAGCCAGTCCATTGGGGGTTGCCCTGCGGAGTATGGTCGATGACACGAATAATGCCTTCGACAATGTCATCGATATAGGTAAAATCACGCCGCATTTTGCCATGGTTAAACACGTCAATCGGCCGATCTTCCAGAATCGCCTTGGTAAACAAAAACAGTGCCATATCCGGCCGACCCCATGGCCCGTACACGGTAAAAAACCGCAGGCCCGTCGTCGGCAGCGAGAACAGGTGGCTGTAGGTATGGGCCATCAGTTCGTTGGATTTTTTACTCGCCGCGTACAAACTCACTGGGTGGTCCACATTGTCGCGGGTCGAAAACGGCATCGTTTCATTCAGGCCGTAAACGCTGGAACTGCTGGCATAGGCCAGATGCTTGACATCCGTGTGACGGCAACCCTCCAGGATATTGATAAATCCGACGATATTGGCGTCGATATAGGCCCGCGGGTTCATCAAACTGTACCGCACGCCCGCCTGCGCCGCCATGTGGCAGACCTTGTCGAACCGCTGGTGGTTAAACAGGGCATCGATATTGACTCGGTCCTCCAGATTGAGCTGGATGAATGAATAGTTTTCAGCCGTGCTGCCGGGGATGAGTTTATTGTATTCAATGCGGTCTTTCTCAATGCCGGTATTGGCCAGACGCCCGTATTTGATGCGCGGGTCATAATAATCATTGATGCTGTCCAGACCCACCACCTCATCGCCCCGGTCGATCAGCCGCTGCGCCACGTGGTAGCCGATAAAACCCGCCGTTCCGGTTACTAATATTTTCATCCAGACAGGCCTTTCTTAGGAACGTCCAATTGAATAGTATTCCAACCCTTGCTGTTTCACAAACGCGGGGTTGTACAGGTTGCGGCCGTCAAAAATCACGGGTTTGTTCAGACGCTGTGCGATCTGCTCAAAGTCCGGCGTACGGAACTCCTGCCAATCGGTAAAGATGACCAGCGCATCGGAGCCGTCCAGTACATCATACGCGTTGCCGACTTTGGTAATGCGCCCTTGGAGTTCGCCGCATCCGGCCTCCGGATCGAAAGCCGTTACCTGCATTCCCGCATCCACAAATTTCTTGATGCAGTACAGTGCCGGCGACTCCCGGACATCGTCGGTGCGGGCCTTGAACGACAACCCCCACACACCGAGTTTGATCCCATGCCGATCGCGGAAATAGTCCAGCACTTTTTTGGCAAACCGGTCATGCTGGGCATAGTTGGCCAGCCGGACGGATTCAGCAATCGTCATCGGAACCCCTGTTTGCTGACCCATGTGGATCAGGGCACGGACATCCTTGGGAAAACAGCTTCCGCCATACCCAACCCCGGCGAACAAAAACGCATTGCCAATGCGGCTGTCGCTGCCGAGGCCGGAACGGACGCTTTCAATATCCGCGCCGTAGGCATCGCATAAGGCGCTGATTTCGTTCATAAACGAAATCCGCGTTGCCAGCATGGTATTGGCGGCATATTTGGTCATTTCCGCACTCGCCGGGTCCATAAACAGGATGCGGCTGCTTTTTCGCATAAACGGTGCATATAGGACCTTCATAATCTCCATCACCGCCGGATTGGTCGTCCCGATAATCACCCGGTCGGGTTTGAGAAAATCGTCCACCGCCGACCCTTCTTTCAGGAATTCCGGATTGCTGACGTAGTCAAACGGCACTTCGGTCTTGGAGGTGATTAAATCGCTGACAATTTGGTGGGTACCGACCGGAACCGTGCTTTTGGTGACGATAATCCGGTATTCGGTCATAAATTCGGCAATCGATTCGACCACCGAGAGCACCGCCGAAATATCCGCCGAACCGTCATCGGCGCTCGGCGTTCCCACACCGATAAAGATCACCAGTGAATTCGCAACCCCCTCCTGCAGATTCGTTGTGAATACAAGACGTCCGGACTCCACATTCTTTTTGACAATTTCGGTCAAACCCGGCTCATAGATGGGAATAATACAATTCCGGAGATCGTCGATCTTTTTCTTGTCATTGTCAACACAGATCACATGATTGCCGCCATCGGCCAAACACGCCGCCGCCACCAGTCCGACATATCCAACACCTACAACCGCCACTTTCATCTACATAACCCCTTTGAAATAAACATTTTAAGAAAATTCCCGAAAATCAGACAACATTCATCATTTCTCCTAAATCATTAAGTAACCCTACACTCCGTGCCCGTCGGTTGCGCAAAAAGCAATCAAATCGACCCCTTGGCATGAAAAACGAATTTCCACGCTGTTTATCCCGGCCAAAAACGACATGTTCCAGGATCTGAAATTTGTAATATCGACTGCCGTAACGGCAATCAATGTAGTATTTATCGGCTATCCATTAAGCCATAGTTAATAAGAGTTTAGAATATAATCCCGCAATTTCAGCGCCATCGGAATGCCGTTTTGGCGGTCGATCAATACCACTCTAATCACTTTCTGACGGCATTGTAAAGCTGCAAAATGTACGGTCATTTTCCCACACAGTCACTTTCACTAATTTCACACGTTTCAGCTTTCCGGCGAGCTTTTTCCATGCCAAAAAAGATAAATTTTCGACCGTCGGGTTTAATGATTGGAATTCCGGCACGTCTTCATTGAGGTTTTTATGGTCAACACTGTCCAGAAATTCCTCTTTTATTACCTTCTGGTAATCCTCTTTCCATCCGGTATCAAGCAAAGGGGTTTGGCACTGGACCTGCACTTCCAGGACATAATTATGCCCATGCCCGGCAGGATTGGCGCACTTGCCGAATAATTCTGTATTTTTCGCGGCGTCAAATTTTTCGTTCCAGAGCCGATGCATCGCCGCAAATTCAAATTTTTCTGTATATGTCAACATCCCGGCATCCTCCGTATGAATTGAAATTGTATTAAATGGATTCAGTTCCAAACAAAGCCGTGTCAATTTCTTTGCCTGGAAACCCTGTTGTATTTCTTTCCAACAACACTTCAATATTGAAACCAAATTCGATAACGAAACCGTTTTTTGCTGAATATAGGCATCTGAAATTTCCTGTGTAAAAATCGGGATGGCCTTCTGTCGAACAATTTTATCGATTTCCGAAACATTTACGACAAACCCTGTATCAGGATTCAGCCGGCTCTCCAAATCAACCCACAGGGCAAGATAAAGCCCCAAACCTTCAACACAGGGCTTTGAAGCGTAGGAATTATATCCCATTTTTCGTTCTGCGGAAAATGGATCGATGGAAAAACGGACCTGCCGGCTCAACGTGTGCATTATTTTCTATCCACATGCATTAATGTCAGCACTTCCGCCCGGCTGCGCGAATCTTTCTTAAAGATACCCCGCAAGGCACTTGTAACCATCATTGATCCGGGTTTTTTGATTCCGCGAATGGTCATACAGCTATGGGAGGCCTCCAGCACAACGGCCACACCTTTGGGTTTGAGGTTGGTCATCAGGAAATCCGCAATCTGGTCGGTCAACCGTTCCTGAACCTGTAATCGCCGGGCAAACGCATCCACAATCCGGGCCAGTTTACTGACACCCAGTACTTTTCCATCCGGTAGATACGCCAGATGGGCCTTACCGATAAACGGCATCAAATGATGCTCACAAATACTGTAAAAAGAAATATCCCGCAGTAAAACAATTTCGTCATATTTTTCATGGAATATGCTGTTCAAATGGTCTGACGGTTCGTGCCGCATTCCTTCAAGCAATTCCGAATACATCCGCGATACACGACTGGGAGTGTCTTTCAGACCTTCCCGGTCAGGATTTTCACCAATCGCCTTAAGAATCTCGAAAACAGCTTTTTCAATTCGTTCAACATCAACTTCTTTCATCTATCCAACCTTTATTGTTTATGCTTCATTTTTGGTGATTCAATACAAATTCCGTCAGCAGCCGTACACCAAAACCAATTGAACCCGGGGCATCTTTTTCACCCGCCCCCCAAACGCCGACACCGGCCATGTCCACATGCGCCCATTTGGCTTTTTGTACAAACTGGCTCAGAAATGCCGCCGCTGTACACGCCCCGCCCCATTTGCCGCCGATGTTTTTCAAATCGGCAATCTTGCTTTTCATCGCTTCGACAAATTCATCGTCACAAGGCAGATGCCACAGGCGCTCGCCGGTTTTGGCGGATGCCGCTTTCAGTTGTTCGACCAGCATGTCATCGTTACTCATCACACCCGCTCGTTTCTGCCCCAGGGCAACCACACAGGCCCCGGTCAGTGTGGCAATATCCACGATGGTTGAACAGCCGAGTTTTTCTGCGTAAGCAATGGCGTCACACAACAGCATACGTCCCTCGGCGTCCGTATTTTGAATCTCAACCGTCTTACCGCTGAATGTCGTGATAATATCGCCGGGACGATAGCTGCCGGTTCCCGGCATGTTTTCCGCGGACGGAATGAAGCCATATACTCTGCACTTGGGTTTGAGTTGTGCGATTGCTTTCATGGCCCCCAGCACGGCAATCCCGCCGGACTTATCGAATTTCATGTCATGCATCCCCTCACCGGATTTAATGCTGATCCCGCCGGAATCGAATGTCACCGCTTTGCCGACCAAGCCGACCGTCTTGGCATTTTTACTCGCCCCGGCAGGTACATATTGCAGAACAATCAACCGCGGCGGGGTTGCCGATCCCTGACCGACAGCTAATATTCCACCCATTCCCTCTTTTTCGAGCTGTTTTTTATCCAAAACCGTGCACCGAAGCCCCGGTGTCGCCGCAGCCAGCTTCTTTGCCTCTGCCGCCAGCGTTACCGGATTGATCACGTTGGCGGGTCGGTTGGCGATGGTGCGGGCATAGTTCTGCGCTCCACCGCTGATCATTCCGGTCGAAATGCCTTTTTTCAGCAGCGTTATCTTTTTAGCATCAGGATCCACAAGTATCGCTTTGACACTGGCCGGGCGTTTGCTCTTTTCAGTTACAAACTCATCGTAGCGATATGCCCCGAAACAGGCGGCTTCAGTAATCATCTGACCCACTGCGGCCATATCCAGTTTCGCTGAGGCCGGTATGTCACCATGCAAAGAAAGTAAAACCGATTTGGCTTTCAGGTCAACGGCTTTGCTCATCGCCTGCGCAACGGCTTTTCGCAGCACATCCGGCTTAAGGGTCTTGCGATCCCCAAATCCCACCAACAAAATCCGCTTCGTCGAAATACCTCCTTGCGCGTACAGCAAACAGCTTGTGTTGACCTTGCCCTCAAAATCCCCCAACCGCTTAAGCTCTGAGATTTTACCGTTTAATTGATGATCCAATGTCTTCACAAGTGAACCCGCAGGCGAATCCGAATACACACCCACCGCCAACAAATCACCAGCCGTCTTGAAGCAATCCCCCTTTTGTGCTTTCACAGCGATCTGAATCAATGCTTTTGCCATGTCACAACTCCTCGATACAAACTATTTCTCGTTATCCTCAGATGGAAGCAGTTTAAATTCCTTATTAGGTATCCTCGCGTTTTTCATAATCTCGGCCATTTTTGCAACAATCTTCGGATGCTGATCGGCGACATTGTTTTCTTCGCCGATGTCCCTGCTTAAATCGTACAGTTCGACAGGCGAGTTAGGTTTTCTCTTCACATTCAACCGAACCGCTTTCCACTGACCCATCCGAACGGCCTGCTTGCCGCCCTGCTCATGAAATTCCCAGTACAGATAGGCATGCTCCGACTGCGCTCCGCTATCCAGTAAAGTAGGCAGAAAAGAAACGCCATCTGTGTATGGGGCCTGAGCAATTTCAACACCTGCCAAATCAATACAAGTCGGCAGAACATCCCAAAACGCGCTGATATGGTCCGTTATGCTTTTCGCTTTAATTTTGCCCGGCCAGCGGACCAGCAGCGGAGCACGGATGCCGCCTTCATACAAGTCGCGTTTGTACCCTCTCAGCGGTCCGTTGCTGTCAAAAAACTCCGGATCATGACCCCCTTCTTTATGGGGACCGTTGTCGCTGGTAAACATCACGATGGTATTATCGTCAATTCCTAATTCTCTGAGCAATTCCATTACCTCGCCTACGCCATTATCCAGATGTTCGACCATCGCCGGAAACGCCGCGACAGGATTCTGGACCGTCGTTCCCGCATACTTGCCAAACGTGTTCTCAAACGGAGGGAACTGCTTACGGTACTTATCGTGCAGATCCTTAGGGGCCTGCATCGCCGCATGTGGAATAGTGACCGGCAGATAACAAAAAAAGGGCTTGTCTTTATTGGTCCGAATGAAGGTTTTGGCGGCATCCATGATCAGATCGTGCGAATACGTCTTGCCGTCCAGTTCCACCCGCTGACGATTATGCCACAGGTGATCGGGATAGTAATTGTGCGCTTCACGCTGGCAATTGTAGCCGTAAAACTCATCGAAAAATTCCATCGGATCGCTCGCTGAACCAGGATACCCCAGCCCCCACTTGCCAAACATCCCGCTTGTATAACCCGCTCTTTTCAGGATTGTCGGAATCGTTACCGTTCCGACCGGCATCGGTGCTTGACCCTCTGGCTGAATCTCCATATTACCCCGAACGACAGCGTGACCAGTATGCAACCCGGTCATCAGCGCACATCGCGACGGCGCACAGACGGTACTGCCGGAATAATGCTGCGTAAACTTCATGCCCTCTGCGGCGAGGCGGTCAATGTTTGGGGTCTGAAACTTGTCCTGACCGTAGCAACTCAGGTCCCCATAGCCCAAATCATCCGCGAGAATATAAATAATATTCGGCTTTACAGTATCCGCCGCCTGAACACACTCATGCGAACATCCTGCCAGTAGGCATATCAAAACGACTGTATTTACAATCCTTACGATAAATCTTTTCAGGACTTTCAACTTATTCCTTTCGGGCTTGAATGCTTTCTTTTTTATTTTTCTTTTCGGCCCTGTACCGCAGATAACTTTCAATAAATGGCTCTAAATCACCATCCAAAACGGACTGAACATTGCCCGTCTGGTGGTCAGTACGATGATCCTTAATCATCTGGTAGGGTTGCAGTACGTAGCTGCGAATCTGGTTGCCCCAGGCGATCTCGCCTTTATTGCTGTACAGTTTCGCCAGTTCCGCATCCCGTTTCTGCTGTTCGAGCATATACAGCCGCCCTTGCAGCATCTTCATCGCCTCGGCCTTATTCTTGTGCTGGCTGCGGTCGTTCTGACACTGTACTACAATTCCCGTAGGAAAATGGGTGATCCGGACTGCCGAACTGGTCTTATTGACATGCTGTCCCCCGGCCCCGCCGGCACGATAATAATCGATTCGCAAATCGTCTTCATTAATTTCGACTTCGATTTCATTTTCAAAATCCGGCATGACATCAACGGCGGCAAAGCTGGTATGCCTGCGGCTTTGTGAATCAAACGGACTGATCCGCACCAACCGGTGTACACCTGTTTCACAAGACAGTTTGCCAAACGCAAACGGCCCTTCAACCCGCAGCGTAATGGATCGAATGCCCGCTTCTTCTCCCGGCGTAATATCCAACTCTTCATAGCTGTACTTATTGTCCTCAAAGTACCTCGTGTACATCCGAAACAGCATATTGGCCCAGTCACAACTTTCGGTCCCGCCGGCGCCGGCATGAATGCCGAAAAAGCAGGGCCTGGTATCATCCGGACCGCTCAGCATTCCTGCGACTTCGATTTGATCGCATTTTTGACTTAGCCGCTCTAAATCATTTTGGATTGAAGATAGTGTCTGTTCGTCGCCCTCATCGATCGCCAATTCCAATAATTCGACCAAATCCTGAATTGACCTTTCAGCGGCCTGAACTGGGGTAATGATGGATTTAATGGCACTGAGTTGGGTTACAATACGCTTTGCGGCATCGGGATTATCCCAGAAACCCGGTTGCGCCATTTGCTGTTCAAGTTGGTCACAAAGTGCATTTTTCGAGGGTAAGTCAAAGCCAGTCCCGGATTTGTGTAATCCGGGCCTCGAGTTGTTGGATCGACGTGCGAAGTTCCGTTAATTCCATGTTTTTTCTCTGCTGCTCATTTTTTGTATATTTGATTCGCCAAATCCCATCTTATATCGCACTTATAACCCAAATAGCAGGCGATTGCAAGAACTGGAAGAATCAATAGCAATAAGTTTTCACAGGCAGAAAACCGCTTTTTCAAGGTTAAGGGTATCTCCTGAAACCCCTGAAATGAGAAGGATTGAATTAAGGTGCGAGGAAGGTATCATTATCGCCCGCGGGAATTTCACGGCCGATGTAGGTATCGACTCCATGAACCGTAAAAATGTCATCACCATCGATAACCCTCTTTTTGACAAATTCGACACTTCCGTCACAGTACAGAATATTCTGTCCCCGCCCACAATGGTTTGCGCTCATCATCTGTTTAAGCTGTTCATTGAGAAGGACTTTCTCAAACTCATTCATTTTCCGATAAAAGCTTTGCTGGCAGGGTATTTTTTCGAACACGGGGTTGAGGTCGCTTGCTACAATTTTTCGGCTGCGTTTAAAGGGATCGGTATTTTTATCGCAAAAGAGCATAAAGCTGTAGCTGACATTGTTGCGAGATGGAAAATCGTACATTTGGGCTACGGAGGGATCCATGTTTACCGGCTGAGCATTCCTGTTCCCTCTGCAGACAAATACCTTGCCGTCAACATAATCAAGCTTAACAAGCATAAACGGATAGCGTGTATTTGATTGTGCTTTTTGGCCCTGATCGCCGATTTTCCACCATGGATCGCCTGCCTTGACCTTGGCCTCCGGAAAATTGCCATTGTAATCATTGGCAGAAGAGGCAAAGCCGGCCCCTAACGTCCGCATATTGTTCTGGCAAGCCACCTGTCGATACTTGCTTCGAGCAAGCCCAAGAGAGGGAAACAAAATACCGGCAACTAAAGCGATGCTTGCGGCGGCAGCGAGGACTTCAAAAACAGGTCGTAAAAATTTGCTTTTCCGAGGGAAGACCGACAATTGAGATTGATGTGCCGGTTTTTCACTTGGGGAATTATCAGATTTCTGTTCTTTTTCGAGAAGTTGATGAAGACGTGATTTGGAAACATCCGAAGCACTGGATACAAGTTTGAGGCGGGCAATCGTCAAATCCACCAGATTATCGGGGCACGCCTCATATTTAATATGGTCAAGATCCGTCAACGAACTCTCAAGACCAGCATAAAGCTTTGCGGCGCCTGGGCTTGAGGCAATCAAGTCGCGCCCCGCCTCGATATCATTTTGATTTCCACAACGAAAATAAAAATCTAATATATATTGCTGCTCTTCGTGCGTTAATTTATTCATAATTGACTTCCGCGATTGGCGGCTTTCCATTTCTTCATGAAGTACACAACGGCTGTATGAAGCCGGCTTTTAACCGTCCCTATAGGTATACTGAGAATCTCAGCCATATGTTTGTAAGAAAATTGCTCAAAATACGCTAAAATTAAAATTCCACGCAGGTTTTCGGGCATTTCGGATATAACTTGTCTTACTCTTTGAGCCGTTTCTTCTGCTGAAACCTCGTCCTCCGGAGTCGTATCATACGAGGTCAGAATATTAACGACCTCATCCAGCGAGAAATCACCGGCATCCGCGATTGCCCCCATGCTCATTGATGATTGCCGTTGCATTTTTCGCAATGCATCCTTGGCTTTATTCGCAGCGATTGTAAAAAGCCAAGGTCGCAGCGGCCGGTTAGCATCAAAGCTGTCCCGACTGGTATAAAGCTGCAAAAATGTCTCCTGGAAGACATCCTCAACAACATCATCCTGGCTGACAAACCGCCTTAAAAACGCATAGAGAGGGTTTTTGTAGCGAGTGATAATCTCTCTAAATGCCTGTTCGTCACCTTCGCGATACCGCTGAAGAAGCTCGGAGTCGGATACTTTGCCCGATGCAGATTTTGTTTCATTTTTATCCATAAATATCACATGTTACTAATAAAGACACGGTGCATTATAATTAATTGTTGGACAATTTGAATCCCTAATTTCAAATTCTTTAACATGTATATATTTAGGGGTCATAAATTCCCGCGGGTCAATCCGTAACTTGCGGCTGCACCTCTGTATCATTGTGCTCATAAACGGATATTTCAAACACAAACAGTGTACTTTGCATCCAAAGAGCTGTCAGGTTATCAAGATATTCCTTTTTGAAGGGGGTAAACGCGGCCAATCCATGAGATTTTATGATTTTGAGGGATTTTTCTTGCAAAGCAGAGGGCGTTTTGCTAATTTTTTGGTTTCTCGCCGCAACAAGGGCAGGTAGCTCAGTTGGTAGAGCAACGGACTGAAAATCCGTGTGTCGGCGGTTCAAATCCGCCCCTGCCCATAACACTAAGGCCTTGTAAGTGAACGACTTACAGGGCTTTTTTATTTGCCCCCTTGGCGCCAAATCGACCCTTTTATAACTTTTCGTATAACTTTGTTTGCGAGTGGAAAATCCACATTAACAGTTTTACGAAAGGACACAAAATGACCAGGTACGCACGACACAGAAATGAAGACATTCCAGGAACAATTTATCTCAACAAAAGCCGGTACTGGTGGAAAGTCAAACTCCCCGGTGAAAAAAAATTGAAATCACGGGCCCTGCGGCCCATCGGGGCAAAATATGCCACAAGCAACTATAATGTGGCCTGTGAAGTCGCTCGCAATCTCTGGGAGGCCGCCGTTTACAAGGAACACCCCCTGTCAAATCAGGTTGAAGTGACCAACATTGCTTCCCTGATCGCGGCCTATCTCCAGCACTGTGACACCTACTACATGGACGAAAACGGCAAGCCAACGAAAGAGATTTGGGAAATCCGCTACACCCTGAAACCGATGACCGAGGTCTTCGCCGCCTTAAAGGTCGAGGAGTTTGGGCCGCTGCGGCTGATCGAGGTGCGGGATCGGATGATCCAACTGGATTGGTCGCGGAAAATGATCAACCAGCGTGTCGGGCGGATCAAGCGGATGTTCAAATGGGCGGTCTCGCGGCAACTGATCTCGCCGGTGGTCTATCATGGCCTGATGACAGTCGAGGGACTCAAACGGAACCGTTCGGCTGCCCGTGAGACACCGAAACGGCGGCCGGTCAAGGAGCAATATGTTTATGCCGTCCTGCCGTTCACTACACCGGTGGTGGCTACCATGATCGAACTGCAACTGCTGACGGGGATGCGGCCGGGGGAACTGGTGATTATGCGCCCCGCCGATATTGACCGGTCCGGCAAGGTATGGCACTATTATCCCGAAAAGCACAAGAATCAGCACCGCAACATCGAACGGATCGTGGCCATCGGACCGCGGGGGCAGGAACTGCTGCGGCCGTATCTGCTGCGGCCGGAAACGGAGTTTTGTTTTTCACCTAAAGAATCGGAAAAGATGCGGCTTGAGAAACTCCACGCCGAACGTGTCGTGCCGATTGGGTACGGGAACCGGCCGGGGACGAACCGTGTGAAGGTGCCTCAGAAAAAGCTGGGTGATGTCTATACCGTGAGCGGATATGGCCATGCGGTCATGCATGCCCTGAAGGCGGCGAATAAGGCGATTACCGAAAAAGCCGAAGCCGCGGGTGTGGACCCGGAACTGATCCCGCACTGGACGCCGTATCAGCTGCGGCATACGAACGCCACCAAGATCCGCAAGGAACTGGGATACGAAACCGCTGGGGCGGCGCTGGGGCATAAGAATATGAGCGCCACGGCGATCTATGCCGAGCGGAATCAGGGGCTGGCTGATGAGGCGGCAAAACGGTTTGGATAGTTAGTTGATTTGGCATAAGGGCAGGCACACCCCTATGGGTGCCTGTTCTTATTTTCTTTATGTTGAGGTACACGATCTTCAAGACCCGACGGTAAACTTCGAGTTATGCCTTGGACCATTTCATAAAGCCTATATGGGGGGTAACAGATTTATTTTTAATAACTAGTTTAATTGCATTGGTAATTGTATCCGGCTTTCGGTAAAAAGATTTAAATGCTTTCTTACGCAAATTCTTTATATCTTTACAACTTAGACTTTCATTCCTCATAACAGAGTCGGCAAGATGGTATCTCGAATAATCACAAGATTCAATCCAATTATTCTTTACAGCAGTTTTCCAAAGGTCTGTTTGGGGGTATGGTACTGCACAATAAAACTGGGCAAAATCCAGCTTGCTCTGACATGCAAATTTTATCGTTTCCATTGCTGATTCATAGTCGTCGCCGGGCAATCCAAAAACAAAATGTCCGGTTATATGAATACCAACCTGATTTGCCATCTGTATTGCGTTGTTAATCTGATCTACAGTAATATTTTTTTTACAAGCACTTAAAATTTCATTATTTGGGGATTCAATTCCTATGCTTATACCCTTACACCCAGCGTTCTTCATTTTTTCTAACAGTTCTAAATCTAAGTTGTCAACACGTGATCTGGTGTACCAAGCAATCTCTAAATTGTTTTGAATTATCTTATCACATATTTGAATCCCAAAGTCTCTTTCAAGTGTAAAGGATTCACTCCAGAACACAAACTTCCTTATTTGATATTTTGTGATGCATTCATTGAGTTCCTTAATTATAGAATTAATTGATCGCTTTCTAATTTTTTTTCCATAATAGTGATGAGCAGCGCAATAGGTACAATTATGGGGACACCCTCTTGCAATATTGACATGTGTGAACTTTTCATTATCTGAAACATGTCTGTAAGCATCGTTTTTCAATAAATCTCTTGTTGGGAATGGTAAATCTTCGATTTGGTTATCATCGAAACATTGTGGAGAATTTTCAATAATTTCGAGTGAGTCTCTGAAAACAAGACCTTTAAGTGAACTTAGCGGCTTGTCATTTTCAGTTGCATCAACAAGATCATTGACAATCCATTCAGGCTCTCCAACTACTGCGTAATCTATAGATTGATATTGTTCGAGCATCTTCTTTTTAAGAAGTGTAGGGTACATTCCAATAGCAACAATTTTAATATTTTGAAAACGTTTTTTTATTGCGGCCGCTGTTTGCATATCCCCGACGATTGAAGGAAATCCAGTGTTAACCACAAGAACTGAAGGCTTGAATTCGTTTACAGCACTTAACAACTGACTAGTGTTCATGTTTTCAGCCTGACAGTCAATAAGCTGTACTGAATTATTATTCTCTCTTAATATCGCTGCAGTAGATGCGAGTGATAATGGCATCCATAATGAACCCCAGGAGGAGGTTGCCTGCATGCACCTGCCTTCCCTTATATAGTTTTGCCTAGCAAAGGTTGGAGGATTAATTATCAATATCTTCAACAAATAGTCTCCAGATATGTAAAAAAGTGAATCAGCTTTACATCTTCTTATCAATTAAACGAGTTCATTAACACTACAAAAATTGTAAAAATATAACCCAAAATGAGAATAAAGTTAATTAAACTAGAAAATCTAAATTTCCAAACCCAAAATGTTATATAATTCCGGCTGTTTTGCTTCAGACGGAATTGGACATTTCCTGAAATTGAGTTAGTATGTATTTCAATGAAAGGAAATGGACGATGTCAAACAAACGGAAAAAGTTTTCACCGGAGCAAAAAGTACAGCTA
>Ga0272442_10006348_pt1 | contig 15559 bp, 12 predicted proteins | sample SSMForm2O_FD_200262 | JGI IMG/M metagenome (GOLD analysis project Ga0272442, IMG submission 200262) | Marine sediment archaeal communities from Little Sippewissett salt marsh, Falmouth, MA, United States - SSM-Form-2O | ecosystem: Environmental > Aquatic > Marine > Wetlands > Sediment ...
TGAAGGACGATAAAACGTATTTGCTTCATCTACAGGAGGCAATCGAAAAAATTGAAAGATATATTGCATCGGTTGAATTTGATGATTTTTCAGACGATGACATGATGATTGACGCCGTGGTCAGGGAGCTTGAAATTATAGGAGAAGCAGCCCGCAATCTATCCGACAGTTTTCAGGAAAAGCATTATGTGATCCCATGGTATAAAATTAAGGCCATGAGGAATGTCCTGATTCATGAGTATTTTGGCGTCAATTTGAAGGTTGTCTGGGATACATGCAAAAATGATATGCCGGCTCTTAAAAGCTTTGTCGCAAAATTGCTGAAATGAAAAGCCCGTGCGGCCGATGGTAGTCCCAACGTGCTAGAGTAGGTTATCGCCAGGATTTACAAAGGCCGACTGATAAAAACATTCGGCCTTTTCCTTTGCGCTGAGTTGTAGCAAAAAGAATCTTTTGCTTGCTTAACAAAGTGTTAGATGTTAAGCTTTCTGGAATGAGCGAAGATTTTGGAAAAAGTGATCAAAATGATGAATAAAAAATACATACATTCATGCTTAGGGGCAACAATATTTGCTCTTATTCCGATATTCCAGGCAATTGTGCTCGGAGAGGAAAATCCGGTAAAAAATTTCAGTCAAAAACAATATGAAATTCTTCTGCGATGCTCAAAACATAAAGATGTAAATGAATGGAATCAGTGGCGAATAAAACATCCTGATGAGAACATTATGCTTGAAGATGTGCTTTTGGAAGATAGTCATCTTGGTGGCATATATTTAAACTCTGGTAGATTCATTGATAAAACTGACACGGAACGTGAATTTACAGGGAATGTTTTTTTGAAAAATACTCGACTAAATAATGCCTATTTAAAAGAAGCCAATTTTGAGGGCGCAGATCTTGAGCAAGCTCGGTTAACAAGGGCCAACTTAGTAAACAGCAAATTTGCAAGAGCAAACCTCTTACAGACACATTTCGAAGAAGCTGACCTTCAAGAAGCCAATTTCGAGAATGCCAAACTTAAAGAAAGTAGATTACAAAGAGCAAAACTTCAAAAAGCATGCTTATCAAACGCCAACCTTGAAAAGTGCAATTTGGAAAGAGCCAATTTGAAAGAAGCTGATTTGGAAAATGCTAATCTTGAATCTGCTAATCTAGAGTCTACCTATCTTGATCACGCCAATCTCAAAGGCACCGTATTAAAAAGTGCAAATTTAAGATATGCTATCCTTTGGAACGCTTATTTAAATAATGCCAACTTGGACTACGCAGATCTTAGAGGAGTAAACTTTAGTGTCGCTGGCTTAGAAGGAGCTTATTTAAGAGGAGCTAACCTAGAAGATGCTCTCTTTCTGGGAACATATCTACAAAGTGCAAGTTTTCGTGCATGCATTGTGAATGGTCGTACGTGGGTAAATACATCAGAGGTTGATAAACGAACTGATTTTCGCGAGGTCGCCCTTGGAAATGTCCGAATAAAATCAAGTACGAAACAGCGTTTGGAATATAATAAAAGACGCTTAAACTGGGAGGATTGGTACAAGAATCACAAACTGCAACAATGGCCAGTCCGTATGTTTTGGTGGATCAGCAACTATGGCATATCTACTCTTCGAGTTACGCTATCTTTCGTAACTGTTGTAAGCTTTTTTTCAATTCTTTATTATATTCTGGGATTAAAAGGTTTTGATGCTATTAATGGTCTTTTTAAAAGTTATGGGCAACTTTCCAACAAAGGACTACAACTCAAGATACTGGTTCGATCTTTTTATTTTTCTGTAGTTATCATGACAACACTTGGTTTTGGTGATATACACGCAAATCACAAAAGTATAACCGGACAGCTCATTGTAATAATACAAGTAATTCTCGGTTATTTTCTTTTAGGAGCGTTAATAACTCGCTTGGGAATTCTATTTACCGTGGGAAGACCTGCAGGGTAATAGGCCATCTGGATTTATTGGAAGTAATTTATGGCTAAAAGCAAAGCAACGAAAAGATGGTATGGTTTCAGCCTCAGAATGATATGGCCTAAGAATCAAGAGCCAAAAACTTGGATTGATATTTTTATTACAGATACAATTATTCGTGATGTAATATCTGAAAAGCAATCTGTCATCGAGCTTTGGAGGATACATCGTAGATGGGCAAGGGACATGAAGGGACATGAACTTACTTTAGACTGTTTCACTGAGGAAAAAAATGCAAATTCGATAAAAAAATTGATAAGAGAGAGTAGACCTTTAAAGTTTTTACAAGAAAATAATTTATTAGCTGAAGAACTGGAAACAGCTACAGGAGGAGAAAGGATTCGTGATATAGCAGATGACAGGAGTACTCGTAATTGGCCAGAGGAACTCAAAGACTCTTGGCCCTATTACATTAGTGGTTGCTCTGAGATGTTTTTGTGTTTAATTGATTCTTTAAAGGGTGGAGCTAAAACCGATATTGATGGAAAAGACGTATCGGAAATTGAAAGTTACTACACAGAAATTAACAATAGATTAATGAATATTTGGCAAGGACATGGAAGTCACGCTTTCTTTCACCATATCAATGCTATTTTCGGTTATCAGCCACTAATTGCGAAACCAAGAGGCATTCATGGAATATTAGCCTCTTTCTAGCGAAGAAGCTATCTTATGGCGAATGGATAAACATAAAGCCGATGGTAGTCCTGAAGGGTGAGAGTAGGTCATCGCCAGGATTTATAAGCCCCGATAGCGAAAGTCATCGGGGCTTTCCTTTTGCGCAGCAGTTTGGGCTTCGTGGCGTCTGCTGGGGATCAATTCGAGAACCACAATGGTAGCCGTTGAGCGAGGCTGGTCGCATCTGAATTGGCTAATGTCACGACTTTTTACAACCGATATATATAATTGCGAGATTCTAAAATCTTGAGCGCTACGCCAATTGGAGGTTTATAGATATGAATAAGCTCCTGAAAACGGTTGTGTTGATTGCTCAGATTGGCGGCGGACTGGTGGGGCTGGGCCTCATCGGACGGGCGCTTCTCACAGAGCAACCCACCAAGATAACCATGATCATCCACGTTGCCTTTATCCTTGTTTTCTCGTTTGGGATTGTGGCGGGCGTGATCCTTATCAAGAGACCAAGGCTGGGGCGATTGTTGAGCGCGATATTCCAAGCCATGCAAATACCTCTTGCTACAGGGCCTACGGTATCTTACGCGCTGTTTTCCGGCGCGTGCTTCAACGTATATAAGCATGCGACAGGGTGGGGATTCAATTTCCTGTTTGGAAGCCGATATTACCTTTCTCTTAACAGCGGGGAGCCGTGGTTGGCGGGGGTCAACATTGTTGCTTTGGTCTTGTTCATCTTACTGGTTAGAGAAAGCTGGCTGCAAGCGGCAGATGCGAAATTCGGAGAGTTCTCGTCGCGCTCGGCGCGCCACTTTGTACCCATGCAACCGGATCCGGCCGATGGCAGTCCGCTTCGGCGAACGCTCTCCTAAGCAAAGCCGAAGGGTCCAAAAAGGCAGTACCCAAAACTGAACATCTCCGGTCTTTTCCTCTGATATATGCCTTGGATATCAGTGGGAATCCTCTCAGGCATGGCCTTCACCGAGGCAGGCAAGCAGATGTTTGAACAAGGCTGAGGCAAGTGTGGTATAATGCGTCAATGACGAAACGAAAGATTGGTGCATGTGACTTTTTGCCGACGACGTCCGGCGAACTTCGAGAACATGGGGGACGTCAGGCTGATATTATTCTTATCACCGCCGATGCCTATGTGGATCACCCCTCGTTCGGCGTTGCGATGATCGGGCGATGGCTCGAAAAAATCGGCTATCGCGTCGCGGTACTGGCGCAGCCGGACTGGCGAAGCGTTGAGCCGTTCCGCTCTCTGGGACCGCCCCGGCTGTTTTGGGGGATCACCAGCGGTTGCATCGATTCGCGCCTGAACGACTATGTCTCGCTGGGTCATCATCGAAAGCAGGACGTGTATAGTCCCGGCGGAGTGGTGGGCTTGCGGCCGGGCCGACCGTTGCTCGTCTATTCCGCCAGGGCACGCGAGGCGTATCCCGATGTGCCGATTATCCTGGGAGGTCTGGAGGCCAGCCTGCGCCGGCTCGTGCATTACGATTACATCGAGGACCGGCTCAAACGCTCGGTGCTCGTTGATGCCAAGGCGGACCTGCTCGTGCACGGCATGGCCGAACGGGCTATCGCAGAAGTCGCCCGGCGGTTGGACTCAGGACAATCGGTTCATGATTTGACCAACATCCCCGGCACAGCGTACATCGCGCACAAAGGGGCCGGTATCCCGGAGGGCGCTGTGCGGCTGCCTTCATTGGGCCAGCAGCAATCGGATGCTTCCAGCGTCATGGATGCATACAAACAATATGAAGCCCAGGCCCATCCAAACGGGCGGCCGGTCGTTCAGAAGCAAGATCCCGGCACCGTCGTTGTGTTGCCGCCCAGCGAAGCCTTGAGCGGCGTCGAGCTGGATGCCCTATACGATTTGCCGTTTTCACGGCAATGGCACCCTCGCTACGATCGCGAGGGGGGGGTACCGGCACTGACACCGGTGCAGTTCTCCATCACGACCCATCGCGGCTGCTTCGGTGGCTGTGCGTTCTGCTCGATCAGCGGCCACCAGGGAAAGCTGATCCAATCCAGATCAATGGAGTCGCTCTCGAATGAAGCCGAAGTCATTCGGCGTCATCCTCAGTTTCGCGGCACGATTGTCGATCTCGGCGGGCCATCCGCCAATATGTACGGCATGGAATGCTCTCAAAATCAGCCATGCTCGCGACCCGGCTGCATGTCGCCTTCGCTCTGTCAAAAGGCGGCGTTCGATCATAGACCGATACTCGATATGATGGAGGCGTTCATCCGATGGAGCAGCAGGGGGGCAAAGAAAATCAATGTCCTCGTCGCCTCCGGCATTCGCCATGACCTGGCTCTGAAAAATCGCGAATATCTCGATTTGCTCGTTCGGCATTTTGTCGGGGGACATCTCAAAGTGGCCCCGGAGCATTATTGCTCGAACGTTCTTGACTTGATGGGCAAGCCACGATTCGAAGTCTTCGAGCAATTCGAGCAACGGTTTGCCGAGGCGTGCCGTCGGGCGGGGAAGGAGGCGTACTTAGTGCCGTACTTCATCAGCGCGCATCCGGGCTCTTTGCCCGAGGATGCCCTCAAGCTGACCGAGTACTTAATCTCGCGCTCATGGCGGCCGCGACAGGTCCAGGATTTCGTCCCTATCCCCCAGACGCGCTCGACGGCAATGTACGTTTCGGGCGTCGATCCATCGGGACGGAGCATTCACATCAGTCGATCCCGAAAAGAAAAACGCCTTCAGGCGGCGCTCTTACAGTATTACCAGCCGCAGAACAAAAAACTCATCAGCAATTACCTTCGACAGCAAAATCGCACTGATCTTTTGCCCAAAATCCGCCGTCTGAGCCTATCGAAGCGAAAAAGAACCAAATAACTCAGACAGAAACAAGTCTTTTCCTTGAATCTTGACGGTTCATTGTTCGATATTAAACTGTGATATGTCATGAACTAAATTCCTGAACGGGAAACAACTGGTATATGAAGAAATCGATCCTCAGCAGATACGAACGCACGGACAAAAATGAAGTGATTATCGATGCCTCCATCCGGACGGTGGAGGATTTGTATAGTAACTTCGACCGGACCGCGCCCTATGTGAAGAAAGACCTCGACCAGGAATTTGTCGATTACGTCATCGAATGCGTGCGAGAGATCGGCCAATCAGATTTTGTGATCCGCATCTCACTGGCGAACATGCCGGATGAGGCGGTCATGGAACGCGTGCGCACCAGCATCCAAACATATTTTCAATACCTTCAAGAGACGGAACGACGGGCCCTGGGGGCGATGTTCCGACGGTCGATGGTGCTCTTTTCAATCGGCCTGGCGCTGTTGGCATTGGCGATTATGGCTACGCGGCGGTTCTCATCGAGCGAAGGCGTTTTGGCCGAGGTGTTTGCACAGGGATTGACCGTCGCCGCATGGGTCTCATTGTGGGAGGCGATTGCCAATCTGTTTCTCGAATGGTTTCCCCATCATCAGGACATTAAACGCCATTCCAAAGTGATTAATGCCTCCGTGATGTTTTGCCCCCTTCCAACCGTTTCAGAATAAATGCTTCGAAGCCATTAGCCTATCGGTCGGATGATACGGACCTGACGGATCGGGCGAGGATTTGCCTTCACCAATTTCATACAATGACTCTGTCGCAAATTGCGGGAACTGAGAGCTGGTTTCCGTTCGTATTCACGTGGTCATTGGCGGGAGCGGCAGGTGGTCCTGTCCGTGGCGGCGGGCTTCCTTTTCCATGAGCTTTACCAAATCCTTTTTTATTGCCCCCGGTAGTGTGCTCGGTTGGTAAGTTTTCAGCAGTTTTTGGACCTCATTGTGAAGTCGTGCGTTGAGGTCCATCGCGCCCTGCTGTTTCCACCGTTCCCTGTTTGCACGGTCGATCGCCGGGCCGGGGAAGAAGATTTCCTTGTGGCGGTAACGTGTGGTGTGTTCTGCGATGAGCAGGTGTTTTTCTCTGAGAAGCTCCTGGAAGATAGGTAGTGCGGGGAAATCGTCTCTGGGGGTTATACCGTCGATTAATCGAAATGTCATTCCACACATTTCGTTGTCAAATACGAGTTTTTCGAGCGACTGACAGCTCTCGAAATCAACCATACCCGGTCCTGATATGCTGTTGATGCCGGCCAATGCAGCAAGTGTTGCTCCGGCGCCGCTTTCCAGACCGGCTTGTGCGTCGAGTTGCTTTGCATCGCTCATGGATATATAGGCCTGTGTGGGAAGGTTGAGAAATTTCCCGATTTCGTTATAGGCGCAATCGATCATCATCGTTTCGACGGCCCCCATTGGCGTCGTTTCATACCGGTGGTCAAAAATTGCCGGAGAGCCGCCGTAGAGAATGGGCGTTCCCGGATTGCTCAACTGGCTGATGACGACACCGCTGAGGGTTTCGGCGGTGTGCTGGATAAGCGTTCCGGTCAATGTGACAGGCGCGATGAAGCCGGCCAGAGGCATCGCGATGAATTCGACGGGTATCGCGTATCGGGCGCAATCGATGAGGTTCTGTGAGGTGACTTCGCTCCATTTTAAAGGGGAGGTCGGACAGCATGAAAAAATGGTCAGTGGTTTCTTCTTTAACTCACTTTCCGAATGCCTGACAGCAAGCTGGAGGTCTTTCATGACGTCGAAGGATTCGGCGGTGAAAGCGCCTGTGACCACGGGTTTTTCGCAATAGAGCAGACTGAGGAAGAGTCGATAGCTGTCGGAGATCTTTTCGTGGACATCGGTGGGTATGAAGGCCGTGCTTGTTGAGGCGATATGTTCAAGCTGAGCCATGATTTTTGAAAAGTCAATGAAATCATTTGTGAACGGCTTGCGCATCTCTTGGGTTTGGCCGTCGAGAATATTCAGTGCCGTCGAGCCGGGTGTGAAATAGACATTGTAGCCGGAGAAGTCGTGGGTTTGGTTTCCCTTGACGTCATACAGTTGGAATGAGGGGGGGGCGGTTTTTATCGCCTTTTGGATAATCTCTTCTGTCAGGTTGACGTGGAAGTGATCCATATCGACCTTGGCCTGGTGGTCTGCAAGCAGTGACAGAATCTGTTTGTTATGTATTTGCAGTCCGAGGCGGCAGAGTATATGTACAGCTTCGTCGATAATTTGTTTGATAAGGTCGTCAGTTAAGAATCGAACGGTTGGTCTCATAGCAATGTTCCTTATTGTATTTGCTAAGTGTTTCTTGTCTTAGGCCAAGATATTATAACAAATGAATACATTTTCAAAAGCTGCAGGAAATTTAAAATCCCTAATCGGTAATGAAATAAAAGGGCCCATACTGCATTGAACAGTATAAGCCCCGAATTAGTGGTAATCCCGATGTTATTTTGAGTGAGAGCGGCTTTTTATTTTGCCGCAGTGTCACTCGATTGATTCAGCCGAATGTCGTCGATGTATACGGTACCTGTACCACCGGCTCCCGCACCCCCTTTGCTGCCCAGGCCAATCGCGAATCTATCCACATTCGTCAGGGTGATCCCTTGATCGGCAAGGGCTTGTAGCGGGATGATCCACTGGATCCACCGACTTATCTGTGCGGCGTTCAAGTCATTGTGAGCCACCACAGCCGGCACTCCGTCCGCATTGGAGGCTGAAATATACATCGGCTCGGCTGCATTGGCCGAAGCGCCTCTAAACCAGAGTGACAGCTCCGCAACGGATACTTGTGTCCAATCCCGCGGCGCCGTTAACGTCGTCGACGCCTCCGAATTCGTTACACCACCCTCGTTGGTGTACTTCAGCGACATGGACTGGCCGCCGCCGTGAACAATCGTCTGTTCGCAGTATGGCGGCATTAAATTGCCGACCTGCGCCCCATTGTCAGCGACGCCGAAGCCGTCGATCCACGTCTGCCATATTGCTTCGCCGGCGGCATCGTCATCTGTGTAGCCCTCGAAGTCATCCACGAGAAGGAAGGTGCCTGTCGTGAAAATCCAAACGGGTCCTTTCACCGTATTACCCTGAGCGTCCACTTCATCTACACGCCAATAGTAAGTCGTCTCGGCTTCGAGTAATCCGGGATCGTAACTTTCTGAACCTAATGCCCTGGAGCCTTTGTACTCCGGCGCAGCAGTATCGGCATTGCGAACGGTTGCTTTATCCGTGCCGAAGTAGAGCTGGTGTGAGGCGGCGGAATCCGCCGGCGTCCAGCTCAGTATGGCATTCATGCCAACGTCCTCGGTACCATTCGCCGGCTGCGGATTACTGACAGCACCCGGCGTCGTAAAGGTCCACACGTCGCCTTTATGCGTCTCGACGGCATCAAACTCGTCCACACGCCAATAGTACACCTTCTCTAATTCGAGCGGACCGGGGCTATAGGTTGCAGTGCCCCACACTATTCCTTCGGTAGCGTTGCTGACTTCATCGTACTCATCGCCCAAATAAACCGTGTGCAGCTTGGCCCCGTAACCGGGCGTCCAGCTTAGCGTTGGAGCGTTCGGATCCACGAATTCGGCTCCATCAGCCGGATTGGGATTATATGCTGTCTTGGGTTGAACCGTGAAGCTCCAGACGTCCCCCTTCGACGGACTGTCTGGATGTGCATCGTTGACGCCATCGATTCGCCAATAATAAGTCATGCCGTTGACAAGTCCATCCGGATAAGCGAATCCCGGGAAGCCGGCAACATATAAAGATGCAGCCTGGCTGCCACGGAACGTGTCACCGGTTCCGTTGTTCACATCGTCGAAATTATCGCCCAGGTACACGTCGTTCATAACGGCAAAATTCGCCGGCGTCCACGAAAGGGTCACCCAAGTGTCCGTAATCATGGCACCATTAGTCGGAACTGGATCCCTTGTTTTGGGGGGGCCGTACAGTGTTACATCTTCAAAGGTAACGAATGGATCGCCTCGCATTTTTATCCCAATCTTTTTTCCGGCGTCGGCTGCGGTGGCGGTGTACACCAAGGTCGCCTGCCCCCATTCACCTATCGGGCCGTTGCCGGAAATTGAGGCCAGCTCGTCGGTATAATCGTCTCCGGTAAAGTAAAGCGACCAGCTATCGTCGTAGCCTTCCCACGCTTCTCCTACCCAGACACTAAAGGTGTACGTTACGCCTTCAATAAATGTCTCGTCCAGAATCTGATAGACATAGTCTTCGATCTCTTCGTACCCGTACAATTTGTTGTTGCCGCTGAGGGCCGGTAAATCAACGTCGGCCGCCCAATAACCGTTATCAATATAGGCGTCGCCGCCCGCACTTTGCCACGGTCCGGTATAATCACTCGTCTCAGCATAAGGACCCTCGCCAATATAGACCCAATCCCCCGCCGCAAGAACGTGGTCATCAAAGCCCGCATCCGGGACGGTGATTGCCTGCTGGTCGGCTTTCGCGCGTGAGACCATCAGGCACATCGCCGCGGCACATACCGCCGTTATGTAAATCAGTGACTTCTTCATGGCTCTACCTCCTAAAAAAATGAACTTCTAATTGACACTTCACATTTTCACTTCCCCCCTTTTTTGCCATTCAGGAGTATTTTTCGAGTGATTACTTCAAGACATGCATATCGTGAGGATGATTCGAAGATTTGGAAATATCTCTTAGTCAATCACCCGTCCAAGCTGGTAGAAAATGCTTTAGAGACCGGCCTCTAAGTTTATCCATGCCGCCAACACCACTTCAAACGGCTGAACCCTGTAAGCTTGATTCTTCACTTGAATTCCATGTGAAAAATGAAGTTCCCGCCGCTATTCCCGTTTATACGGCGAAAAGGCTTATTTTTCTCCGTACGACACCAGTAATTTTACCTAATTCACCTTGAACAGTCAAGAATTCTTTCCAAAAAAGTGAACATCAAACACACCGCCTTCGTTGTCGTCGGCATAAAATCTAAAGACAAGTCCCCACTGCTTTATGTTCCACTGACAAACCAGATCAGAGTCCGATTGAGAAAATCAAAGCTTGCTTGGCAGATGTGAGATAAGGTAGGATATGCGACGAAAAAAGGTTTCTGTCGAATGACGGCGGAACCGCGACGGCTTAATGTTGTATCAAGGAGTTCAGTATGAGCGCAGGAAAAATGACTCGACGAGAATTGATCAGAGGCGCGCTGGCTTTAGGCGGCGCTACCTTGTTGCCATCGTGCAGCACCGGTCCATTCGCCCGCAAACCCACCGCGGTCGATCAGGTGATATTGGGCAAAACAGGCTTGAAAATGAGCCGGCTCGGTATCGGCACCGGCAGCAAGGGCGGGAGTATCCAGCGAGCCCTGGGCCAGGATGGATTTACTCGTCTGATACGATACGCCTACGATCAGGGGATTACATATATCGATACGGCCCAAAATTATAGAACACACACGATGGTCCGCGAGGCGATTAAGGACCTGCCGCGGGAGAAACTCTTCATCCAATCCAAGATGCCGGGCGTCCCTGAAAAACCATTGGAGGTGCTCGACCGGTACCGAAAGGAGCTGGGCGTCGATTACATCGACAGCCTGCTGACCCACTGCGGCACAAAAGCCAACTGGGACGAGGAGCGCCAGCGTGTGTTGGACGCTCTCGAAGAAGCCAAGGACAAAAAGATCATTCGCGCCCACGGCGTCTCGTGCCACTCGCTGCCGGCGCTGACCACGTCGGCCCGACTGGACTGGGTGGACGTCAACCTCGTGCGGATCAATCCACAAGGCGTGTGGATCGACACCCCCGCTGAGGTCTGGGACGCCGCGAGCGATCGCTCGCATCTGCCGCCCGTGCTCGCACAGATGAAGGTGATACGACAGAACCGGCACGGCATCATCGGCATGAAGCTGATCGGCAACGGCGACTTCACCGATCCGGCCGAGCGCGAGCAATCGATCCGCTTTACCATGCAGTCCGGCTTGGTGGACGCCGTCGTGATCGGCTTCAAAAGCCCCACCGAAATCGACGAAGCCATTATGCGTATCAACAAGGCCCTCGCGGAAATCGCGTGAAAACGCAGTTCAGTGGTAATCTGCAACAGGTTCTCAAGGCCGAGATGTTTCTATTTTGGCAACACCACGGCATCGATTACGTGGATGACGCCGTTGGAGCATTCGATGTCGGTCTTTACGACATTGGCCTCGTCGACCTTGACTTTACCGTCCGTGGTACTTATCGTGAGCATCTGGCCATTCACCGTTTTCGCCTCGGTCATTGTCACAACCTTCGCGGCCATCACTTTGCCGGCTACCACGTGATACGTCAAAATGCCGGCGAGCTTGGCTTTGTTCTCGGGTTCAAGAAGGCTATCGAGCGTCCCCTCGGGCAGCTTGGCAAAAGCTTCGTCGGTCGGCGCGAAGACGGTATAGGGGCCTTCGCCTTTGAGGGTCTCGACCAGCTCAGCAGCTTTGACGGCGGCCACCAGAGTGGTGAAATCGCCTGCTGCAACGGCAGTATCGACAATGTCCTTTTCCGGCATCGTCTTGGCGCCGCAGCCGGCCAATACAAAGATGGCCAACAAACAAGCTGAAAACCAGGTTGCGAGTTGCTTCAAATTTCCACTTTTCATAATCGAGTCTCCTTTTCTGTGCGTTCGTTAAGTCATTGAATTTTGCGGGTTACCCGGTTCAATTTGCCCTTCTGTCATTTTCCCTTCCTTCCTTTTCTCGAAATCACTGCCGATGTGTCAAACGACGGATATCCGATTATGCCAACATCCATTAGAAAGGAATTTCCCATGATGCACGGGTTGCTTGTTTTGTCAGGGCCGGTTCGTCTCCCGTGCGTGGTGCCAATCTGAGAAAGTATCCCCGGTTTCCAGTCGAGATACTAAATCAAAGAGCCTCTGTAAAATGCAATCGCCTCGCTATCACACATATTTTATCGAGAGACTATAATCGGAAGATGTGCCTGTCAACACAAAAAAGAGAAAAATCTGTATTTTTCCGGGGGCGGTTTTTCCTTTGGCCTTTCCGTTTTGTCCTTATATAATCTGGTTGTGTTTCATCTTTGGTCAGTTATGCTGATTTGGGTCATGACATCCCGCCGCCGGACTGGTTCGAGCGAGCTACCGAATATTTAGACATGCCTTTGACAAAGGAGTAGGTCAGTCATGACAATCTCAGAACCCAAACGATACTACTATATCGACTGGCTGCGGGTGCTGGCGATTCTGATGGTGTTTCTGTTCCACAATGCCAGATTCTTCGACGCAGAGGATTGGCACGTTAAGAACGCGGAGACCAGTCAGGGTTTCACGATCTTTATCACGTTTACCGCCCAGTGGCTCATGCCGCTGTTCTTCATGCTATCGGGCTTGAGCACATATTACGCCCTGAGGTTTCAGACGGTCAAAAAGTACGTGTGGTCGAAGGTCCTTCGGCTTCTTGTCCCGCTGATACTCGGTATGTTCACCCATGTCTCGTACCAGGTGTATCTGGAGCGCCTCACGCATGGGGACTTTGCCGGCTCATTCCTGGAGTTTCTACCGCATTATTTCGAGGGCGGCTACGGTTTCGGCGGTAACTTCGCCTGGATGGGACTGCACCTGTGGTATCTGGAAATGTTGTTTCTGTATTCACTGCTTATGCTCCCGCTCTTTCTGTGGCTCAGGAGCCAACAAATGCAGCCCGTCATCTCCCGGTTAGCCGGATGGCTGGCCAGGCCCGGCGCGATCTTCCTGCTCGCCGTCCCGGCGGTCACTATGCAGTTGATCTCGGAGACGCAGAACCACATCCTCTTCGAGGAGCACTGGGGTGGTTGGTCGATGTTGCCCCACCTGGCTTTTTTCGTGACAGGTTACTTTATCGCGCTGGACTCGCGGCTGATATCGAGCATCGAAAAGCATAGAATCGTATCCCTCATATCGGCCATCATCGTATTTATCATTCTGTACAGGTGCACTCTCTCGCCGGCCGGGCAGCAATTTCTCGATTCACCGCCCGGTTCCACCTCGCGAGTATTGCACACGTGGCTCTGGCTAACTGCAATGATGGGATTTGCACACAGGTACCTAACATCCACGAACCGTTTCCTCAGATATGCCAATGAAGCAGTCCTGTCGTTCTACATCCTCCACCAGACGATCATCCTTGCGATTGGTTACTACATCGTGCAACTGGAGATTCCGATATTTATCAAGTACGTGATGGTTACGATCTTATCCTTTGTAACAACAGCCGCACTCTACGAGCCTTTAATCAGAAGATTCAACATCCTGCGTTTCCTTTTCGGCATGAGACTCAAGTGAACGAGTGTTGAACAGATTTGCTTTTTGTCTTTTGAACTTTTGCCGTTTAGAATGTGTCATGCTCTATCTTTGGCTCATTGCGCTGATTTTGCTGAATACCGCCTGGCTGGCTCTGGTGCTTTTCGGCCTGCCGGGCAACTGGCTGATCGTCATCTCGACGTGCCTGTTTGCCTGGTGGAAGTGGGACGAGGGTTCCTTTTCCATCTACACACTTGTTGTCATCGTGGTTTTCGCCGCATTGGGTGAAGTGGTAGAATTCTCCGCCGGCCTGATCGGCGAGAAAAAAACCGGGGCAAGCTGGCTCGGCTCCATCGCGGCACTCTTTGGTGCGGTCACGGGCGCCATCGTCGGCACGTTCATGATCGGTATTCCACTCCTTGGTACGGTGTTGGGCGCCTGCCTTGGGGCAGGGCTGGGGGTGTGGGGATTGGAGGTCTCTCGCGGCAAGAAAATGGAACAGTCCGTTCGCTACGCCGTGGGGGCCGGGCTTGGAGAATTTTTGGGGATCACGAGTAAACTCATCCTCGGTCTCATCATCTGGCTCACCGTCGCCATCGCCGCCTTCTGGCCCTGAACATCGCGCGTTGGATTTGTTAACAGAAAGCCTTTGGGGAACTGCCGAAAAGCCCAAAAGTCTATTGTTCTACTGTTGAATCATTGGAATTTTCTTGAATCTACCTGGCCTTCACATCATAGCAGAAAAGATTATCCTGATCCCGAATATAAAGCTTGCCGTGTGCAATCACCGGATGGGGCCAGGCCATTTCTTTGGCCCGGTCGGGCTGTTCAAAACGGCCTTTTTCGGAGTAGCCGGTAAGAGCCGCTTCAACCAGCACCATGTCGCCGCTTCGTTCTTCGTAAAAATAGAGCAATCCATCTGCAAAAGAAACAGCGCCCTTACCGATCCTCTCCCTCTCTGCCCATACAATCTCACCGCTCATAAAACTCTGACAGGCCAGTCCTGATCCATAATAGAGGTTATAGTGAGAGATACTTTAACAGTGCTTATCAACACGAATAACCGACATGATCTTCTCGTTTTTTTCTCCTATGACGGATTAATGCGTATATTTTTATAAGAATCATTGAGCAACTTTGACACACTTTAACTGGTTTTGATCTCGGATAAGGAGCTTGCCATCGGCAAGTGCCAGTGGTGCCCAGTTTCGGGTTCTGCCTCCAACTCTTGACTCTATACCACCATTTTCTGACCCTGTTCCCGTTTCTCCAAACAGCTCTGCTGATGCAAGTGGCTTAAATCCAGATGGATCAGGCTCTATAAGATACAACGTCTTCGCACCGCCGGTCGCCAGAAACAGACCGTCGACCAGAATCATACTGCCTTTATTAAAATCAGGTGACCGTTTTGTTTTCCACATAATTTTGCCGTCCATGCTCATACACACCAGACCGTCATGCCGACTGTTAGTTCCGTACTGAGCATAGAAATAACCGTTATGTAGTATTGGCGGCTTTGTCTGATCGCCAAATTCTTCGGTTGTAAAGAGCTCGGTTGTGCCGTAGTTGCCATCCGCCTTCTCTTCGACCTTTATCATGGTTGCGCCGAGTTCATATCCACCGACAATCAGCACTTTATTGTCACCGGCATCAGCGGCACTCGGCACCGAAATATGACAATGCCACTTATCATATTCCCAAAGGATTTTTCCCGTAAGGGGTTCTATTCCAACAACATTACCCAGAGTTTGAGGCAATTCTCGACGTCCAATAAGATTCGTCGATGAAATAACCATCACAACATGATCTTTTCCGTCTATTTTCACCACGGAAGGACTGGCATATGATTCATTGCC
>Ga0272442_10006350_pt1 | contig 15556 bp, 9 predicted proteins | sample SSMForm2O_FD_200262 | JGI IMG/M metagenome (GOLD analysis project Ga0272442, IMG submission 200262) | Marine sediment archaeal communities from Little Sippewissett salt marsh, Falmouth, MA, United States - SSM-Form-2O | ecosystem: Environmental > Aquatic > Marine > Wetlands > Sediment ...
GTGTTGATCCTCAACATGGCCGCCATTCTCGTCCGAACGCGGATCTCCAAGAAACTTCGCGGGGGCTGAACCCGGAGCATCGCATGACTGAAATACTGGCCGAGACAGACACGCCTGTTCCCGTCGAGGTATCCATCTCTCGGATCGCGGTGGCCCCACCGCAGACCGTCCGGGCCGACGACACCTGCCGGTGCGCCGTGATCCGCTCCGACGGGTTCTGCCTGCACTACGGCGAGAAGGTCGGTGTCGAGGATATCACGATGGATATCCTCCCCTGTTCCGTGACGGCGATCATCGGGCCAAGCGGTTGTGGCAAGAGCACGTTTCTCCGGAGCATCAACCGGATGAACGACCTCGTGCCCGGCGCCCGCGCAAGCGGCAAGCTCGCGGTCAACGGCCAGGACATCTACGACCGGCGCATCAACCTGGTCAATCTTCGGCAGCAGGTCGGCATGGTGTTCCAGCGCCCGAACCCGTTCCCGAAGAGCATCTTCGACAACATCGCCTACGGTCCGAGGCTCCAGGGCGTTCGAGGGCGATCGGCCCTGAACGAGATCGTCGAGCAACGCTTGCGAGATGCGGCGCTGTGGGAGGAGGTCAAGGACGATCTGCGCAAGAGCGCTCTGGCGCTGTCGGGGGGCCAGCAGCAGCGGCTCTGCATCGCGCGGGCGTTGGCCACACGCCCCAACGTGTTGCTGATGGACGAGCCCTGCTCAGCCCTGGACCCGGTAGCCACGGCGCGGATCGAGGAGTTGATCGCCCAGCTCAAGGGCACGTACACGATCGTGATCGTCACGCACAACATGCAGCAGGCGGCTCGAGTGAGCGACCGTACGGCCTTCTTCTGCCTGGGCAAGCTGATCGAGTACGGACTCACACGGGACATCTTCACCAATCCGAAAGCCCAACAGACCGAAGACTACGTCACGGGGCGGTTCGGCTGACGAGGAGATGAGCATGACGGAACTGGAGACCCGCCTGAATCGACTGAGCCTTCGGCTGGACCACACGGGGATGCGCGTCGAGCAGGCGGTCCTCGACGCCTTGGAGGCCCTGGCCAACGGCGACGTCTCCGCCGGCGAGGCCGTCAACGCCCATGACGTCGTCATCGATCGCGAGGAGGTCGAGGTCGAGCAGGAGTGCATCCGTCTGCTGGCGTTGTACCAACCGGCGGCGATCGACTTGCGGACGCTCTGTACGATCATCAAGGTGAACAGCGACCTCGAACGTATCGCCGACCTCGGGGCCGCCATCGGGCGGGGTGTCAAGCACGCCGTTCGCGGGAACCTGGAACTGGGGGACCATCCGGCGTTCGACCGGCTCCGGCAAGGCACGGTGGATATTCTCGGCAGGACCGCGCGCATGCTGAGCGCCGGGGAAGCCAGCAACGCTCGACGGATCATCGAGCTCGACAGCAAGGTCGACGAGGAGTACCGGATGCTGATCCAGGACGTGCTGGCCGGTCTGAGCCCCGACATGGGCGACTCCGAGGCCGTCCTGACCATCCTGAACCTCGCCAAGGCCCTGGAACGCATCGGGGACCTCTGCACGAACATCGCCGAGGACATCATCTTCTTGCGGACGGGGGACATCGTCCGCCACTCGGCCGCGTTCGGCGACAACGACGTCTGATCTCCACTCCCTGCGGTTTTCGCGCAGTCTTCACCTGCCCCTCATCAGGTTCCCGGGTCATCTGCCGTAGGCTCCCTCTACGCGGAATGGAAAGCCTCCGCTTACGCCGGACGCGGGTTCGGGGCGGTGGAGGCGAGGACAAGGAGTCACAGCATGCTACGATCTCGTGATTGGGTGATCCTCTGGGTTTTGTCGGGCGGCGTGGCCGTAGCCGTGGCCGCACCGCCATCCACGGAGGAGATGGCCACAACCGTCACGGCCCTGAAGTCGCGCCTGAAGGACGCGACCAACCGCCTGGCGGAATTGGAGGACCGCCTCGCTCGTCAGGACACGTCGTTGGCGAAGCTTGCCAAGGAGATGGCCGCCGACGCCGCCACACAGTCCGCCGGCCCGACGTGGATGGAGAACCTCAAGTTCTACGGCGACCTGCGTCTGCGGTATCAGAACGACTGCAAGCACGGCGAGGGCCGAAGCCGCCGGCCGAAGATGCGGAACCGAGCCCGATTCCGCCTGCGCTTCGGGATCAAGAAGACCTGGCTGGACGACCAGTTCGAGGTCGGCTTCCGTATCGCCAGCGGCGAACCCGAGGACGAGCAAGACGGGCATTTCCCGGACGAAAGTGACCCGACCTCGACGAACCAGACCTTCACCAACTACTTCAGCGAGAAGAGGGTCTGGATCGACCGGGCCTACGCGAAGTACAAGCCCAAGGCCATCAAGGGGCTGACGTTCATCGGCGGCAAGATGGGCACGCCGATGGTCCATACGGACCTGGTCTGGGACAGCGACGTCAATCCCGAGGGTTTCTGGGGCGAGTACAAGAAGGCGTTCGGCCCGATCGAGCCGTTCGTCAGCACGGGCTACTTCGTCGTCGATGAGTCGAGTTCCGGCGACGACGTCACCCTCGCGGCGTACCAGGTCGGCATGAACTGGGAGATCGCCAAGGACGTCAAGTGGACATTCGCCGCCACGTACTACGACTACGACGAGACCAACGAGATGGTCGGCGAATACCAGATGATCAACCTGACCAACAAGGTTGGTTTCAAGGCATTCGGCCTGCCGTGGTCGGTCTACGTCGATTTCGTCCACAACTGCCGTAACGAAACGGTCGGCGAGTACGAGGATGAAGATGACGGCATCGCCCTCGGCGTCAAGCTGGGCCGAAACAAGAAGAAGGGCGACTGGTCGGTCGGCTACAAGTACGCCTACATCGAGCAGTACTGCACGCCGCGACTCTTCAACGACTCGGACTTCGGCCGGACCAACACGAAGGGCCACTGCATCGGCGCGAAGTACAACGTGACGGACTTCCTGACCCTTGGCGGGAAGGTCTTCCTCCTCGATGGGATCGCCGGGTCGTCCTACGATGAGCACGAGAACGTCCTGACGCAGATTGACCTCGTCTGGAAGTTCTGACCGAACGCCCGTCTGGACGGGCCCGGGTTCATGGGGAAAGCAAAGCGGCCGCGAGCACCTGGCGAGTTCTCGCCGGGGTCTCGCGGCCGCTGTCTGTTCTGGGTCCGCCTGGGCTATTTTGGCGGGAGTTTGGCCCGCTCGTGGTAGTCGTAGAAGGCCTCGTAGTTTTTCCTGAGGTAGCCGCCGGCCACCGTCTTGACGGCGTTGAGGACGACGCCGACGACGTGGCCCCCGATGCGATGGAGCATGTCCCGGGCTCGTTGGACGATGCCGTAGGTATTGGAGCCCGCGCGGACGACCAGGAGCACGCCGTCGACCAGGGCGCTCAGGGCGGTTGCATCGGTCACCAGCAGGCACGGGGCGGCGTCGAAGATGATCTGGTCGTAGTCGGAGACCATTTCCGAGATAATCGCGCTCATCTGCTCGGACCCGAGCAACTCGCCGGGGTTCGGGGGCAGCGGTCCCGAGGCCATGACGGTGAAATTGGGCTCGATCTCCAGGAGCATGTCTCGCCAGTTCGCCTGCCCGACGAGCGCGGTGCTCAGCCCGCCTTCCGGCGCGGCGGTGAACAACGTGCGGATCATGGGCTGGCGGAAGTTGGCGTCCACCACGAGGACCTTCCTCCCGTTGCGGGCCGCGGAGGCCGCCAAGTTCAGCGCAACGGTCGTCCGACCGTCTTCCGGCAGGGCACTGGTGATCAGAAGGGTCCGCCGCTGACTGGCGGGTCCGCTGAATTGCAGGCACGTTCGGATCTGGCGGAAGGCCTCGCTGATCAGGCTGTTGGGATGCGTGGAGAAGGCCAGGCGAAGATCCTTGATGTTCTCCTCGATGTCGTTCTGGTGGGGCACCATGCCCAGCAGGGGCAGATCGACGCGCCGGGTGATATCGGCTGGACCCTTGATGGACGTGTCGACCAACTCGAGCATGAACGCCAGGCCCAACCCGACGAGCAACCCGAGAACCACGCCGAGGGGTACCATGATTCTCCAACTGGGGTGGGACGGCTTGCGGGGGGTGGCGGCCGTCTGCATGATCGCCAGCGGCGCCCGGCCTTTCAGGAGGATGCGCAGGTCCACCAGGCGTTCGTCAATGCGCCCGATGTCTCGGGTGAGGGCGTTGTCCTTCGCATCCATCTGCGTGTACTGGCTGTAGGTGGCACGAAGCTGGCGGACGGACAGGTCCACGAAGCGATACTGCTCGCGGAGTTTCGTCAGTCGTCCCAGGACAATCGCCTTGCGCGACTCGGCGTTGGCGATCAGGGAGTTCACCTGGGCGTTGACGAGTTCCTTCTTGCGAAGCTCCACCTGCAACTCCAAGCTCTTGACATAGGACTCGAAGTCGTTGACGGAACGGTGGCTCGGGCCGAATTTCTTCAAGAGGCTCTCGCGCCGGGCTCGCTGGGTGAGCATTTGCGTGCGCATGTGGCGGAGAGTCAGGTCGTAATCGAGGGCCTGGATGACCTGGGGCAGGGCCTCGATCTGCCCGGACTGCATCTGCTTTCGGATCAACTCCAGGGAGGTTTCCGACTGAGCATACTCCAACTCCATCGCCGTCACCTGGGGCGCGAGGCTGTGGAGTTTCATCGTCAGGACGTTGGTGCGCTCCAGCATGTCGGGCACGTCGGCGTCTCGCAGGAGCTTGGTCTTCTCCGCGCGGAGGCGGTCCCGCTGCTCCTCGAGGTTGGCTCGTTCGCTGGTAAGTTGTCGGATCTGGTCCTGCGTGCCCTGATTGGCAAGTTCTTCGCTACGGGTCTGGACGGCTTCGGCAAGGGCATTGACGATCTCGGGCAACTCCTTGGGGTTGTTGCCGGTCATCGCGATGAGGATCAGAGCGCTACCGGATTGGGGCGCGACGGTGATCTCCTCGCTCAGGCGCTCAATGACGTTGTCGGGGTTCTTCTGGAACCAGGTCGTGTTCCGCACGCGATCCGTGGCCGCGGCGCTGCCGAGAACGCCCTCGGTCTGCACGAGGTTGACGTACTTCGCCGCGAGCGAGTCGATCCACGTGGTGGGGACCATCCGGTTGCCGGGGCGAATCGCCGTGGTCTCCGGGGGACGGATTTCCAGCCAGGCCGCCGACGTGTACAGGGGCCAGAACTTCAACCACAGCATCGTCCCCATGATGGCCAGGCTCACGAAGATCACCAGCGAGAAGAGGATCAGCCATTTCCGCTTGCGGAGGATCTTCAGCACGTCTCGGCCCGACAGACCCGCCTCCTGCGTGACGGGCTTTGCCGCTGCCCGGCCGGTGGAGGCCGCCCGTGTGGCTCCGGCGCGAATGATCTGCGGAGGGCGTTCCCGGGTGTGTATAACGCTCATCTCGCGCTCCCTATTCTCTTCTTGAGCCTGTCTTGAACCCGATCGAGTGCCGCTTTCACGGGTTCGTGCAGGGGGTCCTTCTCGTTGGTTCGCACCATCTCAAACGCTTGGCGGTATTGCTTCAGGGCGTCATCCAGGCGCCCAAGTTGCTCGTAGACCCACCCGAGGTGGTACTGGCTGGCGGCCAGCGGTCTTTCCAACTGTACCGCCCGGACGAGAGCCAACTCGGCGTCGGCGAACTTCCCGATCCTCGCCAAGGTCCACCCGAACGTATCGAGCACGCGAGCGTTGTTGGGCATTTGGCGCGCGGCGCGGGCGGCATAGGGCAGGGCCTTCTTCGGCTCGTTCAGGTTGTTTGTGTACAAGTACGCCAGGTTGTTGAGCACCTGGATGTCACCCGGGCGCGTTCGCAGGGCGGCCTTGTATGCGCGCTCCGCCTCCGAGAACTCCTTCAACTGGTAATAGGCTGCCCCAAGGTGCCGATTGGCCAGAGCGGCGGCATAGGCGTTCTTGCTCGCCAGGTCCCGGGCCTTGATCAAGGTCACGGTGCACTTGTCCATGCTGCCGACCTCGCTGTAGGCCACGCCGGCGATGAGGTACGGACGCCAGTTCTGGGTCCCGCTTGTGACCCATCCATCGAGTTTCTTGACGGCCTTGGCGATCCCGTAGGCCTCCCGAAGCTGCGGCAGGATCGACAGGACATAGTCGGCCGTGATCGTGTCCATCGACTTGGCGAAGAGTTTCTCCGCCTCCACCCGGTGCCCGAGCTTCTCGAGTGAGCAGGCTCGAATCGCGCCGACGACCGCCGCGAAGCCTTTCTTCTCGAGGTAGGCCTGCGAAGTCGCCAGGACGTTCTCGTGCTGCTTGGCTTCCTGGAGGGCCAGCAAGTAGGCCCGAATGGGGATCAGGGAGTCCGGGGAGGCCGTCAGGGCTTTCTTGAGGGCGGCGAGTTTCTTCAGCACGTTCTCCCGGGTGTGCCACATGGCGGCCTCAGCCATGTAGTACCCCGCTCGCTTGGGGAACAGTTTCTGGGCCTCGGCCAGCAACTCCTCCAACTCGTGCCACTTCTGCCTGCGGGAGTAGATGGAGATCAACTGATCGATCGCCGGCAGGTAATTCTTCTGGTCGTTGCGAACCTCTCGGTAGACGAGTTCGGCATTGTCGTAGTCGCGCAGGGCCTGGTAGACGTCGGCGAGTTGCATGGCGACGTCGACGCGTCGGCTGAGCCGTTTGGCGGCCTGGAGGTCGGTTTTGGCCTTGCTGGGCTCTCCCTGGGCCAGGTGCAGCCGGGCCCGGTGGATCAAGGGGTACGGGTACTGCGGGTTCTCCTGGATGGCGTTCGTGAAGAGTTGCAGGGCCTCCTTGGCTTGGCCCTGCTTGAGCGCGAGAACCCCCTTGAGCGTCAGGGCCCGGGCGTCGGTGGGATCGCTTCGAAGGAGTCTGGCCAGTTGGCTGCTCGCCGGGCCGTATTCGCCGGCCTCGATCTGGTAGCCCGCCAACTCCTTGACGCCCGCCAGGTCGTCCGGGCGGTGCCGGACATACTTGCTCATCGCCTCGACCGCGTCGGACCATTTCTTCAGGGAGGCCCAGTACCGCGCCAAGTGGAGGTATCCCCTGGAGTCGTTCACGTCGGCCGCGATCGCCTTCTCGAATGCTTCCTTGGCCCGTTCGGGGTCGAGGCGCGTCAGGAGCTCGCCGTACAGGACCAGAATGCCCACGCGGTCCTTCCACGTCGCCAGCAGGGGCTCGATCGTCCTCTCGACGTCGGTCGCCCTGCCCGTGCGAAGGAAGAACCCGCACAGGATGCGAGCGCTGTTGAGCTTATCGACGCTCTTCTGGTGGAACGTCACGTACATGTTCTCGGCGTCTTTGAGGCGGTTGACCTTTTCATACAGGAAGGCCAGCCCGAGGATGTTCCGCAGGTCGCCCGGTTGGCGCTTGAGCGTTCGCTCTCGTTGCGTGATGAGTTCGGTGGGACTGGCCGTCTCCTGCTCGATCTCGAGGTACCGCTCGCGGATGTACGGGTCCTGCGGCGCGAGTCGGTGGGCGGCTTCGACGTAGGCCCGATGCTCGGACGTCTTGCCCTGCACGTGGGTGACAGCCGCCAGGCCAATCAGCGCCGGCGCATACCCCGGGTCGTTGTCCGCCACGATCTTGAAGTTCTCATAGGCTTGGTCGTAGAGCCTCTTGCGAAGGTAGGCCTGTCCGAGCAGGACGCGAGCGTCCTTGCGGTTGGGCCGATCCTTGAGGATCTTCTGCGCGGCGGCGATGGCCTGGTCGTATTCCTCCCGGAGCATGGTAAGTCGGGTCTTGTAGAGCAACCCGGCGCTGCCATCGAGGTTATTTTTGACGGCCCGATCCACGCATTCCTCGGCCATCTTCCAGTCCCGTTTGTTCAGCGAGTAGCGGAAGAGGCGTTCGACCACATTTTGTGCATTCGGGTCGATCTGTGCGGCCTCCTGGAGGTGGCGCAGGTACTCTTTCTCAGCCTTCTCTCCTTGCTCCCCGCGGAACATGATGGCGATGTTGGCCTTCTCGATGGCGCGTTGGAAGGGCGGGAACTCGTCGGCGGCCTCCATCAGGGCCTTGCGCTGCTTGGCCCAATCCGTTTCGCGCACCAGTTGGCGCCGGACCTTCAGTGTCTTGTCGTCGGGGTGGAGCTTGATGGCCTCGTCGAGCAGCTTTTCGGCGTCGTCCAGGCGGTTTGTCGCCCGGTACATGCCGAACAGGCGGCCGACGATCGTCCGGTCCTTGGGCGCCCGGCGGTGGAGTTGCTCGGCGTACTGGACGGCTTCGGCCTGTCGGCCGTCCAGCCACAGCACGGTGGCGCGATCCAGCAGCATGCGGATCGCTCGCGGTGTGGGCGTGACGTTGGCTGGCAGGACGGGCGACTCCCCTCGCACGGCGAGGATCACCATTTTCGTATTCATCGCCTGGGTGTTCTTCGGGTCGATCTGAAGCACGCGCGTCACGATCCGGTCGGCCTTGTCGTAATCGCGATAGCGCATCAGCAGCTTGACCTTCGCCATGAGGATCGAGACATTTCGGTGCTGGCGAGGATTGCTCAGGAGGCGGTCGAGGATCGCGTCGGCCTTGCCGGGCAGGTCCTGGCGGAGGTAGATATTGATCAGGAGATTGGCCGTTCGCACGTCGACGGTTCGGGCGGCCTCGTAGGAGGCTTCGAGCAGCTTGACGGCCTCGGTGATCTTCCCCTCGACGAAGGCGAGTCGCCCGGCGATCTTGTCGCGTGCCGGGCCTCGGACGTCCATAGCCGTCATCTTCGCCAGGCAGTCCTTCGCGTCGGCCAGCAGGCTGTCCCGATCCTTGGGTTTCGCTTCGAGCATGTCCAGCAGGACGTCTGCCAGGAGGTAGTACAGGTGAAGGCGGTTGGCGGAGAGTTTCTTGGCCTGCCGGCCCGACGGCTGGGTGGTTACCATGCCCTCGATGGCCGCCAGGCCTCGTTTGAGCACGGCCACCGCCTTGGCGTTCTCCTTCTTTCGGGAGTGGATATCCGCCTGTCGGGCGTACGTTTGGGGTTCGAGTTTGTCGAGCTGCTCGGCCTGCTTCAGGGTGGCCAGCGCCTCGTCCATCTTGCCCAGGGCCATGTAGTGATTCGCCAGAGCAAGCGTTCCGTGAACGGGGTCTCTCTGGATGGCCTCGTCCAGGCACTTGCGGGCCTCGTCGGTCCGTTTGCCGCGGTGGAGGTAATCCGCATAGGCGATCAGGATCGTCGCGTCCTTCTGAACGGCCTGGACGGCCCGTTGGAAGATCGCGTCGACTTCGTCCCTTCGGTTCCCAAGCCGGCGAACGAATCCGATGAGTCCGAGCCAGTAGGTGACCTCATCGTTCTTGAGACTGATGGCCATTTCCATATCGGCGATCGCGGCCTTGGCCATCTCGCCTTCCAGCCCGTGGGCCAGGCTGGCCTTGGCATACCCGCGTCGGTAGTAGATCTGGTGGTCTTCCGGCGCGAGTTCCAGGAGTTTGTCGGCCTCCTTGATGTAGTCGTTCCAGGTCTGCGCGTCTTTGCGCGCGCCGAACGCCAGGTTCCAGAAGATGCTGGTCAGGAATCGCTGGGCCTCGACGTACTTGGGGTTTCGGTTGATGGCCTTTCGGGTGTTCGAGACGGCCGCGTGAAGCCGTTCGCCCCGCTGCGTGCGGGTGAGGACGGCGTTGGCGTCGGTCGCCCAGTCGTAGTTCATCTTCCCGTATTCGTAGTAGTACTCGTCGATCTGCGGGGCGTTGCTCGACTGGGCGGCACCGATGGCTTCCTTATAGGCCTTGGCGGCCACCACGTAATCCTTCTTGCCGCCCACGCCTTTGGGCACGAGGGCGGCCCGCGCTTTGGCTGCCAACGCCAGGGGGTCCTTGGGGAACAGGCGATCGATGAGGCCTCGGCCCCCGCAGCCTCGGATAGCCAACAGCACCGCCAGGGCGACCAGAACGGCACCCATGGCACCAAGAAGGATCGCCACGCGCTTGTTGATTTTTTTCCGCCGTGCCATAACCTATCCGCTATTGTGTGTCTGTTCCTGCCTGTCTGCGACGCCGGTGCCGGATGCCGCCACGTCGTCGGGCGGCAGGGGAAGCACCTTCAGGGCCTCGGGCAGGAAATGCCTCGCGAATTCCTTCGCCGCCTCGTCCGCCTCGCGCTGATCGAACACCGCCCCCAAGGGGGCGAACTGGATCTTCGCGAAATACGCGCGTCGGATGAACGGCGACGCCAATTTCCATCGGACCTGATACCGCTCGCATTCGGGCCGGCCATTCAGGCTGAACACGTAATACTGGGTGAATCGAAACTTCCGCCCGACCAGGTCGGTCTTCTCGAATCGCGTCCGTCTGAAATCGACGATGTTCTTGCCCCAGTCGCCGGGCGCGCCGGACAGGCGGATCGAGATCTTGTCGCTACCGATGAGGATGGCCCCACCGGCGACGCCACAGATCTCCGGGACGTGCGGCACGAGGTCCACCCCGCCGGTGTAGTAGTAGATCTCCGCCCGCCAGTACCGCGGCCGCTGGCCGGGACGAAGGCGACTGTCGCGGTACGTCCGAATCGCCAGCCAGTTGCTCTTTCGCTCGGGGAGGTTCTTCTTGTCCGTGCTCGTGCCGATCTTGAGCAGCTCCATCGTTTCGGCCTCGACGCTCGCCTGCCCGTCGGGCTGGCCATCTCGCACGGGGCGGCCCTGCTCGTCGCGGTGGATCTCCCCGTCGCCGTCCACGAACTCGTACGGGCCGATCTTGTCCGGAAGGGAGACCATGGAGAACTCGTCGTTGACCATGACGCCCTTCGGCCAGACCACCGGCTTCTTGTGCGTGGCGATCTTCAGCACGCGAACCGCCACGCTCCATCCGAGCGCCGAGCCGCCGAGGACGAGGACCGCCACCGCGAAGTGCAGCATCGAAGCCAGACGCTTGCCCTGCCCGCCGCTCATGACGACTCCCCTTGGGCGACCGGCTTGTCGTCGGCCGGCTCCTCGACGTCCTCGACGAACAAGGTCTGGAGAAGTCGGCTCAGGGCCCACAGCATCAGCAACGCCGGGGCGAGCATCAGCATGCCCGTGAAAGAATGCATGAACTTCTGTCCCAACTCGGGACGGTCCCACACGTACATCGTGCTCGTGATGATCACTCGAAAGACGTTGCACAGCACGGCGATGGGGATCGCCATGACCACGAGCGTGGTGCGCTGCCAGACCGGGCGGTCGTCGAGGTAGGCCATGGCTACGCCAAGGGCCAGGAAGGCCATCAGCATCCGCATGCCGCTGCACGCCTCGGCGATGGTCAACTGTTGTTCGGCCCCGCTGACGCTTCGCAGGGTCAGCGAGCTGAAACGAACCATGATCTCCACGCCGCAGAGCTTCAGAATGATCTGGCTTGCCGAGGCCGCGAGGTTCTGAAGCGGCAGGGCGATCCGCCCGTAGAGCGTGCTGGGAATCGGCAGCGCGAACACCAGGAAGGCGATCGGCAGCCAGGTCACCCGGAGTGTCTTCGGGCCCGCGAGATACAGGACCAAGCCCAGCAGCATGGGGATCATCCCCAGGTGGCTGAACCAGTGGTTCCGGATCGGGTAGACCCCGACCAGCACCTGGAAGATCCCGAGGATCAGGATCGGCAGGCCCCAGAGACACACGCGGCGCGGGGCCTCGAAGAGTTCCTGGCGGCGGCTATAGAGGAAGTACAGGCTGAACAGCGGGATCAGGAATCCGTGCGACCAGTTCGGGTCGTCGGTCCACGTCGTGACGAGGATGCCGAACTGCCAGGAGTTCAGCCACGCGAACAGGGCGCCCAGCGCGAGGATTTTCGCGCAGGTCTGCATCGGGAAGCTCTGGCGGAAGGTGGGCCCGGAGACCTCCGAGACCATTGCCGCCAAGCTGCCCGGGCGCGGCTGTCCGCGGCCGTGTTCGTGTGATTCCTCGCTCATAAGTCGGAACGGCGGTTCGGGGATCACCACCGAGTGAAGCGTTTGCTGGTCGGCGTCGTGAAGCGGACGTCATCGAAGTTGCGGTCGTAGATGAAGCCGAATCCGTAGGTCATGCGGAAGGCGTTCCGCATCACGGCCAGGAAGCTGGATCGGACTTCCGTCCCCACGGCAATCACGTCGTTGGGCTTGAGGAAGACGTCGGGGTCCTTGCCCTGGAAGATCGCCTCCAGGTCCAGCGGAATGGCCTGCTCCTGCCGCCCGTCGATCCGGCGGATGAGGATGGAGTTTTCCGGCCAGGCCAACGCGCTGAGGTTACCGGACGCGGCCATGGCCATCTTCACCGTGATCTGCCGGCCGGTCAGCGAATAGACACCGGGGCGCAGGACCTCCCCCATCACGTAGAACTCGCCGACCTCGAGCGTCGGGACGTGAACGACGTCGTTGTCGCGGATCACGATGTTCATCCGCGGCTCGCCCGCGCGGAGCTGGTTGAGGTTGACGGCAATGATCCTGGCCAGGTCCGACTTGTCGACCTTCTTCCACCCGAACGGGTCGGTCTCGTCGCGTCCTTCGGCCGGTTGGCTTCCGGGGGCCGGCTTCGTCGCCGTTCCCGGCTCGCGGGCGCGAACCCACTTGCCGGCGGAGTAGATCCACTTGTCGGTCTTGGCGGCATTGGACAGGTCCGGGTCGCCGCCGGCCGGGGGAGTCTGCGAGGCCGCGCCGCCCGGGTCCATCTCTGACAGCCGTACCGCCGGGGCCGGGGCCGGCTTCGTGGCGGGTTTCGTTGCCGGCCGACTGGCCGGGGCCGGCGCGACGCCCTTGAGGGCATCGCCCAACTCGCGCAGGGCGTCATCCGTGCCCTTCGGCTGGGTCGCCGCGGGACCGGGGCGCGTCTCCGGATCGCGGGCCTCCGGAGGCAGTGGGGGCAGGACGATCTGGCTCTTGGCCCCCGGCGCCATGGGGGTGGTTCTCTCCTTGCGGATGCGGACGGCCGGCTTGGGACGAATGATGTACACGTAGTCGATGTTCGTCTGGGAGACGCCGCCGGCCAAGGCCAACGCCTCCAGCATCCGCATGTCTCTCCGCATGATGTTGTACGTGCCGGGGCGACTGACCGCCCCCAGGATCGAGAACGTGTTCTGACGCCGCGCCGCGACGGTCACCGACACGGTCGGGTTCCGCAGCACGTTCGGGCTGTAGGCGTCGATGACCATCTCTTTGAGCTCGTCCTTGGTGTATCCCTCCGCATGGACGCGCTCCGTCAGCAAGGGCAGGTCGATGTACCCGCTGGCCGAAACCTGCCGCCGAAGGACCGTCTCGAGGCCCTCGTTGAACAAGTCCAGCACGGAGATGTCCACAATGTCCTCGGGACCGATGATGTAGTCCTCATCGGTGTAGCTCAAATCCTCGTCCCGGGGGAAAGAGGCGTTGGGAAGGACGTCTCGCGCCCGGTCGGTCGGGCCGATGCTTCCCATGATCGGGTTGATGGGTGCGCCCTCTGGCGGCTCGATCACCTTCTCCGGGGCCAGGAACTGCCATCGCCCGACCCGAAGAAACCTGCCGACGGAACTGCAACCTGCCAGCCACGGCAGAGCCGCCAGCACCAGGACACCCCATTTTCGCGCCAGATGTGACGTTGTTTTCACTGCGAGCCTTTCCTTACCAGCGAATCGATCCCAATGCCTTTCGCCAAGCCGGGCCTTCCCGCGATACCAAGGCTCCCACCGGTCCTGGTTGCTCGGCTTGTGTCCACAGGCCCTCGGGCCTCGGCGTGCATCAGGTTCACCGTATCATTCGTTGTCTGCTCTCCATCTCTACATCTCGTCCAGTGTGCCCTGCGAGCCGGTTGGCCCGAAGGTCACCTGTAGACAACAGGGGCCGCCAAACTGAAAGAACTATCGGCCATCCATTCGCCCATCTTAATTGAATAAAAGGGCTTGGGAACACGGCCCTCCAGGGGCGGCATGCGATTCGGCCTCCTCGCTGCCCGCGGGTTTTTTACGCATGGCCAAGCCCCGAAGGTCGCGCCGGTCCGGAAATAACCGCCGGGCCGATCCGCGCCGGTCAGCAGGGCCGGTTGGCCGGTCACCTCCACCGCCGTCGGGTGGCGGAGGCAGCCCGGCAGCATGAACAGAACCGCCCCGTCTTTCTGCCGAACGGTCTGCTGAACGGTGAGCCCTTCACTGCTGACGTGCACCTTGCCGGCCCAGGCCCCCGAGACCAGGAACACGGGGTCCCAGAGCCCCTCGGCCGGCGGGAGCACGGTGAAGCGGCAGTGCCCGGCCTTTGCGGCGAGGGAGAAGCACCCCTGCGATTCGTCGAATCGGTCGTGGTCGGCGTCCCCGGGCGCGAACTCATCGCGTGCGACGATGCCCTCGCGAAGACGTCCGGGTCGCAAGTAGTTCTGGGCCATTGCTTTGCCCGCCGCGCCGGCCGGCGGCACCAGCACGTTCCACCGGCCCACGGCGCCGGCGAAGTCCGCCAGAACGAACCGACGGCTCAGCCCGCCGCCCGACCATGCCCCGAGCCCGGGCAGTCGAAGCTCCGCCGAGACGATCTCCTGCCCGCCGGCGTTGTTCAGCAGCCCCGACCGGACCCACCGTCCGCCACGGCATATTGTGTGCTCCCACCGGATCCGCCTGACGGCCAGCGACGCCCATTGCCCGGCACGCGTGGGGAAGTACCACGTGTTCGAAAGACGCACGCGAAGGGCATTGTGCTCCAACAGTTCGACCTGCCCGACCCGCCGAGTGCCCATCAACGCCAGGTGCTCTCCGTCCTCCGGCAGCGCCTCGCCGGGGCCCGCCAGGCGAACTTCCGCGCCGAGCGCCGTCAGCCGCCAGAGCCCGTCGGCGCCCTGGGCCAGGGCGATCGGCTCGGATCGCCCGGGCAGCGAGAGCGTATAGTCCAGGCCGCGCTTTCGGAGAACGACACCCGGAGGCGTCGGGCGGATGGTCCGCGTGTTGTCGATCAGCATGACGTCGTCGACGTTCAGCCGAACGAGCCCGGCCGCATCGGCGCAGCCCATCCGGATCGACCGAACCTCCGTGGCGTCGAAGCCCTTGACCTTCGAGAGGTGCTGAATGTCCACGAGCACGTTGTTCCAGCCCGGGCGCAGAAGGGTCCGATGCGACCGCCACGCGGCCTCTTCCGTCAGGAGCCGCACGACCAGGTCATCGCGCAGGGTTCGGCTGTAGACGGCCAGCGACAGCAGGTTGTACTCGGTGAAGTTGTGGACGTGGGGCAGGGAGAAGACGAGCTCGGATCTTGGGGGCAACTCGGCCTCGATGGCGCCGACGCCGGTGCGGGTGACGTTCACGACGAACCGGCATTGCCCGCCGCCGGTGTTCGGGCGGATCGAGAAATCCCCCACCTGCGTGTAGCCCTTGGCCCCGCCGGGGACGTCCTCGAAGTCAGCCAACGAGACGAAGATCCCGGTGGATGTCTCGGCGTAGGCCTTGGCCTGCTGGACGGGCAGGGGATCCACCCGGCTCGTGGCGGGCGCCTCGGGTGCGCCCGTCGTTGCGGGCTTGACCCGTTCGGCGCGTTCGCATCCGCCCGCCAGAGCCAAGGTCGTCCACAGGGCTATTTGCAGCCTTCTCATCCGTTTGGAGCCATGAGCTATCGAGAGACAGAGCCATCGAGCACGGTTCTCGCCGGAGCGCGGCAGCAACGCGGCATGCTGCCCGGCGAGGTCCACGGGGCTTGCCGTTCTTACGAGTCCAGCACCATATTTCGCGGCGAGACGTCCATACGGTGAGCA
>Ga0272442_10006351_pt1 | contig 15556 bp, 9 predicted proteins | sample SSMForm2O_FD_200262 | JGI IMG/M metagenome (GOLD analysis project Ga0272442, IMG submission 200262) | Marine sediment archaeal communities from Little Sippewissett salt marsh, Falmouth, MA, United States - SSM-Form-2O | ecosystem: Environmental > Aquatic > Marine > Wetlands > Sediment ...
CAGAGATGAATCATTTCAAGACTACCATCCCGTTGTTTTTTACCGTTATTCTGCTCGCGGGTTGCGGGCAGATACAGGGTATGAGCCTGCCCTTCGTGCCTTCACCCAAGGCAGTAGTTCAGACACCATCAAGCCCGGCAGAAGGCGATGTAACAATCACTCTCCGAATTATTGACAGGGAGCTTGAGACTGCGGATATTGTTCTCAGTTATTCCACCGACAACGGCCAGAACTTCTCCACTGCAACACTCACCGTGCCATCAGAAGCACTGAACCTTGCAACCGCATGGAACCCGGGACAGACGCATACAATAACCTGGGACTCGGTTGCAGACGGAATAGCACTTTCGGGAAATGAGTCTATTATCTTGAAAATCACCCCATCCGACGCAAGCAATCCATCGGGAACGGAAGGCTATACGGGAACATTCACGGTAAACAACACAACATATAACACGCCTCCGACTGCAACGTTATCAACCCCTGCAGGCACGATGTCCGGCAACATACCGATTAACTATTTTCTATCTGACACCGAAAGCAATGTTTGTTCTATAAGCGTTCTCTACTCGACGAACGACGGGACAAGCTGGCAGGCTGCGACAATGGGCTCTGCAGGAGACGGGCTCACAAGTCTTTCCTCTTCACTCTCCGGCATGGCGCATATGTATCTCTGGGACTCGATTACGGACGGGGTCGGTCTTTCGGCGTTGGTTAGCACCGTCAGGATACGAATTACTCCGAGTGATGATTTTAATCCCGGGACTTCCGGTGACACAAGTTCATTTTCCGTGGATAACAGCACTCCGAATGTCCCGCCAACTGTGACGATAACAAGCGGTCCTGCCGACAGTTCGACTGTGTCAACTTCGGTGGTGACTTATGAATGGACCGGCAATGATACCGATGGGAGCGTGACGGGATATTATTATTCTTTCGACCACGACCCGCCGGATGTATGGACTACGGATACTTCGGTAATATCCGCGACGCTTTCGGAAGGAAGCCATACGTTTCGGATTGTTTCGGTGGATGACCAGTTTGAGCTCTCGGATGTGGAGAGCAGGACGTTTACTGTCGAGCTTGCAGGCACGATAACTGCGGACTTTTCAGCAAGCCCTACTTCCGGCGCTGCGCCGCTGACGGTCGATTTCACCGACCTGTCGACTTCGACGAATGGGATAACAAGCTGGTCGTGGACATTCGGCGACATGGCTGCGACTACTGAACAGAATCCGCAGCACGAATATTCCGGCGAGGGAACTTTTACCGTTTCGCTGACCGTCACCGGCCCGGATGGCTCGGACACGGAAACAAAGACAGGCTATATAACAGTCGGCGGTGGCACACCGGATGACATGGTGCGTTACTGGCAGGACTGCGACTTCGGTCCTGACGACGGCAACTACAAGCTGATTGTGGACGGCAATTGCATCAAACTCGCACCCGAAGGTGATGTGTTCGGTAGTATTTATGATTCATCGAATTGGAATCTAATGCTGCCGGGTGATCGTTTCAGCGGTCATGATTCTTATTCTAATGCTCCGACAGTTGAATCCGGTGGAGAGCTTTCTCCCGATGATAATTCTTCGAGCAGATGGGTAAATCCGTATAAGCGCAAAATGGGTTACGATGATGCGGATATTGTCATTAAAATTTCAGACCTTGCGTATAATTCAGGTGAAAATTACGGTGCATATTACGGTCTTGACCTGTTCAAGGAACAAGGGACGTTAGTGCAAATATTCATATGTATCCGTGGAATTTCTCCGGGAAATCTTTGGATCAGGAAGGTTATAAACGGAACTTTCACAAACCTGATAACTCCTTTTTATTTTGGACCTACGGTACCTGTCTGGTTCAGAATCAAACGCCTGACTACAATTGGTCCTTCGAATAACTATTTCTATTTTTATACATCCTATGACGGCATTTCATGGACAGAGCAATGGAGCGGTCAGATAAGAACTGCCACATATTTCACAGAGAATGATTTGTTATATCCAATTATTGGAATTGACTGCGAAGCTTCTTCCGATACCAATGTCGAACCTAAGGCTGATAGTTACTATCAATATACCACTGATATCTCCGCCCAGCGATTCTGGGATGATTCGCCGGAGTGCGATATTATCGACAGCAGCGCAGGCACGCCGGAATACTGCCTCGACGCGGGAACCGGCGGCACGTGGACGCTCACGGGATGTTCCCCGATAGTCTTCCTGACTGGAACTGCAAGTATCAAGTTCAAGGCAGGATGGAGTGATTCTCCGACCCGCGCAACTGCGACTTGGATTAACTCCGATAACTGGATGACCCCTGCGGAGCTTGATGCTCAGGTTGCAGGCGGCGCGCTCGACGGACACAGGTACGTCTTTCTCAAGGCGCAGTTCAACTCCGACGGCCCAGACCAGCCGGTCCTCGGCCCGGTCACCTTCACCGGCAGCTCGAGCAACGAATACACGGCAAGCGAGTTCGACATCTCTCCCGCCCTCGACGACAACAACCAGAAAGTGATTGTAGACACCGCAACTGCAAAACTCGCACCGGACGGTGATGAATTCGGGGAAACATTTGATTCCACTAACTGGACTGAAGTTTCTCGTTCTGATTTGTCTACATCTTCTGTCGGCGAGGGAAATTCATCTCTATCTGAGACAGGTGATGTATTGACCAATCTTGATGGCGGCACTGGCGAATGGAGTCTTTTAGGCAAGCGCGAAATATCATACGATAATTTCGATATGGTTCTGCATATATCAGATACTGATGGAGGCGTAAAAACATACAATGCTCAGAACGACTTCTGGTTCTGGCGAAGTTACGGAAATCTTCTGGCAGTTAGCTACAGGGCCCGTAGCGCTTCCAGTGCAAGATATATTGTTGTTTCAAGATTCTTCAATAATACATGGACAAAAATCGGTGATTTTGGCCCTTATGATTTGCCTTCTCTATATTTAAGGGTTAAACGGCTGACAACAACAGGGCCTTCTGATAATTATTTTTATGTCTATTATTCTACAGATGGCAGTACATGGAATCCCGTTTGGAGCGGTCAGGTCAGGGATGCGACGTATTTTAATGAGAATCATTCGCTGTATCCGGTTGCAGGCATGTATTGCCCTCCTACAACTGATACTTTTACTCCTGACTTTGATAAAATATATCAATATACTAATGACATTCCAGCTCAGCGTTTCTGGTCCGATTCGCCGGAGGTTCTGGTCGTCGACCATACGGGCGTCGATTGGGCGTTCGATGCGGGTGCGAGCCAGATATGGAGCCTCTGGAATGCTTCATGCGTTAAATCCGAGCCGGGAACTTCCTCGGTCTTGTTCAAGGTCGGGTGGAGCAATACCGGAAACGACGCGGATGTGACATGGGTCGATTCTTCATGGCAGACGATTGCGCAGGTTGACACAAACGCCGCCGCAGGAAACTACAACGGGCATCGCTATATTCACGTGAAGTCCCAGTTCAACTCGGATGGAACCGAACAGCCGACGTTGAGTTCATTCACAATCCAGGGCACCAAATCAGTTCCTTAGTAAGTATTGTACGGCCGGGGGCGCACCTTGCACCCCCGCGCCATACGTGCCGGCAATCAAGATTTTCTTGCAGGATAAAAAATCCAACAAAGGGGAATTTTTTTGGGAATTTCAGCGATTTTCAGTTTGATTGCACATGTGCAAACGTCTATATAGATGAGGGAAGCTCTGGTACGGGGGAGTACATGGGCTGCAAAAGAGTCATAGTTGTCACGGACTCGGAGAAGGCGGGAGAGATTCTTCACGCTGCCGTTGCATCTTGCGGTTTTCTGGGAATTATCACTTCCGACCTCGAAGATGCGGTTGAAAATACGTGCCTGGAGGGGTTCGACCTCGTCGTTATCGATGCTTTGAGAGAAAGCATTGACCCCGGCGGCGAAATCAGCACGCTGGCCCAACTCGGGTTCAACGACGTTCCGGTGGTGGTACTCGGCTACAAGGCTACCATGTCTTCGGCCATGCGCGCCTATGGGGCAGGCGCTTCCGTATACCTGCCGAAACCGTTCAGCAAGGATGTATTCACCGACACCGTAAAGTACCTGATAGGCGACCTGCCACCTGCGGAAAAGCTGCGCATAGAGCAGCGGCTTATCATGTAATCAGGTCGAGCACGCTCAGGAGTGAGTCGTCTGGCAGGCAGTGCGTGACCATGGATTTTACTTCATCGGGCGCGTGTGCGACGCAGCAGCTTATTCCCGCCTCTTCAAACATCGTAAAATCCAGAACCGAATCGCCGACTGCAAGAACTTCGTCTTTTGAGATTCCCAACTCTTTACGGAGCATTCGCATTACGTGGGCTTTGTGGTAGCAGGGGACGTCGAGGCGGATTTCGCCGGTGAGCATTTTCCCGGAATCGATGAGCATGGGATTGGCGTGGACTTGCTCGACGACGAGCCTGCTCCCGAGCCAGTCTGCGAACTGTTGAATGGAACTCGATACGAGTGCTGCGGTGATTCCGAGCTCGCGGAGTTTTTCGAAGGTCTCGTCCATGCCGGGCGCGTAGTCGAGTTGTTCGGCTGCTTCGATGATAACGGATTCGGGATTTCCCGCGAACTCGCGAGCGTCTGCGCGAGCGAACTCGTTATAGTCGATTTCGCCGTCAAGGAAGCGTTCTAGGTGCTTTACGCCGATATCCTCCCATGTGCCGAGGATGCGGTAAATCATTTCCCAGATGGATGTCCCGCGGGTGAGCGTGTCGTCTATATCGAAGGCGGCGAGCTTAATCATTTTTTCTCCTGAGCGCGAGCTGGCCGCAGCCGGCGTTTATGTCGATTCCGCGAGGGAGCCGCACGACGGCCTCGATGCCGGCGTTGAGCAGGGCGCTTTTCCATTTGGACGCGAGGCCGCGGTCGGTCCGATCCGGCATTTTGCGTGAACCGGGGTTCAATTCGATAAGGTTGATATTCACGTCGAGGTCGCGTGCAAGGTCGATAAGATGCCGCAGGTCGGCGTCGGAGTCGTTTTTGCCCGGCACGAGGACGTATTCGAACGTTATGCGCCTGCCGGTCTTTTCGCAGTAGAATCTCAGCGAATCGAGGACTTCGCCGAGGGGATGTTTTTTGTTGACTGGCATGAGACGGGAGCGCCGCTCGTCGGTTGCAGCGTTCAAGGAGAGGGCGAGGCGTACCTGGATGTCCTCTTCTGCGAAGCGGCGGATTCCCTCCGGAATGCCGGCAGTGGAAATTGTCATCTTTCGCGCGCCGATATTCAGGCCTTCAGGGTTGTTGAGGATTCTCACGGCTTTCATGAGATTGTCGTAATTGAGAAAAGGCTCTCCCATTCCCATGAATACAAGGTTGCCGGGACGGCGTTCATAGGAAGTAATGTCCTCGACTTGCGCTATTATCTCGCCGGCCGTAAGGTTGCGTTTAAAACCGAGCGAGGCGGTCGCGCAAAATACGCATCCGAGCGTGCAGCCGACCTGGGTCGAGACACACTGGGTCTTTCTGCGTCCCTCGGAGAGGAGGACAGTTTCGACTTGCAGGCCGTCTTCGAACTCGACAAGGAACTTCAGTGTGCCGTCTTTGGAGCGCTGCTCCTCGACGATGCTGAGAGTCGTTATTGAAAATTGCTCTTCAAGTTGTTTTCTGAGGGAGGCGGGCAGGTTTGTCATTTTACGGAAAGAGCGTGCGCCTTGCTTGTGGAGCCACGAGAAAATCTGTCCGGCGGAGTATCCGGGTGCGCCGGAACCTGCGAGGGCTGAGGCGATTTCGGCAACTGTCATTGAGAGCATGTCCGGTTTCATGACGGGAGTATAACATATTGCGCGGCGGTTTCCAGATAAAGCGGGTTTTGCGGGTCATTATCAGGGGTTGACAAGATTTCTGCAATGCATAGAATAAAAGGAAGGCTGGCCGAGGGGCGAGCCGATTGTGTTAATGCGTTAGCGCGCGGAGGTACAAGTTGATAGAAGTCAGAGACCTTTCGATGCATTACGGGACTGTCAGGGCGGTCGATTCGATTTCATTCACCGCGGTCGAGGGCCGCGTGATGGGATTGCTGGGCCCGAATGGAGCAGGCAAGAGTACAACGATGAACATGCTTGCGGGACATATCGTCCCGACTTCAGGTGTTGCGACCATAGGCGGGCACGACGTAGTCGAAGACCCGGTCGAGGTAAGGAAGTTGATAGGCTACCTGCCGGAGCGCGAGCCGCTCTACCCGGATATGGAAGTCGCGGAGTTCGTGAAGTTCGTGGGAAGCGCACGAGGGCTTTCCGGCGCTAAACTGAAGGAGCGCATGGAATGGTCGATTGAAGCGTGCTCGCTCAAGCCGGTTTATCGCAAGCTGATAAGCGACCTGTCGCGCGGTTACAGACAGAGGACGGGGCTTGCTCAGGCGCTGATTCACGACCCGCCGGTGCTGATTCTCGACGAGCTCACCTCGGGTCTCGACCCTCTTCAGACTTTGGAGATACGCAAGCTCGTCAAGGGGCTCGCGCGAGGGAACGGCGGACCGGGGAAGTGCATAATCTTCTCGACGCACGTCATGCAGGAGGCGCAGGCGGTAAGCGACAGGATAGTTATAATCAATCACGGCCGAATAGTTGCGAACGGCGAGCCGGAAGAAATCAAGTCTCAGGCCGCTGGCAGCACGAGCGCTCTCGTGACGGTGAAGGCTGGCAGGGAGACGGTGGAGACGCAGCTCGGGTCGCTGGCAGGTGCCCGGGAAGTTGAATTTCTAAGGGAAGAAGGCGGGCTTGTCAGTTTCGTCTTGAAAAGTGCGGACTATGAGAGCCTTTGGGAGGAGTTGTCCGAGCTGATAAAGAGCAACGGGTGGCCGGTGAAGGAACTGACGCCTTCGGCGGTTTCGCTCGAGGATGCGTTCCTGGCACTGACGCGGCGTTCGAGCGCGGAAAACGAGGCTCCCGAGCCTGCCGCTTCGGGGCAGGAGATGAAGGAGGTGCAGGAATGAGAAATATCGCTACGATATTCAAGCGCGAATTCCTGGCATACTTCAACTCGCCCATTGCCTATATAGTCGTTATCGTCTTTCTGGCGATAAACAGTTTCATATTCTCTCTGGGGTTTTTCGATATCAACGTGGCAGAGATGAGGTCTTTTTTCGGAGTGCTGCCGTGGACGCTTGCAGTTTTCATGCCGGCGCTGACTATGAAGATGTGGGCGGAGGAGCGCAGGTCGGGTACCATCGGATTGCTGCTTTCACTCCCGGCGAAGAATTACGAACTGGTGGTCGGCAAGTTCAAGGCGTCGATGGGCCTTTACCTTGTCATGCTTTTCGGAACGCTTACCATACCTCTAATGGTCGCGCTTGCAGGCGACCCGGATTTCGGGCCGATAATAGGCGGCTATATAGGCGCAATTTTCATAGGCGCCTTCTTTATCGCGGTGGGTCTTTTCACTTCGGTGCTTTTTAAAGACCAGATTCTCGCGCTGATAGTTGCTATCGTGCTTTGCTTCGCGTTCTACTTGCTGGGAACCAACATTGTAGCCGCGCACATCGACGGATGGACGGGCGGGCTCGGAACGTTTCTAAAGGGAGCGCTCGGCGTGGCCGAGAGGGTGTCGTCCATTGAGCGGGGCGTTCTGGATATAGGGGATATTTTCTTCTTCGTGATATTGACTGCGGCTTTTCTGGTGCTGAACGTTTACGCAATAGAATCGCGGATACGGATGCACGGGGCCTCGCTTTTTCCTGCCGGAGTGGCGCTGGTCATAGCGATTGCGGCGGCGCTCAACGTCGTCATATCAGAGGTCAGGATGCCGAGGTTAGACCTCACGGAGGCAGGCGAGTATTCGCTGACGCCGGCGACGAAGAGGATACTCTCGAAGCTGAAGGCGCCCGTGAAGGTGCGTTACTATATCACGCCGAAGGACCGAATGCCCACCCTTATGAAAAACCTCGAGCGCGACGTGAGAGACAAGTTGGACGAGTTCGGAAGGTATTCCGAAATGTTCGCATACGATGTCATCGACCCGACGCTCGACGTGGAGACGAGGGAGAAGCTTCAGGGGCAGGGGATTGTGCCGTTCGTTGCGCGTCATTTCGAGCAGGATTCACGCGAGACGAAGCTGGTCTATTCGACTATTGCGATTACATACCTGGACAAAAAAGAGGAGATTATCCCCCAAGTGGTTCCGAACCGCCTCGGGCAGCTCGAGTACGAGCTTATCTCGCGGATATACAGAATGACTTTGGAAAGCAAACCGGCCGTGGCGGTCTATTCGCCGCTGAGATATCCCGACCCGAGGATGCGGGAGGAGTCTTTCAGGAAACTGATGGCGCAGATGGGCCGTCCCGTCCCCCCCCCGGAAGACAATTTTCGGGCCGTGAAAGAGATGCTGAAGAAAGAGGGTTACGAAGTTTCAGCAGTTGATTTGGAAGGCGAGGGAAAAATACCGGATGAAGCCAAGACCCTGCTGGTTCTCGGGCCCGAGAAGCTCAAGCCGGAGTACTTGAAGAAAATCGAGAATTTTATCGGAAGGGGCGGCAATCTGTTCATCGCGGTCCAGAACTACAACTATTCATATAGCCCGGCGCCCCAGGGGGGCATGGTCGTCACGCCCGCCAAGCTGGAATCGGGAATCGAACCGCTGCTTCGCAAGATGGGGCTCGGAATAGAGAAGGGTATGCTGCTCGACCAGAGCGTCGAGCAAATCACGATGCAGGTTACGCGACAGATGGGTGGAATGGTATACAGGGGGCCCGAAGTGGTGTCGACTCCCGTACAGGTGCTTGTGAAAACGGACAGCATGAAGCAGGATACCGGGATTACGGACAGGCTTTCGGCCCTTACTTACATATGGGGAAGCGCGCTTACGATGGACGAGAAGGTGATTGAAAAGGCTGGCCTGGAAGCGAAGGTTCTTTTTACAAGCTCGGCCAGCTCATGGTCGATTCCGGACAAGGCGACTCCCCTGACGAACGAGGACATGAACCCCGATATTCACAAGGAAAAAAAAGCGAAGCTGCTTGCGGTGATGCTGAAGGGGACGCCGCCGGGCGCCTCGGACAAGTCAGTCACTTTCGGAGCGGTAGTTGCGGGATGTTCGGAGATGTTCAATGACAACGTGATAGGATGGCGCTCAAACGCGATATTCCTCCTGAATAGCATAGACACTCTTACACTCGAAGAAAACCTTGCGAGCATACGCTCGAAGGGCGGCGGCGTGAAGATGCTTCATGAGATGAGCGCGGGCAAGAAGCTGTTTTACCGGTTCCTGACTCTGGGGCTCGTTCCCATATTATTCGCCGCGCTCGGCATAGTGCGCTCGGTCTTGCGAAAGAGACGCAGGGCGGCGCACCTCAGGAAATTTGCATAACTCGATGAAAATACGCGGAGGCTCTATCCCATGAAAGGCAAACAGATACTCGTGCTTGGCGCAATTTTCATTGTGCTGGTAGTGATAGTCATGCTATCGAGGCTTTCGGAACCGGGGCACAAGACGAGAATCGAAGAGGATGTCCTGGTCGGGGAATTCGATACCGGGCAGGCGGCGTACGTGGAATTCTATCACGGCGGGAAGCCCGAAGTGAAGGTGGCGCTCGTGAAAAAGGAAGGGCTTTGGACTGTTCCGGCCAGGCACGGCGCGCGCGCAGACAAGGAGCGCGTGGAAAAGCTGCTCAAAGACATCGCCGGTCTGAAAGGCGAGGCCAGGACGAGCGACCCGGCCCTTTTCGGCGAGTTCGCGATATCGGACAAGGAAGCGGTTCATTTCATAGTGAAGGATACTGGCGGGTCGAATATGGCGCACCTGCTTATTGGCAAGGCGGGACCAGACCACCGGAGCGGCTTCGTGCGGCTTGCGGGCGGCAATTCCGTCTATCCAGTAGATGTCGCGATGTTGTCGCGGCTCGGAGTCAGCAGGCAGGAAAATGCTGCCGTTAGCGGAATAGAGGACAAGCGCTGGCTTGATTTGACAATTCTGCCCGACTTCAAGGCGGAAGAAGTCGTCAAGTTGAGCCTTGATTCACCGGAAAGAGGACTTGCGTTCGAGCGAACCGTGGAAGAGCAGGAAGAAGGCCAAAAGAAGAAAGGGCCCTGGGCTATTGTTACCGAAGGAATTGCATATAAGGCGAAGGACGCGGGAATCGAAAGCGTGCTCAGCGGCCTTGCCGGACGCAGGGCCGAAGATGTGGCCGACCCCGATAATATGAAGGATTATGGATTCGACAAGCCGACGCATACGGCGGAAATAACGGCGGATAGCGGAAAGACGACCAAAATAGCGATAGGCGCAAGTTTCGAGCAAGAGGGTGCGAAAAAATATTACCTGAAAATCGACGGCGACCCGCTCCCATACATCGCAGCACAATATCTGGTCGACAGGCTATTCGAGGATGCGAAAAAACTTCTTGACCTCAAGGTCTTCGAAATAAAAGAGAAAGATGCCGGTTCGGTCCTGCTCGATGGGCCGGAATATCATATCCTTATCCAGAGAAGCGAGGCGGGCAGATGGGAAGTCGCCAGTCCCCCGCTCGATTTCAAAGCTGATAAGGAAGCTGCAAAGAAGCTTGCCGGGAAGTATCTGACTTTCGTGCCCGACGACATCTTGAATAAGCGTAAAAAAGAAGACTCCGGCCAAGCGCAATACGCCGCTACAATCCGCCTTGCTGACGGAAAAGAGCATAAGATGTTCTTTTCGGAGGAGCTTGAGGGGAGTGAGGGCGAAAGGCTTTGCTGGACAGACAGTCATGCAGAGTTCTTCATCGTCGGCAAGAATGCTTTCAGGCAGTTGTTTCCGGATATTTCTACGCTGCTTGATATCAGGCTTGCCCAAATCGACAGGGAATCCCTGGAACGGATAACGATTAAAAGAGAGCGCGAAGAGTTTCAGTTCCGGGAAGATGAAGGGAAGTGGAGGCTTGAAATCCTCGGGTATGAGTTTGAAGCTTTCAGCAGGAAGGTCGAGGAAATACTGAACAGTTTTACAGATATAAAACCCTCCGCCGTCATAATTACGGAAGATTTGGAAAAATACGGGCTGGAAAAACCGATTCTGACGGTGGAAATAAAAGGATATAAGGAAAAAACCAGCATAAGCATCGGGAAAAAGGATGATAGCGGGACAAATTACTACGCGCGCGACAATATAAACGGGCTTGTTTTCAAAATGGCGGACAAATCCGCGGAAAGCGCTCGGGCGAGAATGTCGCAAATGGCGACGCTTCGGGTATTTCCGACCGGAAATACGCCGGATTTTATAAGCCTGAAAGCAACATGCGCGCCGGCGACTTCTCGAATAGATTTTTCCGCGAAGCTCAAAGAGAAAGAAAAAGATGGGAAAAAAGTCGCGGCATGGATTGACAACGAAGGGCGCGAGGTGAAGACCGAACTCATAACGAGACTGATTTCCCGCATCACTTCCATAATGGCTACCGACGTTCGGACGGACACTTTTGAAATTACACCCGGCGATGATAAGAGGGATGGCGAATGCGTTATCCTTGGTTTCGGTGAAGAAGAGATAGTTCTTGATATCGTAGAGAGGGACGAAAAAGAAAAAACATTTCTTTGCCGAAAGACGGCGGCGGAAGGGCTTTTGTCCATCAGGGCTTCGCTTATCGAACCGGTTTTCAGGGAAGCCTTGAAATTCCAGAACGAAGTTGCTTCCCCGGAAAAAGAAGGGCAATAAAGCACTTGAATTACGAAGAATCATTGGCGTTTATCGATTCTTACATCAACTATGAGACGCTTCCTGATTACCGCTGGACGCAGGCGACGTTCCGCCTGGACAGGATGTTCAGGATGCTCGAGCTTGTCGGAAATCCCCAGGACAACTACCCCTGCGCTCACGTGGCCGGGACGAAAGGGAAGGGGTCCACAAGTACATTTATCGCCTCGGTTTTAAGCGCGCACGGGAAAAAGACCGGCCTTTACGTCTCGCCTCACGTTCTCGACTTGAGAGAGAGGATTTCCATAAACGGTCGATGGATAGGATGCGAGGATTTCGCGGACATCATAAGCCTGCTTCGTCCCGTGATTGAAAAAGTCGAGAAAGAGATGATTCCGGCAACCTACTTCGAGATTCTCACCGCGGTCGCCATGCTTTATTTCTCGAGGGAAAGCGTCGACTGCGCAGTATTTGAAGTCGGAATAGGCGGCAGGCTTGATGCTACGAGCGTAGTAAAACCTGTCGTATCCGTCATAACGAGCATCGGCTACGACCATATGGACAAACTCGGCACCACGCTTGCGGAGATTGCAGGCGAGAAATGCGGGATAATCAAGAACGGAGTTCCCGTGGTAAGCGCGTCTCAAAAACCGGAAGCGATGGAGGTAATCGAGAAAATTTCCGGGGAGCGCGAATGTCCGATTTCAATCGTCGGAAGAGAGATAAAGATTATTGAAAACGCCGGTTCGTTCGGCGGATTCAGTATTGTGACTCCATTGCGAACATACAAGGTCGAGGAACTCGGGATTCGGGGGATACACCAGGGCGAGAATGCCGCATGCGCGACGGGGGCAATAGAGCATTTCGAAAAGGCGGGCCTGCTTGATACGGAAGAAACGAAACTTTCCAATGGACTTGCGAATGCGAAGCTGAAAGCGAGGTTCGAACTGGTGCCGGGCGAGCCCGACGTTCTGCTGGACGGGGCGCACAACGAGGCTTCGCTCGCGGCTCTCGCCGATACTCTCAGGCAGCATCCCGAGCTAATGGATAAAAAGAAAGTGGCAGTGGTCGGGCTTGCCGGTGACAAGGATTTGAAGGCCTGCCTTTTGCGCCTGGCGGAAATCACGGATGAATTCGTTTTTACGCGCACGTCAAACCCGAGAGCTGCCGACCCGGCCGAGCTGCTTGAGATTTTTAAGGAAATCAGCGGCAAACCAGCTATAATAGTGCGGGATATCGCCGAGGCTTACAAAAGCGGCACCGTTGCGGCAGGGGAAAAAGGTCTGGTGATTGTGGCGGGCTCTTTTTACCTGGCAGGCGATGTCGCGTCTATAATCATGAAGAAATCTGGCATTGCCGGAGAATGTTTTTGATAACCGGGCTGACAGCAAGGCTGAATCGGCAAATGGGAGAAAGTTAAGAATGCGCAAGTGCGGCAAATGCGGGAAGAGAACCGAGAAGAGCGCAAAATTCTGTCCGAACTGCGGCGAGGAAATGCCCCAGATAAAGATAGAAGAAGGCATCGAGAAGGAAATAGACGAGGAAACCCTGCATATCGATACGGAGGTGCGCGAAGGCTTGCCGAAAACTGCCATCGTATCGATGGACGGCACTTTCGAGGCAAAGGATGCCAGACTCTTGAGGTCGATATTCGCCGACCTTGACAAGAAAAATGTTGTAAGAGTGGTTCTTAATCTGAAAAACGTCGTTTACATGTCTTCCGCCGCGCTTGGGCTTCTCGTAAGCTATGCTACGGAGAAAAAGCAGGAGCAGGGGGCTCATTGCGTTTATCTGGCGGGATTGTCGCAGGCGGTGGGCGGTACGATGAGCGTACTCGGGCTTCTGCCTTTCTTTGTCATTTTTCCGAGTATCGAAAGTGCATTGAAGACTCTCGGAATCTGAGACGGGGCTATTTGTGAAGCCGCCGCGTTTGCCTGCGCTTTGGCGCGCTTCGTTTTGACGTTCCTGATTTATGCCGCTTTATCAGGTTGATAATTGCGGCAATCACTTCTTCCGCGCTTTGATAGCGGTCTTCCGGCGCTTGTTCGAGCATGCGGGCGACCATATGCCCGAACTCGGGGCTCACTTCAGGGTTTTTTTTGTGAATATCGGACGGGTTTGAATCCAGATGCGCGAGAAGAGCTTCTTTGGGAGTGGGAGACTGCCCGAACGGGTAACAACCCGTCGAAAGCCTGAATAGCGTGGCACCGAGCGAGTAGATGTCGCTTCGAATGTCCGGCTTGCCGCCTCGCACAATTTCGGGTGAAGTGAAATAGGCGGCTTCGAATAGGGCGTAAGGCAGGGCAAATTCGGTTTCCAGGTTGATTCGCATGCCCAGGCCGAAATCGCATACCTTCACCACGCCTTCGGCGTTGATGATAATATTCGACGGCTTGATATCACCGTGAACCATGCCGATTTTCGTGGCTTCGGCAAGGGCGTGAGCCGCTTCGAGCCCGGCGTGAAGCACCTGTCTTTCCGTGAGCTTTCTTTTCTTGCGCAGAACATCCCGCAGGTTCTGCCCTCTTACGTGTTCGAGGATGCAGAAATAAGTTCCGTCTGCTTCGCCCGCATCAATGACATGGGCTATGTTTTTATGATGCAACCTGCCTGCCTGCTTCGCCTGTTCGAGAAATCCTGCGACATATTTCTTGTTGGCGCTGAACTCCTTGCGTATTATTTTTACGGCGACTTCGCGGTCGAGGCTGACTTGGCGCGCCTTATACGTTAAGCCAAGAAGCCCTTCTCCGAGCTTGGAAATGAACTCGTATCCTTCGAGTTTCGGGCTGGCAGAACCCTGCAAGCGCATGATTTCGGTGTGTTGGCTGTCGGTCAGATAGCCTTTGTCGACAAGTATTTCACCGAGTTTGAGCGGTTTCAGCCCCATCTCGGAAATGCTTTTCTTGATTTTTGTCGCTTCTTCCAACTGTTCGGGCGTGCAGTATCCCAGTCGCATCGTAATGCTGCCGAAATCCTCCAATCGCTCGACAGGCCTCGTTTTGCTCTTGGTCATTCCGGATATTTGCCGGTGCAGTTTTTTCTCAAGGTCCCTGCTTGTAGTCAAATCTCGCTCGAGCTTGTTGATTTTACGACCGAGCGTTTCGATATGGCTTTCGTTTTCCGAGCGCGTTTTTTCGAGTTGCTCTTCGAGCTGCGCAATCTCCGAGCGCTGCATTTCTTCGATGTCTTCGCTCATGCGAAGTTCGCTCTGCAAAGTGGAAAGCTCTTCTTTAAGTTGGTCTATTTCTTCCGTGTCAGCGCTTTCACCAGAAGTGCTTTTCAGTTTTTCTATCTTGCTTTCGAGGCGCGTGACTTTAACGGAATGGTCGTTTTTACTGGTCTTTAACATTTCCGAAAGGGCTCGCACTTCTTTTTCCCTGCGTTCGGCAATGTCGAGTATCTCGGCAAGTTTGTCCGTCAGTTCGCTAATCGTCGTGTCCTTGGCGAAGCTTTCTTCGTGAACTCTTTTCAGGTCTGCATGAAGCGTTTCGGAATTTTTCTTGAGTTTGAGCAACTCGAACTCGGCTTCCGTAATTTTGGTCAAAAGCTCTTTATTCGATTCTTCGGAGTGCGATTCTACAATATCGGTAATCAGTTTCAGTATCGCGGCCGAAGTGACAACCTTGACTCTGCCCTTAAGCTGAGCGGCATCCTTGATTCTTGCCGTTTGATGCATTTTTTTTCTCGCCTTTTCAAGGCGCCTGTTTTTCTCTTCCGACATAATAACTCCACCCGATGGGACTAAGGGCGATGTAAATATAATGTAAGAATCGCGACCGGTCAAGTATCTTTGCCGCAACACTTGAGAAACGAAAGGCAAATTATACCCCTTCGTCGAATTGCCATTAATTCGACGAGATGCCGGGGTTTCGTTCTGCGCGTTGTGACTTGCCGAAGGCAAGCAAGCAGACGAAACGAAAGGCAACAATATCC
>Ga0272442_10006352_pt1 | contig 15554 bp, 4 predicted proteins | sample SSMForm2O_FD_200262 | JGI IMG/M metagenome (GOLD analysis project Ga0272442, IMG submission 200262) | Marine sediment archaeal communities from Little Sippewissett salt marsh, Falmouth, MA, United States - SSM-Form-2O | ecosystem: Environmental > Aquatic > Marine > Wetlands > Sediment ...
CCACTGTTGACGACGGTCTGCTCGGCAAACGGGGCGTTGAAGTAGCCGACTGTTGCGCCGGTCTCATTGACGAAGCCATCGAGCCAGGTATCGAAGATGGTGTTCTCTTCGTCGTCGTAGCTTTCCATATCGTCGATCAGGGCGTATTCCTGCATCGCGAAGGTCCAGATGTCACCGGCCCAAACAGCAATTGTCTCGGCCTCGTTGACCTCGTCGATCCTCCAGTAGTACGTGGTACCGAATTGCATGTCGGGCAGTATGTAGCTGTTGGCGCCAACCGCGTCAGCGAGAGTCAGCGTGTCCGGCGCGGTCCCGAGATAGACCTCGTGAGCGGCGGCCTCGCGGCCCGCGCGCCACGCCAGCGTGGCGTCTACGGCCACCTCCGTATCGCCGTCGGCCGGCTGTGGCTCGCGTGCCTGGACAGGAAGGAACGTGAAGCGGACTTCGCTGAGTCCGAATTGGCCCATGACGCCATAGGCCGCATTGGCGGTGAGGCGGACGGCCTGGACGGCCGCGCCGCCGAAGTCGATTGCGGTGTTGGCTGCGTAGTGGTCACGGGCGGTCGCCTGGGCGATCACGACATCGCCGAGAACGGTCCAGTCGGCGCCGTTGGCGGAGTACTCAACGGTGGCGTCCTTGATGCCGAAGCCGAGGATGAGTTCGAACTGGACGTTGTAGTTCCAGACGAGCATTTGATGCAGCTTGTAGGTACGATCGAAGTCGTAGTGGACCTGGAGCGGTTCGGCTCCGGGCGCCGCGAGCCACATGTCAGCCGAGACCGTGGAGTGCTGATCGTCGGCATTGAGGCCGGAACCATCGACGGTCTTTTCGGGCCCGACGCCAGGGTCGGAAACACCGTTGCTCGTGGCGACGACGCCGGCGATGGGGTAGGCCAGGGGCTCGACGGTGAAGTTCCACAGCTCTCCCTTGAAGATGGTGCTGTCGGGCGGGGCGTTGACTTCATCGATTCGCCAGTAGTAGGTTTTCCCGAGTTGGAGCCGGCCGGGGTTGTACAGGGTCTCGGCCTGATTTTGACTGACCAAGGCGTCCCGGGGATCAGCCCTGTCGGCGTTGTTGACGTCATCGAACGTCGTGCCTATATAGACATCGTGTGTGGCGGCGAACTGGCCGGGCGTCCAGGCGAGAAGCGTGTCGCGTGGCACATCGGTGGCCTCATTTTCCGGGGTGGGATCGTCTGCCAGCTCTTTGTTGGGGCCCTTGCCCAGCATGATATCGGGCAGGGCATCGACGGTCAGGGCTTGGTTGTAGATACGCACGTCGTCCATGATGCCGTTGACGAATCGACCCATCCCCGCTTCATTTGCAATGATCAGGGGTTCATCCGAGACTTGGGGGATTCGGGATTCCGTGTCTTCGAAGATCAGGGCGCCGTCTTTGTAGAATCTTCGTCCTTCAGACGCATCGTAGGTGTAGGCGTAATGGGCCCACTCACCGACGACGGAGACTCCTTCAGCCGTATTGGAGAATGCCCGCGTGCCGTCTTCGAACAGAATAGGGAAGTGGAAGTTCCCCACTCCATAGGTCAGGATTTCGAAGTTCTCGGCCGCATCGAGGCCTTTGACGATATACGCATTGTAGTTCTTGTTCTCGTTCAAGTTGAGCCAGAATGTCACTGTCCAGGCGGTCAGATCCAGACTCGCGTCATTGCCGCAATCGACGTAATCGTCCGATCCGTCGAATTGCAGCGCGCCAGCGAGATTGCCGACCACCCACTCCGGACCGCCATTTGTGGCGCCATGGTTGCCGTATCCACTGGCGTCTCTGGCTGTGGTGCCCGCCCCGTCATCGAATTTCCACCACCCGACCAGACTCGGATCGGCGCTGACGCCGAGAGCGTAGACCGTTGGTCCGCAGAGGAGAGGGAGCACTGCAATACAAAGAGCCCTACAGAACAATCTCTTGCACATGGCTGTCCTCCTTATGGAAAGGGATCGCGATGAATGATGACGGCAGGCTCGGCTGCACATTGACTGACCTCCTGACCGCGATGGTTGTGATGTGCTGGTGCACATCACGGGCGTCCCCGATGCTCCCCTCCGGATCACGCGTCGCCCGCTCCGATGCACGCCGCACGATGACAGATGGCAGGGATACAGGTGTTTTCGGTTACTCAATTATACTCGGTGGGTGCCGCCGGCTCAAGGGCAGGAAACAGGCGTTTCTGTAACAGGTCACCGCAGGGGTTCTCCGTCGGGAGGCCAGGCTGCTGCGGCCCTCATGATCGGGGCTTCCAGCACTACCGAGCAGACAGAATGGAGCAGGCATGCAGACCGTGTGAACTTGAGTGGAGGCGGTTCCGTTCCGTGCAATGGAGAGGAAAAGGGCTATGGGCTGATGAGCCCATAGCCCTCAGAGTGTGTACCCTTGACCCTGGGGCACGGATCGTGGCACGATCCGGTCCCCTGTACTATTCGATGCTGGCGGGTTTCCCGTAGCCGATGTCGTCGACGAAGATCGTCCCGGTGCCACCGGCAGTGGGGTTGTCGCGGTCGCCGACGCCGATGATCATCGTTGCGAGGCGGCTGAGATTCACGCCAGCCAGGTCACTGTACGGGATCAGCCACTCGGTCCAGCCGGAGCGAGCGGTGATACGGGCATCCGGATGCGTTACGACCGCCACGCCACCACTGGCGTCCTCCAGCGCCACATAGACGGCCTCGGGGTCGTTGCCTTCCGGCTGTGCAACGCCGATCTCCGCGACCTGCCAACTGCCGCTGACACTGCCGGTGAAGCTGACGTTGGAGAATTCGGCGCTGGTGGCCATGGCGGCGTTGTGGCTGGTCAGAGCCAGACCGATCAGGACCGGGTCGGTCATGGAGATCGACCGGGCGTCGCCGAGCTGGGTCCAGTCCTGGCCATCCGGCGAAAGGTACCCTGTGAGGGTGTCGCCGGACCGGTCGATCCTGACCCAATAAGGTGGGGCGACCGCGCTGGTGGCGTCGTTGTTGACCGACGTACCGTTTTCACTGGTACGGCCTTGCCAGGAGGCGCCGTTGCCGTCGCCACCGGTCATGCACATGAAGGAGTGCACGGATCCGACGGCGTCGTTCTGGCGGACCATGACGCCGGCTTTGGCCCAAGTGCTGGGCGTGGCATCGAGGGCATCGACGCGGGCGACCATGGAGCCGTCGCCCGTGAGGCTTTTGTACGCATAGCGGAACTGGTCGGCGTTGGCCCAGATGTCGGCGCCGATGGCATTCATGAGGATGGCGCCGTCGGCGGCCTCGGCGAAGGCCGGGGCCAGGCCGGAGATGTAGAGCCTGAGGGTGTCAGCGCCATTACCAGTAAGGTTCATGGAGCCCAGATCGAACTCCGCCTCGGAGTAGAATGGCGCGGCATCGTTGGCGTACTCCAGGGGCATGGACTGGCCGCCACTGTTGACGATGGTCTGCTCGGCGAACGGGGCATCGAAGTACCCGACGGTGGAACCCGTCTCATTGATGAATCCGTCGAGCCAGGTGTCGAAGATGCGGTTGTCTTCGTCGTTGTAGCTCTCGAAGTCGTCGATCACCGCGAACTCCTGGGTGTCGAAGGTCCAGATGGGGCTTGCCCATGCGGTGACTTCGTCGGCCTCGTTGACTTCGTCGATCATCCAGTAGTACGTGCCGCCGAAGAGCAGATCGCCGGGCGTGTAACTGGGCTCGGTGACGGAGTCGGCCAGGACCAGGTCGGCCGCATCGGTTCCCAGATAGACGTCATGGGTCACGGCCTCACGGCCGGCGCGCCAGCTCAGGGTCGTGCCAACCAATACGTTGGTATCGCCATCGGCCGGCTGAGGCTCGCGCGCTTGAGCGGGGATGAACATGAAGCGGACTTCACTGAGGCCAAACTGGCCCATGGGCCCGTAGCCGCTGTTGACGGTGAGCCTGACGTGTTGGACGGGAGCCCCGTTGAACGGGACCGCGGAGTTGGCCGTGTAGGTCGCCTTGGCCGTGGCCTGGGCCAGCGTGACGTCGCCGAGGACCGTCCAGTTCTCTCCATCGGCGGAGTACTCGACGGTGACGTCCTTGAGTCCGAAGCCCAGCATCGGCTCGAATATGACGTTGTAGTTCCAGACGAGCATCTCGTGGAGCTTGTAGAGACCGTCGAAGTCGTACTGGACCTGGAGGGGATCGGCCCCGGAGACAGCCAGCCACATGTCGGCCGCCTCGGTCGAGTGCTCGTCGTTGTCGTTGAGACCCGATCCATCGACGGTCCTCTCGGGCCCGACGCCTGGCTCGGAAGCACCGTTGCTTGTCGCAACGACGTTGGGGATTGCGTAGGCGAAGGGCTCAGCCGTAAAGCTCCAGAGCTTGCCCTTGAAGATGGTGTTGTCGGGTGCCGCGTTGACTTCATCGATGCGCCAGTAGTAAGTCTGGCCAAACTCAAGGAGCCCATCTGGGTCGTAGGTGGCGTCGGTCTGCCCCTGACTGACGAGTACACCCATCGGATCGGCGCGGCTGGCATTGTTGACGTCGTCGAGGACGGTGCCAAAGTACACGTCGTGCGTTGCGGCGGTTTCTCCCGCATCCCAGGCCAGAACGACATCGCGCGGTATGTCAGTCGCGCCGTCGACGGGTCTGGGATTCTGGGCCAGGGCGAGGTCCTCCAGTCCACTCATGATGGAATTGATTTCGGTTTCACTGAGGGCCCGGTTGTAGATCTGAATGTCATCGAGAATGCCGTGCAGGAACCGACCGGTGGCCCCGGAGTTCTCGCCGATGTACAGATCATTGGCGCTGATGCTGATCTGCCCCGTACCCTCGCTGACCACGTCCAGTACGCCATCAATGTAGATCCGTCCCTCCGCTCCGTCGTAGGTGGAGGCGTAGTGGTGCCAGTCGCCACCCGTGACGATCACGGTTCCATTGAAGTAGCCGTTGCCGCCGCCGGTGCTTGTTCCGGAAATGCCCATATGGGTGGCGTTGCCCGATCCGTCACCGCGGCTGGCGCGATAGGAGTTGTCGCCTTTTGCCATAAAGGCTTCCCAGGTATTCGAAAACGCGTCGACATTGAACCAGATGGCCATGGTGATGGCGTCCTGTATCTGGAGCGTCGGGCCGTTGCCACAGTTGAGGTAGTCGTCGCCGTCAAACTCCAGGGCGCTGCCCAGGACACCGGGTACCCACTGTGGGTCGCCTTCGAAGACGCCATCGTTGCCATTGCCGGTCGCGTCATAGGCCACGTTGCCTTCGCCTTCGTCGAAGGGCCACCAGGCCGCCAGAGTCGGGTCCAAACCGGCGAAGGCCGACGATGCCGACCCCAGAAGCAGAAGACACAGGAACAAGAGAATTGATCGTTTCGACATGGTCGTCCTCCTTTCAGAGTATGGTGGATCCGTGTAGTCCAGTGAAATGCCGGACTACTCATCTTCTTCGAGCTAACGATGCCGCTCCGTCCGTTCGCGGGCGTTTGCCAGCGTGGATCTCTGATGGCGTCTCGTGCGTGATGAGGCACCGACAGACCCCGGTTACACCTCCTACTCGATTGCTAGGCGCCGAAGACAGCGGGAAACGGGGGGCCTTGGGCAGCCCCACAGAGAAGGACATCAGATGTATCGCTGCATCTGCCGTTCATATTAGTTCCCAGCCGGGCGCAAAAACTATGACTGAACAACCTAAGCGAGAACGCAAAGCACAGACCCTAACATACTTATTTATAGCACACATCATCACTGAAATTCAAGCAGAATCAGGGAATTCCGGGGCTGGTGCGATGCGAGCGGGCTCTTGCGTGAGGCGTCGGGGGATGGGCCATAGAGGAAGAGAAAGGGCCTGCGTCGCATGGACGCAGGCCCCGTGAGTGTTACAAACGCGGTGTCAGGCAATTCCAAGCCAAGGCGACCCCGGCCGTTGCGTCGACACCGAAACATGGCCGCCCACTTATTCGGTGGCAGATGCGGGGTGGCCGTAGGCAATGTCGTCGACGAAGATCGTGCCGGTGCCGCCGGCGGTTGGGTTGTCGCGGTCGCCGATACCGATGTATATCGTCGCGACGCGGCTGAGGTTGATACCGGCCAGGTCGCTGTAGGGGATCAGCCATTCCTGCCACGCGCCGACAGCGACGGCGGCCGGGTTCGGGTGGGTCACGACTGCCACGTTGCCGGAGGTGTCCTCGAGCGCGACGTACAGTGGCTCGATGTCATTGCCCGTGGTTGGCTGGGCCACGCCGATCTCGGCGACCTGCCAGTTGCCGCTGACACCGCCTTCCTCGGCAACGCCGGCGAAGGCGGCGCCGGTGGTGACGGCGGCATTGTGGCTGGTCAGGGCCAGGCCGATGGTGGCCGTGGCGGCCATGTCGATCGTCTGCGGATTCCAGGCCATGGGCGTCCAGTTCTCGCCATCGAGAGAGTAGTAGCCATTGAATGCGTTGCCTGTGCGTTCGATCTTGACCCAGACCGGCTCTCGCAGGGCGATCTGCTCAGCGGTGGCAACGGAACTGTCACTGACGGCATCGGCATCGGCTGTCAGCCGCGCCTGATAGTGGACGCCGTTGTCGCCGGTCAGGTAGACGGCGGCAAACGCCGCGCCGGCGTCACTGGTTTCGCGAATCATGACGCCACCCTTGGCCCAGGCGTCGCTGTCGAGAAGGCTGTCGACGCGTGCGACCATGGAGCCATCGCCGTTGATGGTTTTGTAGACGTAGCGGAACTCGTCGGCCGTGCCCCAGATGTCGGTGCCGATAGCGTTCATCACGATGGCGCCGTCGGCGGTTTCGGCAAACGCGGGCGCTTGCCCGGCGACGAAGAGCCTCAATGTGTCGGCGCCGTTGGTATCGAGGTCCATACCGCCGAGATCGTACTCAGCCTCGGAATAGAACGGCGCCGTGTCGTTGACATACTCCAGGGGCATCGACTGACTACCGCTGTTGACGATCGTGCGCTCGGCGAAAGGGGCGTCGAAGTAGCCGACCGTCGAGCCCGTCCCGTTGACGAATCCGTCGAGCCAGGTATCGAAGATCGTGTTGTCTTCGTCGTCGTAGCTCTCCATATCATCGATCACCGCGTACTCGATCGCGCTGAAGCTCCACAAATCGCTTGCCCATACGGAGACCGCCTCTGCTTCGTTGACCTCGTCGATTCTCCAGGAATACGTCGCTCCAAAGGTCAGCTCGGCCGGTGTGAAGCTATTGTCGCTGACGGAGTCAACCAAGGCGAGCGCATCCGGCGTGTTGCCAAGGTACACATCGTGTATGGCGGCTTCGCGACCGGCGCGCCAGGTCAGGGTTGCATCCAGGCTCACGCCGGTCGCCCCGTCGGCAGGCTGCGGCTCACGGGCGAGGACCGGGATGAACATGAAGCGCACTTCACTGAGGCCAAACTGGCCCATGGGGCCCTGGCCGCTGTTGACGTTGAGGCGGACGAACCGGGCCGAGAGGCCCTGGCAATCGATGGTGGTGTTGGCGGTGTAGTCGGCGGTGGCTGTAGCCTTGGCCAATTCCACTTCGCCAAGAACCGTCCAATCCGACCCGTTCTCGGAATACTCGACGGTCACGTCCTTGAGTCCGAAGCCCAGCACCGGCTCGAACATGACGTTGTAGTTCCAGACGCGCATCTCGTGCAGCTTGTAGAGACGGTCGAACTCGTACTGTATCCACAGCGGATCGGGGCCCGGGGTGGCGAGCCACATGTCGAAGGCGTCGATGGAATGCTCGCCGTTGGTATTGAGGCCGGAACCGTTGACGGTGTTCTCCGGGCCGGTTCCCGCATCGGAGAGGCCGTTGCTCGTGGCGATTATGCCTTCTATGGGATAGGCGAGGGGTTCGACGGTGAAGTTCCAGATGTTTCCGGCAAAGACCGTGTTGTCGGGCGCTGCGTTGACTTCATCCACACGCCAGTAATAGGCCGTTTCGAATGCGAGTCGCCCGGGTGCGGCACTGGCCTGGGCGATACCGTCGGCGATGAGCGTGCCCGGAGCGCCATTGTTGACATCGTCGACGTTGTCGCCGAAGTAGACATTGTGGGTGGCCGCGAATGGGCCCGGCGTCCAGGTAAGCAGCGGATCTCTGGGCACATCGGTTTGCCCGTTGGTGGGCTGAGGCTTGATGGCGATGGGCGGCGCGTCGATGATCTGCGCCAGACCCTGATCCATCATCCGTTGGATATCCTCAAGCTCCAGGGCTGCATCGAACAGGGCCACCTCGTCGAGGAACCCATCGAAAGCCGCCCCGGTGTCCTGGGAATGCACGCCTATCCTTACGGGCAGATCATCGTACATTATTTCCCCTTGCCCGGCACCGGTGGCTACGCTTACGCCATCGAGATAGAGGGTGGCGGTGGTTCCATCGTAGGTGAGCGCCATGTGATACCAGGTATCGCCTTCCAGCGCCGGCCCGGTAACGAAGGAGGTGACGTTTCCGGGCCCGAATGCGAGACCTGCCTGTGCCGTCCCATCTTGATGGACTCTGAGCACATATCCGGCCATGTCGTCCCAGTCCTTGCCTGTCTGGAATATATGACCGTATCCGTTGAGCTTTCTCGTGTTGAACCAGGTCATGATCGTGAAGTGCGGGGTCTTGAGGTTTTCCCCGGTGGGAAACTCGATGTAGACACTTTGTCCGCTGAACTCCAGAGCGCCACCGAATATGCTCTCGTTGGTCCACTGGGGACCCCCATCGGTCGGGAGCAGCGTTCCGTCATTGCCGTTCCCGGACGCATCCTTGGCTACATCCCCTGCCCCATCGTCAAGGAGCCAGATTCCAACAATAGACTCGGGATCAATCGCCGCGTGCCCCGGAGAGACGAACGTGCCAAGGATGGCCAGCGCTACGACACCTACCAGAAGACCGTTTGCCTTCATTTTGAAAGCCCTCCTTTCTGGAACCGCTACCCATAGAATGAGGTGCTCTTGGTTCTAGAGCCGTGTATGTGATTATACCACTTCGGGGGCCGATGGAACAGGATTTGGCCGGTGTGAGAGTACTGTGTTGTGCGTGCAATAGGTGTAGCCCCGGCAAGTCGTCTGCCGGGGCTACATGGTCGTTTCACTCGAATCGGATATCCGCCGGCCGGTATGGGCACTGGCGGCATGTGGATGCCCCAAGCCACGGGCGGGGCATCCACGGCGGTTCGGTCCCGGCGCTATTCGACGGCGGGGTGGCCGTAGCCGACGTCGTCGATGAAGATCGTGCCGGCACCACCAGCAGTTGGGTTGTCGCGATCGCCGATACCGATGACCATGGTCGCGACGCGGCTGAGGTTGACGCCGGCCAGGTCGGTGTAGGGGATGAGCCATTCGTTCCAGCCGGAGCGAGCGGTTGCGCCGGGCTGCGAGGTCACGACGGCAACGTTGCCATTGGCGTCCTCAAGCGCGACATAGATCGACTCGGGGATGTTGCCTTCCGGCTGCGCGACGCCGATCTCCGCCATCTCCCACGTAGCAGCAACATTGCCGGTGAAGCTCACATTCGAGAACGTAGCGCTGGTGGTTACAGCCGCATTGTGGCTGGTTAGGGCCAAACCGATCAGGACGGGGTCGGTCATGGAGATCGACCGGGCGTCGCCGAGCTGGGTCCAGTCCTGGCCATCCGGAGAGAGGTATCCGGTGAGGGTGTCGCCGGCACGGTCGATCCTGACCCAATAGGGTGGTGCGACGGCGCTGGTGGCGTCGTTGTTGACCGACGTACCGTTCTCGGTGGGACGGCCTTGCCACGAGGCGCCGTTGCCATCGCCACCGGTCATGCACATGAAGGAATGGGTCGAGCCGACGGCGTCGTTCTGGCGGACCATCACGCCGGCTTTGGCCCATGTACTGGGGGTGCCATCGAGTTCTTCGACGCGCGCGACCATGGAGCCGTCGCCGGTGAGCCGCTTGTAGGCATAGCGGAACTGGTCGGCGGCATCCCAGATGTCGGCGCCGATGCCGTTCATGAGAATGGTGCCGTCGGCGGCTTCGAAGAAGTCGGGCGCCAGGCCGGAGACGAACAGCCTGAGGGTGTCGGCGCCGTTGCCGGTGAGGTTCATGGACCCAAGATCGAGCTCGGCTTCGGAGTAGAACGGGGCGGCCGAGTTGTCGTACTTCAGCGGCATGGACTGCGCGCCACTGTTGACGATGGTCTGCTCGGCGAAGGGTGCGTCGAAATAGCCGACGGTGGAGCCGGTCTCATTGACAAAGCCATCGAGCCATGTATCGAAGATGGCGTTGTCTTCGTCATCGTAGCTTTCCATATCGTCGATGACCACGTACTGCAGCGTGGAGAAGCTCCAGATGTCCCCTTCCCACACAGCGGGTACCGCGGCGTCGTTGACCTCGTCGACCTTCCAGTAGTACGTCGTGCCCAGATCGAGGGCGCCCGGATCGTAGCTGCGTGGGCCGATGGTATCGACGAGTGCCAGGTCGTCCGGGTCGGTGCCGAGGGACACGTCATGGGAGACCGCCTCCCGGCCGGCACGCCAGGTGAGCAAGGTGTTGGGGTTGACGTCGGTGGCGCCGTCTGCCGGCTGTGGTCCTCTCGGCAAGACGGGTATGTAGAGGAATCGCACCTCGCTAAGACCGAACTGGCCGAGCATGCCGTGGCCGCTGTTGACGGTGAGGCGTACGTACCTGGCCACCGCACCGGCGAAGCCCACGGTGGTGTTGGCGGTATAGGTAGCAACGGCGGTGGCCTGGGCCAACTCGACGTCGCCGAGGACGGTCCAGTCTGCCCCGTCGGTCGAATACTCGACCGTGACGTCCTTGAGGCCGAAGCCGGCGACGGGCTCAAACTGAACGTTGTAATTCCAGACCCACATTTCGTGGAGCTTGTAGAGGCCGTCAAATTCGAACGTGAGATAGAGCGGTTCGTCGCCAGCGGGGCCGGCAAGCCACATATCGGGGGCGTCAATGGAATGCTCGTCGTTTTCGTTGAGTCCGGAGCCGTTGACTATATTGGCCGGGTCGCCATCCGTCTGCGGGATACCATTGGTGGTCGCCACGATGCCGGCAATCGGATAGGTGAGCGGTTCAGCCGTGAAACTCCAGACGCTCCCCTTGAAAATGGTGTTGTCGGGTGCGGCACTGACTTCATCGACTCGCCAGTAGTACGTCTGCCCGAGTTCAAGGGCGGTCTCGAGATCGCAGGTGGTCTCGGTCTGCCCCTGACTGAGGAGAACACCGAGCGGATTGTCCAGGTCGGCGTTGGTGACCGCATCGAGATCCGTCCCGAAGTAGACATTGTGGGCGACGGCGGATTGGCCCGGCATCCACCCCAGGGTGACATCGGTCGGCACATCCATCGCGCCGGCAGGCGGCGTCGGCTGGCTCGCGGTCAGAATCTCTGCCATCCTCAGAACGAGCGTTCCGAGATAGTAGAAGCCGTAGCCGTTATTGTTCTGGGGCCCTTTCTGGATGTCGATGATGATCTCTCCGGAGGCCGTGGGGCGGATGGGCTGGCTGTATACGGCGGTGTCCACATTATTGGCCGGGTCCAGATAGAGGGTCTCCTGAAGGCCTCCGTCGCCGCTGATGGCGTACTGGGTCTGGCGGACGTCACCGACATCCATACGCGAGCAGAACAACGTCAATTCATAGGACGCGGTTGGATCCAGGCCCGAGATAACCAATTGGGCCGTCGGTTCGGTGAGGCCGCTGTACTCGACGTCATTGGCATAGAAGGAATCCCGTGTCGCTTCAACGGGAAATCCCAGGGCGGGGTCCGGCGCCTGGGTGCCGTTTTCGTTGACGCCGTTGAATCGGTCCGGCAGGGCAAAGCCGATGTTCGTCACGGCGCCGCTATCGGTGATAGCGTTTTCGATGGTGCCGTAGGTGGAGGTCATGTTGTTCCAGTTTCCGGAGGTCGCATTTGCCGAAGAACCGAAATCAACATAGATGGCATCGTCCACCCCAAGTTGCCCCTGGGCCAGCGCTGCTGTAGATACGAAGCATATGACACTTAGTGCCAGCAACCAACGGGATCGACTCTTGGACATTTCCATCTGATCATCCTCCTAAGTAGAAAAGCACTACCAAAACGTGGCATGGGGTCTAATAAGGTGATACACGTGACATTATAGCATAACCGGCCTGCGGTTCCAGCGGGAAAAGCGGTCCGAAAACGGCACGCCGGCGAGGCCAGGTCCGTTTCCGAGGCTCTCGCACCCTGCGATGCATGGGGGCCCGACTCGCAGGGTGCGCGTGGCGCACGGTTACCTGACACGGGGCGGTGGCGTGGCTTGTTCTGCTCGTGCGGGCGTAGATGCGGGCTCGATAAAAGGGCCGCGAGCGTTGCTCGCGGCCCGCTGAAATCGCATGTTACCGGCGCTTCGACTGCCGTCGTAGCCGACTCTGTCGATGCCGGGCTACTCGACGGCGGGTTTGCCGTAGGCGACGTCGTCGATGAAGATCATGCCGGTGCCGCCGGCGGTTGGGTTGTTGCGGTCGCCGATACCGATGACCATGATGGCGACGCGGCTGAGGTTGACACCGGCCAGGTCGGTGTAGGGGATGAGCCATTCGTTCCAGCCGGAACGGGCGGTGATGCCAGCGTCCGGGTGGTTGACGACCGCTACGTTGCCGCTGGTGTCTTCAAGCGCGACGTAGAGCGTGTCCGGGATGTTGCCTTCCGGCTGCTCGGCGCCGATTTCGGCGACCTGCCAGTTGCCCGTGACATTGCCGGTCGTAGCGACATTGGAGAACTCGGCACTGGTGGCCTGATCCACATTGTGGCTTGTCAGTGCCAGGCCGACAAGGACCGGATCATTCATGGCGAGGGTGATGGTGTCCCCTCGCTGCGTCCAGGTCTCGCCGTCCGGGGAGGTGAAGCCCATGAGCGTATCGCCTTGGCGCGTCACGCGGACCCAGTACGGCGGGGCGAACGGTCCATCGGCATACGTGTGTTGCGAGACCGACGCGTCGTCCTGCACCATGCGCTGCTGGAACGTGGCACCGCCACCGTCGCCACCGGTTGCGGCCATGAAGACGTTGACGGCGCCGATGCCGACGCCCTGGCGGATCATCACACCCCCCTTGGCCCAGGTACTGGGCGAACCATCGAGGGCATCGACGCGGGCGGTGATGGAGCCGTCGCCTGTGAGGCTCTTGTAGGCGTAGCGGCACTCGTCTGCCGCGCCCCAGATATCGGCACCGACGGCGTTCATGAAGATGCTGCCGTTGGCGGTTTCGAAGAAGGCGGGCGCCTGACCGTAGACGAACAGCCTCAGCGTGTCGGCGCCGTTGGTGTCGAGGTCCATGTTACCGAGATCGAACTCGGCCTCGGAGTAGAATGGGACGGCATCGTTGAGGTACTCCAGCGGCATTGACTGGCGACCGCCGTGGACGATGGTCTGCTCGGCGAACGGGGCGTCGAAGTAACCGACGGTCGAGCCTGTCTCGTTGACAAAGCCATCGATCCAGGTATCGAAGATGGTGTTGTCGTCGTCGTTGTAGCTCTCGAAGTCGTCGATGACAACGTACTCGATCGTGGCGAAGCTCCAGATGTCACCGGCCCACGTGGTGGGGATCTCGGCTTCGTTGACCTCGGCGATCCGCCAGTAGTACGTCGTGCCCATGTCCAGGGGGCCCGGATCGTAGCTGTTGTTGGTAACGGTATCGACGACGAGCAGGTTGTCCGGGGTGGTGGCGAGCGAAACGTCGTGAGAGACGGCCTCGCGGCCTGCACGCCAAGTCAGTACGGTGTCGAGATCGAGGTTCGTGGCGCCGTCGGCCGGTTGCGGCTCTGTGGGGAGGACGGGAATGTGGAGGAAGCGAACCTCGCTAAGGCCGAACTGGCCCATGGGGCCGTGGCCACTGTTGACGTTGAGGCGGACAAACCTGGCCGCGACGCCCTGGAAATCGATGGTGGTATTGGCGGTATAGTCCGCGGTGGCGGTGGCCTGGGTCAATTCAACATCGCCCAGCACGGTCCAGTCAAGGCCATCGGTCGAGTATTCGAGGGTCACGTTCTTGATGCCAAAGCCGAGCATCGGTTCGAAGACGACGTTGTAGTTCCAAACCAGCAGCTCGTGCAGCTTATAGAGGCGGTCGAATTCGAACTGAATCCATAGCGGATCGTCGCCGGGGCTGGCGAGCCACATGCCGTCGGCGTCCGTGGCGTGCTGGTCATCGGCATTCAGGCCGGAACCGTTTACCGTGTTTTCCGGACCCTCGTCCGCATCGGAGGCGCCATTGCTGGTGGCCACGACGTTGGCGATGGGATAGGCCAGCGGCTCGACGGTGAAGTCCCAGACCTCGCCTTTGAAGATCGTGCTGTCCGGCGGTGCGTTGACTTCATCAACACGCCAGTAGTAGGTCTGTCCGAAATCCAGGGCGATGGGCGGCTCGTATGTGGTGTCAGCCTGATTTTCGCTGACGAGCACGCCCATTGGGTTGGCGCGATCGGCTGTGTTGACATCTTCGAACACGGTGCCCAGGTACACATCGTGTGTGTTGGCAAACTCGCCAACGGCCCAGCTTAGACGTGTATCGCGCGGGACGTCGAGGGCTCCGCTGGCGGGGTTGGGGTCGGAGGCACTTGCCGCGTCACCTTTGAAGATCTCTTTGACATCACTGGCGGTGAGGGCGCGGCTGTAGATGCGGAGCTCGTCGATGGCGCCCATCCAACCGCAGTTGCCGCAGGCGTTGCGACTGCCGATGAGGACGGAGGCACTGTTGTCGCTGAACTGACTGGCGGGCACGCCCGCTGTGCGGTCGACCTTAAACTGGCCGTTGACGTACAGCTCCATGGCTTCGCCCGGCTTGTAGACCCCGGCCAGATGGACCCACTCGTCGGTGGGCAGAGGATCGGGATCGTTGATTCCCACGATGGTGTTGCCGTCGCTGGCCACCTGAAAGGTTCCCGGGTTGGGGACGTCGTTGACAGTGGCTTCGATGTTCAAGGACCAGGAGCGACTTCCGCCTCCGGCCATCTTGCTGACGATTCGGCCGTTGTTGGTATTCTCCCCATCGAGTATCACCCAGGCGGCCAGTGTCATGGCGCCGGCGATGCGAAGCTGGGGTGGGTCCCCTACATCGATGTGTACCGTGGAATCGCCCGGGAACAACATGGCGCCGTTGGGATTGCCGGAGCGGTCCTCGAAGGGAATGACTTCTCCATTGATGGTCCCGTGGAGGCCATTGCCGCTGAAATCGAGGGCGTCGCCATCGAGCGGCCAGTGTCCAACGAGGTCTGTCTTGATGTCTGCGCCGGCGATACCGGCCGTGACGCTCAGCGTCAATGCCAACGAAATCAGGCAAGTTACTCTCGGGCTCATGACGTTCCTCCTTCGAAGCTGACTCCACACTGTCCCTACGAGAACGAGCGGATGCCCCATTGGATGCGCACGGTGATTCGACGAGGCAACGGGAGCGTTCGGCTGGCACCTCTGCTCCGTTACACATTCGAGAAGAGCAACCGGCATCTGTGGCACCGCCGTCCGAAATGCTTGGATATGCACGGCCAGCCCCGACATGGGGCCCGGCCATATGGAAACCCATTCCAACTGTAGCAGAATCAGTTCCTGTTTGCAAGGCCGTTGGGAGTCAGCAATCGTCCCAGGGATTGTGGCGGAATTTGGCTGGTCTTGGGCCTGTGGCATTGTGCTACTCACACGACCTGCCGGAGATCGCAGAGGCCATCGGTAC
>Ga0272442_10006354_pt1 | contig 15553 bp, 13 predicted proteins | sample SSMForm2O_FD_200262 | JGI IMG/M metagenome (GOLD analysis project Ga0272442, IMG submission 200262) | Marine sediment archaeal communities from Little Sippewissett salt marsh, Falmouth, MA, United States - SSM-Form-2O | ecosystem: Environmental > Aquatic > Marine > Wetlands > Sediment ...
GCGTCGCCGCTGACGAGCGGCGACGCGCGACACAGGAGGAGATCATGGACCTCGCACAGATGACCGAGACGTTGACGGCTTTCGTCACGACCTACGGCCTGAAGATCGTCGGCGCCATCCTGATCCTGATCATCGGTCGCATCGTCGCGGGCGCGCTGCGCCGCGGCGTGCGCAAGCTGATGACCCGGGGCAAGGGCGATCCGACCCTGACCAACTTCTTCGCCAGCCTGGTCTACTACCTGATCATCATCTTCACGGTGGTGGCGACGCTGGGCAAGTTCGGCGTGGAGACGGCCTCGCTGGTGGCCGTCCTCGGCGCCGCCGGCTTCGCCATCGGCTTCGCCATGCAGGGCAGCCTGAGCAACTTCGCCGCCGGCGTGATGCTGCTGGTCTTCCGTCCTTACAAGGTCGGCGACTACGTGGACGTGGCCGGCGTTTCCGGCACCGTCAAGGAAGTCGCCCTGTTCAACACGACCATGAACACGCCCGACAACATCCGCATCATCGTGCCCAACGGGAAGATCTTCGGCGACGTCATCAAGAACTTCAGCGCCGAGGACCTGCGCCGCGTGGACATGACCTTCGGCATCGGCTACGGCAGCTCCATCCCACGGGCCATCGAGATCATCAAGGGCCTGCTGGAGGCCGACGAGCGCGTGCTCGCCGAGCCCGCGCTGCAGATCGTCGTCGCCGAGCTCGCCGATTCGAGCGTCAACATCGTCGTGCGGCCCTGGGCCAAGAAGGAGAACTACTGGGACCTCAAGTTCGACATGACGCGCCGCGTCAAGGAGGCCTTCGACGCCGAGGGCATCGAGATCCCCTTCCCCCAGCGCGTGGTGCACAACATCGCCGCCTCGGCCTAGCCCGCCTGAACGGCGAACCGATCGATCCGCGAACGGGCGGCGGCCGCGAGCCGCCGCCCGTTTTCCTTGGCCGATACCGCAAGATTTCCGGCACGCCCGGGTGGCCAGCTTGACAAGGCCCAGGGGCCTGCGTACTCTATCAGCGGATCCGCGAAAGCCGTGCTAGGCCTTGTCCCGCTTGGTTTTCCGTGATCCCGCCCGCGGGACGGCTCCCGCGCCATCGGCTTTGCAAGTTCCCACGAAAGGTGGTTTCCATGAGCAGGATCCTGGAAGAGGCCATCACCGTCGTGTCCGCGGAGCATTGCAAGGGATGCGGGCTCTGCGTGCAGGCCTGTCCCCAGGGCGTGCTCGCCCTCATGAGCAGCTTCAACAGCAAGGGCTACCACCCCGCGCACTACGTCGGCGAGGGGTGCACCGGCTGCGGCATGTGCTTCTACGCCTGCCCGGAGCCGTCCGCCATCACGGTCTACAAGAAGGGCGCCGACTATCCCGACACGGAGGGAAGCTAATGGCCAAGGAATTCATCAAGGGTAACGAGGCCATCGTGAAGGCGGCCCTGCTGGCGGGCTGCCGCTCCTACTATGGCTACCCGATCACGCCCGCCAGCGAGATCGCCCACGCCGCGGCCAAGTACTTCCCGCGCGTCGGCCGGACCTTCCTCCAGGCCGAGAGCGAGATCGCGTCCATCCAGATGGTCTACGGCGCCTCGGCCTGCGGCGAGCGCACCATGACCGCCTCGTCCGGCCCCGGCGTCAGCCTGAAGCAGGAGGGCATCAGCTACCTGGCCGGCAGCGAGCTGCCCTGCGTGGTGGTCAACATCATGCGCGGCGGCCCCGGCCTGGGCAACATCTCCCCCGCCCAGGGCGACTACAACCAGATGGTCAAGGGCGGCGGCCACGGCGACTACAAGGTCATCGTCCTGGCGCCCAACGGCGCGCAGGAGATGTGCGACCTGACCATGCTCGCCTTCGACCTGGCCGACAAGTGGCGCAACCCGGTCGTCCTGCTGGCCGACGGATTCATCGGCCAGATGATGGAGCCGGTGGCGTTCCCGGCGCCTGTCCAGGATCTCCCGGCCAAGCCCTGGGCGCTGAAGGGCGACGCGATTTCAAAGAACAACCTCATCAACTCCATCTACCTGGACAACGACGAGCTGGAGGAACACGTCCGCCACCTCACGGAGAAGTACGCCAAGATCACCGAGGAGGAGGTGCGCTTCGAGACCTACCATGCCGACGACGCCGAGCTGGTGCTCGTCGGCTACGGCATCGTCAGCCGCATCCTCCGCAGCGTCGTCGACCAGGCGCGCGAGGCCGGCCTCAAGGTCGGCCTGATAAGGCCCATCACCCTCTTCCCCTTCCCGACGCGGAAGATCGGCGAGCTCTGCGAGAGCGCGGCGGGCTTCCTCACGGTCGAGATGAGCACCGGCCAGATGGTGGACGACGTGCGGCTGGCGGTGAACGGCCGCCTGCCGGTCCACTTCTTCAGCCGCACGGGCGGCAACGTGCCGACGGTGGAGGAAATCTTCGACGTGGTGCGGCAGCATCTCAGCGCCGCCCAGCCGGTCTAGGAGGACGCCATGGCCAAGCTGATTCTCGAGAAGCCCAAGGGATTCTTCGACTCCTACGAGCGCAAGCCGGGCGACCACAGCACCACGCACTACTGCCCCGGCTGCGGCCACGGCAACATCCACAAGCTGCTCGCCGAGGCGGTGGAGGACCTGGGCATCCAGGACCGCACCATCATCATCAGCCCCGTGGGCTGCTCCGTGTTCGTCTACTACTACTTCGCCACCGGGAACATCCAGGTGGCCCACGGCCGCGCGCCGGCCGTGGCGACGGCGCTGAAGCGGGCGAACCCGCACGCCATCGTCGTCAGCTACCAGGGCGACGGCGACCTGGCGGCCATCGGCGGCAACAACATCCTGCAGGCCGCCAACCGCGGCGAGCACATCACGGTGATCTTCGTCAACAACGCCATCTACGGCATGACGGGCGGCCAGCTCGCGCCCACCTCCCTGCCGGGCATGAAGACCGCCACCACGCCCTACGGCCGCGACGTACTCAACGAGGGCCCGCCCATGAAGGTGGTGGAGCTGCTGGCCACCCTCGACGGCCCCACCTACCTCGAGCGGCAGGCCATCATGGGCAACAAGTACATCGCCAAGGCGCGCAAGGCCCTGCGCAACGCCCTGCAGTGCCAGATCGACGGCAAGGGCTTCTCCATGGTGGAGATCCTCTCGGCCTGCCCCTCGGGCTGGAAGGTGGATCCCAAGGACAGCTACGCGTGGATGGAGAAGAACATGCTGCCGCACTTCCCGCTGGGCGTCACCAAGGACGTGCGCGCGGAGCGGGAGCCCTTCTTCCGCGAGCACAAGACCCTGAGCGACGCGGAGATCGTCGAGCAGCTCGACCTGGCCGTCCCCGAGCCGGAGCACTTCGCCAGCGAGCTCAAGAAGGCGGGCTACGCCGATCCCTCCATCAAGCTGGCGGGCTTCGGCGGGCAGGGCATCCTCTCGGCCGGCGCCATGCTGGCCAACGCCGGCATGGAGCAAGGGCTCGAGACGAGCTGGATCCCCTCCTACGGCCCGGAGATGCGCGGCGGCACCGCCTACTGCTTCGTGAACCTGAGCGAGAAGCCCATCGGCAGCCCGACGGTGAGCCACCCCGACGTGCTGATGGCCTTCAACCGGCCCAGCCTCGAGAAGTTCGAGCCGGACGTGAAGCCGGGCGGCCTGCTCATGTACGACTCGACCATCATCGACGTGCAGCCCAAGCGCGATGACATCGAGGTCCTGGCCGTGCCGGCCACGCAGATGGCCGACGACCTGGGCAACACGCGCATGGCGAACACCATCATGGTGGGCGTCTACGTGGCGCACACGGGGATCATGAGCCCCGCGGCCATCGAGCAGACGCTGCCCCTGGCCATCAAGCGCAAGAACCTCGTCGACGCGAACAAGAAGGCGCTGCAGGCCGGCGTCGACTTCGCCGCGTCGCTCTGATCGCGCATTCCAGAGCCCGGACACGCAAGCCCCCGCCGGTTGGCGGGGGCTTTTCTCGTCTGGTCCGGCGGCCCGTCCCCGCGCGGCGCTTTTGCCTTGCGCGGCGGGCCGCGCGCCGTCTAGCCTGGGCGGCGAGCTTTCGCCCGCAAAGGAGCCTCCATGCTGCCCGGGGAATTTCCCACGAGCCTGATCTTCGCCCTCGTCCTGGCCGCCACCCTCGCCTTCTTCGGCTGGACCGTGTGGCGCCTGGTCCGCGTCCTGCGCCTCGGCCAGGCCGAGAACCGCTTCGACCGGCCGGGGCGGCGCGTGGCCAACGTCTTCGCCTACTTCTTCGGCCAGGCCAGCGTCCTCAAGGAGCCGGCCGGTTTCGGCCACTTCTGCATCTTCTGGGGCTTCATCATCATCAGCCTGGGCACCCTGGAGACCTTCATCCGCGGCTTCGCCGCCGACTGGACGTACGCCCGCCTGGTGGGCGACACCGGCTACGCGGCCTTCGGCGCCCTGCTGGACCTCTTCGGCGCCGCCGTGATCGTGGCCATCATCATCGGTCTCGTCCGGCGCTTCGTCGTCCGGCCCTTCCGCCTGCGCACGGACGACCCCGGCGGCCCGCGCGACGCGGCCCTGATCCTGAGCTGGATCCTCGCGCTCATCGTCCTGATGTGGCTGGCCCGCGGCGTCGAGGCCCACCTGGGCCACGCCGGCGACGGCCTGCGCTGGTCGCCCGTCTCGCGGCTCTTCGCCGGCCTCTTCGCCGGCGCGTCCATGGGCGCGCTGCGCGCGCAGCTCGCCGTGTACTGGTGGGCGCACACGCTGCTCATCCTGGGCTTCCTGGCCTACATCCCCTACAGCAAGCACCTGCACATCCTCATGGCGCTGCCCAACTTCCTCTTCAAGCGCCTGCCCGGCGAGGCGCGGGCGCGCCTGAGCGTCATCGACTTCACGGACGAGACGGCGACCAAGTTCGGCAAGGACGAGCTGACCGACCTGACCTGGAAGCAGATCCTCGACCACTACGCCTGCACCGAGTGCGGCCGCTGCCAGAACGAGTGCCCGGCCAGCCGCACGGACAAGCCCCTGTCGCCCTACATGCTCGTCCACCACGTCAAGGAGCACGCGATCCGCAAGGGCTACGCCCTGCTGGCCGGCAAGGGCACGCTGCCCGAAGGCGCGCCGGAGATCGCCAGGCAGCCCCTCATCGGCGGCGTGGTGGCCACCGACGAGCTGTGGTCCTGCACCACCTGCGGCGCCTGCGAGCAGGCCTGCCCCGTCTTCATCGAGCACATCCAGGAGATCGTGGACCTGCGCCGCAGCCTGGTGATGATGCAGTCCAGCTTCCCCACCGAGGTGCAGGCGGCCTTCAAGAACCTGGAGACCAACAGCAACCCCTGGCAGATCCCCTGGTCGGACCGCGGCAAGTGGGCCGAGGGCCTGGACGTGCCCACCTTCAGGGACCGGCCCGACGCCGAGTGGTGCTTCTACGTCGGCTGCCTGGGCGCCTTCGACGACCGCGCCAAGAAGATCAGCGAGGCCTTCGTCAGCCTGCTGAAGAAGGCCGGCGTGGACTTCGCCATCCTCGCCGAGGAGGAGAAGTGCTGCGGCGACCCCGCCCGCCGCATCGGCAACGAGTACCTGGGGCAGATGCAGGTGCAGGCCAACGTCGAGGTCTTCGCCAGGTACGGCGTGAAGAAGATCCTCACCACCTGCCCGCACTGCTTCAACACCCTCGCCCACGAGTACCCGGACTTCGGCGGCGAGTACGAGGTGTGGCATCACGCGACCTTCCTGCGCGAGCTGGTGCGGCAGGGACGCCTGACGCCGAAGTCCCCCCTGGAGGGGACCTTCGTCTACCATGACTCCTGCTACCTGGGCCGCCACAACGGCATCTACGACGCGCCGCGCGAGCTGCTGCGCGCGGTGCCGGGCGCGTCCCTGACGGAGGCCGGGCGCCACGGCGCCAAGGGCTTCTGCTGCGGCGCCGGCGGCGGCCGCATGTGGATGGAGGAGACCCTCGGCACCCGCATCAACGAGAACCGCGCCGCCGAGCTCATCGGCACGGGCGCGAAGACCGTGGCCGTGGCCTGCCCCTTCTGCATGACCATGATCCAGGACGGCATGAAGGCCCACGACCGCGAGGACGTGAAGACCCTGGACCTGGCCGAGATCCTCGACCGCAGCTGCTGACGCCGGCTGCCCGCTCGGACTCGCGCGACGCGGACCCGCCGCCCGCGCCGCCTCGGCGCGAAGGCGCGCCATGCCATGGCGGGGCCTGCCCCCGCATGCGGCGGGAGCGGAGGACGACGCGCCCATGGACATCGACAGTGCCGCTCTCGATCCCGCCCTCGATGCGGTCGATTCCACCTTCTCGGGAGTGCTGACCGTGGACGCCGGCGGGCGCCGCCTCTACGCGCGCGCCGCCGGCCTGGCCGACCGCGGCCACCGGGTGCCGAACGCCCTCGACACGCGCTTCCAGACGGCCTCGGGCTGCAAGGTCTTCACGGCCGCCGCCGCGCTGCGCCTCGTCCAGGACGGCCGCCTGTCCCTGGACGACCGCCTCGCCGACCGCGTGGACGCCGAGTTCCCCCGCTTCGATCCCGGCGTGACCCTCCGCCACCTGCTCACCCACACGGCAGGCATCCCCGACTACTGGGACGAGGACGGTGGCCAGGACTACGCCGACCTCTGGCGCGAGCGGCCCATGTACCGCATGGAGTCCCCCCGCGACTTCCTGCCGCTGTTCGCCGCGGCGCCCATGCGCTTCGCGCCGGGCGAGCGCTTCCGCTACACGGACGCGGGCTTCGTCCTGCTGGGGCTGATCGTGGAAGCGGCGGGCGGCCTGCCCTTCGCGCGCTTCGTCCAGGAGGCCGTTCTGGCGCCGGCCGGCATGACCGACACGGGCTACTTCCGCCTCGACCGTCTCCCCGAGCGCTGCGCCCAGGCCTACGTCGCGGAAGAGGACGGCGCGTGGCGGACGAACATCTACGCGGTGCCGGTCGCCGGCGGGCCCGACGGCGGCGCCTGGACCACGGCCGCCGACATGGCGCGCTTCTGGGACGCCCTCCGGGGCGGCCGCATCCTGGACGCGGAGCATGCCGCCCTCCTGCTCGCGCCCCAGGTCGAGACGCCGGAAGAAAAGCGCAGCACACACTACGGTCTGGGCGTGTGGCTGCGCGTCGCCGACGGCGAACCGGTCTGCCACTTCGTCTCCGGCTGGGATCCCGGCGTGGCCTTCCTGTCGGCCCATCACCCCGGCGACGGCGTGGTGATCACCGTGCTGCGCAACGGCAACGGTCCCCTGTGGGCCCTGCACGACGCCGCCGCGGCGGCGCTCGGCCTGCCCTGAGGCGCGCCGGCCGCGGCGAGTACTCAGTGCAAAATCCCGCCTCGCCGGTGCTGGAACCGTGCCCTTGCGCCCGCACGCCGCCTGCCCCATCATCAGGCAACGCGTCCGCAATCCCTGGAGGCCCCATGTCCCCCGACCCCCACCGCCTGCTCGAGGCCGCCGGCATCGCCACGCCGCTGGTCGGCTTCTACGACGCCCCGGATCCCGCGCCCTTCGCGCCGCTGGTCGAGCCCGATCCCGGCCGGCACACCTGCGTCTTCGCGCCCTGGGAGAACTGGCTGCGCGGCGAGACGCTGCACCTGACCAAGGACAACTTCGGCTGCGGCGGCGCCGGCCACTGGCTGTGGGGTGTCGAGGCCCGCGGCCGCGAGGACTTCGTGCGCTTCCTCGTGGACGGCGAGGGCCTCAAGGCCTCGCCCGAGCTGATGCACCGGTGGCTCGACCACCACGAGCCCTATCTGCCCCGCCACCCGCACCTGCTCGTGGGGCCGCTGCGCGAGGGTCAGGCGACCCACCTGAAAACCGTCACCTTCTGGGTGGACGCCGACCAGCTCAGCCTGCTGATGACTGGCGCTCAGTACCACGCCTCCCCTGACGATCCCCCGCCCGTGCTGGCCCCCTTCGGCTCGGGCTGCATGGAGCTCCTGCCCCTGTTCGAGGACCTCTCCGCTCCCCAGGCCATCGTCGGCGCCACGGACATCGCCATGCGCCAGCACCTGCCGCCGCACCTGCTGGCCTTCACCGTGACGGTGCCCATGTACGAGCGGCTCTGCGCCCTGGACGAGCGCAGCTTCCTGGACAAGCCCTTCTGGAAGAACCTGCGCCGGGCGCGGGCGGGTCAGGCCGCCGGTGGGGATTGAGCGCGTGAGTCCTGTCGAGATGCTGGGCCTGGCCGCGGCCCTGGCCATGGACGCCTTCGCCGTCAGCCTGGCGGCGGCGGCCGGACGCCTGTGCTCCGGCCCGCGGGCAGCCTTCCGCCTCGCCTTCCACTTCGGCCTCTTCCAGGCGCTGATGCCCGTCGCCGGCTGGTACGCCGGCTACCGCCTGGCCGCCCTGGTGGCGGCCGTGGACCACTGGGTGGCCTTCGGCCTGTTGGCCCTCGTGGGCGGCCGCATGATACGCGCCGGTCTGCGCCCCGACGGCGCGCCCCGCCGCGACCCGTCGCGCGGCTGGACGCTGATGACCCTCTGCGTCGCCACCAGCATCGACGCCCTAGCCGTGGGCTTCAGCCTGGCCATGGTGGGCGTGTCCGTCTGGCTGCCGTCGGCGGTGATCGGCGCCGTGACGGCATCGCTGTCCCTGGCCGGACTGGCCATGGGGCGCCGCCTGGGCGCGCGCTTCGGAGCGCGCATGGAGATCGCCGGGGGAGTGGTGCTCGTCGCCATCGGCGTCCGGATCCTCGTGGAGCACCTCAGCGCCTGAGGCGCCGCCTGAGGACGAGGAAGCCCAGGTCGTCCAGCAGGCGCAGCAGGAAGAGGAAGGCCAGAACCATCGCCAGCCCCGCCAGGAGCGCCTCGGCGGACAGGGCCGCCGTGGCGGCCTGCTCGCCCGGCAGGTCGGGCGGGGTCAGGGCCGCCGCCAGCCGTCCGGCCAGGGGCGACAGGTCCTCGCCGGCTCCGCCCAGCAGCAGGAACCCCAGCGCGATCATGACCGCGGCGGCCAGGACGGGCCCGAGCCACGCTCCGCGCGGCGCGGGCGCCGCCCGGCGGCGCAGCCGCGCCTTGGTGGCCGCCACCAGCGCCGCCGGCGGTGCGGACCGGGGCAGTCCCCCGAGCCCCGTCATCACCGCGCGCAGGGCCGCCACCTCCTCGCGGCAGGCCGGGCAGACGGCCAGGTGGGCCGCGAAGGCCTCGCGCTCGGCGTCGCCCAGGGCTCCCGCCAGGTAGTCCAGCTTCCGGGCCTCGTCGTCACAGATAGGCATCGGCCTTCACCCCCAGCTCGGCGCGCAGGCGCCTTAGGCCGCGGTACACGTTGGTCTTGACCGTCCCCAGCGGCAGGGCCAGGGCCGCGGCGACCTCCCGCTGGCTCAGGCCCTCCACGTGGCAGAGCAGGATGGGCAGGCGCTGCTTCAGCGGCAGGCGGGCCAGGGCGGCCTCCAGGTGGGCGCGGGCCTCGCCAGCCGCCGGGTCGGTCGCCTCGCCGCCGGCGGGCTCGCCGCCCGCGTCCTCCATCCACTCGTCCAGGGAACGGAAGGGCCGCCGCCGGCCGCGGTTCACGTGGCGCAGGCAGGTGTGCAGGGCCACGGACCAGATCCAGGTGGACAGGCGCGACCGGCCCCGGAAACGGGGCAGGCCCTCCAGGACGTTCAGGAAGACCTCCTGGAACAGGTCCTCGTGCGTTTCGCGGTCGGGCACGGTGCGGTGGATGAGGTGCCAGACGAGGTCCTTGTGGTCCTCGACGATCCGGTCCGTGTCCATCCTGTTCGCCACCGCGGCACCTCCAGCCGGCGCGCGCCAGCCCATGTCATGAGTCGCGGCGGGCTTCGGCCGGTTTCGCGGCGCGCCGATTTTTCCTGAAACCGGTGGCCGCCGGACGCGACTCACGGAGCAGTCGCAGTCTAGACCCCAGCCCTGGAGGCTGTCATGTCGATCCTGCTCTCGATCCTCGCCATCATCCTCGTCGCCCACATCCTCAGCCAGGTGCGCCACGACCGCTTCCTGCGCGACTACCTGGCCCTGTCGGCGCGGGACCGTCGGAGCGGGGGCGGCGAGGAGGATCGCGACGACCAGCTCGACGCCTACTACGAGTACATGCGCCGCAGCAGCCTGCGGCGCGGCATCACCTCCCTGGTGGTCGGCCTCGCCCTCGTCCTCGTCGCCATGGCCACCAGCATGACCTTCTGGGGCTTCGGCTTCTGCCCCGAGCCGGGCGCCTGGACCGCCGTCGCCTGGTCCTCCCCGGCGCGCTGGCTGGTGATCGTCGGCCTGATCCTGCTGGCCCTCGGCGTGGGCCACCTGCTCTCCTACTGGCTGGCCGACCGGCGGCCCCCGCCCCGCTTCCCGCGCTGAGCGCCGCCCCGCCCGCGGGTGTGCACGCGGCGCGGCGCCCCCCGCACGGATCGCCTCGCGGTCACGAACGGAGAAACGCCCCGGAGCCGGGCCCCGGGGCGTTTCCATGAACCGATGTCGCGGTGGCCGGTCAGTCCACCAGCCAGAAGTCGCGCGGATAGAGGCGGTGCACCGTCTGGGGCGCCTCCGCCGTGGCGATGTACTCCTCCAGCGACGCGAACTGGGGCTCGGGCCCGATGAGGAAGAAGTTGCCCTCGCGGCTGTCGGCCAGGGACGGGCCGTAGCCGATGAGCACCTGCCCGTAGACTCCCGGCATGCGCCCGGCCAGCTCGGCCGCCAGGCCGTCGCGGCCGCGCATCGCCAGGACCTTCTCGCGGTAGGCCCGCACCCGCTCGGGGGTGACGCCGTCGGCCAGGTCGGCGGCCATGGCCTCGCCGCGGGTCTCGTAGCGGCCCGCGGCGCGCGAGGCGCCGAAGACGCCGGCGACCGCGTACTCCACGAGGCGCTCGTCCACCTCGGCCTCCTTCAGGACGCCGACCACGAAGCGCATGGTCTGGGCCACGTCGGGGCAGCGCTCGGCGTAGTAGCCGCCGCTGCCCGTGCCGTCGCCGTAGCCGTAGCCGTTGCTGTAGGCCAGCCCGGCGGCCCAGGTCTTCATGAAGATGCCGTGGGCGCCGCCGCCGCTGTAGGTGCGGGCGGTCAGGGCGTCCAGGATCTTCTCCTCGCGGGTGTCCCAGGGCTCCGCGTTGCGCGCCCGGTAGACGAGGACGCCGTTGCGCGTGCCCTCGTTGACCAGGCCGATGTAGTGCGGCCGCTCCTCCAGGCCGCAGCGCCCCTTCATGCGGGCGAAGATCCGCTCGCCGTCGTCGTAGCGCTGCCGCGGGACCGGCTCGCCGCCCGCCATGGCGGCGCTGAAGGCCTCCAGACGGGGCAGCAGGGCCTCGCGGGCCGGCGTGCTGGAGGTGAGGAACCACCGCGCGTTCTCCGCCCGGTAAACCAGGTCCAGAGCCGCCTGAAGACCGGACAGCGTCTCGGCCGGCGGCGTCATCAGGTCCGCCTTCATCTGCCCGCAGAGGTAGCGCCAGTCGGACGCCAGATCGGCGTCGGGCACCTCGGCCAGGCACTGACGCAGGGCGTCCACGGCCTTGCCGGCCAGCTCCTCGCAGCCCGCCGGCTCGGGCGGCAGGGGCGGCGCGTCGAGCAGGGCCTCCAGGCCGGCGCGGTCCCTGCCGGCACCGGCCTCGGCCATGGCGTCCAGGAAGGCGGCCATGGCCGCCGCCGCGTCCTCGGAGCCGGGCTCGCGCAGGAGCCAGGAGAGGCGGTGCATCAGGTGGCAGCGGGTCAGGAAGGACTCGGCCGCCAGGTAGAGCGGGTGATCCTGCATGCGCCAGGCCGTGGCCGGGTCGCGCACCCAGTACTCGGGACGCCCCTGCATGGTGGTGCGCAGGCCGGTCAGGGCCTGGTCCACCACGTCGCGCAGGCGGGGCAGGTTCGCCGCGTCCAGGTAGGGGCTCTCCAGGCTGGCCCGCATCCACCCGAGCAGGGCCTCCTGCTCGTCCACATCGCCCATGGTGCCGCGCAGGACCAGTTCCACCCGGCCGGTCTGCTCGTTGCTGCTGGTGTAGGCCACGTAGCGCGTCAACTCGCGGCGCAGGCGCTCCTGCATCTCGACGTTGTCGATGACCTCGCCGTCCATGACGACGCCCACCTCCGTCAGGACCGCGGTGAGCAGGGGCACCAGGTGCAGCATGTCGGCCGGCAGGACGTCCAGGCGCAGGGCCAGGCCGAGGGTGGCGGTGGTCATGTTGTCGAAGGTGGCGGCCACCAGGGGCGCGCCGCCCGGCAGCGCGAGCGCCGCGTAGTCCAGGGGATCGTCCAGGGTCAGGGGCGGATCGTCGATGAAGCGGGGCAGCTCGTCGCCGGCGGCCGCGGCATCCAGCTCGGCCGTGGTGGCGTCGAACTCCGCCTTGAAGCGCGCCAGGGCCTCCTGCTCGTCGTCAGTGCCGTAGCGCTTCTCGAACGCGGCGACGTGATCCGCCAGGCGGGTCTGCTTGTCTGCCTCCGCCGCGGCGATGATGCCGGGATCCGGCCGGATCGCGCCCATGACGGGCGCCGTCTCCAGCAGGCCCCAGCGGTCGATGTAGCCGCGCCAGAAGTTCTCGTTCGAGTCCAGCAGCGCCTGCACCTGGTCGAACAGCGGCGCGTAGACCAGGGACTTGCGGAAGCCCTCGTGGCTCTCGAGTTCGGCCAGCATCCGCTGCCAGCGGCCGCAGCTGAAGGAGCGGAAGCCGAACATGGGCGGCTGGTTGAGCGCGTCCTCCAGCCCCTTGCGCGCGTTGACCAGCAGGCCCGTGGCGCGGCGGTTGAACTCGGCCAGCTCGTCGGAGCCGTCGGCCATGGCGTGGACCTTGCGGATCTCCTCGACGAGGTGTGTGCGCAGGTCGCGCAGCTTGGCCTCCTCGATGTCCGCCGGCCGCACGCCCCGAAAGCCGAAGCCCAGGGGCCGGCCGAAGTCCCCGTCCTGGCTGCCGAAGACGGCGTTGGCCTCGATGTCGAAGCTGCGCGTCTCGGAGTTGATGTAGGCGTCGTAGAGGTTCGAGCCCGGGCCGCCGGCGAAGGCGCCCATGAACAGGTCCGCCACGCCGGCGTCCAGGGGATCCGGGTCGCGGTTCGCGGGCCAGCTCAGGGCGATCTGCCCGGGATCCTGCTCGGTCTCGGCCGGGTAGCCGGCGACGAACAGCGTGCCGGGCGCCGCCGACGGACGCGCCGGGGGCAGGTCGTGCACGGCGATGCCCGTGTCGTGCGGCGTGTCGCCGTCGGGCCAGACGCGGTCGAGGATCCCGCCCAGGCGGCGCAGGAAGTCGCGCGGGTCCATCTCGCGGGGGATGGCCGTGATCAGACCCATGTTGGCCGGGTGGTAGCGCTCCCGGTGGAAGGCCCACATGTCGGCCGGCACCATGGTGCGCATGGAATCGGGCCGGCCGCCCGAGGCGTTGGCCACGGGATGATCGGGGCCGTAGAGCATCTCGCCGAGGGGATCGTAGAGGGCGTACCAGGGGCCCTCGTAGGCGCTGACCATCTCCGTGTAGACGGTGCCCTTCTCCTCCAGCGTCAGGCGGCCGGTGCTCGGATCCTCGGCGACGCCGAGGTGGCAGACCTCGCGCCGGATCTCCTCGTCGGTGAAGTCGGGATTGAGCAGGGCGTTCAGGCGCGCCTCGAGGGTCTCGTAGAAGGCCGCCTCCCCCGCCAGGACGTGGAAGTGGTAGACGGTGGACAGCCGGCTGGTCCAGGCCGAGCTGCTGCCCAGGGTCATGTCCTCGAGATTGGACACGTAGCGGCCCTGGCTGCCCTTGCCCAGGAGCAGGTGCTCGCAGGCGTGGGGCTCGCCGCGGTCGTCCTCGACGGGCGTCTTGACCCACATGAAGCCCTGGGGCACCGACTGGATCTGCAGCAGGTCCACGAGGAACCCGTGCCGCTCGGCCATCAGGCGCGCGCCCATGACGCGGCCGTCGCCGTTCTCGTAGAGGTTCTGGAGGACGAAGCCCTCCACCACCTGCCCCTGCCGCAGCGCGTCCAGGTCCATCGCCGTGTCGCGACAGCCCGTCACGCCCACCAACAGGGCGCAGGCAAGGCATAGCGCTCGTAGCATGATCGTTCCGCCTTCATGGATGGTATCGGTTCTCGGAGCGGGGTGACGGTCGGCCTACGGATGGCGGCGCTCGGAGATACGGAGCGTCGCTTCACCCGGCGAGCAGCTCCGCGAAGAGGGCCTCGTAGTCGTCGAGCATGGTCCCGGTAGAATAGCGGTCCCGGCTGCGGCGCGCCACCTCCGCGTCGGGGGCCGGCAGGGCCAGGGCCTCCTCCAGTCCCGCGCGGAGGCTCTCCACGCGGCGCGGGTCCACGGAGACGATGCCCGGCTCGGCGTCCTCGTCCGGCACCAGGATGTGGCTGCTCTTGAGGACCGGCACGCCCAGGGCCAGGGCCTCGAGGATGGTCAGGGGCAGGCCCTCGCGGCCCCTGCCCGCCTGGACCAGCAGGTCCGCGGCCCGCACAAGGCGCAGCACCTCGCCGTGGGGCAGGCCGCCCAGGAAGCGCACGCCGTCCAGGCGGCGCTCCTCGGCCCGGCGGCGCAGGGCGGCCTCCTGGGGCCCCGTGCCCGCCACCAGGAGCCGCCGGCCCTCGCGGCCTTCCAGGCCCTCCCAGGCCCGCAGCAGCCCGTGGACCCCCTTCTGCCTCTGGAGGCGGCAGGCGCTGAGGACCAGCTTCCCGCCCGGCGGCACGTCCAGCTCGCGGCGCAGGGCCTCGCGGTCCAGGGCCGCCGCGGCGGCCACCTCGTCCTCGTCCAGGGCGTTGGGGATCTCCACCACGCGCGCGGGATCCACGAAGGCCAGGGGGAAGCGGGACAGGGCGGCGGTCAGCGCCGGGCCCACGGACACGAGGCGGTCCGCGCTGCGCAGGGCATCGCGTTCGAAGTCCAGGTGCTGCCAGACGTTGTAGGGCCAGCGGGGATCGCCGACGGCCAGCTTGGACAGGGCGCCCGTCCAGAAGCTGCCGTGGAACTGGAGCACGCTCGGCAGCTCCGACCAGGGCGCCCTGGCGAGCAGCGGGGCCGCCGCGCTGGAGATGGACAGCAGCAGGTCCGGCCGCTCGGATTGCGCGGCGGCCCAGGCCGGCAACTCCCGGCGGAACTCCCGCGAGTGGCGGCCCGGCGGCGCCGGCAGGGCGTGCAGGCGCATGCCCGGCGGCAGGTCCGGCTCGGCGCCCGCGGGCAGGCTCGTGGTGACGACGTCCAGGCGGTGCCCCCGCGCGGCCAGGCCGCGGGCGGTCAGCCAGGTCATGCGCTCCAGACCGCCGGTGAAGTGCCCGGGCAGCGAGCGCGCGATGAACCAGATGTGCAGCGGCCGCGTCATGACGCCTCCCCGCGCTTCTCGGCCAGGACCGCCTCGTAGACCGCCAGCACCCCGTCCGCCGCGGCCTCCCGCGAGAGGGAGCGCGCCGTCTCCCGCGCCGCCGCGCCCAGGCGCGAGGCGAGGGCGGGATCGTCCAGCAGGCGGTCCAGCGCGTCGGCCAGGGCCGCGGGCGCGGGCGGCGCGTCCACCAGCAGCCCGTTCTCGCCGTGCCGGATGTAGTCGTCGGCCGCGCCCACCCCCCGCGTCGTCACCACGGGCAGGCCGCTGGCGAAGGCCTCGAGCAGGACCAGCGAGTTGGCCTCGTAGAGGGTGGGGAAGACGAAGGCGTCGGCGGCGGCGAAGTAGCGCTCGGCGTCGGCCACCGGCCCCGCGAAGACGACGCGCCCGTCCAGGCCGTGGCGCGCCACGAGCCGGCGGGCCCAGCGGTC
>Ga0272442_10006356_pt1 | contig 15551 bp, 15 predicted proteins | sample SSMForm2O_FD_200262 | JGI IMG/M metagenome (GOLD analysis project Ga0272442, IMG submission 200262) | Marine sediment archaeal communities from Little Sippewissett salt marsh, Falmouth, MA, United States - SSM-Form-2O | ecosystem: Environmental > Aquatic > Marine > Wetlands > Sediment ...
CTCCCATCTTGATAAACCTGGAGTCGCTGTCCTTAAGAATGGCATGCCCCATAGTGGTATGAGTCTTCATTACTTCCCATTCGGCAGCGGTCAATCTTCCCGGCTTCAAAAGGATATTATCCGAGACGCCAATTTTCCCGATATCGTGCAGAGGTGCCGCATATTCGATTTCCTCACACTCCAGCCTGGATAGCTCCAGATGTTCAGCGATCAATCGCGAATATTTCGCCATCCGAAGTACATGATTGCCTGTCACCTGATCGCGATGTTCACCCGCTTTGGCCAGTATCAATAGGGTCTCCCTCTCCCTGGCGAGGATCTGCGACGTGGCCAGCTCAACCTGCTTCTCAAGCCAGCTCGCACGATTCTTTATTATATTCTGCTGATGCCGGAGGGTTAGCAGATTGCGACAACGCGTTTTGCACTCATACTGATCCAGCGGTCGGGTCAGAAAATCCGTTGCTCCCGCCTCCAGCGCCTCATATCTCACATTAAGGTCATCGACCACCGTTATAACGATTATCGGCACATCTTCACAGCCCAGAATTTTACGTACTTGCCGGGTAAACTCGATACCATTCATAGTAGGCATGCGGTAGTCAGTAAGGATCAGATCGGTTTCGTTATGTCTGACGAACTCTAATGCATCTTCCGGTCTGGAAAAACTGATCACTTCCGGCTGGCTATCGATAGAGCGAATGATTTCGGAGAGAATCATTCTCCCTGTAGTCTGATCGTCAACGATCACCACCAGTTGCCGCTCTGATTCCTTCAGATCAGAACTTTTCGAAGTACTATGCACCAGCTTCGGCCCAGTGTCCCCCGACTTTCTGATCCCAATCCTGGAGATTGTAGCTTGAGTTTTCATGTTCGACCTGAATAAAAATTGAAAACAATCCTACTGTCAATCGGCTACGCACAATAACTTCAAAAGGCGGATTCGGATAACTAAGTGCAATTGGTAACGGGGAGGCCAGCTGGTGAAAACTGGCTTCTCCCAACCTGGAGATGAAGCACAAAAAAGCTGGAACCAGCTACCTGAGAATGAAAGATGCCAGATTAACGCGTTAAAGAAAGCAGGATAATCGCAGATACTTGTAGCCGAGTATAGGTAGACTAATCCCCCTGTTATTTGATGCTCGACCGTCGTAGTCCAGCGACTCACAGCCGTTCACCCGATCCAGCCAATGCAGTCTGTGACGTCAAAGTTACAAGCGATAAACACGTTGGACGTTGGATTACAGCATGCACGCTCGCATTGACGACCCCTTTATGTTAACTGTCTGCTTCCCTGCATATGATGCGCATACAGGTGAGTATCTTCTTTGCACTCGGTATGCAAGAGGATTCAGTACGAAGCCAGTAAAGTATCGTAGGCGAGTGGAAATTACGAGTGGCTATTTACATAACTTGACATTATTCTGTCAACGGTGACCTGGAAACGTCGTTCTTACATGCGTTAGCGCAACACTATTATAAGGCGCTCCCAAATCGCGGCTGAAGACCACCTATGCAAAGGTTATAGATAAAACAAAAGACTTGTGGCTGACGAATCTTGATATTCAGGGATATTGGTGGCAGAAATGAGAAATGGGATATTCGGGGGAGCTTTCCTGGCTGCCGATTGTTTTGGGCCGTTGCAGGTGGGTTGAGACGGTATATTGATATCGATTGTTCCGGCGCCAAGACGCCTGAAAGCAGGCTTCGAACGCCGCAGATAGCAGATATGAGTCGCGAATCATGATGGCGAACCTCGAAAGGGTATAGCCCGCATTTCTCACCAGGATCACGGGAGCAGGCGCAGGATTCGGGTTCGTAAGCGCCGCTCTGGAGCGAAAAGCGTAGCCATAGCTACGGTTTGAGTGAAGAGCAAGCTTACGGACACGAAGACCAGCCTGAACCGTGATAGGCACTGTTGAAAAACACGGTGTATTTTCGATCATTCGAGTTTCCTTATAAGTGCCAATGCTTTATCAGTTCTTTACGCCGCCTGGTGAGAAATGCGGGATAGGGCGAATAAACACCACGTTGCCCGAGATCCAACCGGCATTTCCGAACTCGACATAGCCACTTTATTGTCACCGGACACCATGCCCTCCTGGAACATGACTGAAGGCGTTCAGAGGTAGTAGAGCACCAGGGAGAGGCCAAGCAAAACCGCCACCCAGATGACCATGCTGCCGGTCGGCCAGGCACGTGCCAGCATACCCTGCGGACCATGGTGCTTGTAGAGATTTTCGATCAGCCTGCGAAGGCCGGCCCAGACCTGCTGTTCGCGCGTCTCGCGAGCGACGCTGGTACGCAGCGTGAACTCATTGCCGATCTCCTTGAGGAACTTGCGATAGAACCAGTCGAAGTCGAGGCTGATTGTCAGTGTGCGGCGCATCTGCTTGAGCATGACGAAGAAAGCAAAGCCGGCAAACAGCAACACCTGGAACTGGGTCACCAGGTGATCGATCGTGTAGGGCTGATAGTCGACCGGGTACGGCAGGATCCGATACAGCGGATCCGGATACAGGCCGATGGCGATACAGAAAAACGAAAACAGCCACATCGCGTAACGCATGCCGGCAGGCGGATCGGGGGGACGCAGCCCCGAGTCCTTCTGAAAAAAGACAAACCACGGAAACTTGATGCCGGCGTGGAGAAAGACACCGGCAGAGGCCGCGAGCAGCAACAGCCAGACAAGCAGCATGCCCTCGTTCGCTGCCGCCTGGGTCTCGAGCGATTTCGTGACGAAACCTGACGTGAACGGAAAGGCTGAGATCGCCAGGGCGCCGATGATGCCATTGATGGCGGTCACTGGCATGCTCTGGAAGAGTCCGCCGAGATCGGTGCACTTGCGCTTGCCCGTCATCAGCAGCACGCTGCCGGCCGACATCAGCAGCAAGGCCTTGTAGATGATGTGGGCAAAGGCGTGCGCGGCTGCGCCGTTCAGGGCCATCTCGGTGCCGATACCGACTGCAGCGACCATGAACCCGACCTGGTTGACGATCGAGTATGCCAGGATGCGGCGCATGTCGTTCTCGAGCAGCGCATAGATGATGCCGTAGAACACCATGTAGAGGCCGATCGGCACGAGAACATCGGCACCGGGAAAACCAACCAGCAGCGCGAACACGGCGGTCTTGGTCGTAAAGGCCGACAGGAATACCGTGCCGCTCGGGCTGGCCTCGGGATAGGCATCGGCGATCCAGGCTGAGAGCGGCGGCGCTCCCGCGTTGACCAGGAAACCGATAAGGATAAGCCAGTTGCCGAAGCTGTCCGGTTGCATCGCGGTGAACTCCAGCGAACCGGTGTCGATCACATGGGCGACGATGCCGACCATCAGCACGACACCGCCGAGCAGGTGAACGAGCAGGTAGCGAAGTCCGGCCCGGTAGGCACTCTGCGTGCCGGCCGACCAGACGACGACGGTCGAACCGAGTGCCATGATCTCCCAGAAGACGAAGAGGGTCAGCAGGTCGCCGGCGAAAGTCACGCCGATCGCAGATCCGGCATAGACGAAGGCAGCGGTCAGCTCGGTCGTCGAGGCCTGGCGATGCGCGTAGAGCCCTCCCGCGAAGGCCATGATCGCGAAGATGGTTGCGAACAGGCGGCCCTCGACGGACGAGCGCACCGGCTCGAGCGTGTAATCGAGAAATCCCAGCTTGAGCGAAGCATCAGCAGGCAGCCCCCAGACTGCGGCGAGCGTCAGCAGCGGCAGGCCGAGCAACAACAACATCCGCGAGCGCCCCCCGAGCAGCGGGATCAGCATGGCGCCGAGGATCATGATCAGGCCGGGTGGAAACGCGAACTCACTCGTCATAATACGTGTCCTTGCGTTTCAGGAAGATCCCCAGGATCTTGGCCAGCGCGACCATACCGGCACAGGCGAGAAATCCGTACCAGGCATAAAATCCGAAACTGCCGTCCAGCGTGAACCCGCTCTGTTCGAAGTGCGGGTGATGATGCAGGAAGAAGTCGGGCAACACGGCGAGCACCAGGATCACGATCTGGATCACCCATAACTTGGGCAGGTTCTCGCTCCTGTAGAGCCAGTGCTTCCCGGCATCTTTATCCGGGGAGTGATTCGATTTGTCCGCAGGTGTATTCATCAGCCCTCCACCGCTCCCACCATCCGTTCAACGAGCATCAGCGGATAATCGGGAAAGAAGAAGATCAGCAGCGTGAAGAGTGCTGTCGTGCCCAGCGCCAGCACGATCGGCAGCGGCGCCTCGCCATGTTCCGCGTGTCCGTCAGCGGGGCTCTCTTGCCTGAAGAAAGCCGCGTAGACGATCGGCATGAAGTAGGCCGCGTTCAGCAGTGTTGATATCACGATCGCCCCGATTGCAATCCAGTGTTCCGCCTGCAATGCCCCGCCCAGCAGATACCACTTGGAGATAAATCCTGCAAAGGGCGGTGCGCCGATCATCGACACAGCACCGATGGCAAAAGCCCCCATGGTCCAGGGCATGCGCCGTCCAATGCCGTTGAGTTCGCTGATGTTCTTCTTGTGTGCCGTGACGAGTACCGCGCCGGCACAGAAGAAGAGAGTAATTTTACCGAACGCGTGCATGGCGATGTGCAGGCCGCCGCCGATCGCACCGGCTGCGATTCCGAGCATCGCACCGAGCGTGATATAGGAGAGCTGGCTGACGGTCGAGTAAGCCAGCCGCGCCTTGAAGTTGTCCTTGCGCAGCGCAATCGTAGAGGCGAGCACGATGGTCAGGGCGGCGATCACGACCAGCCACTCGGCTGCAGCGATTTGCCCGATACGCTCGATACCGAAGATGTAGACACTGACCTTGAGCACCGTGAAGACACCTGCCTTGACCACGGCCACCGCGTGCAGCAACGCCGAGACCGGCGTCGGCGCGACCATGGCAGCCGGTAGCCAGCGGTGAAACGGCATCAATGCCGCCTTGCCGGTACCGAAGACGTAGAGCAGCAACAGGATGCCGAGCACACCCTCGCCGACGCCCTCCGGAAAGACACCGCCCGGCGTGAAGTCGAGCGTGCCGGTGAGATACCAGGTCCAGATCATGGCCAGCAGCAGGAAGCCGATCGAGGTGCCCATGAGCAGGCCGAGATAGACCCGCCCTGCCTGCTTTGCTTTTTCGGTGCCGGCATGCGTGACCAATGGATAGGTGGCGACCGATAGCACCTCATAGAAGACGAAAAGCGTCAACATGTTCCCGGACAGCGCGATACACATCGTGGACGCGATCGACACGGCGAATGCCGTGTAGAACCGGGTCTGGTTCTTCTCATGATGGGCGCGCATGTAGCCGACAGCGTAGAGAGTCGTAATCGGCCAGAGCAAACTCGCAACCAGTGCAAACAGCATGCCCAGTGGCTCCGGCGTCAGTGCCAGCTTGAGACCGATTACAGGTTCTGCAAGAACCAGCGTCGGCGGTGCGGTCCAGTCGATGGTCGCTGCAAGTGTCGCAACCAGGATAAAGAGGATGATCCCGGCCAGGATGCTGACACCCTCCCGCAGGTTCGGATTCGCGCGCGTGGCAACGATACCGAATGACGCCAGCAACGGCACCAGGGGAATCAGGGCAAGCAGCTGTTCACCGCTCATCCGCTACTCCCCATCAGAACTCCGGCCGACCGCATCGCGGCGCCGACACTGACATCGGTCTGGATACCGAAGTAGAAGTTTGCCGCGACCAGTGCCCAGGTCGGGATCAGCATCGATGCCGGCGCCTCGCGCACTTCCACAGAATTCGAGACCGGGGCTTCGAAATAGGCCGCTTCGATCAGGCGCCAGATGTAGACCAGCGCCAGCAGCGAACCGATCAGAATCAGCACGGCGATCGGCCACAGCCCTTGCTCCAGCGTGCCAAGCACCAGGTACCACTTGCTGATGAAGCCAACGGTTGGCGGCACGCCGATCAGGCTCAGGCCGCCAAGCGCAATAGCGGCCATGGTCCAGGGCATGCGCCGGCCCAGTCCGGCAAAATCACGCAAAGTCACTGCACCGATACGATAGGCAACCGCTCCGAGAGCGAGAAAGAGCGCCCCCTTCATCAATGCATGATTGAAAATATGCAGGATCGCCGCACCAGTCCCCGTGGTCGAGGCCAGCCCGATTCCAATCAGCATGTACCCGATCTGCGCGACGCTCGAATAGGCGAGCATGCGCTTGACGTCATGCTGGAATACCGCGACCAGCGACGCGGAAAGAATGCCGGCCAGTCCCAGCCCGATGAGGATCGGGCCAAGCGGCATGTCGCCGAGCGAGAAATCGGCACCGAAGACATTGAAGATGAAACGCAACAGGACGTAGACCGCGACCTTGGTTGCCGTTGCGGCAAGGAAGGCTGTGACCACTGATGGGGCGTAGGTGTAGGCATTTGGCAGCCACAGGTGCAACGGGAACATTGCCAGCTTGAGACCGATACCGACGGTCAGGAAAGCGAAACCGGCCCGCACGGTCCGGGTATCAGCGACAGCAGGCAGGCGCTCCCCGAGATCCTGGATGTTCAGGGTGCCGGTCATCATGTAGAGAAAACCGATACCGATCAGGATGAAGGTCGCACCGATGGTGCCCATCACCAGGTACTGAAAGGCGGCATTCAATGCCCTGCGGTCCTTGCCCATGCTGATCAGTCCGTAGGATGCCAGCGATGAGATCTCGAGAAAGACAAAGATGTTGAAAGCATCGCCGGTGGCGACAATGCCGGCCAGCCCGGCAAACGCCAGCATGAAGGCGGCATAGAAACGGGCGATCTTCTCCCCGGGGATCTCGCGTGCAACACTCTCTTTCGCGAACAGCAGCACCAGTGCGGCCATGGCGGTCACGATCAGCAGGACGTAGGAAGCGAGCGTATCGATGCGGTACTCGATGCCCCAGGGTGGCGCCCAGCCACCGAGCTGGTAACTAACCGTGCCCGTGGTTTGAACCTCGACCGCAAGCGCGATCGCGGCGGCGAAACTCAGCCAGGCTGAAGCCAGCACCAGCAACCAGGCAGGACGAGCCCTGTCGACAAGGATGCATAGCGGTGCCGTCATCAGGGGAATGATGACGATCAGGACAGGGAGATGGTCGAGCAGACTCACACGCTGCTCTCTTCCGCATCGACTGCTCTCTCATGGAACAGTGCATCGTCATCGGCCAGGTCCTTGGCATGGATCTCGTCCTCCTCGACCGAGCCATAGGCTTCGTGGATACGCACCACGAGCGCGAGGCCGACCGAAGTCGTTGCGACGCCGACCACGATGGCCGTCAGGATCAGGACATGGGGCAACGGGCTCGAATAGGTGGTGACGCCTTCGGTCACGATCGGCGCGAGTCCTTCACTCAGGTTGCCCATGGTGATGTAGAGAATGAAGACCGATGCCTGGAACAGGCCGAGACCCACCAGCTTCTTGACGAGGTTGCCCTGTGAGATGACGACATAGAATCCCGCCATCATCAGGAAGACAACAATCCAGTAATTAATCAGGCCCGGAAATTCGTTCATGATTGACGCTTCCTTCCCGACAGCGCGTAGAAAATCGAGAGCACGATGGAGAAGACGGTGATACCGACACCCAGTTCCACCAGCAGGACTCCGTAATGCTGGCCATGCACGGGGTCGCTGGAAAGGACCGAGTAATCCAGAAATGCCTTGCCTCCCAGCATCGAGATGACACCGACGCCGCCGTAGATCAGAACCCCGAGTGCTCCCAGCCGCGGCAGCCAGCTGGAGGGCACCACGGTGCGCGCATGGGCAGCGCCGAAGACCATCTCGTAGAGGATGAAGCCGGTCGCGAAAATCACGCCAGCCTGGAAACCGCCGCCGGCGCCGAAATCGCCGTGAAACTGAACGTAGAGACCGAAGAGCAGGATGAGCGGTATCAGCAGTTTGACGACGGTCTTGAGGACCAGCGTGTCATGGATTGCACTGTCGTCGACACGCGACTTCCGAACATCCTTCATACCCAGCAGAAGCAGAACTGCCAGTCCCGCGGTGAAGACGACCACGGTCTCGCCGAATGTATCGTATCCGCGGTAACTGGCAAGAACAGCGGTGACCATGTTGGGCATGCCGACCTCGGCGGATGCCTGCTCGACGTAGCGCGGTGTGACATGCTGGTGCACCGGCGCGGAAGGATCGCCGAGCAGCGGCGCATCGAGCGTGGCATAGATCAGGACGGCACCCGTGACACCGACCACGAGCAGCGACAACAAGGGATTGTGCCGCGGCGGGTGTTCCCATCGCTTCGTCAATCGCAGGCTCGAAAGCATCAGCACGGTGGTGATACCGGCACCGACGGCGGCCTCTGTAAAGGCCACGTCGACGGCGTCGAGATTCATGAAAATGACAGCCGTCAGCAGACTGTAGACGCCGAACAGGATGACGACACCAAAGAGGTCGCGCATGCGGATCGCAACAATGGCGATCAGGACCAGAAAGCCAAGCAGGGTGATGTCGATCAGGAGTTCGATGAGCCTTCTCCCCTGGTGTCAGTTTCATCGGCGACGAGCGGTTTCTGATTGCCGTTCAGGGCCGCCTTGGCCATGGCCTGGGTCGCCGTGGGATTGGTTGCGAGGATGAAGATCAGGATCATGATCACCTTGACCATTTCAAGCGACCACTCCATCTGCAGCAATAACCCGAACAGCAGCAGCGGCGCCGCGAGGGTTTCGGTCACGCCAGCGGCATGCACTCGCGAGAAAAAGTCCGGCATGCGCAGCATACCGACACCGCCGGTGATGCACAGAAAACCGCCAGTCAGCAGAAATGCCGCACTCAGCATCTCGATCAGCAAGCTCATGCTTTTTTCTCCGTTTCCAATGTGCCGTCCTGCTCTCTGTTCTCGAAGAAGCGCATGACGGCGATGGTGCCGACGAAGTTGACCATCGCGTACAACAGCGCCACATCGAGATAGCTGTGCCATGACAATGCGTGGCCGCCGAGGGCGATCAGCAGTACTGTCTTGGTGCCGAAGGAGTTGGCGGCGAGCATGCGGTCATACTCGGTCGGACCGAGAAAGGCCCTGATCAGCGCGAGGATCATGGTGACCAGGATGGCGACGATAGCTGCAGTCAGCATGTTGTCATACCCCGATGCGCCTGATGCGCGCTTCCATCTCGCCCTTTCTCAGCTCCTCGATTCCGTCGGGATCGAGACTGTGAATCATGAAGTGGTCTTTTTTGACATTCGTCGTGAGTGTGCCTGGCGTGAGCGTGATGGAGTTGGCATACAGTGTTTTCTCCATGGGCGTGGAGACTTTGATGTCCAGGCGCTGCCATTGCGGACGGATCGGCAGTCTCGGGTTCCAGATGCAGCGTGCCACCTCGATGTTCGACAGCACCACCTGCCACATGAGCCATCCGAAATAGTGCAAGGCTGCGAATCCCGGGCGGAAGATAACAGGCTCTTCATCGACCTTGTCCATGCGGACGAGAAAGTAAGTCACCAGCAGCGCGGATATCACCCCGAATGCGAGAATCAATGCAACGTAGTGTCCGGACAGTAGCAACCAGAACAGGAAGAGGACGATCAGGATCAGTATATAGTGCATTCTCATTATTCTGTGACGTCTCGACATTCAAATAACGATCAAATCCACACCGGCGTGAGCATTCTTGGTGCCCGGATACAACCGGAGCCTTGTGACAGCTCTTTTCGTGACCCGGTTGCGGTGTCGACCAGCGCAGTAGTTTAACAAACCATGCCGCCAATCGTGGCTATTGATTATTTGACTGATCAAACGGGCGACTCATGAGTAATGAACCGAAATTTCCAGTTGAATGTCAAATCAATTATTTATCCTATTGTTTTCAATATTGATTATCGCAATTCCCATGACAACTAGGCCCGGAAAAAGCATCGCGGGCAGAATCGAGCCATGAATCGCCCGGGTAACCGCCCCGGATCTGCCGGGCCGCTTCTGCCGGTTTTGAAAACAGCAGCCTAACAACACTGGCATGGATATTCCAAAAAACGATACCAACCAAGTTTCATGGAGTCATGCCAACGCGTGGCGAGTGGCACTCATTTCGGGCAACCAAACCATATCGGAAGCGCTCTCAGCGCTTGATTCCGTTGAATTGACGGGCGTCTACTTTCCCCACGAGGAGCCACCCGTGCTCCTTGCCCTCCGCAAAAATTTGGGCCCATTGCTATTTGGATCGGAATTTCCAATCCGTCGCACTTCTTGCTATGACTCTATGGCTATGAAGCCTTGTCCAGTGATCCCATATCGTCACCTCGGCAGGTCTCTTGCTCGATTTAGAAGGTCCAAGATAACCCGACTGAGCCCATAAAAGCATCATCGAGATCGCCCACATCAAAATACTCGATCTCTGCACGCGCAGCCAACGAGCCAAATTGCAATTTTGCGCCCAGACCGTAGGCGGGATCAGACCCGGAGTCACTGCCAGGCACACCACCAATATTGAAGTCCGAGTCCCAGGCTATAATCCCGACTTTGCCAAAAACACCGAACGGCCCGAATGTGAGTGCGGCAAGACCAAAGGCATCCCAGCCCGAGATTTCAGATTGAATCGTCGTGCCCGTGCTCAATGTCGCGCTTGAGCTACCCAGGTCGACGTAGGATCCCTCGACAGCCAGGTCGATCAGTGGAATGATACCGAAGTTGTAGCCGCCAAAAATCTTGTAGGCCGTATCACTCTCGCTGAAATCAAAACTTTCACCTGTGGATGTTTGAGATACCAACTCAATAGTTGACTGTCCCACGCTACCACCGATATAAAAACCGGAGTCGCTGCCAGCGATACTGGCGTTTGAAAACGAAACAGCACATGGCAGGAAGATGGAAGAAACGATGTGACTGGTGCGCATAATGGCCCTCTTGCGAGTGTTTTTTTCGAGCAGTGATGCAACATGCATGGTAACGTGTTTTCCCCTGGGTGACGAATGGTTTTGTTAACGATTAGCGCACCCCGGAGAAACTGAAAGTGGAGCCCCTACCCCCTTTTCACCAGACTCACGAGATCAGGCGAGGGTCAGGAATACCGTGAGCATGATCGCTGTGGGTGCCAGTGCTGCCAGTAACAGGTTAGTTGGCGATACTCCGTGCAGAAAGTGTTTTTTCAGGATCATCTGACCAGCCGGATTGGGGGCGTTGGCAATCACCGTGAGGCCACCGCCGGTGACCGCGCCAGCGACCACTGCGTACTTGAGTTGATCGGTAAAGCCGGGCACCAACGTGCTGAGATAGGTGATTGCCGCGTTATCGTTGAACGCGGTCAGCACCGTAGCCATCAGCAGAAGAGGTACTTCGCCGAGACCGCCCAGCACCGGTTCCAGCCACCAGCCCTGTACACCGCCATGATTCACCAGGCCACTCAGGAAAACGTATTCTCCCTCGCCATACAGAGTATCAAATCGGTGATCTCCTGCGCGACGCGTGGTCGAGCAGGTCCCTTCTTGGCATAGGTCCACTTCTGCGCAATGAGTTTGCGGTGCCAGGTGACGAGTGTATCAGGTGTCACCAGCGTCTCCGGTCCATCAAGTATTCGGCGGCCAAGTCCCTTGGCTTTCACGGCCAGTCGCATCCGCTGTTCATCAGTGAACCGAAGCCGCTGTCCTTCGACTTGCTCCGTGACGACAAGGTTTTCTTCGATGAGATAATCAATAACCACCTGGTGCTGGCGATTGAACCAGCCGGCCACGGCGCAAACAAGGAGATGAAAAGGTTGTGTTGTACTCGACATAGAATGAGCAGATTATTCTTATTATGTTCGATAACAATTTGATACCGCTCGTTCCAATATTTGCACCATACGGCAGAAGATGATCGATTGACCGGCCACAAGACCGAAGCCATGAAAAACCGTTACAGAGTTAAACCAGAGATAGTGCAACCAGCAACATGAACAGGAGTTGGTTCTGTTCCAGAACCTGATAAGACAATGCTAATACATCCATGTAAGGCATTGATATGATTGGTGGGTCATCAAGGACTCGAACCTTGGACCAAGAGATTAAGAGCCTCTAACACACTTCTTATATATCAACCACTTATCGACCGTCTTGTTCCTAAATCAGCCCTTTTAGCATCATTATGATTCAAAGACTTGCGATGTTTTGTTCCTAATCTTTGCTGAGCGCACCAACATGTCAATTATGTGCCGTTAGGTTCGCTATGCTACTGAATTTACAAGGTCAAGAATTTCAAGGTATACCAATTTTCAGGAAGGACAGGTGTTTCACAATTGATCATAGTGACCACCAATTGCAAATATGTAAATGTAGTCTTTGTCGTATTGGTAAATGACCCGGTCTTTCTGGCTTATACGGCGAGACCATAAGCCAGATAGGTTATGTTTTAATGGTTCAGGTTTTCCTATACCTGTGCTCGGATCACCACGGAGCATTTCTTTTAATATTCGGCAAAGCGCCTTATGCAGTCTTTTGTCTTTTTGCCTGAGTCCTTCGTAGGCCTCCCATGTATTACCTTCAAATACCAGTGATCTCATCCATTTCCCCAGCCGTAGGTTCGTATCCTTTCTTCTCTTTATTGGTAGCTAAGGAGTCAGCAATTTGTTTCATCAAATCCGTATTTTGCAGCACATATATGGTTTCTTGCTCACGCTCCCAGTCATCCGCACTCATGACCACAAAATCGTCTCCAGACCGGCGCGTGACTTTGAGCGGCATATGTTTCGTAACCACTTGTTCTACATAGCTTTTCAGGTTATCTCTAAATTTATTTACACTAACACTGTCCATCACAGCCACCATCTTCACGTACGGGTTTCCCGTACATAATAGTTATAAACCCCTAACGAGTCAATCAAGCAGGCGCAAAATACACGATACAGACAAGGCCGTTCCTTGTGAGCTACCGCGCCAGCTGTGGCTACCAAAAGCCTTGTACTGTCCCTACCAAAAACCCTATCCATGCGTATTCCGGCGAAGATGAACACCGATTCCGGACGAACGTGAACGACAACTGCAGCAAAAAACTCAACGGAATCATTGCGAACGATCTTTTTGTTAACACCAGTTTGCTTGTGCGCTGATAGACAGTGAGCTGATGTCGCAGTGCCACATTCTCAAGTTGTAGCGCGAGCCGCGACCGCAACACGGTCGATACGAACACTAACAGCACAACAATTAGAGTTTTCATGACCTTTGATTCTTTTTGACGGTGCCGATGACCATAAATCCCACGCTGACACCTCTCATAAAAAAAGGTCAACATTTCCAAGTGTATTAATTATCGGGAAGGACACCCGAGCCTTGACGGCCTGTATCACGCGCACGAGCGCCAAGCCGCCACCGGGCACCACACCCTCCTCGACGGCCGCATCGACGGCCTTGTCAATGCCTCGCTTTATATCCATCGGGTTCATCCCTGCAGCAACCGATTTCAACCTTCCCGAACATTCGACTGGGCAAGCACGGTGGCTGTTGTCGTTCCGTCACCGGCGATTTCCGAGGTCCTGGCCGCCACTTCTTTCACCATCTGTGCACCCATGTCTTCGAAGGGATCTTCGAGTTCGACTTCTTTCGCAACGGAGACGCCGTCTTTGGTCACCGCGGGGCCACCAAAGGAGCTTTTCATTACGATATTAGGTCCGCGCGGCCCCAGTGTTGCCTTAACCGCCCGGGCAAGAATACTCGCACCACGCCCCATGCGCTGGCGCGCGTCTTCCCCGAATCTGAGTTCCTTGGCAGGCATTCGCGCCTACCTCCAATGCTGGTGTTTGTTAGAACAGTGCGGCGCAGTTTGCCATCTTGCTTGGTTTGAATTCTTTCAACAGGGCTAATCCGTCTGCTGGTAGGCGCGTAATCAGGGCATCAGTCAATTGGGTTTCTGCCCGCGGTAAATCAGGCCGCGCCGAATCAGCCATTTCTCGATCTCGATCGCAAACAGCACCAGCGACGACAACGCGAGGCAGACCGCAAGGTCGAACAGCGGCAGCGGCTGGGTGTAGAAAATACCGTTAAGTGCCGGCACGTATATAACGCCCAGCTGCAGCGAAAGCGTCAGCACCACGGCGCCGAGCATCGGCAGGTTGGTGAACAGGCCGATGCGAAATAGCGACTCGGTCTCGCTGCGCACCGCCAGCGAATGGAACAGCTGCGACACCGTGAGCACGGTGAACACGACGGTCTGCCAGTGGCTGGCCTCGCGAGCGATCGCCCAGGCCATGGCCGCGATCGAAATGCCGGCGATGAACAGACCGACCCAGATGATGTGCTGCCACATGCCGTGAGCGAAGATATTCTCGTCGGGCGGCCGTGGCGCGCGCGTCATGATGCCGCGCTCGGCCGGCTCGGCGCTGAATGCCAGACCCGGCAGGCCGTCGGTAACCAGGTTGATCCACAGTATATGAATCGGCAGCAGCGGTATCGGCAAACCAAGAAACGGCGCCAGGAACAGCGTCCAGATCTCGCCCGAATTCGAACTCATCGTGTCCTTGATGAACTTGCGAATGTTATCGAAGATAGTGCGTCCCGAACGCACCGCGCGCACGATGGTCGCGAAGTCGTCGTCCAGCAGCACCATGTCCGAGGCTTCGCGGGCGACATCCGTTCCCTTCTGTCCCATGGCCACACCGATGCCGGCTCGTTTCAACGCTGGAGCGTCGTTGACGCCGTCGCCGGTCATCGCCACGAATTCGCCATTAGCCTGCAGCGCCTTGACGATGCGTAGCTTCTGCTTTGGCGTTACGCGCGCGTACACCCTTATCGCTTCGACGATGCGGGAAAACCTGTCATCACTGAGCTCAGCCAGCTCGTCGCCGTCGAGCATTGCCTGCAGATCATCGGTGATGCCCAGCCGCCGGGCGATTGCCATTGCGGTGCCCGGGTGGTCGCCGGTGATCATCACCGGTGTGATGCCCGCGGCCAGGCAATCGGCTACCGCCTGTGGAACTTCGGGCCGCGGCGGATCAATCAGCGCGACCAGGCCGAGAAAAGCCAGGTCCCGTTCGGCGCTGCGCTCATCGGGTTCCTGCGGCAGCACGTTCAGCTCCCGTCGTGCCAGTGCGAGTACACGGTAGCCTTCGCCGGCTAACCGCGAGGTCTCGGCCAGTACGGTTTCAGCGTCGAAGGGGGCCGACACTTCACCGTACTGCGCTGTGCACAGAGGCAGCACGCTCTCGGGCGCGCCCTTCACATACGCAACGGTTTGCCCGGACACATCGTGCAGCGTGGTCATCCGCTTGCGTTTGCTGTCGAACGGGATCACGCCAATGCGCGAATGCGATGCGATCAGTTCATCCTTGTCATAACCCGACGCCAGCGCCGCTTCGTACAGGGCCAGTTCGGTCGGTTCACCAGCCGGCTTGCCGTCCTTGTCAGCGACATCGTTGTTCAGCGCCATCGCATAGCCGAGCTCTGTCCAGACCTTGCCATTCTCGATCGCGCGTAACCCGTCATGTTGGCTGCCCGTGAAATAAAACAGCTCGACCGTCATGCGGTTTTGCGTCAGGGTGCCGGTCTTGTCGGCACAAATATAGGTGACCGAGCCCAGCGTCTCGACGGCCGGCAGGTTGCGCACCAGCGCATTGTGCCGTGAAAGTTTGCGCGCGCCCAGCGCGAGAGAAATCGTGACCACTGCCGGCAGCGCTTCCGGTATCGCCGCGACCGCCA
>Ga0272442_10006357_pt1 | contig 15549 bp, 14 predicted proteins | sample SSMForm2O_FD_200262 | JGI IMG/M metagenome (GOLD analysis project Ga0272442, IMG submission 200262) | Marine sediment archaeal communities from Little Sippewissett salt marsh, Falmouth, MA, United States - SSM-Form-2O | ecosystem: Environmental > Aquatic > Marine > Wetlands > Sediment ...
TTTCACACTCTCTTTATTCATTTTAGAATTATTTTCCAGCCTTTTTTTCAGGTTCTTTTTCAGTCTGCTTCCCAGTTTCTTTTTCAGCTATTTTCTCTTCTTTTTCAGCAACATCCTCAGAAACACTCTTATTCTTTCCTTCAATATCTTCAATAACCTTTTCCTTAGTTTCAACAGGAACAGATTCTTTAGCAGACTTTTGTTTTTTTGTCTTTGAAATCCACCTGACTTTTCTCCTTTTCATCTTCATGTTCTTTCTGCACTTTGCAGAGCAAAGATGATTAACAGTTCCGTCATTTTTCACAAGAGTCACGCCCTTGTGAACATCATACATCTTTCCACAGTAAACGCATTTAGGCATTTTATGTATACGCCCCCTTTGAAACCTTGCTTCTTATCTTTCTTGCCTCAATCTCTGTCTCCCTAAGCATTAAAACATCTCCAACCCTAACAGGCCCCTTTACATTTCTCCTCATGCTCCTGCCCTTGTCACGGCCTTCCTGAACAAGGCACTTGACTTGAGTAATCTCTCCTCTAAAACCAGTTCTTCCAATAAGCTCATTTACAACAGCTGGAACAACCTGTCCAACTATCTTGTCTGCCCCCCTTGAGCCTGATTGCTTTACTTCCTTTTTCTGTTGAGTCTTTGCCATCCTGATTTATTATTAATTATTTTAATTAGATTAATTGAATGAAATTTATTTCTTAGCTTTGCCAGTCAAAGCAGAGATTTCCTTTTCAACATCCCCTGCTTCAATGACAGCAACAGAAGATGCAGAGACTGGAATCCCAACAGCAATGCCAAGCTTTTGCTTTGAATCAACTTCCTGGCACAAAATTCCCTTTTCCTTGCACAATACAGGGATGTGGGCAACAATCTCCTTTGGTTCCACATCTGCTGCATAAACAACAAGTTTTGCAGTTCCTCTTTCCACAGCCTTGGTAACTTCGTTGGTTCCTTTCTCAATCTTTCCTGTTCTTCTCGCGCTTTCAATTATCTTGTATATGTCAGCCATTTTATTAGGTTGTCTTGTTTAATTGTGAACCGTAAAGTGAAGAATAATATCCTCACAGATGTTCATCGGATAAAATAAGAATCAGAAATTGGTTTATAAACTTTGCCTTGCAAAGTTTGTAGCTAAAAATCTTTGATATTTTTGTTTATAAACTTTGTTGTCTTATTTCCATTCAACCTCAACATCATCTGTTATAAAAAATGACTGCGTCGATTTGTTCTTGAACTTACCTCCATACAACATTGACTTGGTCAGTTCTTTCCCTTGCATCTATATCTACTTTACCTAATTCAGTGCAAGGAACCTTCAATCCTTTCTTAAACATAATCTCTCCAAGATATGCAATCATTGCTCCATTGTCAACAAGCAATGGTTTTTCAGGGCAAAAAAACTTTGCGCCTCTTTCCTTGCACATTATCTTGCACATTTCCTGCAGCCTGGAATTGCATGCAACCCCTCCACCTAATAATAACTCTGTCTTGCCAGTGTGCGCCAAGGCACGCTCTGCTGTCTCCACAAGCATTGCAAAAACAGTCTCCTGCAAGGAAAATGCAATGTCCTCAATTTTGTATTTTTCAGATTCAATCAATTGCCTTAGCTTTGTTTGTATTCCAGACAATGCAACATCCATTCCCTTGACCTTGTAAGGCAATTCAATGTAGGCTTTTTCACCCCCAGAGCTTTTTTCAGCTAATTTCTGTATAGCAGGCCCTCCTGGAAACCCGATTCCCATAAACCTTGCAACAGTGTCAATGAAATTTCCAACACCTAAGTCAAGAGTCTCTCCAAACACTCTGTATTTTCCTGCTGCATACGCTATAATCTGTGTGTTAGCTCCTGAAGCATAAAGCATCACAGGATCTTTAGCACCAGTAAGCTGTCCTATTTCTAAATGGCATATGCAATGATTAACAGGAATCACTGGCTTTTTTAATTTCAAGGAAAGCTCCTTGGCAAACTTCATTCCCTCAATCAAGCACGGAGCAAGCCCAGGACTCATAGAAAATGCAATTCCATCAATATCTTCTTCCCTAATTCCTGCCTCATCCAAAGCTTCAAAATAAACCTCATGCTTTTTCAAAGAATGATGCTTTGCAGACTCTATTGGAATTATGCCTCCTGCCTCTGTTGTGTACATGTCCTTGGCATTTGCAACAACCCTGCCATTTTTCACAATGCCGATTCCAAAAGTGTGCGCAGTGCTTTCAATCCCAAGTATTGTTGTCATAGTTATTATATATTAAATCAAATATGTGTTTATAAATAATTCTTGTTAGGCATAACAATGAGAGAGTTTTCAGGCTCAGTTTACAAGGGAAGTGCAGGCAGCTTTTTAGCAGCATATACTCCTGGCAGAGATATTTATGTTACCCCGTCTCTAGAAACCAAATTAAAAAGGCTTGCTCACTTTGCCTACACAAAAAAGGGAAGCAGTGGAAAAGCTGTTGATGTTTTTCATCTCCCTGATTTGGGCTCTCCTGATTATGTGTATCCTGGAAATATCATAAATCTAAACAAGACATTTACTCAAGCCAAGGAATCTTCTGAATCTGAAGTAATAATTGAAGATTATAAGGCAGAAAATCCTGATTTAAGAGACAGAAAAGTAACTCCCAATCAAATAAAAAAGGCATGGAAAACATATGATATTCAGGCAGAAATAAAAGCCAGTCTTCCACAAGAAATGATTTCTCAATTAAAGGCATTAGCAAGTGCAGACATTGCAGACTTTTGCAAAGGCAAGCCAGCAAATCCAGCAAAATTGCAGGGATTTAAAATTGATTTTGTGGATGAGGTTATTGCCAAAACCCTGAAAAAAGAAGTTGATTACAATGAAAGAGGCATGCTGGATGGTGGAAAGCCCTGGTATGTTGAGCCATGCCTTTTAGAGGCTAATCTTGACTTTAATGACGGATGCAAAAGCAGCTTTATTCCTGGCAATGGAGGAGGAAGCTTTGATGGAGATTTTTTTCGCAATTACTATGTCATTAAATCTGCTGAATGTGTCTATTGCTATTCTGAATGGAAGCATAAATCATTTCCAAAAACATTTAAGAAATTTAATCCAGAAAGGCTGGAGGCAGAGCTTCTTGGAGAGGCAAGGATTTTCTTCAACAGCAATGAGCCTTTGGGAAGAAAAGTCAGTGCCCTAAGGTTGGGAAAAAACAACAATTCCTGGAGTGAATTCTTTCATGAGGAATTCATGCAGACTTTGGAAATATGCGCAAAACACAAAATCCCATTAATCATCCCAACAAAATATCTTCCATTTATGCCAGAAGTGGCTGACTTGCTTAAAAGAACCAACTCCACTCTTCTCTATAGCATAGGATGGGATGAATTTGAATTAGGCGCAGTTGCCTCAGGAAGCACTAATGCCTGGAGAATAGAGCAGGCAAGAAAATACAAGGAAGCAGGACTTGAAAAAACTACTATCTACCACATGATACTTGGGCACATGCCTCCAACGCAAAGGGACCTTGATATTTTAGACTTCACCCATTACGGAAAATTCATGCAAGAGCAGCTTCTTCCAGTAAGATTTGAAAAAGGGGAAATTGCCAAGATAATGTGCAATCAAGAAAGAGACGTGCTAGTAGACAGTAATCCTCAAATGTATCTTGGATTTGTAGATTTGCCAGAAAGAGGAACCTATGTTGCAGAAGCAAACAATGCCCTGGTATGCAAGGTGTTTGACCCTTTTTGGCTGGATTTAGTAAAAGACAACCATGGAAGAATACGGATGTGCCACCACCATGATGAAAATGTCTACTGCGGAGGATGCTTTCAAAGCAATGGATTGATTATGAAAAACAACTACTGGAAGCAAAAAATAGATACTTCAAAAAATTCCAAGAATTCTAAAACCCCTAAAATTCTAAAAAAATAAAAATAAAATCAATTAAAAAAATAAAAAAATAAAACAAAACAGGCAGATTATTTCTTTTTCTTTTTCTTCTTAGCCTTTTTCTTTGCTGGCTTCTTCTTCACAGCTTTCTTCTTAACTGCCTTTTTCTTCTTTTTTCTTTTTCCACCTCTAGCCATAACAGCTTCGCAAACGTTGCCTGCAGCATCAATATAGTATAAGTGCCCTGGCTTTCGTTTAACAGCTTTCTTAACAATTACTTTTCCCATTTACATAACCTCCTTTTATTATTATGTTTAAATTAGGTGTGAATTGTTTTTAAATCTTTCTAGTCACCGACGAGAAGTCCGATTTTTGCAAGCATTCAGTTAAAACCACTTTGTTTTTTTGGGTTTTTCTCGTCGATAAAATCCGATTCAATAAAAGAATCAGCCTTCTTCATCTTGTAGAGCTTAAAGCACTTTGCAATGTTCTTATCGCAGACATAGTCGTGGTGCCTGAACCCTCCTCCAAAGCTCTTTGGAATATGCATCATCTCATGGATTATTATCTTGATTTTCTCGTCATTGTCAAGATTATCAAAATTCTCAGAGAGAAACTCCAGGGGATAAAAAGCCTGCACACCCAAGGCCATTTGCATCAGCTTTCCCAGTGAATGGCATCTTGCAATGGTCCCCTTTGCTTTGCTTCCATGGCTTCTGTAGCATCTAACACGAGCCATGTTTATGTATGGAAACAAAATTCTTGCAATTTCCTCTGCAAGAGCCTGTATGTCAGGAGCGAATTTGTATTTTATCATTATTTTATTATCAGCCAACCTCTATTATTTTATTCCTACTTTTCGCGCCTTTAATTATTTTTATATTCTTTTTGAAATGCTTTTTCAAAATCTTAATCAATTGCTTGTTTGCCTTCCCCTCGACAGGCTTTTCCTTGAGCCATACCTCATAATCCTTTTCTCTGCCACCCAGCTTTTTTATTTTCTCCTGAGAGGAATTAGGATGCAGTTTCACATTGAATTTAGATGTCATTTTAATCTTAATTTAACATTTTACACTCTGTTGGCATTATCTTGATACCAAGTTTCTCAGATTACTGCCCAGATTCTTAGAATTTTTTCTTATCATCAAGACATTTCTTCTGTAGAGGATAATAACAACTATGATTATCACTAGGATTAATATCATTGTTATTATGAACAGTATGTTGATTCCTGCCACACCAACTAGGAATGTATCTGCGCTTGTTGCCATCACTTCCTCATAAGTCAGCCTTGAATAGAAAAAGTAATTTCCAGAATCTGTGTCTTTTGAAATGTTCAATGCTCTTTCCACATTCAATTTTTTATCAATCATGACTGATTCCTCATTGTCAGCAATCACTGTTCCATTGAATGTCTTTGCAGCATAATACAATGTGGCATTTACAACTCCAATGTCTCCTACATTTGTCATGTTAATGTCTGCCACAACTGTTCCTCCTGGCTTCACACCTCTTGTCTTGACTGTTGTCACAACATCAAACAATGCCCTCTTCTCCTTCACCTGTATGATTACATCCAAAAACTGCTTGGCTCCGTTTCCAGTGACAATAATCTCACCTTCATAAACCTCTGGAATCTCATTCTCGTCTGCAAAAATTTCTATTTCCACTGTCTTTGTTCCCTCAGGAGAAACCTTAAAAGAAGTATCCTTGATAATCATGAATCTTTCCAAGCCAGAGTAGTCCATGTCAATGCTCATGTCAACTGACTCAAGCTCATTTGTTATATCCACAAGAACTGTTATTGTCTGTCCTTGCGCAATCTCAACATCGATTATGCTCGGGCTCATTGAAAAGTATCCAGCAGGCTCCAGAGGAACAGCCTGTTCATCCCGTGTTGGTCCTGCTTCTCTCTCTTCTTCTTCTACTTCCTCTTCCAAATCACAGTTGCTGTCGCAGCCATCCCCATCAACAAGGTTTGCATCATCACACTCTTCATCTCCATCTATTAAACCATCTCCGCAGATTGGATCGCATGCATTGTCATACCCGTCTCCGTCTGTGTCTCTTCCTGCATTAGTATCGCTTGGACAGCTGTCGCAGGCAAGTTGATGCACACTTATGTTGTCTGATGCAGTGAAGTTAAAAGGCTGATGAATTCCCTCTGTGTAGCCATCAACATCAAAGTCAGCCAAAGCACAATCCCATGTGTCTCCAAAGGAATTCAAATCATTGCATCTGAAAAACACTATCTCGCTTGTCTCAACTGTATAGCCTCTGCTGTCTGTTCCATTAACAGTTAATCTATACAATCCATCAGTGCTTAATCCATCTAATCTGCCGTCAACAAGGCAGTTCACCTGCCTTCCATTGCTAACAGCCTCTCCAGTAATGTCTTGTGTTAAAACAACATTTCCATCAATATCCCTTATTGTTGCTGTGCATGAATCACTATCAAAAGGGTTGTTGTCATCTGTTATGAATGTCGCAGTCATTGTTCCTGAAATATCATTGAATTCGTCATCAAATGTGTCATAGTCAGAATTTGAAGATGAAAAATAAACTCTCTTTTCAGATGTTCTTGCCAATGATGTGGATATTGTAGGAGAGACATCAAGATACAGGCTCTCACTCAATGTGTTTCCTTGGTTTCCAGTATTATCGTAAATTGTCGCATTAACTGTGTAAGTTCCTGATGTGTAAATTCTCCAGCTGCTTGAAGTGGATTTGCAATTATTTCTGTATTCATCTATTGAAAAGCCATTTGGCCCTGTTGCCTGTATTCTGCATCTTCCTGCACTTCCTGAATGGCTCTGCCCTCCGCTATACCCAGTAAAGTCCCCAGCAACTGCCTGCAGAGTGTCTCCTGCAGTTATGTTTCCGTCAGAAGGCTCTAATTCAAGATATCCTATTGTCGGTGTTTCATTGTTGACAACCTCAATATCAAAAGTTCCTGTTGCTGTATTTGTTCCAACTTCTGCTGTGGACCTTATTGTCGCAGCCTCGTCCAAAACACCCTTTCCAGGAATTTTCACCTGAAATGAAAAGCTTGATATGCTTGCTCTTGTAAATGTCAAATACCCGTCATTTGCATAAGTCTTGTCCATTGAAAAGCTGTCAGGATTGCTTACGAATTCTGCATTATTAACATCAAAAACACTTGTGTCCATGACTTCTCCAGTTGCATAGCTTCCAAGAACAATTGTAATTCCTCCAAGAGAGCCTCCAGAATAGCTATAGCTAACATACAAGTCATTGCCTTTTCTGACAATTGTGGAGGCTGTTCCAGATATTGTCACATCTCCTGTCAAAGAAAAAGAAGAATTTTCAGGACTGTAAGTAATTCCGCTTCCGCTTATTGCACTATAGCCACAAGTACCAGCGCAGTCACTGTCATAGCAATCCAAATCATCATCTTCATCATTGTCAAAATCATCATTGCATGTTGTCTCTGTGCCAGATTCAATGCTTCCACAAACTCTTCCATCACTTGCATAAACCTCTCCTGTGCAATCTGAATCATAGCAATCAATAAATCCATCTTCATCATCATCAAATAAATTATTGCAAGAAGTTTCATTAGAAGGATTATTAGTTTCATTGTATCCTCTGTTGTCTGTTATCTGTCCATCACAATCACTATCAGCAGTATCTGAATCAGTGTCATGGTCATTGTCATAGGAATCAAAGCAGCTGTTCCATTCAACAAGCTCGTTTGAAGAGCACGGTGCGCACTGTCCAAATTTCTGCCTGCAATCTTCATCATTGCAGTCCATTTTGCTTGTCCTTGCCCCTGTGTATGTTTCTCCAAGGGAATTGTAAGAAAATGTCGGAGAAGCAGTATTGTCGCTGTCCTTGTTCTCATCATCCCAGCTGTTTCCGCAAAACTGCACAGAAGTTGTATTTGGATTATCATCTAGCAAAGCACTGGCATTCATCTCATACTCAAAGCAGACTATTGAAACATTATTTGGATTTCTAGCAAGCACGCAGTCTGAATCACTGCAGTCAATTGATGTGTCTAAATCATTGTCTCCGCTGTCAAAGCACCACGCAGGATAATTTCCAGAGGGATTCTCACTTGTTGGGCAGTTTCCAACACCCTGGCAGTCATAATCATCGCAGTCTGCATTGCTAACAAAAGTCATGTCAACTCCAAGCCCCTCAAAATACTCATTGTACAAAGTGGAATTCCACCCTCCTGATGTTGTATGGCTTCCATCATAATCATTGCTAAAGCTGTCATTGCAAGTCACTTCAATGCCAATCTCACAAACATAGCCATTGCTCATTGTGGTTGCATTGCAGTCTGAATCAGGATTGTAGCTTTTGCCAGTTCCATTCCACCCGCAGTCAATTCCTCCAAGAGTGTTTGCTGTCCCAGAATATATTCCTGTGTTGCTCCAGTAATCCCAGTCATTGTCTATCCCATCATCACACTCAGTGCCGGTTTCAGCATCTGCTCCTGCAACATTTGCACGGCAGTAAGTTGCACAGTCATACTCCAAATGGCTGTAAGAAGGTGCACTTCCCCCAACAAGCCCGTAGCTGCTTCCACTCACCTGGCAGTCATACTGCTGCAATACATCATTATTAAACCCGTCACTGCAGTTTATCTCATGCGCCCAATTGCAAAGCTCTCCTCCTGAGCCTCCAATTGAATTATTGCAGTCTGGGTCTTCGCAGTCAATCAAATTCACTTGCCTGTTGCTGTGATGATAGCTTAAATTATTCCAGCTTGTTCCACTCGAGGCAGTGTTGTCTGTATTTCCAATCTTGTGCCCTGAGGCAGACTCTGAGTCAGTGTCAACATAGTCCCAGTCATTGTTTATGTTGTCATTGCACACTGTCTCTGAAGAAGGGCATTCAACATCATTTCCAAAGCAGTCTAAGTCATGGCAGTCTGTGTAGTAAATTCCCTGCATTCCATAGGCATCTGCTGAGTAATTGTTATTGAAGTCATTGTCATATCCGTCATCGCAGCTTGTTTCTGTCCTGTAATTGCAATCTCCCTGGCTAAATGTTATGTCCTGTTCAGCAGTGCCATAGTCAGGCCCATTGATTCCAACACAGTCAAAGTCAGCGCAGTCCCTGCTCCAGGATATCTTGTTGGTGTTTGTCAGAGAGTTTATGTAAGTGTAGTCAGTTGAAATGTCCAAGTCATTATTCACTGCATCATCGCAAAGATTGCTGTCTGTTGCACTTGAGGATTCATTTTCACAAGTGTTGTTTAATCCGTCATTTGGGTCAAAATAACTAGTAAAGTCTTCTGTCTCAATAGATGTTCCATGAATTGTTTCAAGCTCAAATGTGTCCTCAGCATCATAATTTGTATCAGAGGAATTGACAATCATGACAAAATCAAGAAATTCATCTCCACATGCTGAGCAGTCAATGTTGATGTTGCAAAGCGTGTCTTCTAATCCAGCAGCAGCTCCGCAGGCATAGCTTTTCACATATCCGATTGGAAGTGTTCCAATCAAGCTTACTGAAGAAACATTTGGAAAGTTCTTTATGGTATAGCCGTATCCAGAGCTTCCAGGGCTTGATTCATAAAACCTTGCCTTAAAGCTTCCATCAAAATCAGTGTTTTTTGTAAACCAGTAATTCACATTTCCCAAGCTGTCTGTAACAATATTATCATCGTCAGAGGATATTGCATTGCCTGTGATGACTGCCCCTGTTCCTGCAATCTTATTTCCAACTGTCTTAATCATTCCCAAAAAACTCAGGAAATTCGGAGGAGTAAAGTTCATCTCAGAAACATCATACCTGTGGGCAAAAGTTCTGCAGTCATTGTCGTAAAAGTCAATCAAAAGATCTCCGTCACTGTCATTTCCATCAAAGCAAAACTCCTCTGTCTGGCTTCCTGCATAGTGCTTGAATGTCAAGTATCTCATATAGCTCTTGTTGTCATTCTCAATATAGGGCTTTTTCAGGGCAACTGTGTTATTAAAGAACTTGTATGGAACAGACTCTGCAAAAACAGCCTTTTGATAATCAAAAGTTGTCCACTTCATGTTTCTATGAACAAAAATAACATCATTTATTTCATAAGTGTCTCTTCCCCCTGCATTGTATATTACTGAGCAATTGTGGACTGCCCAAGGCAAATCATGTGTTGAGCTTGAGACATTTCTTTCAATGTTGGTATCATTAGAGATTGCATATTCAAGAATGTAATCCTCGCTGCTTAAAGTCAAGCCAGTCTCATTCACTATGAGCAGGCTTCCATTGGACTGCTCAAGAACGCACTCAAGAACATCGCTTGCTCCAATAGTCACTGTGCTGAAATTGAATTTTAAAACATGCTGGACATTCACAAGAATATTCTGCCCTGCATAATCTCCCTCGCAGTAAACATCTCCATCTCCTGTTGTTTCATTATAGGCACTATTGTCAACACACCAGTCTCCTGTTCCTCCACTGCAGCACAAAGGCTCAAAAATTCCATGAGTAGAAACATTCTCCTCTGCCAAGGAAAGGATGGTTATTGAAAGAGTTGCGTTTTCATTTATATCTGCGCTGACAAATGCAGAATTAGCAAGAAATATTAACATAATTATTATCAAACTAAGCAAAACAAAACCTCTTTTGTCATCCATATCTTAAAATGCTAAATATCTTTTAAATATCTTTTTATGTTCGAGAATAATCCTAATTAACACAATTATTTAGGCTTATGCAACTCTTCTGACTTTTACATGAATTATTCCAGAATAAGTTCCAAAATCCTCATACTCAATCACCTTTGTTCTAAAAACAACCTCTCTTGTTTCCATTGGCTCAAGCACAACAACCCTTGGATAAATCATAAGAGGCTCTATATCTCCTGTTATGTCAAATTCATAAGATGTTTTGAAATCATAACTATTGCTTATGCTAAGATTTCTCTCACCAAAAGACTCTGTTTTTATTGTTCCCAAATGCAATACCTTCTGATTCTTTGAAATATTGTAGGCAGTGTAATTGTCAATCCTCACAGCAATAGGAATTCCTTCTTCATGAAGAACTGCAAAAGCATTCATTGTCAAAGAAATAACAAACCCTGTTATGCTCAGCAAGACAATAACAATTGCAAAAATAAATAATTTGTTATTTGCGTTTTCTTTTTTTACCATCTTTAATTATACTAATAACAATTATTGCAACTATTAATAAAACTATCCCTCCAAGAATGCACACCCCTGCAATAAGTGATATCATAAGCCAATCTATTTCCTCAACACCCACAAACCTAACCTCAACAGTCTCAGAAGAGCTTCTTCCCTTGTCTCTCCCATAATAAGTCAGGTCTATTTTAGCATAGTGCTTTCCAGAAGCAATGCCAGAGCTGTTAAAATACCCGCTTATTCTCTCTGTTTCCCAGGGATTCAGCTGTGTTGGAGATGTTCTAAATCTTGCCACAGGCCACCCTGTCTTGTTTGAAATTCTAACATCTGCAAATGCTCCATCTATTTTATCATTCCATCCATTCTCAATGTCAATCCAGAAAACCTGCATACCATCATGTATTGTAATCTCCTTGGAGTAATTCAGTATATTTATTACCAATTCTCCAATCCTAAAACTTGCATTTGATTCAGCAGTCATCTTCCCAGAATCATAATCTATTTTTGAAACAGCATGATATCTTCCAGCGCCATAGTCAGTTGTGTTGAAAATCTTGTACAACTCAAAGGTTTTTCCGCTTGGTACTTCCCTTTCCTTGAAATCAAGAACCTCCATTAACTCATCATTCTCAGAGTAAACCTCAATCCTCGGCTGCATGATTAAATCCTCATCTCCTCTGCTAATAACTTTCAGCATAAATTCAACTGGCTCTCCAAGATTTGCATCGCTTGCACTAAGTTCTGTTTCTAGGTATTTTCCAGGATAGGGAACATGAATAAGAATCAAAGCCTCAATTGCAACTGCAACACCCATTCCTCCTGAAGCAATTTCCTCATCAGCAATTTCCCTTGCTCCAATGTAAGTTCTTTTGGGTCCTGGAATTTCTATTGATTCAGGAAGCTTTAATGTGGCAATGACATTTCCTCTTTGATGCACAATTGTCTGATTAAATGTGATGTACTGGGCAAGATCTCCTTTTGCATAAAACTCCAAATCCCTATCAAGATTGCTTGAGACAGTGTACTCTATGTCAGTTTCCAGTCCAGGCCTGAAATTCCCTTCAATTTTAGGAGGTGTTATGCTAACTGCAGAGACAATGCTTAAACTGCTTATTAAAAATAATCCAATAATTAACACTAACAAACCTCTTTTAATTCCCATTATGAAAATAACAAAAAATACTTTTTATACCTTACTAAAAAGAAAAAATAAAAAGAAAAAATAAAAAGAAAAAATAAAAAATAAAAAATAAAAAATAAAAAATTAAATTGATGTTCCGGTCGCAGTTATTATTGTTCCCTTATCACCAGGATCAGCATCTTCTGGTATGATAAGCTCAAAGTCAATTCTCACAGCACCACCTTCAGAACTTACGTTCTTCCAATCCAAATTATCACAAACAGTAACGCCACCGGCTATAGTTACGTAAGTTGTTTGCAAACTTCCACCACCTGATGTACAATTAACAGCAGTGGTGTCAGATGACTTTACATTTATTGCTGGTGTCTCTCTATTTCCACCAATAAATTCTGCAGCAGTCAAACTAGACTCAACATCAACACTAAGATCTACATCTCCATCATTTCTAACAACAAGTCCTGTGCTGCAACCCTTGAATTCATCTCCTACTCCAACAGTTGCGTTCATAGAAGTTGCATTTGACCATGCTGTAGCATAGATTGATTCCTCTTCAACGCTTCCTGAACCAAAGTTGCAAGTAGATGTTGTAAATCTTAAACTTGCTTGAGCAGTAATGCTAAGATTAACATCTCCAGTGTCATTGCTAGTTGAAAAACCAGTCACAACTCCGAATTTGCCAAGAGCAACAACCAATACAATCAAAGTGGCAAGCATAACTAACCATGAAAGTGTTAAGATTGTCTTATCTGTTTCCATTTTAAGCACCTGCCATTTCAGGATTGTTAGGGATGATTTCTAGAACAACACTTGCAGTTCCTACGTCCTCTGCGCTTCCAGCCTCTGGACTAGGTACAACATCAGCAGTCATGCTGACAATAAGTGTTAGAACTGAAAAAACTATTGCTATTAACAATAATGCAACAATAAGTTTTTTATTAACCATCTAAACCTCCTTTTGTTTAATTATCTAAACTTATTAAATAAGTTAAATAAAATAACAATATTCTGTTTATAAAACTTTTGTCGATAGAAAGTATATTAAATTTTATAAAAATTAATCACTTTTTCTTAGTAATTTTCTTAAAGATTACAATTGCTGCTGCTGCAAGAATTGCAAGGCTCAGAATGAAAATCAATCTCTTATATGATGGAGTCTTCAGGGCAAACTCCCCTTCCTGAATCTGAATCCTTATGTCATTGTCAAAAATCTCAACATAAAGATTCTTTTCTGTGTGATACAAATCATAATAAACAATCAGCTTTCCATGATAAGTCCCTTCTTCAACACCTGTAGTGTCCCAGTAAAGGGGAATTCTTTTTCTCTCATATGCCTTTATGTCTGTGACAGGAGATTTGACTTCATATGCAAGGTTTCCTTCCTTGTCATAAAGCTTCATGCTCGCATATATGTTGTTTAAGTCCTCCCCCCACTGATTGTCAGCAAGAAGGTGAAAAGTCACTATATTCCCAAGCTCAAAATTCTCTATTAAAATATCAGAAACATCAAGAAAAACATTTCCAACTTTGAAATACTCATGGTATACAACAGCCTCATCATCATACATTAGTTTAATTTCTGCCATGTAAATGTTTGAATCAACAGTATTCTCCCATTCTGCATTTAAATCCTTTCTTTCCATTGTTTCCAATGAAGCGAGATTTGTAACGACATTCCCAAGAATCTCTGCGCCCTGCTTGTCGTATATTGTTATGTTTCCAAAAACCCCCTCAATCTTCTCTTCTCCCAAATTCACAATTGGAATGAGAAATTCTGTTGTCTCGTTTTTGTCAGCCTCCAAAATCTCAATTCTTGACTGCAGATATTTTGCAGGATAAGGAACAAAAAACACAACCTGATGAACAACAGATGGGATTGCAACTGCAAAAACCTCATCATCAACCTTTTTTCTTATAACAATCTCTCCTAAATGCTCTCCTGGCGTAAGATTTGCTATTACACTGTCATTCATATTCAATTGATAGTAAAACTTATTTGACTCCTGGTATGGATACAATGATGCAGGAGAGTTGTCTATTTCAATATACTTTCCAAGTTCGCCTTTTGTTGAAATCTCAAATCCTGCTCCATCATTTGCATTTTCATTGCCATCTCCGTCGATGTCTTCGCTGTCAAGAACAGTAAAACTGAATGTTTTGTCTAAGCCATCAGGATATGGGATTGTTGTCTTTCCAGGGGTTACGCCTATTGCAGATGCACAGTTCATAGTTATGATTAGCAAAATTAGCAGGGCTGTCAGTAACAAAATTTTATTTGCTTTAGTCTTTTTCATCCTCATTTTATCTTCATTCTTATTTTTGATTTTTTATTAATGATTTAGTTTATGGCTACTCATCCAGGCTTGCAGTGAAATACATTGTAGTGGTTCTTGTTCCTGCGCCTTCTCCAAGGCTAAGAGGAGGAATTTCAACAAGCAAGTCTATCTCTGCTATATCATTGCTGTCAGAGTTATTAAATGCTGCCATCATCAGCTCAGGAACTGTCAATACTGGAACCTGAGTCCAGGTTGTTGTTGTTCCTGCTCCAAAGCTTCCTTCTTCTCCTGTCTTATTGTCCACCTTGAACTTGAAGTTGTCTGATTTATTCTGAAGAGCATTGAATAATGCAGTTGAATTCAAAGTCACATTAACCATGCAGTTTCCATCATTCTGTATCTCAAACGGACCAGGGCTTCCTCCAGTAGTATTCTTTGTCTCATTGTGAGCCATTGCTCCGAATTGGACTGTGTCAACAGGCATGCTTATTATCACTTCTGAGCTGATATTCAGCGCCCATGTGCTGCTCCATTCACCGTAAGTGCTTCCTCCGTCGTCGCTTGCCCTCACACTCCACTCATAATAATCTGCATTGTCATACAGGCAGTGCAATCTTGGTGTTGTGTAATTCTCATCACCTAATCCAGACTGATTCAAATTAGGGTCAGTGCATAAGCTGCTCGGGACTAGTGTCAAGTTGAGCTCAAAGCTCAACGAATCTCCATCCGCATCTGTTCCATTCCATACCAAGGTTGGAGTCCTATTTGTCACACTAGCCCCGTCAGCAGGGGAAATCAAATCTACGGTAGGAAGAGCATTACCAATAGTGAAGCACCACGTGTCTGTTTCGCCAAGGTTCTGGAATTTGTCGTGTCCGTAAAACTTCCAGCAGAACGTGTCACCCTTAGTTCCTGTAATTGTATGGCTTTGGTTGTGCACGCAGCTTGCATTGTTTTCGCAATCATAATCAGTGAGGTTGGTAAATGCAGCGCTGCCAGTCATGTTCCATGCCATAATGCTTCTGTTCATTCCAGTGTCGTCGCTCCAATTCACACTAAACCACACTGTTTCATTGTAATAAGTTGTGCCATTGACTGAATTAGTCTGATTATCACTCCATGTAGGATTATTAAACTCCTGTATGTCTAATGTGAAATT
>Ga0272442_10006358_pt1 | contig 15548 bp, 14 predicted proteins | sample SSMForm2O_FD_200262 | JGI IMG/M metagenome (GOLD analysis project Ga0272442, IMG submission 200262) | Marine sediment archaeal communities from Little Sippewissett salt marsh, Falmouth, MA, United States - SSM-Form-2O | ecosystem: Environmental > Aquatic > Marine > Wetlands > Sediment ...
CCGCCCTCTCCCCCTCGTTCCCTCCTTTACTCAAGGTCACTCCCCCACTGTGCGATCAATCCTCCCGTCCTGCTCTGGATTTAGATGCGTAAGCCCTGCCTCTCTCCCAGGGGCATCCCACGCCCCCTATGCTCGGTACGATGGGCACCCATCCCAAACCTCAAGCTCAGGAAGGCATAGGCGGGAAGAAGCACATTGGCATACCCTCCGGAGTGGAGCCTAGATAGCCAAGACCCAACGATCATCCCCCCACCTGTTAGCAGATAGAACCACGAACTCTCCATTTCGCCGCGGCGCATCCCCACCCCAATGCCCCAGGCCGCGAGGAGCAAGGCGATCGGGAAACGGAACAACATATCCCGAGTCCAAAAGGAAAGAAAAGCCTCTCCGAGGATAGGATGCTGACTGGGCATCGAAAAGAGGTAGAAAAAATACCACCCTTGGGACCGCCACTCATAGAACAGCGTCGTTCCTCCAATGATGACAACAACTGTAACAAAAAACGCCAGCGAACCTTTCCGCCTAAAAACCAGATTGTGTATCGCTATGGGCACACACACCAGAAGCGCCGTCTGCTTGACCAGGAAGGAGAGAGAAATGAGAATTCCAGCCGCCAAAGCGCTTCTCCGTGAGGGAGAACATCTAATCGCGCCGATACCAGCCAGCAACAAGAAAAGGAACAGGGAATCGACTCGCGCCAAGTCGAACCACGCCCCTCCTACCCGAAAACAGGCCGCAAACAGGCCTGTCGAAAGGAGGGCAGCGTAGGATTCCTTGGTCTCTCGCCTAACCGTCCAAAAGATACAAACAAAACATCCCAAAGAAGAGAGAAAAGAGAGGCATCGAAGGGGCAAGAAGCCTACGCCTATGACTCGGGCAAGGATGGACGAAGCGTAAAAATACAAGGGAGGATAGAGATACGCCACAAAATCGAGGGAAGGAGGAACATAGATAGACTCCCCGTCTAGAATACGTTTGACGTGTGCAAGCGTTCCTCCCTCCATCCATTCCAGTTGAAATGGATATCCGATCCTGGCCAATGCCACCCCAACATAGAGCAGCACAAAAAACATCGCGAAAAACACCAGGCCGTAACGGAGCGTTCGATTCATCCCTTCCCATTCTAATGGCGAAAGCCGTCTCCTTCAATGCTTCTTTACGCTTCAAACACGGCTTATGATAAGATCGATAGAAAGGGAAAGCCCAGAAGGAGGTATTCTCAATGTCCGCCCGGTTTTCTTCCTCTCGTCGAGCCTTTCTGCAAACGGCAGGATGCCTGACCGCTTCTGTAGTCCTGTCTCCCCATACCGCAGGTGTACAGGCTCCAGCGCCAACAAAATTGGGTCTATTCACCGATTCCCATTACGCGGATAGGGACCCCGCAGGCACGAGGCACTACAGGGATTCCATCAATAAACTGAATGACTTCGTGGAGAAGATGAAACCGGAAAAACCCTCCTTCTGCGTGACCTTGGGCGATTTCTACGATAGCGGCGCAACCTCGGAGGAAGAACTATCTCACATAAGAGCTCTCAGGGAAGTGTATCAACGTTTCCCAGGAGAACGTCACTTTGTCCTAGGCAACCATGATCTGACGCGAATCGATAAGTCCCAATACCTTCGAGAAATCAACGCACCTAAGGCGCACTATTCCTTCGACAAAGACTCCTATCACTTTGTTGTCTTGGACGCCAACTACAAGGCCAATTTCGAGCCCTACGCCTGTGGCAACTTCAGTTGGACCGAAACCTATGTGCCCCCAGAAGAGCAGACCTGGTTGAAGGACGACCTGGAAGGGACGGATAAGCCTACCCTGGTATTCATTCATCAAAGACTGGACGCAGATCAGGACCCCCATTGCGTAAAGAATGCCCCAGAGGTAAGAAAGATCCTGGAACGCTCTGGCCTTGTACGTGCAGTGCTCCAAGGACATGACCACAGGGGAGGATATATGCAGATCAATGGGATCTACTACGTCACGTTCCGCGCAATGGTCGAGGGTCCTTTACCTAGCCATAACGCCTTTGCCACCGTCACTTTGGATCAGAACAGCATCGAAGTGAGAGGCTTCCATCATCAACCCAGCTTGTCGTTGCCTGTTCTGCGGTGAACATCCCACTTCCTTTCTCCGACATGTTCTCCTGGACAGGTCCTGACATCCTTGGATCGGATTCCTGCGGATTTCCATGCGCAAGCCTTGTTCGCCAGGAGCGAGGGGTAGCCTTATCTTCAGGGTGGATGTATCATATAATTCTATAGAACGTTTATCGCCATGACGAAACAAGAAAAGACAGCTCTACTCGCGTCAGGAACCAATCTATTTCTGACGGTGGTCAAGTTTACCCTGGCCTCTGTTTCAGGGAGTCTTGCCCTCTTGGCCGAGGCCTATCATTCCTTTTCCGACATCTGTTCATCCTTCCTGGTCTTCTGGGCAATGCGAAAGGATCGACTCGCTCCCAGTTCTCCTCAAACTCAGCTCTCAACTCCCCAAAAACATCTATTTAGGGAAGGCGCTTGGGAAGCTAAAGCCGCCCTTGGAATCGGAATTGCTCTTCTCATTGCATCCATCAATATCCTCGCCAAGGTTAGGCAGACTACGATCATCGATCTTCGCTATCAACTCCCTGTCGCTGCAGCTTTCTTCGGACTGGCCTTCGTCTCTTACCTTGTGTACCGCTTTGAAGTGAGTGTGGGCGAAGAAACCGATTCTGCCGGCCTTCTGGCGGACGGCTATCACGCGCGCGTGGATGGATTGACTACATCTTTCGTGGGTGCATCGCTCTTATCGGACTATCTCGGCTGGAAGATCGATCGAATTGCCGCAGCTGTGATCGGGATCATGATTCTCAGCACAGCGCTGCGGGTTCTCCGTCGAGCGCTCGGCTACTATCTTTCGGACAGGGAAGAGCGAGACGCCACGGAAGCCATCGTCTTCGAGGATATCTTCGTGAGCGGAATAGCTCTGGTGGCTCGCTGGTTGCAGCGCCTTCCGCACAAAGTACTTCCTTTCGTTCCTGGATACGAGAGAGACAGGGAAAAGGCGTTGAGACGTCTGGCCTGGGTTTCTGCCCTCCTTTTGCTCTCTCTCCTTCTGGCCGTCTACCTGGCGTCAGGCTTCTTCACGGTCCAAACCGGCCAAAGGGCCATCGTGGAACTCTTTGGCGATCCGAAAAACCTGGACAAGCCTCTCGGGCCTGGACTCCATTACCTCTGGCCGTGGCCCGTCGGACGCGTCAACCGTGTGAATTGCGCCGAAATCCGTTCCAAGATCGTGGGCTACCAGTCCATCCCTGGAGAAGAGATGATTCTTTGGACCAATGTCCATTACCTGACACCGTACACGGTCATCACGGGAGAGAATTCTTTCTGTGAGGTGGCGATGGCCCTCCATTACAAGATACGCCCCGAAAACCTGGGCGATTTTCTATACACCAACGCCGGCCCTGAGACCGTTCTGTTCACCTTAAGCCATAGGACTCTCAGAGAAACCTTTGGCGTGAGAGAATTCTTCTCCACCATCACCACAAACAGAGATCAAGTGGAACTCCTGATCGCCGAGAAAATCCAGGCCCAAGCCGATTCTTGCCAATTGGGAATTGATGTGGTCAATGTCTGCCTCAGGGATGTTCACCCCTCCGTGAATGTGGCCCCTGCTTTTGAGGATGTAGTCAGTGCCATGGAGGATCTGGAAACCTACATCGAAAGGGCCAAATCCCAACAAAAGTCCTTGGTCATACAGGCTCGAGGTGAGAAGGAAGTCAAGATACTGAAGGCCAAGGCGGACAACCTAAACACGGTCAGGGGCGCCGAGGGACAAGCCCAAGCCTTTCTGAAGCAGTCCTCGGCCTACAAAGCCACGAAAGACGTCACGGCTTTTCGGCTGAGAATGGAACTCCTCTCGGAGACCTTGCCTCCTTTGGAAAAATATATCCTGACGAGCGGCTGCGGCGACTTCGCACCGGATCTCTGGACAGGTACCCGAATGCCGGCGCTAGCGGCCATGAGGTCCTCCCAAGGCAGGGATACGAGCACAAAACCAACCACATACTCACCTGCGGACCAAGTCTCTAGAGAGGAAGATGTACTGGAGCTCCTCAGGGAGCACCAGAAGGAGGTGTATCCTCAGTGAAAAGGAAAATCCTGGCCTGCCTCATCCTACTCGGCGCTTTAGCGCTATTCCTCGCCCTATTTCTCTATCAGGTGGATGCAAGAGAGTACGTGGTTCTCACACAGTTTGGAGAAGCCGTTAAGACCGTTGACAACCCCGGTCTCTACTGGAAACTCCCTCCTCCCATACAACAGGTCAACCGTTTGGATCGGCGAGTCAGGATCTATGAAACCAAGATGGTGGAGTATCTCACGGGAGACAAGAAGAACCTGATTATCCAAGCCTTTGTCTGCTGGCGTATTGAGGATCCCCTTCTCTTCTTTGAAGCTGTTAAGCTGGATAGCACTGCGGAGCAGCGTTTGGATGACGTCTTGTCCACGCTGATCGGTTCCACCTTGGGGGATTTCCAGCTCAGCAACATCTTCTCTACCCAGAAAGACGACGTCAGAATCCAGGAAATGGAGACCCAAATCGCCCAGGGCGCCAGCAGCCGCCTAGCGGACAGTTACGGAATGGAAGTGTCCATGGTCGGGTTTTCGAGAATCAGTCTTCCTGAGGAAAGCGCTAATTCTGTCTACGACCGCATGCGGGCCGAACGGAAAACCATGGCGGAACAGTATCGTTCTGAAGGCAAAAGCGAGGCGGAAAAGATCAAGGCAGAAGCAAACCTGGAAAAAACACAAATTTTGGCAGAAGCTGACAAGCAGGCGGCTATCATACGAGGCGAAGGCGACGAGGAGGCCATGCGAATCTACGGCCAGGCATATGCCACGTCCCCGGAATTTTTCAGGCTCCTCAAAAGTTTGGAGGCCTACAGAAAGTTCCTAAACGAAAGGACCACCTTGGTCCTCTCCGCTGAATCTGAACTCTTCCAGTACCTGGAGGGATTGCCGAAAAAGGACAGCGAAAATCCATGAAGGAATTCGCCAAGGAGATTCAAATCGCTCGTCGGGCAACCTGGGTCGCGCTGTGGATTTGCGCGGCACTCGGGATCCTGGCCTATCTATTGTCCGGCTTCTACGTGGTCAACACACAAGAAACCGCAGTCCGATTCCGCTTTGGGCGCATCGTGGATGACGCGATCAAACCGGGGCCTCATTACCGCATGCCCTGGCCTTTCGAACGCGTTGTCAAGTTGGGAACACGGGACATGAAACGATTCCAGGCTGGCTTCGGTGCCAATCCAGAAGATGTGTCGGCATTCGAACGTGAAGTCGGCCGACTCAGAGACATCCCGTATGGAAACTTTATCGTGCCTTACTGCTTGTCGGGGGATAAGAACATCCTCCACGCCAAGGTCGTTGTCAATTACCAAATTGAGGAGCCCCCGGGGGCCTACCTGGTGAATTACCGATCTCCTGAACGCGCCTTAACTCTCGCCGTCCAAGCCGCAATCAACGAAGTCGTCTCTCAGAATGAAGTCGATTTCATCCTCACGACAGGAAGGCCTGAAATCCAGCGAGCGATCGACACGAAGGTGAAGGATATGGGCAAGAAGATGCACCTGGGTCTTCTGCTGCATCATCTGGAGATTAAGAACACGCGTCCGCCGACTCAGGTCGAAGATGCCTTCAGAGATGTCATCAATGCCTACGAGGACAAAGTAAGGGCAAAACACGACGCGGAGTCCATAAGCAAGCAGATCCTCAACGATGCCCGTGGCCAAGAAGCACGGGCGCTTGCTGAAGCCCAGGGCTATAAAGACACGCGCATCAAAGAAGCGGAAGGCGAGGCCCAGAGATTTCTCCTTCTTGCAGAGGAGTATGCCAAGGAAAAACAGCTAACCGAGGAACGTCTGCGGCTGGATACCATCGCCTACTGTCTGGAACGCTCCCGTCTATATGTCTTGGACGAGGAAGATGGGAACGAAGTGGTCCATCTCAAACTCTTCCCCCAGTCCGACTGGATGCCGTAGAATGCCCCTCCTCTTCTTTCTCATCGTCGTGGCCCTTCTGATCTGCGTTTCGTCCTATCGCTGGAAGCGCACCCCGGAACAGAGAAAGGCCGCGCTACAATCACTTCAGAGAGATTTGGGAGGAGAGTTGGACGACTATCTGGATGGGGCCGTTTTGCTTTTCGAACTTCATGGCTTCCCCACAACCCTCCGTCTCTATGCGCTTCCCAAGGAGCCCTTGGCCGTATCTACGGAAATCCTCCTGGATCTTCCCGTGGAAACGAGCCCGCAACTCGCCTCTATGGATTTCGAATTTGTCGCGGACAAGCTGGCTCCTTCCTTAAGACACGCCTTTGGCGGTCGTCTGGAAAAGTATTCCTTCGCCTCTCTTTTTCGCTCCGTCGGCCTGGCGTTGCCTTTGGAGAATTCACCCCTAGCCGACTCTCTGATGAAACTGTGGAGATTAGGCCCTCCACGGCATGTACGCTTTTGCGTGCGAAAAGGAAAAATGATGCTAAGCAAAGACCTGGATCTCTGTGAACCAGGCAAGCTGCGAACCTTCGTTGTCCTAGCCGGATCTCTTCTGAACGAGTTATTACAGATTGAAGGAGCTTCTCATGGAAATGCCGCTGAGTGAGATCGTAGATCGGTACACCATCCTTCAGTTGAAGTCACAAAGGATCGACAGGGGTCGGTTCGCCAAGGAACTCTCACTCTATGAAAAGGCTCTACAGCAATGTCAACAACGTGGCCTGTCCGTGAAAGACGAATGGATTGAAGCCTTGCTGGAAATTAACGGCAGAATTTGGGATCTGGAGGCGGACATTCGCAAAGGCAAAGAAGGCAAGCTCGGACTCGAGGAGGTAGGGCGCCGAGCGATAGCGATTCGCGATATAAACAGGGAACGGGTAGCCATGAAGAATCGAATCGCGGAAGAGACCGGCTCGGGTTTTTTGGAATACAAGTCCAACCACGCTTCGTCATAGAGCGGATCTATTTGGCTTCAAAACGGATTCATCATGGCTTTGGCACTCATGGACGTGGATGACACCCTCATTCACGGCTACACAGGCTTTCTTTCCCTCCCCTATCTACGCCGCGCCGGGATCATCGGATGGAAACATGTTTTCCGCGCGGTGCATTACGTCCTGCTCAATAACGTAGGACTTTTGGACGATGAGAAAATGCTGTGCGAGGTGTGTGAACCTTTTGTGGGGCAACGCGTAGAATCCGTACAAATCGCTCTAGAGGAGGCTTTGCGGGAAGTCCTGTTACCTCGGCTGCGCCAGGATGGCTTATCCTGCTTGGAGAGGCACCGATGGAGAGGAGACCAGCTTGTCCTTTTCACTTCCACCTCCAGACTGGTGGCCTCCCCCTTGGCTCGCACCTTGGACATCCCCAACGTGGTGGCTCTCTTTCAAAGGACCAAAGACGGCTTTTTCCTTCCGGGACTGGAGGAACCCATATGCTACGGGGAGGGAAAGTTGCTCCGCCTCCAAGCCTTTGCCGCAGAAAGGGAGGAGGATTTGGAGGAGGCATATTACTACACGGACAGCTATAGGGATCTGTCGGCTCTACGGGCTGTGGGACATCCGCGGCCTGTAAACCCTGATCGGCACCTGAAACGGGTAGCCCATCGGGAAGGATGGCTCACCCTTCAGTGGTCCAACCGACGCGCATTGCTCCCCCGCAGGGGTACGCCGTAGAATGAACGCAATGAATGAGTGTTTGCTTTCCCCTTACGGACAAGCGTCTACGACACCTGCCCCAGTAAGCGCCATGATGAACTCTTTTGCGGGGAGCTTCAGGGACGGTATAGACATCAACCTGGGCGTAGGCTACGTGAATGAATCCACCCTACCCCGCGTTCCTGTGCGCGAAGCCGTAGAGAACGTTCTCTCCCATCCGGAAACCTACCGCTGCGCCCTCAACTACGGCGGCCCCAAGGGTTCCCCCAACCTGGCCGACGCTATTCGTGCTTTCCACGATTCAAAGTCTGGTTCCCCTGCTCCACGAAGATATCTGGAGGGTATACACGTTGTCATCGGCCCAAGCGGAGTGACAAGTCTCCTGGAGGCCATCGCCCAGGTGATGGAAAAAGGCATCGTGATCACCTCGGATCCAATGTATTACATCTATTGCCACTTCCTGGAAAGGATGGGTTTTGACGTTATCACCGTACCTGAAGACGCAGAGGGCATCCAAACGGATCGACTGAAAGAACGCTTGGAAAAGATCGGAAGCCGAAGACGCGATATCCGCTTCTTCTACGTAGTCACTGTAAACAACCCCACATGCACCATTCTCTCCAACAACAGAAGAAAGGAACTTTTGGATATTGCAGTAGAGCTTTCATTGGAGTTCGACCGAAAGGTTCCTCTTTTCTTGGATGCCGCGTACGAGACCCTCATTCACGATCCCTCTGTGGAACCTTCCTCTTGCCTATTTCATGAGGATCGTTACCGTCTAGTTCACGAACTGCATACCCTTTCTAAAATTCTAGCCCCTGCTTTGCGTATAGGCTACATGCTATGTCCCCCTTCTCCTCTGCTCGATTCGGTCATACAACGTGTAAGCGATGTGGGCTTCAGCGCCCCCCTTTTCACACAAGAGATAGCGGGATATCTACTTCAACATCACGCGGCTGAACAGATACGCACTGTAAAGGAAGGCTATAGAGAAAAAGCGATCCTGGTACGGGGAGCGATCGAGAAGGAACTTGGGCCCTATCTTGAAGATTGTAGCGGGGGACAAGGCGGCTTCTACTACTACCTCACCTTGAAAGAAATCGAAACCCACTCCGACTCCCACTTCTTCAAATACCTGAGCAGAACCACCGGCAACCCGGAAGTCGACGGATCCGACGACCAGAAGGCTCCCCGGGTCATCTACGTTCCCGGAGCATTTTGCGTTCATCCGCGAGGAGAACTCGTAGATAGGGGAAAACGACAACTTAGGCTTTCCTACGGTTTTGAAGAAATCCCCGTCCTCGCCGAAGCCCTCTCTCTAATGGGAAAAGCAGCCCACTACGCATCCAGCTCCCCCTGAGAAGACAAGGCACAAAGGAAAGGACCTTCTCATGGATTCCGATTATCTGCATTCAGCCATAGAGGCCACGAATGATGGCATAGTGATCGCAGATGCTCAAAAAGAAGACCAACCAATCATCTATGTGAATCCCGCCTTCGAAAGGCTCACTGGCTACGGCAGGGAGGAAGTCCTCGGACGCAACTGTCGTTTCCTGCAGGGAGAAGACACACAACAGAGAGGACTCATGGAGTTACGAAAGGCTTTACGTGAAGGACGGCCCTGCCTGGTCACTCTCAGGAATTACAGAAAGGACGGTACCCGTTTTTGGAACGAACTCAGTATCTCCCTGGTAAAGGCAAAGGACGGGATGCTCACACACTATGTGGGCATCCAGAAGGATGTGACGGAAAGGACTCGAAACCGGACTCGCCTCAAAAAATACCAAGAGAGGCTCCGAAAAGCCAACCGCCGCTTACGCAAACTCTCTACCCACGACCCTTTGACTCGTGTTCACAACAGGCGCCATTTCGCCAGCATGTATCGGAGGGATTGGCAGATCGCCGCGAGGGAAAACGAGCCACTCACCGTTATGATGATCGACATCGATTATTTCAAACAGTACAACGACACCTATGGGCACCAGGCTGGGGATCGCTGCTTGAAACGAATCGCGAGCGCCCTGAAACACTCTATGCGGCGAGCGAGTGATCTAGTGGCGCGTTTCGGAGGCGAGGAATTCATTGTCATCCTTCAAGGTTTATCGGCGGAAAAGGCTCTTCCCCTTGCCGAGGCCATCTCCCGAAAAATTTACGACCTACATATCCCTCACAAGGCTTCTGAAGCGGCCCCCTACGTCACCGTGAGCATCGGTTTGGCTTCGTTGACACCTATTCCCGGCGCCAACAGGGAACGTCTGCTCATGGAAGCAGACCAAGCCCTCTACCAGGCCAAAAAACAAGGCAGAAACACGGTAGTCCTGCAAGAAAACTGAACCCGATGCCTCCAACCCTCCCACTTTGCCCGAGCTATCCCTTCATTCCCGTGAGCACGATCCCCCTCACCATATATTTTTGAGCCAAGAAGAAAAGCACTAGGACAGGCACGAGAGCCATGATGGATGCAGCCATCATATAGTGAGGATAAATACTGTAGGCGTCTTTGAACATGTTAATACCCAGGGCCACTGGGAACTTCTGGTAGGAATCCAGGTAGATAAGAGGTCCCATGAAGTTGTTCCAATGTCCGATGAAGGAAAGAACAGCAATCGTGGCCAAGGCAGGCTTGGCCAGGGGAACCATGATTTGCCAAAAGACTCTGAAGCTAGAACACCCATCGATCCTAGCGGCATCCTCCAAATCTGTAGGAATCGTCTTAAAGAACTGCCGCAAAAGGAAGATGCTAAATGCACCGCCTCCGAAATAGGACGGAAGGACCAATGGAAGAAACGTATCAATCCAGCCCAGGGATTTAAACAAAATGAAATGAGGCACCAGGGTCACGGCGGCAGGTAGCATCATGGTGCTTAGCATGAGGATGAAGAAGAAATCCCTCCCGAACCACCGCAGCCGAGCGAAACTGAATGCCACCAACGCGGAACTGAAGAGTTGTCCCAAAAGCGCCCCGCCGGTGATGATGACGCTGTTCAAGAAGAAGAGATGGAAAGGAATCTTGGAGAATACCTGAGCATAGTTCCGCCAGCGGGGCGGCATCGGCAACCAAACCCCCCGCATGAATACCTCCTCAAGACTCTTGAAAGAGGCCGAAACCGCCCACAGAAAAGGCAAACTAAAGGCGATGGAGAGCAGAATGAGAGATCCATACGTGACGATCTGTTTTCCTCTCCTTTTCCCTCCTTTCATCTCCTCTCCCCCTCGTAATAGACCCAAAGAGCTGAGGAACGGATAATGATGACAGAAAGGACAAGAATCACCAGGAATAGAAACCAGGCCAAGGCGCAAGCGTAACCCATTTCCAGTTCGACGAACGCTTTTCTGTACAGGTACAGCACATACACCAGTGTGCTGTTGTTCGGTCCTCCAGCATGCCCCCCGCTCATGATATACACCTGTGTAAAAACTTGAAAAGATCCGATGATCGACATAATCACGTTAAAGAAAATCGTGGGAGAGATCATGGGTATGGTCACGTGCCACAACTTCCTGAAGGCTGAGGCGCCGTCCAGGTCCGCCGCCTCGTATAGGTGAGAAGGAACCCCTTGTAATCCAGCGAGGTAGATCAACATGCTCCCTCCCAATCCCCACAGACTCATCAAGATCAGGGCTGGTTTGGACCATGCCTCACTGAGAAGCCATTCAGGCTCAGGAATCCTTAAGGCCTCCAGATGAATCCAGTTCAAGAACAAGTTCATCCTGTGAAGTAATCCGTTCAATAGACCGTACGAGGGATTGAAGATCCAGGACCAAACCACCGCAGTGGCCGCCCCCACCACCACGGAAGGGAGATAGAAAACCGTCCTAAAAAAAGCGATCCCCTTCACTTTTTGGTTGAGAAGCAGTGCGAGGAGGAGAGCTAGGGTCACCCGTAGGGGCACGGAAAAAAGGGTGTAGTAGGCGGTATTATACAGTGACTTATAGAACAACTCATCGTCCTTCACCATCTCGCTGTAGTTCTTTAAACCCACCCAATCGATCTCCCGAAGCGGCGTTTGAGCGTCCCACTCCGCGAAAGAAAGGGAAAAGGAAAACAGCATCGAACCGGCCGTGAGAACGAGGAAGCCCAAGATCCACGGGGAAGCGAAAAGATACCCTTCCAGATTGCGCAAGACGGATTTGCGCCAATGGCCCCGGCTGTTCACTGGTCTTCTCCCATAGACAGGGTCCGATAATCGGCCAAAATCTCGTCCACTTTCCGTTGTAACGCAGCCGCAGTCTCTGCAGGGGTCGAACTGCCCAGGGACAATCTTTCCAGTTCATTTGCCATGACGATCTGCATCTCCCCATAGGCCTCGGTGATGGGAGTGGGTCTGCCGTACTCCATGGCTTCCAAAAACTTCTCTTCCTTTTGGGGCGTATCTTCCGTCACATAGTGGGATAGCACTGCGGAACGCCTCACAGGCATGGCCCGTTGCAGGCTTCCCAAGAGTCGCTGCCCTTCATCGCTTAAAACCGTCTCGATGAACTGCCACGCCTCACGTGGATGATCCGAGTGGGCATAGACGGCCAGCCCGTCCCAAGAGACCCGGGTTGCTTTTCCTGCTGGACCGGAAGGTACGTGAACCACATCCCACCGCATGGCTTCAACGTCCCTCATGTTATTCAAGATATACGCAGCGGCCTGCAACATGGCGATGCGTCCCGTCAAAATCTGAATTTCCGTTGCCATACCGCTCAACTCACCTGTTCCAGGCATCACTCGATCTTCGAACTTCAGATCGTAGATGAATTGAAGGGCCGCTATGGTCTCAGGGGACTGCATGGCGCAGCGGGATCTATCCTTCGTCAAGATGTGTCCCCCGTAGGCCCAGATCAATGGTTCCACGCTCAACCAGTCGAAGCCCAAATTGCACCCGAATTGGTCAATCTTTCCGTCCCCATCCAAATCCTTCGTCAACGCCCTGCTCAGTTCCCTGAATTCTTGCCAAGTCCAATTGTCTTCTGGGTAGGGCAACCCCTCCCTATCAAAGAGATCCTTGTTATAGAAGACCAGCATGCTGAACCCGTCCCATGGCATGGCATAGCGGGTTCCCTTGTACGTGAACGATTCGATCGAGGTGGGCAAGAAATCCTCCAGTCTGAGCCATTCCGTTCGTTCCTCAATGAAGGGCTCCAGATCCAAAAGATGCTTCGCAGAGCAGTAGGTCGGAAAGAACTCGTCGTCCACCATGATGACGTCACAAGCAGTCTTGGAAATAAACTGCAATCGAAGCTTCCTGTGGTACTCCCCTGGAGAATATTGGAGATCCACCACCACCTCTGGATGTCTCTCTTCGTGAAGTGCCTTCATTTCTTCCCAGAGCTGAAGCTCCACAAAACTCCCCCAGAAAGAGAAACGGATCCTCGTCTTCCCCTGTCGATCGTCTGGCCGGGTACACTGCACACCTAGCAACAGAGAAAGAAGCAGGCCACAGCTAGCGCCTGCTTTTCTCGTGGGAATTCTTCCCATCAGTTTCCCTTGAGAGAGTCGATGCGTGACCTCGCCTCTGATGCGTGAGGCGAGTTGGGCTTTCTTCGAAGAAAGGCCTGGTAGTTGTCTATGGCCTTCTCTGGCTCCTTTAGATCCTCATACAGGCCACCCATTTCCAATTCGGCAGGAAAATCGGTTCCAGGATAGTCGCTCAGAAGCTGTAGGAAAGCCTGGATGCTATTTTGCGACTCATGGAGAAGGGTATGTTTGTAGGCTTTTCCCAACTGAAAAAGGGCTTCCTCTCGTTGAGGCGCTTCTTCACAATACTTAACCAGGATCTTCAGAAGGGAACAGGCGATCAGAATCTCCTTCTTAGTTTTCTCGGACTTGATGGTGCTTCCGAGCAGCTTATTGATCCCGCTACTAAGTCCTTTAACACCTCCCTTTTTGCCCGGCTCAGCGCCTCCCACGGATGGGTCTCTCAATCGGCTTTGAGCTTCCTGCATCAATTTTTCCGCTGCGTTCACCTGGGGCAAATCGCAGTCGCTAAAGACCTTCTCTAGGACCACCAAGCCCTGTTCCTCCCGCGATTCCTCCTGTAGAAGCACCAGTCCCTTCTTCCATTTCGCATAGCAGGCCAGCTCATCCTCGGGATGGATCTCTGCACAGGCCTCGAACTGCTCTACGGCTTCGGAAGGATTTGGAATAGCTGAAGCGATCTCTCCCAGATAATAATGGGTTACAGCATTTCCCTTTGGAGAAAGATTCGCAGCAAGCGCCTCTTGAAAGAGGTGCTTGGATTCAGACAATTCGTCGGAGCGATACGCCAAAACGCCCTCTCTCAACTTGGGATGTAGACTCTCCAAATCCAGCTTTGGGCTAAGGTCGGAATCCCGGGAGAGGATTGGAATAGCCGTAGGGCTTGTTCCCGAAACGGCGGTGCCATGCGGGTCAGGACTCTCTGTGGGCTGAACTTCGGGTATCGTAGACGCAATGGGGGAAACAGGCGTCTCTAGACGAGCCTGCGTCTTTTCTGTAACGATCCCAGGCCTTGGTTTAGACCCGACTTGGCTATCTCTTTGCCCCTTCAATGCAAACCAGGCAACAGCAGCAGCCACCAAAAGGACCACCGGCGTGAAGTACAACAACATTTTTCGCCGAGAAGAAGCGTTCAATGTGTGAGCGAGAGCTTCCCTCAGATCCCCCACAGAGCCGTACCGGGCTTCTCTGTCCTGTTGAATGCACCGATCCACGATCTGATCGATGGATTTCGGTGTACCGCTCGCCGCCACGCTCGGAGGATTGAAGGCGCCCTTGGGCACCTTCCCCGCGATCAGTTCGTAAAGAACGATTCCCAATGCATAGATGTCCGCCCGGGCGTCTGCCGTCTTGACGTCCGTCGTCTGCTCAGGAGCCATATAGTCCGGCGTACCCATGGAAGCCATGGTTCTAGTGATCCGGGTCTGTTCGTTCTTGATACGGGAAATACCAAAATCCGTCAGCTTGGCTGTACCATTCTGGTCCACCATGATATTTCCTGGCTTAATATCCCGATGGATCACATTCTTCTCATGCGCATGCGCCAGTCCGTCACATACCTGGCACAAAATGCCCACCGCTTCCCGCCAAGGAAATATCTCGCCCTGTTTGAGGATGTCCGCCAAAGATTTCCCTTCCACGAACTCCATGACAAAATAGTAGTGTCCCTCCCAATACCCTCGATCAATCACGTGGATAATGTTGGGATGGTTGAGTTGAGCCACGATCTTGGCTTCACGCTCAAAGCGCTCCACAAACTCTCCAAATTCCTCGAGATAGGGAGGAAGGATTTTGATGGCAACCTTCCGTCCAAGCGATTCTTGGACGCCGACATAGACCGCCCCCATCCCCCCCTCCGCGAGCTTTTCTGTGACAGTGTAGGGTCCAATCTTCTTCATCCGATCCCGATTATATCAACATAGCACAGGTCTTGCTCCGCCACCGAGAATGGTCACATCTCTTCTCCTGTTGTCCCACTGGTGTCTCCTCTATACAATGGACTTCCCATGGTCATCACCCTGATCGCCCCCACTGAGGACCTTCTTCAATATGATCTCCCCACCCTCGTCGGGATCGGACCGCGCATCCTGGCCTCATGCCTAAAGAATGAGGGCTGGGAAGTGCAACTGATTTTCCTCCCGAAGAGGATGGGCGAAATCTACGAAGAGCAGGTCCTTGAACAGGTCGCAGTCCTGTCATCCAAGTCCCATCTGGTGGGCATCTCCCTCTTGACGGACGACCTAGCCAATGCGGTCCAACTGACATCGTATCTAAAGGCGCGTCTAGATGTCCCCATTCTCTGGGGAGGCGTTCACCCCTCTGCCAGGCCCAGAGAATCTCTGGAGTACGCGGACATGGTCTGTATTGGCGAGGGCGAAATTCCTTTGGTAGAGC
>Ga0272442_10006359_pt1 | contig 15545 bp, 27 predicted proteins | sample SSMForm2O_FD_200262 | JGI IMG/M metagenome (GOLD analysis project Ga0272442, IMG submission 200262) | Marine sediment archaeal communities from Little Sippewissett salt marsh, Falmouth, MA, United States - SSM-Form-2O | ecosystem: Environmental > Aquatic > Marine > Wetlands > Sediment ...
TAAACAATGAGGATAAAAATGATAAATGAATATGAAGGGATAAAAGAATTAATTGAAGATCTAAAGATTTTTTTAATTTCTGATATGCCTAGTAAAGTTTTTCCAACTGATAGAATGACAGGAAAAACAATGTTTAGAGAAGATTATTTTGAAAGTAAAAAAGAGATAGAAGATTACTTAGAAGCAAATTTTGAGATTTTAGAAAAACAAATAAAAATTGAACACGAAATAGATAAAGAGGACATTATTGAACTACAAAACGAAGTGGAGGGTGAAAAAGATGGACTTAAGTAATATGACACCAAAAGATAGAATGATTTATGAAGTTATGGTAGAGGATAAAGAAAAGTTTATTGAAAAATTAAGTGAGGGAGTTATAATTGAGAATTTTGAAGAAATAATTTATGAGATTAGTAGAGCAGAATATAAGAGAGGGAAAGCAGATGGAATAAAGTGCAAGGAAGTGGCACAATCTGAACCAGAATTATTAATTGAAGGAGAACCTGTAACCAAGGAAAATGTAGATAAGTTCATTAAATCGTCAGAAGGAGAGAAAGAATGAGAAAAATAAAATTTAGAGCTTGGGATAAGAAAGATAGAATGATGATTAGTTGGGAGACTATGGATTGTGATGGGAGATGGGCAAGATTACAAGATGTCTTTAATGATATTAATTTTGAATTCTTGCAATTCACAGGATTAAAGGATAAAAATGGTAAAGAGATTTATGAGGGAGATATTATCAGTTGCAGGGATGGAAAAGCAGAAATAATTTATATAGATAGTTTTGCTAAATTTGTTATGGATTTTAATCTTTCTGGAAGTAATGCCTTAATAGATTTAGAAGAGGGAAATTATCAAGATGCAGATACTTGTATGAGAAGCATTGAAGTTTTAGGAAATAGATATGAAAATCCAGAGTTATTAACAAGTTCCGAAAATTCGTCAGAATGTGAACCTAATCAAAGTCAGCTATCCGCCGTGCAGGTAGGAGAAAAGGGTTGTAATACCTCTGCTGACATAAAATTATCAGAAGGAAAAGAAAATGGAAAGTGAATTTAATATAGAAGAAGCAATCAAAAAATATGAAGGGATAAAAGAATTAAATAGACAATTTGATGAGGAGTGCATAAAAGATGTCCAGGGAGTAAAAAAATGAAATATTGGAAATGTCCTGAATGTGCATACTTGAAAGAAACTAATGACAATATAAAGATTGCTTTTTGTAAATGTTGTTTAAGAATTATGGAAGAACATCCTTATGAATTTAAAAAGGAGGTTGTTGAATGTAATAATAGAGGTGAACATAACATCATTTCTTATTGTTAATCTATAAATATTTATATGGCTAATAAAGTATCTACTTCTTTATATGGAGTCTTAGATAAAACAAGTGGTAAACTTATTGATATAAAACAATCTCCTCTTGAAGAGGTTTATAAAACCTATAAAAAATATTTTCATGTTGAGGATACAAAAAGAATTGATATTGTTCTTGCTGTTGCTTTATCACAAAAATTAGAAGGAATCCCAATATGGCTTATTCTTGTTGGAGCTTCTGGAGATATGAAATCTGTTCAATTAAATTCTTTAAGAAATGAGGATACTTATGTTCTACCAAATTTAACATCTAAGACCTTAGTCAATGGATACAAAAACAAAAAGAAATTTCCAGATTTAGCACCAGAATTAGATAAAAAAATTATTGTTATTCCTGATATGGCACAGATTTTAAAACTTCCTCCAAATGAGAAAGCAGAACTTTGGGGACAATTAAGGGATTTATATGATGGTATTGCTGGTAAATGTTCTGGACAAGGTGGAAGATCAAGATATGAGGGTTTGAAAGTTACATTAATTGCTGGTTCTACTCCATCTATTGATGGACAAATATTGGTTCATCAAGATTTAGGAACAAGAGAATTAATATACCGAACTTCTGGAAGTGTTAAGAAAAAAGAAGTTATGAAAAAATGTTTTGAAAATGAGGAGTTTGAAGATAAGATAAAAAAAGAGTTAATAGATACTACAAATAATTTTTTGAAAGAAGTTTATATTGTTAGGAATTATATAAATCCCGAATATCTTAATGAACTTATGAATATATCTACTTACATATCTTTTATGAGATCAACAGCAGAATTTGATAGTTTTAGTCATGATTTAAGGAATGATGTCTATCCTGAAGAACCAACAAGAATAGCAAAACAAATGAAAAGATTATTTTTGTGTTTGACTAATCTTAGTAATGATTATCCTGAAAAAAGAGCTTTAGAGATTCTCTGGCATATAGCAAAGAGTTCTGCTTTTCCTTTGAGAATTAAGATATTTGAAAAATTATTGAATGATCCTGAAAAAGAATATTCAACATCAAATATAAGTGAATTATTATGTATTGGAAAATCTACTGTAAAAAGGGAATGTGGTGTAATGTGGAATCTTGGATTAATTAATTGTAGGAAAGAAATTATTAATTCTATGTATCCTGATAGAACCTATGATTATTGGAAAATTAATAAAAATCATGATTTTATTAAAAAATTGCTTGGACTTACACAAGAAAACACTAAAACCGACTAAAGATATATAATAATATAATATTAATAATATACATATATAATATATATATGGACGGTTTTGATTTTCAAGAATAAACCAAAATTTAATAGAAAAAGTAAAAAATGACAAAAAGATTAAAACTTTTAAGTATTGATAAAAAGTTTTAAGAAAACAACCGAAACATTTAAATAGTTTAAATTATATAATTATATAATTAAGATGAACAATAAAAAAATTGAGGAAGATCAACAGGACTTACCAATAATAGTAAAAAAATGTCCTGGATTAACAACAATCACAATCAAAGACCAAACTTGGAAAAGATTAGTAGAAAAAAAAGTATATCCAAGTCAAACCTTTGACACAATAATAAATAATCTTTTAGATAAAGAAAAACAAGGAGGTAACCAAAAATGATACAAAGAATAATGAAATGGTTTAAAAGAAAAAAACCAATATTGTACTTTGACAATAAAAGAGGTTGGGTTTTATCTAACCTCTTTTAGGTTTCTTTAAAATGGAAACAAAGAAAATGAATGAATCAAAAATAATTAATGGTTTGGATGTATGGAAAATAACAACACTTGCATTACTTGTTGTAATAATAATTTTAGGAATTGCCCTTTACACAAACTATCAAGAATCAAAAGAAGTCTATAATTTTGGAGATTTAACAATAAATAAAAAAGTCTTTAATGAATTATCTTCATATCAAGAAGGAGATTTTTTTGTTCTTTGTGATATAAATGAAAAAGATTGTGTTATGGTAGGAAGAACAAAGGGGTTAAAATGATTTCATGTTATAAAAGTACAGTTGAAAGAGAGAGAATACTTGGAGGAAAAAGTGAAATAGAATTATTAAGAACAAGAGTTCAATTATTAGAATCTATTGTTATGGATATTTTAAAAAGAATGGAGAGGGAAAATGGAAAAAGAATTTAATTTAAATAAGAGAATATTAGAATTAATAAATGAATATATTAATAGAGAAAATAAAACTATTATGGATATTAGAAAAGATTGGAAAAAACATAAAGAAACATCAGGTAGGATTTATTCAAATCAGTTTTTTGCTTTTACAGAATTAAGAGATTTTTGGTTAGATTTAAAAGATGTTTTAAAGGAAAAATAAAATGGAAAAAGAATTTAATTCAGATTTAATATTAACAGAAGATACAACCTTTAATGAAAGTATAAAAGTAAATGGAAATATTAAAGGGTATTTTAATTTGATAGTTAAGGGGGATATTTATGCAAGGGATATTAATGCAGGGGATATTACTGCAAAGGATATTGATGCAGGGGATATTACTGCATGGGATATTAATGCAGGGGATATTACTGCATGGGATATTAATGCAGGGGATATTACTGCATGGGATATTAATGCAGGGGATATTACTGCAAAGGATATTGATGCAGGGGATATTGATGCAAGGGATATAATTTGTGAAAAAAGAATCAAAAAAATTAAAGAAAATAAAACAATTTGTAGAGTTTATGTTAAAAACAGGTCTAAATTTAAAAGGAAAGAGCAGGAGATGAATTAAAATGGAAAATAAAAGTCAGCAGGTAAACCACAATACACTTCCAATTTTTATTGGAAGTTATCACTTAAATCACCCATTTAAGTTCAATGACCTGCTGACAACTCACAAATAATCAAAGTTTAATCAATTGAAAGGAGGTAATAAAAAAAGATGGAAGAAACACAAACAAATCAATTACAAGAGGAAAAAACACAGACACCAACCCTAGACACCCAAAAAGCAACAATATCCCCTGAGAATTGGTTAAAACAAGAATTAGAGGGTGTACAGAATCCACCTGAGTTTGAATCTGTACCAGGACTTCAGTTTATAGAGAACCAAACAGTAGAGTTTGAGATTAGTAAAGAAGATTTACCTTTTGAAGAATGGAATGATACAGTAAACAAAGTAATTAAAAAAATAATACCAGTAACACATAACCAAGAAAAAAAGAATCTTTGGTTAAATACAAGAAATCCATTATACAAATCAATACTTGAAAAGTTATCAAAAGGAGAAACAAAGTTTAAGGTACTCCAAACAGGAAATAAAGCAAATACAAAATATGTGTTAGTAGAGAATTAGAGAATTATTCATTTATTCATAGTCCTTTTGTCAAAGGACGACACCTCTTTTACCTCTACTAGATTCCTTAACCAAAGAGGTTTATCCAATGGTTAAAGGTTTGATTCATACCTATAATTTCTAGTAGGGGTTTCATATTCATTAAAATAAATTAAAAATAAAATCAATAAAGAATCAAGATAGAATGACAAAACAAAAATATTCAGTAGGAAGAAAATTAATATTTCAAGGAATTAAACCAACAGAAGTTTTACTGGCTTTAAATGAACCAAATGGAAATGGTTTTTACATAACTCTTATAACAAGAAAAGTAGATATTACTCGTTCCCATTTAAATAAAATAATAAATTTATTTAAAAGAAATGGATGGGTAAGACTTTATACTCCTAGTGATAATTTTAGAATAAAAAGGGTTTCTTTGACTAAAAAAGGGAAAGAATTAGCAAGAAGATTATTTGAAGTTTATCATCTATTAGATGAAGATATTGAAGAATGAGAATTAAAGAAAAAACTTATTTATGGATCGTTAAGATTTTATTAAAATTAAATTTATTAGAAAAGAAATAATGAAAATAAAACACGACAAATTATTTATGATTATTGAATTTAAAGACAAAAAAGAAAAAGAAGATTTTATGAGGATGTTAAGAGAACAATATAATTTTGAAAAAGGTTTTTTTCAAATATCTAATGAAGAAATTAAACCTAAGAAATTTATAAATGGTTAATGATTCTATAAAAGAAAAGAAATGTGAATTATGTGATAGGGTTGCTAGTGGGAAACATGAGGGTAAATATTATTGTTGGTTTCATTATTTGATTATTCTTTCAAAAATTGATTATAAAGAGAATTAGAGAATGGTTAGAACAAAAAGATTATTTACAAAAAAGGAATTAAATGAAATTAATAAATTATTTAAACAAGGTAAGACTCTTTATAAGATTTCTAAAATATTAAATAGACACTATAAAAGTGTTTATCGTAAATTTAAGGTTATAAATAAATGTCAATAAACTTTATAATATCTTAAGGTATAAATTGAATATGGGACTTTTTAAAAAATTTAATAGGGATTTTAAAGATTTAAGTAATCCCAAAACAAATGTTAAATCAAGTATTTCATTAAATGAAAATTTGACATCTAATAATTTAAATCAACAGAATTTGAAAAATCTTCCAAATGATATTGAGAGGATTAAAAATAAAACTAATAATGATGTTTTTAATTCTATTCATAATTTAGAAAAAAGAATTATTCTGATAGAAAAATGGATAAATTATTTTAATGATTTAGTTAAATTAAAATTAGAAGATTAATATGGCTGATGTTCAATCTACATTTAGTGGTATAGCTGGAAATTTAATAGAAAGAATTTTACAAGGAAGTATTATAGTCTTTTTAAGTCTCATTTGTGGATTAGTAATCTTTGGTGTTTTATTTTTTGTTAGATATCTGAGACAGTTTGATATAGTTGTAGAAATTAAAAGTTTAAGAGGAAGTGGAACTTTTGGAGAACCGATTTATAAAATAGTTCCAGATAAAGGAGGGATGCTTTTTAACAAAAAGGATAAAAGATATGATTTTAAATTATTAAAGGAAAGAGTTATTCTACCCCCTCCACCATTAGAATGTTTAGAACTTCGTTCAGATGGTAAGAATCAAATAAAAATATTTCAAAAATCCCAAGATGAATATTACTATTTATTACCTGATAAAATAGATCTTGACACTGTTGTTAGGAAAGGAAAAAAGATACCTATTGGAAACTCTAGTTTTAATGTTGTTGATGGAGATATCAGTTATTGGAACACTTTAAGAAAAAGAGATAATAGAAAATTATTTAGTGCAGAAGATTTCATAACAAAAATTCTACCGTATATAGGTTTGTTTTTAATGTTTGTAACTATAATTTTCCTTACATATATTATAACAGATCACTGGGGTGAATTTTCTTCGGCCGCACAAGCATTAAAAGAAGCATCCATAGCTCTAAGGGATGTTAGTACTGCATCGGTAACAACATCTTCTAGTGCTTAATAAATTTAAAATGGGATTTATAAATTTTAAAAAAAATAAGCAGAAAAAAGGTAAAGAAAAAAAGAAAGATAAAATTTGTATAAGGTGTAAATTTGTTATCAAAGAGGACGATAATTATCTACACATAGAGGAATTTAGGAGGGGAAAGAAAATAATAGAAAATTATATCCATAAAAATTGTTGGGATGAACAAATGAGGCCTAGAGGTTTATTGTTAAATATGATGGGAAGAGCAAATAAATTACTTGATAAAGCAGAGGAGTTATCTTAAAATGGATAATCATTCAAATACTTTAATATTGACCAATTATATAGCAAGTTGGGGATGGCATATCTTGGGTGTTTTGTTCTTTTTAAAATCTTTGAGTTTCTTAATTGTTCGTGAATATATTTGGATGTTTGGAATGATAGGGGTTTTTTGTTTTTGTGAAATAATTGTTTTTAAAAGGAAATTAGATATGGAAAAACAATGGGAGGAAATTGAAGATGGAGAATAATATTATTAAACAAATCTTTTTTGGTATTATTATTTCCTTTTTCTTTATATGTTCCTTACTTATTCTTTGTTTATTAATGCCTTTTGAAGTTGGTTATCTTCTTTTTTTTGATGTTGGTTTATTAATTTTAGTCTTAATAATTCAATTTGAAAGGAGGAACAAATGCCAAAACAAAAAAGGGAAGAAATAGAAGAAGAAAGTAATGAAGAAGAAAGTAGGTATATTGTAGAAAGTATGCCTACTGAAACGATTCCAGTTATAAAAGATAAAGAAACAGGGAAAAGATATGACTCTATGGGATCTTTAAGGAAAATTCTTGAAGAGATAAATGAGTTAAGGAAGATAGCAGAAGAATAAATACCAAATGGGAATGGTAGGATTTGTTGGATGGTTCATTGGAGGGTTAGTAGGAACTATGTTCATTCAAATCCTTTTCCAAAATGAATTTATAGTAAGTTTTTTTATTGCTATTCTTTTAGGAATATTGGGTGCAAAAGATTAAGAAAAATATGGAATATAAGGTTTGGATTATCTTAACAATCATATTACTTTTAATTTGGGGTTCTTTTTTTTATTTTTTTATTAATTATGGTGAGGTAGTAAGAAAAGATCCTTGTAAAGTATGTGCTGAAAGACTTGGAAAAGATTTTATTTGTACTAGTATTGGAATTGGATCTGAATCTGTCATTTACTCTTCAAATAAAACATAGAAGATGACACAAGAAGAAATCTATAATCTTATAAAAGAAAATCCTGGATTATGTACTAAAGAGATAGCAGAGAGACTTGACATCAATATAACAAGAGTTTGTAAATTAATAAAGAGAATGGTTAATAAAGATATAAAAGGGATTGAACCAAGAGATTATCAATTAAGAGATCTAATTAAAAAATATCCAACATTAAAATATTCTCCAAGAAATAATTTTTCATCTAATAGAATTAAATTGTGGGTTATTAAAAAATGAATAATAAAGGAAAAATTTTTGCATATTTCTTTTGGATTTTTGTTGGTTTCTGTCTAGGAATATTTTTTGCTTTTAAATTTCTTAGAGAATTTTTTTGTTAGTATATTCTTTAATATGTTTGGATATTGTTATGGGACTATGTTCCCTAAAATTTGTGAGTATTCTAGTTTCTTTATCTCACTTGTTGGTATGTTTATTATATTTTGGTTAATCACTAAACCTTTTAATAAGTGTAAATAATGTAACTTATTGTTACATTTAGGTATTGTTTATATAGTAGTTATGTTTTTTAAATATGATAAAAAATAATAATTTTTCAAAATGGTTTATGTTATTAGAGGGAAAACCTATCAAGATGCTGAAGTTGAACAAGCGAAATCTTTAATTTTTAGAGGAAAAGCAGGGGCTGTTAGAGGTGATCCAAGATTGCAAGGATTAGTTAATTCATTACTAGAACAAGGAGATTTTTGGCCAAGAAAAGGAAAGCCAGATATTCAAGCACCAACAGAAACTATTAAAAGAATATTAGATGAAGGAAAAGAAAAAAGAGAGGGATTACCAACTTCAACTAAAGATTCAATAGATGGTGAAAGATTTATAAGTACTAAAGAAGGTATCAAAAGAGAATCTGAAATTTATCCTCAAAAAAGAAGTTTACAGGATATTACAAAACCACCGAAAACACCCTTTTCAAAATATTTCATATCTTCTAAAGAAGAATCTGAATCAACTTCTCCTTTTATGAGTACTAAAGAGGGTGTCAGAAAAGAAGAGGAAGTTTATCCACTATTTGAAACTGAAAGAGAAATTGATAAACCAGTAGGATTACAACCTGGACAATCAGCAATAACCCCCACGACAAGAACTGAATTTGATAAACCTTATCATACTGGAGATTGGTTTCCTGGAATTGTTCAAGTAGGAAAAAATATAGGAAAAAATATATTAAGTGGTGAGTGGTTGGATTCTTCTAAATGGGGTACACCACAAGAGAAAGATGTATTTAGGCCTCTAAGTTATTCAGGTTCTGGTGAAGCAAGAATCGGGATGTACTCTCAATGGTTTACTGGATTTGCAAAAGAAAAAGGTTGGAAACTTCCAACAATTAAAAGAGATTTTCCTTTTGTAGGATTTGTAGATGAAGATTTACTTCAAACTTGGGAATTTGGAATGCCTACTGGTGAGTTATATAGAAAAGTTAGGGAGAAAAAGGAGAAGAGATATAAAAAAGAATATGAAGATATTTTCCAACCTATTCAAGAACAAGTAACAAGTGGTAAAATAAGTTTAGAAGAAGGTAAAGAAATTTTAGAACCAAAATTTAAATCTATTGAAAAAAGATATTCTAAAGAAGTTAGTGAAGCAACATCACCAATAACTACAAGTGGTAAACTTGCACAAAAGTTAGTACCAACAACATTAGAAACAGGTGCTATTATTGGAATATCATTAGTTTCTCCAATGGCTGTTATGGGTTATGGTGCATTTCAAGTTGTGAAGGGTGGTGAAAGACAAGATTTTTTAGAAGTTGTAGGGGGTGCTACCTTAGTAGGATTAGGAGGGGTTGGTACTGTTTCTAAAGTTGAAAAAGAGATTGTAGGATTAGAATTAGAACAACTTGCAAAGAAACCTCCAGAATGGGGTTCTTTAAAATTAAGGTCAGAAAGTTTAACATCAAAAAGATATGATACAGATATTTTATCTGGGATTCAAAAATCTAGAGGATTAAAAACAGAATGGGAAGCTATTGGAAAAGTAGAGTATGGAAAAGCTGGTGCATTTACTATGCCTAAAGGATATGTATCTTCTAAAACAACAGGAACTTTATCATGGGATTTATATGGAACTGGAAAAGGAACTCAAGTAACCTCTGTTGAATTTTCTGAAATTGGTGCTAAAGGTATTGGATTTAGATTAGGAGAATCAGAAGTTTGGAGTGGAACAATGGGAAAAACAGGAACTGAGACAATTAGAAGATCAACCTTTATTTTTCCAAAAGGAACTCCTTCAAAAACTATTGAGAAAGAGTTAGTAAAAAGAACAATTAAAGATGAAGGAAAAGTTCAACAATCTTTCTTTGGTGCAATTAGTAAAAGAATATCTAAAGATACTTATTTAACTAGAGGTGGTGAATTAGAGGGTGCTGTTTTTCAACCTAAAACAAGAAAGGCATTATTTGAATTTGATGCAAGAGGTTTAGGTATAACAAAAGTTATTGATATGGGAAAAGTAAAAGGAGTTACAACTTATGATATAGTTAGTAAAGGTTCTGATATTGGGACTAAGACAAGAGTTATAAAACCAACAAATATATTACAATCAACAACTGAAAAGATGTTAGTACAACCTTCAAAAACAATCTCAAAGGTTTTGAGTAAAACAGCAACCTCACAAAAATTAAGTGGTGGACTAATGGGAACTACCCCTCAATTTAAACAAGTTTATCAAAGAGAATTTCCTCAAATGAATTTTGGAGTTTCTATTAGACAAATACCCTCTTCAAAACGAATTTTTAAAACAAATCAAGGGGTTAAAAAAAGATTAGGGGTTGGTGTAACTTCTGGATTAAGTTTTGCACAACTTTTATCTTCTCAAGAAAAATTAGGAATTGGATTATCTAGTTCACAACTTCAAGGATTAAGTCTAAAACAACTTCAAGGATTAAGTCTAAAACAAAAACAACTACAGAAATTAGCTTTAACTGGAATGTCAATCACACCATTAACCACTCCAAAATTAGGTTTTGATTTTGGTAGACCTATTGGAGGTTTAGGAGCTGGATGGATTCTTCCTGGATTTGAATATAAAGAAAAACCTAAAAAAAGACAATCTAAAGGAAGAGGTTTTAGATACCAACCAGGATTATTTGCAATTGCTACTGGATATAAAGCACCAAAACCTAGTGAGTGGGCAATTAGAACAGGGATTATAACTAGGCCTATTATTAAAAGAAAAGAGAAAGGGAGAAATAAAAAATGAAAGATTCAATTGAAAGAGAATATGAAATGCAATCTAATTTAAATAAAGAACAATTAGATGCTCAACAAGCAGGAAATGCTTCTATGATGTTACAGAATCAACAAGAAACTCAAGCAGTATTGATAGAACAATTAAGTCCAGATAAAATTATTGAAAATATAAAATTAATTCTTGAAGGAAGTATAAGAGATGAATATGGAGAGATTAAAAAAATAGGAGATCCTTTAATGAATCAAAAAGGAGTAAACAATCTTATGATTTCTATAAGAAGTGTAGTTAATATAAACACAATAATGAGTGCAATCAGAGAAGAAAAAATAAATGAATTTATGATTGATTTAATGGATGAAATAATTGACGATTTAACTTTAAACTGGAAGGAGTATGATATAAAAAATAAATCTAATTTAGATAAAATTGAGGGTATAATAAAGAGAATGGCTTATCCTGCTTTTATGAGAAGTAAAGAAGGAGGTGAAAGAATATTCCTTAAAGGTGTAACTGTTGAAAATATTTCATCAAGACCAACTTTTCAACCCATGAAAAAAGAGGGATTCTTTGAAAGATTCAAACTATGAAAATGTTTAATTTTTTTTTTATTGTTTTTATAATAATGGGTATTCTTATTCTTAATTTTATTACTAATTCAAACATCTTCACAAACCCTATTTCTAACATCTTTCCACAACCTCAAAAAATCTCATCCCTTCCAATGTTTTCTGCTCAAGAGATGGGAGATCCAATAGTCAAACAAAATGTTACTCAAAACATTATTGATGATTATGCTATTTTTAAAGCACAAGAAAAAGAGGTAATTGGGGATTCTATCAATGGAGTAAAATATAAGTATGCAAAAGAAGAAGATATTATAATTTATACAAAAGTAAGAAGCGATAGTTATTGTCCTGCTAATTTCACAGAAGGAGTAAGACATTGTGAAATCCCTTTTGAATTAATAAATAAAGGTTCTCCAAAATCTCAATTAAACAATTTTGATATAGAATTAAAGGGTTTGGAAAATTATAACATAAATTACTATTACTCAACTGATAAACAAGTTGTTTATGAAGTAGTAGATAATTCAACATGGAATTGCAGTGGAGTAATAAAAAAATATGAAGAAGATAATTGTACAAGACTTACAGAACAATATATTAAAGTAGAGAAAAATGAGTTTAATAATTATAAACCCCTAGACTTCTCAAAATTTAAAAACATTGATTTAACAAAAACAATATCTATATTAGCTGTTTTTGATATGCCTGTTAATGATGTTGCTAGATATGATATAATTGTTTCTGGAAAAATAGATTCTGCAAAATCTGAAACAATAATAAATTTAGATCCTTCAATAGGAATAGAAAATTGTACAGATTTACAAGATATGAATAATGATTTAACAGGGGATTATTATTTGACTCAGGATATTGATTGTTCTGATACTGTTAATTGGAATAGTGGGGATGGTTTTAATCCTATTGGAACAGGCGATTATTTTAAAGGAACATTTGATGGAAGGAATCATACAATTAGTGATTTGTTTATAAATAGAACTTCAACATCTTATATTGGTTTGTTTTCACAGACTTCTTGGATTTATGTTTCTGAAGTTAAAAATGTTGGATTAATCAATGTTAATATAATTGGAAATGCTCAAACAGGAGCATTAGTTGGAAGAGTTTATGGATATAAGGGAAATACAACCATAGAAAATTGTTATGCAACAGGAAATCTTACTGGTGGTGCAAATGAGGTTGGAGGTTTATTTGGAGTTGTTTATTCTGGTGGTACTCCTATGGGAAATTCTTATATTAATGGATGTTATTCAAATGTGGATGTTACTCATGTAGCAACAGGTGGTTCTCCTTTATTTATAGGTGGATTTACTGGTTCTATTTCAGGGGCACAAAATTGGATAAATGATAGTTATGCTACTGGTTCTGTAACAGCATCAAATCGTCTTTATGTTGCTGGATTTGTTGGTCTTAATGCTGATGGGCAAATAACTAATTGTTATGCAACAGGAAATGTTACTGCAAGTAATTATGCTGGAGGATTTGTTGGTTCAAATCAAGGAGGTGGTTCTCCAACAATAATTAATTCCTATTCAACAGGTTCTGTAACAGCATCAAGTACTGTATATGGTTTTTATGATTCTAATACTGGAACATTAACTAACTGTTGGTGTTATAATCAATCAGGAGATACTGCTACTCATTGTGGTACAGGAGTTAGTGGATTTGATTCATTAAGTGATGCCTACGACATAACCCATAATGTTTATGATTCAAATTCTCCAACATGGGACTTTACAAATATTTGGAGTGGTATAAATAATGGTACAGATTACCCAATATTAGGATTTTGGCTTGAAAAAATAAAACCAATTGTAACTTTAAATTCTCCAGATAATGATTACAATTCTTCAACTAATTCAATAACATTTAATTGTACAGCTTCGGATAATGTTAAAATAGACAATGTTACTTTATATGGAAATTGGACTGGTAGTTGGAGTGTTAATGAAACAAATAGTTCTGGATTAAATGGAACTGAATATATTTTTACAAAAACTATCCCAAGTGAGGGAACTTATGAATGGAATTGTTATGCTTGTGATAATCTAAGTAATTGTGCATTTGCAGATTCCAATAGAACATTTAACTATGAAATTCCAGAAGTAGGAATCTCAGTATTATATCCAGATGATTTAGTAACAACATTTAATGCAACCCAAAATGAATTTTTTAATGTTACTTTAAATATTAGTTGTGATAAAGGAGAATGTGGAACTATTAATGTTAGTTTAGATCCTGAACCAAAATCACAGGAAAAAAGTTCAACAATTATTGCAAACTTACCTAGATGGACAATAACAAAAACAGGTGATGAAAAAGATTTGAATATAACAACAAACGAGATTAATGATACAAGAACAGAATTTTGTGTAAGTATGGATGATAAGACTTCTTATAAAAGTAAAAAACAATTAAAGGGAAAGGATATTGCTAGTGTTCCAATAACAAAAATTGATGGAAGTTTATCATTAGGAAAACAAGTTTTAAATTTAGATGTTTTAAGTAGTAAAGAACAATCTTGTTTCTTTGTAGATTATGGTGTTAAAATAGAGAATAGATCTTTTAAAATTGGTTGGGAGAGTGTTATTATTAATTATTCTGATACCAAACGAGCTTTAGATCCTAGTAATTCTGATAAAATTTGTAAAACTAATGATGGTAAATTACATGTTATATTCATTAGTAATGACAATGATTTATGGTATAGTTCCTCAGATGATAATGGTATATCATGGGATAGTAAAGAATTATATAACACAGTATCTTTACAAGATGTAGGAATAGTGTGTAATTCTACAAATGGTGTTTTAGCTTATTTTCCTTATGGTGGTAATATACTTGGATTAATATCTGGAGATAGTGGCTCTACTTGGAGTAGCACTTTTACAATGGCTGATACCTCCAATAGTCTTTATAATCCCTCTTGTCTTTCAGATAGTGAGGATAATATTCATTGTACATCTCAAATATCTAATGAAGTATCTTATTATTTTAATTCAACTAGCTGGAATAGTGAAGTGGTTGTAGGAGATGGTAAATATTGTCAAATTTTGATAAGTGAAAATGATGATGTTTATGTATCTTGTATAAATGAAGATGATAAAAATGTAAGTATCTGGTCTCCAGCACTTAATGGTTGGGGAGAACTAAATAAAGTAGTAATTTATAGTGGGAGTTATATGGCAGATGATGATTTTGAATATATAGATATGATTTCAGATGGTGATAATGTTTATTTTACATTCAATAACTTTAATAACCTTATGTTTTGTAATTCAACATTTTCTAGTTCTTTTAATAATGTAGATTGTAAAACTATTGATTCTGATGATGGTTTTTCTATGGTAATAGCATCTAATGACCAGGGAAATATAGAAGTTCTTTATTCTTCAACTAATAGTGATTATGGAGGAAATATCTATCGTGCTAATTCTAGTGATTATGGAATCACTTGGAGCTTAAGAAGTGAAATTAGTACAACTCAAGATCTTAGTCCTTGTTTTAGGGGTTCATTATATCCAAATTCAAATAATGATATAACTGATACTTTTGAATATATTTATGTTGATTATCCTACTATAAAATTTGGGAATTACACGGTAGACTACATAAATTATAAATCAGGACTTATCTCAACAAATGAAAGTGCAACACCCTTCTACACAAATGCCTCAACTAATCCATTAACAACAAATAGTTTAAGTGAAGGAGATAGTGAAGTAATAACTTTTTGGGTAAATGCAACAGGTGAAACAGGAGTTACACATACATTTTATGCTTATGCAAATTTAACAAGTAATTTAAGTATAAG
>Ga0272442_10006360_pt1 | contig 15545 bp, 15 predicted proteins | sample SSMForm2O_FD_200262 | JGI IMG/M metagenome (GOLD analysis project Ga0272442, IMG submission 200262) | Marine sediment archaeal communities from Little Sippewissett salt marsh, Falmouth, MA, United States - SSM-Form-2O | ecosystem: Environmental > Aquatic > Marine > Wetlands > Sediment ...
CGTCCTGACACGTAGCACCCGCCTGCTTGGGAAGCTCATTCGCATCTGCACCCGTTCGTTCGGGGAGAAACGATCCAACGTGAACCACGTCGGTGTCATTGTCGACGCCGCCGCAACCCGCGAGGCCGTCATCGTCGAAGCGCTGCTCAAGGTGTGCCGGCATCTCCTGTGGGAGCAGTATGCGCCGACGACCAACCACGTCGCCGTATACCGCGCTACCAACATTCCGGAGCGCGACATGCAGGTCATCGTCGCCGAGGCGGAAGAACAGGTGGACAAGAAGTATGGGTTCGGCAAGATCATTGCCCACTTCCTCGACTGGTTGTTGACCGGTGCCTACGTCTTTCGTCGCCTGACCCAGAACGGGAAGTACCCAATCTGCTCGTGGCTCGTCGCACACGCCTATGCCAAGGCCGGCTATGATTTCGGCGTCGCACCCGGCGCGGCGAACCCGGATGACATCTGGGACTTCGTGACTGAGCGGACGGACTACTACGACTGCATCGTTCCCCTCGGTCCGCTCGACCCGAGCGACAGCCCGTAGAGCAGTTGCTGCTGTACGGTCGCCGCCAGATTCCCGCACGTTCTTCACTCGATACACATACCGGCGCGGTATCCAAGGGATTCGGCAAACGGTGAGACCGGCGACCGGCTGTCTGGCGGCATTGCATCCGCCTGCTACAGGTCGCGAAGGGGTGATGAACATGATCGGAGAAACAAGACGTGTACACCGTAGGTCGCGCACGGCGCGGGCCGCGGTTCTTACAGTCGGTGCGATTGCAATCCTTCTTGTTGCCGCCGGGGTACCGGCCGCATCGGCCGACGCATCTGCATCCGGAGAGGAGGACGCCGTGGGTCAAACGCAGAGCAAGCAGAGCAGCGTGGCGGAGGCGGTCTTCGCGGGCGGGTGCTTCTGGTGCATGGAATCGATCTTCCAGCCGCTGGAGGGCGTGATCGAAGTTCTCTCCGGCTACACCGGCGGTGATACAGTGGATCCAACGTACGAGGAGGTCTCGACCGGGACGACCGGCCATTTCGAAGCCGTTCTCGTACGATACGATCCCGAGCGGATCTCGTATGAAGAGCTGCTGGACGTGTTCTGGCGGCACATCGATCCCACCGACCCGGGCGGCCAGTTCTACGATCGCGGGAGCCAGTATCGTACAGCCGTCTTCTATGCCGACGACGAGCAGAGAGAACTCGCCGAGGTATCCAAACAGGCGTTGGATGCGTTGGAGATCTTCGACGAGCCGATCGCTACACTGATCCTCCCGGCGCAGACGTTCTACCCGGCGGAGGTCTATCACCAGGACTTCTTCCTGACCAACGCCGCGTACTTCAGCGCGTACAGCACCGGGACCGGCCGGATGGCGTTCGTGGACAGCGCGTGGGCAGGGTACGAAGACGTCTCGCTGTTTCCCGACAGTCACGATCGCTGGTGGGAGGCTTTCGTCAAGCCGTCCGAAGCGGCGCTACGCGAGCTTCTGACGGACCTCCAGTATTCAGTGACGCAAGAGAAGGCGACCGAGCGGCCGTTCCAGAATGAGTACTGGGACAACCACGAGGCGGGAATCTACGTCGATATCGTGTCGGGCGAACCGCTGTTTAGTTCACTGGACAAGTTCGATTCCGGCAGCGGGTGGCCGAGTTTCACCCAACCGATCGAGCTGGGGAGCATCGTTACCCAAGAGGACACGAGTCTGCTGATCGTGAGGGTTGAAGTTCGCAGCCGCTACGCGGACTCGCATTTGGGTCATGTGTTTCGCGACGGACCGGAGCCGACGGGCCTGCGGTACTGCATCAATTCCGCTGCCCTACGGTTTGTTCCGAAGGAGGAGATGGCGCAAGCAGGGTATAGCGAGTATCTCGCGCTATTCGAGTAAGGCCACAACAAGGTTGCCTTCCTCTATTGTTGAGTATCCGATGCCCGCGGCGGCCCTGTCTGCCGTGGGTCATCGGGAGCTTTTTCCCCAAGCGTGCCGGTTCGTAGTAGTATGAGACATGCAAGGGAAGCTAACCATCCTGCACGGAGCACTGATCCTTTTAGGGGCGTTTGTGCTGTTGTGGATCGGCGGTTTGTGGTTCACCGCGTGGGCCGGCGGTTGGCGACGGCTGGCGGAGCGGTTTGGGAACCCTCCGTCGTTCGAAGGAGAGGTTACGCCAGCTTCCTCTGCGCGGATCCGCTTCTTCTTCCTCTACAAGGGAACACTCGACCTCGGGGTGTCGGAGATGGGATTGTACCTCGCGCCCAGAAGGCTGTATCGTCTGTTCCATCCCCCTCTTCTCATTCCGTGGACCGAGATCCAGGCCGAGATGCGCGGGCGTGGAATGTGGGCGTGGAGTGGACTGCACCTGACGTTCCCTTCGGTGGCAAATACGACGATCACGTTCTACAGCCGCGAACTGGATATCGTGCTGCCGTATGTGAGCGACGAGTCTGCGCCGAGCGGCTGACCGTTCGAGATCAGGGCAAGCCTAGTCTACGCGTGTGACCTCCCACACATCCGTTGCGCCGCTGTAGGTACACGTTCCGGTTATCGTTTGATCGCGCACATCGCCCTCGAACGTTACGGGGCCGAGAATCGTGCTCTCGATCTCAAGGTGCGCTCCCGAAAGCGTTCCTGTTACATCGGCCGCATCCATGTAGTAGTCGACGCATCGAAACGTCCCTGTGACTACGCCGTCGGTTTCAGTCAGCAGAAGGAGAATGTCGGTTGGCCTCGTGCGTTCGGGATCGGTCATCCGTAACCACGCAGTACCTTCCCATCTCCCGGATACCTGCGGTCCCACGAGCAAAGCACAGCCGCAGACCATGCAGACAACGACGGTCGACACAAGCGCACACCTTTTCATCCCATTGACAGAATACGCGGGGAGTCGAGCGTAAGGCAACAGCACAGCGGTGGAGCGAGTTGCATCGGTGCTCCCGGCTTCGAGGCGAAGTTGGCCTGTTCCCACGATCTACCTAGACTGGAGTAGCTGAGTTCTTCCTGGCTAGGAAGCCTTCCTGAGCAGGAAGCCTTCCTGAGCAGGAAGCAGGGTACATCGACCCATTGGGCGAGATGAGCCGTTCGCAAGGAGGTCGAGAGAAATGGGGATTGCGCGTACATGGCGGACGTTAGTGGGCGTTTGTGCAGGTCTCGGTTTGCTGGTTCTGGCTGGATGTATGTGGCTGCAACCTATCAACGCCGTGGACTTCGAGGCGGATCCGGTGTCGGGGGCAGCGCCGCGGCTGGTCGACTTCCAGCCAATCATCGAAGCGGATGTTGCCGCCTACGAGTGGGACTTCGGAGACGGGGCAGCGTCAACTGAGGAAGCGCCGGCGCACATTTATCGTTCGCAAGGGACATACACCGTATCCCTGACGGTGCAGTTTGCTGACGGCACATCACGCCACGTTGTCAAGGACGATCTGATCGACGTCGGACCTCCAGCTACATCGGGGCCCGGCGGCGCAGCTGTGTACTGGTTGGATCGAAGCGCCGGCACGATCTACGCGGGCTCCACGGATGGATCGGTGAGTTTCCCGCTCGTTACCGGGATCTACAAGGGGCAGTACTTCGCAGTGGGCGGCGGCTGGGTCTATTGGACAACGCAGCATGCGGTGAAACGTGCAAGCGTAGTCGACGGTTCGGGGCAGGAGCTGCTGTACACCGACATGGGTTCGATCGTCGCAGGCATCGCTGTGGACGCCGGCGCACAGAGAATCTATTGGGTGTCGCATCCGGTATCGCTGTCTGAGAGTGGAGCGATCTGGAAGGCCGATCTCGACGGCAGCAACCAGCGGGCTTGGGGAACGTTGACGCGGTGGGGTGCGAACAGCCACGTGTCATGGCTTCTCGCCGTCGACTCGGTCAGTCAGAGGTTGTACTGGTTCGAGCACTTCTTCGAGGTCGATACGTCGGGGCCGATTCTCCCCGTCTCACTGGGAGCCGGATCCGTGCTCCCTTCCGATTGGACACCCCAATGCTCGCTCCATTGGGCGCCTACGACGGGGTTTGACGAGCACGTGATTCGTGAGAGTCTTCCCGCGAGCAAGGGACTGGCGCTCGATGTTGGGCTCACGGGTGTCGGGGCTCGTTACGTGTACTGGACCGATCCGAGATCGGACGAAATCGTACGCTGCAAGCCGGACGGAAGCGCGTACGTGACGGTTGTAGAGAACCTTGATGATCCGGTCGCACTGGCCGTCAACGCGGCGTACGGAAGAATCTACTGGTCGGACAGCAAAGGAATCCATCGCGCAAATCTCGATGGAACGTCCCGCGAGCTGGTCTTCCCCGGCGTTCAGGCCGACGCCCTCGTCCTGGACTACTAGCGGGAAGAAGCAGGGGAGGAGCAATGACGGAAGGGAAATGGACACAGGCGTCTAGGCCTCACACCGGATGGAAACGCCGTACTCTTGTCGCGTTGACGATCTGCCTCTTCTGTGTTGCTGCCGCCGCAGCACAAGAAGACGACACGACTGTTGGCGAACAGCTCGTGAGGCAGTTCTGGGAGGCAATTCGGACAGGGGACGTCGTAGCTCTCGAAGCGATCCTCGCTTCGGGATTCCAGTCCATCCACGAGGACGGAATGCGGGACCGCGAAGAGGAGTTGGCGCTCTGTGCAGTCATCGACATGGAGGAGTACACACTGACCGACTTCGTAACGACGCGCCAGGGGGCGACGATTGTCGTGACCTTCATGGCATCCGTCGAGGAGACACTCGCTGGGATCCGGACTACGAAGGACCCCGCCCCTCGAATGGCCGTATTCCTGATGACCGAGAACGGATGGCGACTGATCGCGTACGCGAATCTCAACCCGATGAGCGATGGATAGGGGTCTTTGATGGTCCGGCAGCAAGGCTGCGTGCTACGCATTGCACGTGAGCGGTTGACCGGTGCAGGGAGCGTGTGCCGAACCGTTTTCGGCTCATGCCGTAACCCAGGTGTGTGATGAGGGCTCAAGCGGCGGAGTACGTCAAGAGGCCGTTCGAAGGGAGGAAGGGACATGAAACGAGGCAGTCGTGCTGTATGGATGGCGATAATCGGCGGGGCGCTGTTCCTCGCGGGGTGCAGCCTGTTCCAAACGGCGTCTACGGTCGATTTCACGGTATCTTCGACCGAAGGGCGGGCGCCGCTTGCCGTTCGATTTACTCCGGAGGTTGATGGGGCGCCGACAGCGTATTCGTGGAGTTTCGGTGACGGCGAAACGTCGAGCGAGCTGAGCCCGATTCACGTGTACAGTCACCATGGGACGTATAGCGTGATGCTGACTGTCGAGTTCGCAGATCGGGAGTCGAGCATCATCGTTAAGAAACGACTGATTTGCGTTGACACCCCGCTCATGCAGGCCTCGCAGGAGTACCTGTACTGGCTTTCCGGATACAGAGTCTGGCGCGGCGTACTTGGCGGCAGCGAGAGTGAGACGCTGGCGAACAACTGGCAGCCGCCCAGCGGGCTAGACGTCGCTGGGGGGAGAGTCTACTGGGTATGGACCGACCTGATCGGAGGGGTCATTGAATCGGCGGCGCTGGATGGATCCGATCGCCGGAAAGTCGTGGAGGAAGAGAATCGTCTGGGAGACGTTGCCGTGGACGTGCGGCACGGCAAGATGTACTGGACGTCGCTCCCGGAGTCGCCCCGATCGGACTTCGAAACAGGGTCGTGGGACGGGGGAATCCGATGTGCGAACCTGGATGGGTCAAACGTGGAGACGTTGCTTGAGTACCCCGCTGGCTCTGCGACGTATGCGGATCGCATTGTGATCGATCCGGTGGTCAAGCTTCTTGCCTGGTCGGTCGTAGGGGACGGGTACGAGGGTGCCATTCAGACGGCGTACGCAAGTCCGTTCTTGCCGGTCGATCTTGTGTCCGGTATCGGGCATGTGCACGGGATGACCTTGGACACAATCAAGGGCGTCGGGGCGAACAACATCTACTACACGACAGGCGACGAACTGCGCCGTGTAGGACTGTACTGGTACGGGTCGGCATCCACGATCCTCGAGGGGCTCGACGCGCCGTCGGGTGTTGCCGTGGACCCGATCTCGTATTACGTATACATTGGGACCTCAGACGGAATCTTGCGTGCGGTTACTGATGGGACAAACGCTGAAATCGCCGTTCCGGAGGAGCAAGGCGTTGGGTCGGTGGTCCTGCCTCGCTAGGGTAGTCCGGGTTGCCGGGGGAGCGGTTGCTGACGTGTTGGTGCAGAAGCGGCCGGGCACTGCACGAGGAGGACTGTGATGGCATTACGGCAAACGTACCTCAGCATGAAGAAGAAGCTGCCGTCTGACACGGAGTACGTGCTCGTGATGCACGGGCGCGGAAACGATGAGCTGACTGCGTCGCAGGACCTGCTCGACGACTTCAACGCGTGGCGGACGCGGTTCGAACTCGGACAAGGGTTCGCCAACGAGCACGACTTCGCGTGGGAAAAGAGCGATTACGAGCGCCGCTTCCGTGCACAGATCGCGGCCGATCCGAAGGCGCAAGCGCGGCTGAAGCAACTGGCCGAGCGGTCCCGCGGCGAGGACATCTTTCTCATCTGCTACGAAGCCGACGACAAACCGTGCCACCGCAAGCTCTTGTTACAGATCGCCGAAGAGACATACGGTGCGAGTATCGATCCATCCCCGTTCCGCCCGGCTGGGTAGTCTGAGACACGGTGCAACGAATGTGATGTGTATCACACATGGCCCACTGGCGGAACGCGAGTTAAATGAATGCGCCACATGCTAGGGTTATGCAACGCTGGCCGAGTGCCGCACGTGAACTCGTCTAGACTCCGGGTCCCAAGGTAGTATCGCTGTAGGACCAACAAGGTTTCTTGCAGGGAGAGGAAGAGGGGAGCCGTGCGTATCCGTGCGCAGGTCGTACTTGCCATGTGTGCAGTTGCTGTGATCGTCTCCGGGGTGCTTATCGTTATCGTAGCTCCGCGGGTACGAAGCGCATTCGACGACGTGGAGCAGCGAATCGTGAGCCGGGACGTCGAATTGGCGCGGAACTTGCTCTCCTCGGAAACCTCCGCACTTGAATCGACGGCGCACGACTGGGCTGCATGGGACGAGACCGCCGAGTTTGTGAACGGTCAGCATCCCACGTACGTGGCGGAGAACCTCGGCGCGGACACCATGATCAATCTGCGCCTGACGCTGATCGCGCTCTACGATGTCGCCGGAAATCTGGTCTACGCAGAGGCGTTCGATCTGGACGCGCAGACGCAGGAAGAGCCGTCGGCCGAGGCGGTTGCTGCTGTGACGGCTGTCGTACCGCTTGCTCGTTCCGTCGATGACGTCATAAGCACAGCAGGGCTGGTGACAGTCGGCGATCGGCTGGCGATCGTTGCAATGCACCGATTCTCGGCAACGAACGCGAACCGCCGGTGTACGGGTCGCTGGTTCTCGCGCGGACGCTGACGGCCGGCGAGATCGCTCGCTTCTCCTCTCAAGTGATGGTTCCTCTCGAGATTCGCCTGGTTGACGATCCGGACAACGATCCCGACATCGTCGCCGCCGTGCCGATAGGCGCACCCACGGAGATGGGCGGTCCGCCGGATGACATGGCTGCGAATCGCGAAGTGACCACGGACCTCGGAGCGCCGCCGCCGCTCGACATGGGTGCCGGTCTCGGGAGCGTAGTGGATCTGGAGAGCGACGAGACCGGGATCGGATACGCTGCGCTTTGGGGAATCGATGGCGATGCCATTGCGATTCTTGCGGTCGAGGTTCCCCGGCTTGCACTCAGTGTCGGCCTGAGCACGAGACGATTCACAACGCTCGGCGTAATGGCGTCTTTCGTCGTACTCGGCGGGGCGTTCCTGCTGTTCATCGATCGCCGCGTCCTCGTGCCGACCTCTCGGCTGACGCGCGACATCGTACGGATCGGCCGGGAGAAGGACGCCGGGCAGCGCATGTCGGTACGAGGCAGAGACGAGCTGGCGGTGCTGGGAGACAACATCAACGGAATGCTGGAGTCGATTGAAGGATCGCAGGTTGCGTTGGAGGAGAGCGAAGCGCGATTCCACAACCTGTTCGAGACCTCCCGGGATCCGATCTAAATCACCACCAAGGACGGCCGGTTCATCGACGTCAATCAGGCGTTCGTCGACCTGTTCGGGTATACGAAGAGCGAGATCATGACGCTAAACGCGGGGGCTCTGTATGAGACGGCGGCGGATCGGGAGGCATTCCGCGACGTGATCGAGTCGAAGGGCTTCGTGATCGGGTATCCCGTGGCACTGCGCACGAAGGATGCGACCCAGTTGAGATGTCTTCTGACGACGACCACGGAACCGCTCGCGGGCACGAACGAAACAGTCTATCAGGGAATCATTCGTGACGTGACCGAGCTTCTCCGTCAGCAGGAAGAACTCACATACCTCGCTACGCATGACCCGTTGACAGGGCTGCTTACGAGGGGGGGCGCTCGATGATGTGTTGTCGCTCGAGGTGGCACGAGCGATTCGGAACCTCGATCGGCTGGCCGTGCTGTACCTTGATCTCGATCGCTTCAAAGAGGTCAATGACACGCGCGGACACGCCGAGGGCGACCGAGTGCTCCAGAAGGTGGCGATGCGGATGCGCGATACCCTGCGGGCCAGCGATTCCGTCGCGCGCCTCGGCGGAGATGAGTTCGTGGCCCTTCTTCCGGGAATCGATTCGCCAAAGGACGCGGAACGTGCGGCGGAGAAACTGCTCGAAGGTTTGCGCGATTCGTACGGTGACGCCGATGGAGCGTTCGATCTATCAGCGAGCATCGGTATCGCCCTGTTCCAAGACGACGGGGAAGACGCGTCACTCTTGCTCCAGAAGGCGGACGCTGCGATGTACGCCGCCAAGCACCTGGGGCGCAATCGCTGGAACCGATACCAGCAGAGAGCCGACGGTCCGTCGAGAAGCTAGCGCTCGGATCCGTACGTTGAGCAGTCCGGTACGGCCTCCGTTGCGGGACTTGCCGACAGGTGGGGAGACCATGCTACACTGATCAGGCTTGCATGACGGAGCCGATCATGAAAGCATGTTTCTGTGTCGCTGCGCTGTTTCTTGCCATCGGGGCGACGGCGGCTTGCCACGGACAGGACGTTCCGTGCTTCGAAGATGTCGTCGTCTCCGGGTTGACGTTCGATTGCGCCAACGGCGTGTACGAATTCTCGCCCAACTTCGTCAGCCACATGGGTGACTATGCAACCAATCTCGGTTTGCGTCCTACGTACTACAAGATGCTCACATGCTACTCCGGTACGGCCCGCGTGGAATGGGACGGTGGATGGCAGTTCGTGATCAACTTCCGCCCGACGGGGTGGATCGTCTGGGTCACACTCCGATACACGAATGCCTCGGCGTCCTACGAACCCCCGTCGACGGGCTGGGTTGCAGAGGACATGTACTGCCCGTACTGGTGCTACGACGACTCTCCTCGGCTATCGGGCGGAGAACGATGTTCCGTCGGCGTCCCCGGCGTGTCGCTCGAGAAGTCTGCTCATGTTGTACCCGTATGGGCTGAAGATTCGTTCTTCTATAACTTCCTTGTGGTGAACACTGGGGACGTGACGCTGTATGACGTCTCCGTGTACGACGAGACGCTGGGGCTGCCTGTGCCGCTTGAGAAAACCGCGCTTGAGCCAGGCGAGTGGACCGAGGGGGAGCTCGAATACACGGTAACGCAGGTGGACTTCGACGCGGGGATGTTGTCCAACCGCGCGACCGTCGAGGCGACGACGTCCGGCGGCGACCAGGTCACGGCATCGGACAGCGACTTGACAACGCTGTATCAGCGTCCCGAGCTGTACCTTGCCAAGTCGGCGGAAGAGGGGCCGTTCTACGAGGGAGACACGGCACGGTTTACGTTTGCGCTAACCAACACGGGCAACGTCACGCTGGAGCGGCTGACGGTTTGGGATGAAGCGACCGGATCGAACATGTCGTTGTCACTGAACTCGCTTCCGCCAGGTGCGTCGACGACGGTCTCCGTCGACTACATCGTAACCGCGGCGGATGCGGCTGCCGGATCGTTCACCAACGATGGACTTGCCGAGGCATGGACGGTGTACGGCGTGCGCGCTGAGGACGATGCGCAGGCGACAATCGTCTGTCTGTTGCGCCCCGAGGAGGGCGGAGATGTCGAGCCGCTCCCGGAGAACGTGACGACAGAGATTCGTCTCGCGCCGTCGGAGTTGGATGCAGCAGAAGCGACCTACTGCCAAGGCGAGACGCTCCATATCACTGTGGCTGTGTTGGACGGACAGGGTCTTCCCATGCCAGATGCGACTGTTCATACAAGGTTGTACAGTGGGGTTGGCTCGGACCGTACGGCCATTGCGCTTGCGCAATCCACGTACGCCGACGGGCAGTACAGCGCGTCGTTTGACACGGTGCTGTTCGAAGCAGGCAAGTACGCCGTACGGGCGTGGGTATCGGGAGCGTATACCGATCTTCTGCCTATTGAGTTGGTTGCATGTGGCGCCAACGTGGATTCGGATGGTGTATCCGATGCCGTCGATGCGTGTCCGAATGTGGCCGGTATCGCAGAGAATTCCGGATGTCCACGCGGCGATCTGGATCACACAGGAGTTCCCGATGCATTGGAGTGCGAAGGCGAGACGCTCGTTGAGACGGCGTATCCCGTACGCATCGTTGTGGAGACCAGTTCGGATTGGACTTCGGTTTCACTACACCACGGCGAGATCCTCCTGGTGTCTGCAGAGCGGGACGGCAGCCCGATGTGGGGATACACCGGCCTGCTGGAGATGAACGTCACCAAGCCCTGTTGTCAGCCAAACAGCGTGCGTGCCACGTACGATGCGTACGTGTTCGACCTGGACGGTGCGGAATTGGAGTGGATGATTGCGAAGGGGGGGCTGGGCCGTACGACGCTTTCCGTGTACGCCTATCCCGACGAGTCGGAACCCGAATCGGCTCTTGAACTGATCTACGAAACGAAGTACTGGCGCGATGTCGGCGCGGACGAGGAGGTTGCCCCGTGGACGAGCCGGCAGAACGCGAGTGATCTTACCGAAGGGATCGAGGCGGTCTCGCTCGATGAGTCTTGCGAGAAGACGACGGTGCAGCCGCTGGTTCTGGCTCTGTACTCGACGGAGTACGGAACGCCAGACGGTCCGGCAGGGGTGTGGGAGGGCTGGCGTCCCGACCGTACGAACTACGGAGCAGTCTGCGTTCCGTCGAGCGGTCCGTACGATTCAGGCGACGCACACGTGATCGACGAGCATCTTCGGTTGGTCAGCGAGAGCGGTATCGACGCGTTGCTCTGTCCGTGGTCGGGCGGCGATACGTGGAGCGACATAGCGCTTGGGGCATTGCTCGACGCGGCGGCGGAAACCGATGTACGGGTTGCGATATACCTCGAGTCGAGTCGACAGGTCACCGAGTGGCTGCGTGCGTTCAACGAAGCCTACGGTGGGCACCCGGCGCTTCTGCTCGTGGCCGGTCAGCCGGTTGTCTTCTTCCGCCGAAACATGAGAGGCTCGGTCGACTGGGAAGCAGATCTCCTGCCGCTGCACACCGAGGGGTTCCATGCATTCGGGATCCTCGACGGGATCGACCTTGACCGTCCCGGCGTTCTCGAGGGGTTTGCGCTCGATCCGTTGAAGCCTGATTTCGGGGAAGTGTTCGATCGAACGCTTCTCGGTTCGAAGGCAAGCCGCGCGTCGCTGCTCGCGGGAGTGGTGGGCAGTGTCTTTGTCGCGGTCGTCAGCCCAGGCGGAGTCGGCGAGTTCCCGCTGAGCGGGACGTTTGATGTCCCTCGTGACGACGGAGCGGTGTACCGCGCGATGTGGGACGCCGCGACGGCTAGCGATCCAGACTGGATACTGATTCACAGCTTCAACTTCTGGATGGACGGCTCAGCGATTGAACCCAGCGCGGAGTTCGGGGGTACGTACCTTGACATCACTCGACAATACATTGTGGCGTGGAATGCAATGGAGTTGGCAGAGGATCGTTGATGACACGGCAGAAGCCGGCTCGCACAGCGGGCTCGACGTGTTTCCGTTTGCAGGCTTGTGGCCGACGATTTAAAGGTGGATCCGGCGGCAACGGCCGGGAAGGGGTGGGCGACGGATGAGAGCGACAAGAAGAGCCCTATTCATACTCGTGTGCGTGGGAATAGTTGGGGGTGGAGCCGTATTGGGGACGGCGCAGGGATTCGGGTTCGGTGGCGCGATGGCGATGGCGTTCTTCCCGGATCTGTCGAACGTGAACGTCTTCCTATCGGAGAATGGGTTAGGGCCGATGGACGATCTGCTGTACGGTGGCGGTGGGAACGGCCGCGGTGGGATGGTCGGCGGCCCCACGTTCGGCGGTGCCGGCTGGGGGCTTGTCGCAGAGACCTCCAGCGCACTGCGGTCGGCCGAACTTGCGTTCGGCGGCGGCGGATTCGACATGGGCTACGCTCTCGGTGGCGATGATAACTCCGTGCTGTCGATCGGCGCGGTCCTCGGCGGCGGGGCTGCCGTTCTTACAGTCAGGGACTTGGTATTCGAGGAGGCGGGGATCGAAACGCGTGGCCTCGAGCCGGTGTCCACGACGCGTGAGATCGGGGCCGCGATGGCGTTTGTCCAGCCATATGTCAGCATGTGTGCCCAGCTCCTTCCGTGGGTCGGATTCGAGCTTCGTATCGGATACCTTCTTCCGCTTGTTACCGTGAACTTCGGCAACCTCGTCGGGATTCCGGCACCGTCGCTCGGCCTGTCTGGATGGACTGTCAGCTTGGGTATTGTGTTCGGAGGGATCGGGTCCGAAGAGACACGCGATGTCTCCGACCAATCATGTGTCGGAGACGTAACGGCCATGAGCGGGGGCTCGTTCGTCGTAGGTGACGTGGAAGGGCTGACCATACAGAACGGGATCGGAGAGATCGTGGTTTCCTCGTACGAGGCCGAGACGCAGAGCGGGTCGGTCGTCGTCTGGCAGGCTGTGCGTACGGCAAGCGCGAATGAGATCCGCGATCTGCAGGTAGTGACCGAGCGGGACGAGTACGGTGTTACGCTGTACACCACGGGCATCGGGCGGGTGGACTACACGGTTCAGGTTCCGGTCGGTACCGACCTGTCGGTGGGAAACGGCACTGGCACCGTAGCAATCGGGCCGTACGATGCGCTGACCGTGATCGTTGAGAACGGAGTCGGCGACGTGTTCCTGAGTGACCTCGACGTTGCCGCCCTGATCGTGGCAAACGGTGTCGGACACGTAGAACTCGACGGAGTCGATGCAGGGGCACTCATCGTCGATGTCGGCGTAGGAGACGTCAACCTATCTCTACCGGTGAGCGCGTCGGCGCGCATCACGGCGAAGGCGAGCCTCGGAAATGTGTCCATCGATCGGTTCCCAGGCATGACCGGTGGAGTGGCCGGATTCATTGGGAAGACCGGCGACGTGACGCTCGGCGTCGGCGAGAACACGATCGAGCTACACGTCGGAATCGGCCGAATCGACGTACGGATGGTCGAGCCGTAGCCACTCGACTGGCGTGACACTCTCCCGTAGACTTCCGTCTCAACAGAGTAGGGGGGGCGGACGTCATGATTCAGGCGGAGAAGCTGACGCGGCGGTTCGGCGAACGGACGGCTGTCGATGGTCTGTCATTCCAAGCGGGTGAGGGAGAGATCCTCGGCCTGCTGGGGCCAAACGGTGCGGGAAAGACGACGACGATTCGAATGCTGGCCGGTATCATCGCGCCGACGTCCGGCGCCGCTACCGTTGCCGGAGTCGACCCGGCGCGAGAACCGGAACGAGTCCACGAGCACGTCGGTCTTCTCACGGAGTCGCCGGGGTTCTACGAGCGCTTCTCGGCCGCTCGCAATCTCGCCTATTTCGCCGGATTCTACCCGGACCTCGACATTCGCCGGGCGGTGGGCGAAGCGCTGGACGCAATCGGACTAGCCGATCGGGCCGACGACAAGGTAGCCACCTTCTCCAGAGGCATGAAGCAGCGACTCGCACTGGCGCGAACCCTTCTCCATCGGCCGCAGGTTCTGTTCCTCGACGAGCCGACGGCGGGTCTTGATCCGGAGGCGGCGAGCAGCCTCCGGGCGCTGATCGACCGGCTGCGCGGCGAGGGACGAACGATCCTCCTTTCCACGCACAATCTGGCGGAGGCCGAGGCGTTGTGCTACCGGATTGCGGTGTTGCGCACCCGGCTGATCGCACTCGATCGCGCGGACAGCCTGCGCGATCGGCAGTTCGCGCCGACCGTACGCGTGCAGATCGGGAACCTGACGGAAGCGATGATCGCGGCGACTCTCGCAGAACCCTACGTGACGGAGGCATCACGTAGCGTCGGGGATCCGAACGGGCTGGTTGTCCGGCTCACGGACGTTGATCGGGACCGTCCGGCGTTGGTCGCACGACTGGTCGCTCTCGGGGCGGAGTTGCTCGAAGTTCGCGAAGACGAGCGGTCGCTCGAAGACGTGTACCTGAGTCTCGTTCGAGAGGAGGAGCGATGAGGCGGCGCATCGCAAACGTGCTGCGGATGGAGTGGGCCGGGATGGCGCGGACGCCGAACAGTCTGCTCTACCTTGTGGTGATCCCGATCTTGCTGATCGGGCAGGCGGTGTTCCTATCGTGGGTGATTCCGCAGTTCGTCAATCCCGAGCTTGTCGGGATGGAGCCCCCGGCGGGGAGCGGGCTTACCGCGGTGGACATGTTTCGCCTGTTGATCTTGGCCCAGTTTCCGTTCTTCGCGCTACTGATCCCGGCGATGATTGCCAACGTCAATGCCACGCAGAGCATCGTGGAGGAGAAGACGACGCGCACCCTGGAGCCGCTGTTGGCGACGCCCGTGCGAACGTGGGAACTCCTTGTCGGAAAGATTCTCGCGGGAGCCGTTCCGGCACTTGTTGCCGCGTGGCTGAGCAGTGGCGTGTTCGTGCTGCTGGTGTGGCTGCTGGGCTGGGGGCATCTGCTGGCCTACGTGGTGAACGCGACGGCGCTGGTGTCTCTTGTGCTGTTGATGCCCGCAGTCACGGTGCTGAGCTTCGTGCTCGGCGTGATCGGCTCGTCACGCGCGCGGGATGCGAAAGATGCGCAGACGTGGGCGCTGTTCGTGGCCCTTCCGATCTTTGCGCTGGTGGCTGTTCAGGTCATCGGGTTCGTTCGCTTGACGCCGCTCTCGACCGTCGTGCTCTCGGCCGGATTGCTGCTCATCGATGCGGTCCTGGTCCGGGGCGCCGTGCGGTTGTTCGGTCGCGAGTCGATCGTGATCCGCTGGCGTTGACCTCGCTCGCTCCGAGTGCATCTCGCTGCCGGACGTCGCTTTAGGTTGGATCAGCTCGCCGCGTGACACGAGGAAGGACTGAGCGTGCCACGCTGCCAGAGGTCTCCCTCCATCTGAACTAGGAAGGACCGAGTGTGCCACGTTGCCAGAGGTCTCCCTCCATCTGAACTTGATTCAGCGTGCCGCGCTGAGCTAGGAAGGACCGAGTGTGCCACGTTGCCAGAGGTCTTCCTCCATCTGAACTTGATTCAGCGTGCCGCGCTGAACTAGGAAGGACCGAGTGTGCCACGTTGCCAGAGGTCTTCCTCCATCTGAACTTGATTCAGCG
>Ga0272442_10006362_pt1 | contig 15540 bp, 16 predicted proteins | sample SSMForm2O_FD_200262 | JGI IMG/M metagenome (GOLD analysis project Ga0272442, IMG submission 200262) | Marine sediment archaeal communities from Little Sippewissett salt marsh, Falmouth, MA, United States - SSM-Form-2O | ecosystem: Environmental > Aquatic > Marine > Wetlands > Sediment ...
TTCCTTAAAAAATAAATGACAAACCCATCATCACGGTGATCAGAGCGGTTTCCGCATCTTCGGCCAGGGAAAAGCCATAGGTGCCGAGCGTATTGAATGCGGCATACTCATTGATAAAGTTTTTTATGCCGAATCCGATATTGATGTAGGAATAGTCGCTGAATTCGCTTTCTTCAGGGATGTCGAATGTCCACTGATAATACTGACCCGTGATATAGGGAACGGTTTTTGATGTGGTGGAAAAATTCAGATTGAAGAAAATGGAGCCGCTGAAATCGGTTTTGACTTCCATATCACCATAGCGGTCTTCGGACGCATAAAAACGCAGGGTGGGTGCGATGCCGACGAGAAGGGCGGGTGTGAAATAATTGCCGTAACTGATCTGCAGGGAACCGGAGGCATTGGGGTTCACATCCTCTCCCACAATCGTGTTGTAATATCCCAGAAAACTGACTTCCTTGTCGCCCCTTTCCACCTGTGAAAAAGCGGGATATGCGGTACACAGCATGATTATTATCGCCGTACATGATTTCAACATATTCAACCTCCTGTGAATGGATGAAATGGCAGAAATTCCCATAAATTGTGAATGCGGGATTCAGTGCTGCAGAATGCTCTCTGAAATATTACGAGTCTATAAAATAATAATCAAGAAATTTTTTTGGTCACTTGCGAAAAACGGGACATATCCTGCATTTTTTATGAGGAATGGTCTGTTTCTCTGAACCAGTCCGGCGGCTCGATCTGATGGTGCGTGTAAAATGCTTTCAGCCGCTTCCGGTTTTGATTGCCCGGCAGCAGGCCCAGGAATTTCAGGGCGTTTCCGCCCAGAAAACCGGCCAGTTCGGCCTCTGAAAACAGATTGTTTTTGCCCAGCACTTTCAGGTAGACTTCATTGAAATGACGGTAGTTGGCGGTGCGTTTGCAAACATGCCAGTCCGTTCCGTAAAGCAGCCGGTTTTTAACAACGGGAAAATCATGGCATATCCGCTGATAATCCGTGATAAACCCGGGAAAATATTTTTTGATGACCACGTGGTGACCCGATACATCCGTATAGAGATTTTCAAATTCATCGAGCATTTCACAAATATCCCGGACCCAGGTGATGTCGCCCGTATATCCTTCCGGTGTGTACCATCCGAAATGGGCCAGATTCAGACGGAGATTGCGAAAGCGCTGCTGCGAGAGAACATCCCGCCAGTACGCGGCCTTGCCAAAATCAAAACTGGCATCCGGATAGGATTCAATGCCGTACATGCCGCAATGGGTGGTGACGGGAATATCCTGTTCAATGCAGTAATCATAAAGGTCGCCAAGCACCCGGTCGTATTCGTCTCCCGGGAAAACATATTCCCTGCCGTGAAGGGCGATTCGTTTGCGATTTTCTTCAACGGAACGGTTGTTCCACGGCTTGTATCCCAGCGCATTGTACAGCTTCACACCCAGGAAACCTTTGTTTTCAATGGCGTCCCGGACCAGTTTCATGGAACCCGCTGTTTCGGGGTTTCCATCCGGATCGTTCATCCCTTTTTGACAGGCCAGTTCCCGGCACGGATCGAAAGGGACAAACGGATGAATTCTGCCGCCCATGGGCAGTATGATTTGTTGCACCATGGTATTGATCTGGTCTTTCAGCAGGTTGTCCTGGGTGCTCCAGAACCAGTATTCATAGTCGATCATCAGCGGAATGAACAAATCGATATGATCGGGAAGATAGGTTTCCGTCATTTCATCCGCAATATCCGGGACATTTTTGGCCAGGGTTTCCGCCCAGAATTTGTATTCCCGTCCCATGAACGCATAAACAGCCTTCATGCTGAGACAGCATTGTATTTTTCTGATAATATTCGTTACCCCGTCGAGTTCATTCCGGATACATTTTGCGATGGTGGGAATCAGGACTTTTCCGGCCCATTCCTGAAATGAATTATCATATTTGCGGGACTGCAGGTATCCCTTGAGCGGAATATCCCTCCCGTTGAACAGATGGGTATGAATGTCAATGACAGGTTGCATGACGTTATCCCCTTGGATATTCAGAAGAACCGTTGATCACGGCTGAGAGGACTTCACCTTTTGAAACAGCATCAGCCTGTATGTTTTGTATATCCTGAAATTTTCCTCATTCCTTTCACCGCTGAAATACTTGCTGTTGATCTTGTCTATCTTTTTCCGGAATTTCCATTTCAGAAAACCGGCGATCACGGAATGCCTGTATTCCATATACAGGAATATCCGGTTCCAGACCGGTTTGCCCACATTCATCAGGATATCATTCACAATGCGGATATTGGGTGCCGTTTCTCCGGTAATGTCCCTGTCCGATACGAGCCTGAAAGGATTTACCTCCATGGCGGCCGAAAATTCCGAAAATTTGTGACCGCCGCCCAGGGCGCTTTTTCCCGCGGCATCGGTCTGAAAGAAATCACAAACCAGCAGATACCCGTTTTCGTTGAGAAAAAGGTATGATTTTTCCAGGGCTTTCGCAATCGGAACATACTGGAAACTTTCGCTGAAAAGAATCATGTCATATCTTTGATTCGTCTGAAGATCTTCATACCGGGTCTCATAGATCCTGGCATCGGTGCCCAGTCGCTGCCTGGCATATTCGGAAAGCAGCGTCAGCGGAGATACACAATCCACCTGATAACCTTTGCGGGTCAGTTTGGCTGCGAGTGCACCGACACCGCATCCCACATCCAGTATGGTACGGACACCTTTCGGAATATTTTGTATGATGAAATCAGAGTGGTTCTCCTGGGCTTTGGGCAGATTGAGGATGTTGACCTCCATGCCTTTCTTCCAGATGCCGTAATGCATATGCTCCGTATTGAAAAGGTGCTTTCCGGCAAGCAGTCCCATTTCCAGGCCGATTTCCTTGCTGTCAACTTTTTTGGGTTTGTTCATTACGATTCTCCGGTTGGAAAGATATACATAAAATAAGAAAAATTCTATGAAAAAACTAAAAAAGACTTTTGTCAATGGCCGGGGCCAGGCGGATGATTGCGATGGTTGCCGCAATAATCCCCACAGCAAGGATCTGTCTGAAAGACAACCGTTCGTGATAGAGGAAAAAAGCGAGCACAGATGTCATGATCACAATGGTGCTTGCCACTGCGGTTACAATTCCAATGGGTCCTCTGGTCACGGCCAGGGCAAAAAAGGCCGTGCCCACAGCCGTGGGCGCCGAACAGAGGAGAATTTTACCGAAGGCGGCCGGACCGATGGATTCGCCGTCACTGGTGCCCGCTGTTTTGCGGATGGCCAGGATCAGTGCGGAAAAAAGGCCAATAGACAGTTCCCACGCATAGGCGGCGGCAAAGGGATCGATTTTCCGGGCCATTCCCGTCACCAGAGACACACCTGTCCCAACCAGTATCCCGAAAAACGCACAGTACATCAATCCTGTGGCCGTATGGCGATCCCATTGCAATGATACGTTCCGCGGCTTGATGAGCGCGGTACTGTTAGCGGCAAGGATGACTGCGATCCCCAGCCATTCGACAACAGAAAGCTGTTCTCCGAATGCCAGAAGTCCGATAACGGATGCAGTGATCACCAGAAATCCCTGATGTCCTGCAGTGGCCATTCCAACAGGCAGGTAACGTACAGAAACGGCCGCGCTCCAGTTGCCGATTGCGGTGAGGAGTGCGGCGGCAATCAGGGGCAACGGATGGGAAATGATTTGAATCAGAGAACCATGTCGGGACAGAATAAGAAGCGGCATCATGGTGATCCCCAGTGAAAGCCCCCTTGCGGCAATCGCCGCCTGAGAATCAAATTTTCGGTAATGACGGGCCATGAGTGTTGTCTGGACCGTATGCCCGAGCATGGAAATAATCGCATAGAGAAGATACAAATAGAACCCTTTCCCCGGACTGTCAATACCGCTGGAATACGGCCGGAATGGGGCAGTTGTGATTGATCTTCAAATCACCCGAAGGGTGGTTCCCCGAAACCTCTGGTGTGATCTTCGGATCCGGACATCCGTCTCAGGCGGATGTCTCTCCGGAACCGGCCGGTACAAGAATGCCCCGGCATCTGCGGCTTGACACCGCCTCCGGCGGTGGGACTGATTTCCTGAAACGCGCAAAAACCGGAAACCGGTCAATAGTTATGTTGTCGGCCGGTCTGGTCAGGTAATCAGCCGTCTGCGAAGACGCCGGATTGCAAAAAAACCGAAAATGGTCGTGATGCCGAGAACATACAGCAGATCAAGCCCCAGTCGTGCGTTCAGTTCAGTGATGCACAATGCCCTTACCAGACGAACGACATGAGCCAGTGGCATGATCTCCGCAAAGGGTTGAAGCGGCCCCGGCAGACTGCTGACAGGAAACACCACACCGGAAAAGAAAAACATGGGCGACAAAATACCGGTGAAATAAAAATTAAAATGATTGATGGTTTTGACAAATGAAGTCACCCAAAGAGAGATGGTCGCAAACATGATTCCTGTGACAAAACCGATGAACGGCGCAAAAATACTGCCGGAAAGCGGAATAACGCCGAAAACCGTGATGATAACCAGAACAGCCAGAGAGAAAAAAAATCCCTTGGTGCCGGCCCATAATATTTCACCGAGTATCAGATCCCTGGCAGTAATGGGCGCAGCCAGCATGCCGTCATAGGCTTTGTCATATTCCAGTCTGATAAACGTACCGTATGTGCATTCAAATGAGGATGTATACATGGCTGATGTAACAAGCAGTCCCGATGCCAGGTATTGTATGTAGGGAATACCGTCCATCGAAACAATGTATTTGCCGAGACCGAGTCCCACTCCGGCCAGAAAAATAAGCGGTTCCATAAAAGGGGGCAGTCCATTGCTGATCAGGTTCCTGGTGTAAACCAGCATATGCCTGTACCAGACACTGAACAGTCTGGAAGAAAAAGAGGGAATGTTATTGGTCGGCATTGAGTTCCCTCCCTGTCAGTTTCAGAAACAAATCTTCCAGATTGGACTGCCGGAGATAGTATTGATCCGGTGTCAGACGGTCCGCAATGGTTTTCAGGGATTCAAACTGATGTGAATAGAACAACGGTCTGTCATGGGCGTTATCCAGACGGATACCGGAAAGCCTGTCCGCATCTTTCATTCTTTTTATCATGCTGTCATGATGGATTTCCAGAACAAAGGGCTCAATGTTCTCCCTGAGAAGCACGGCCGGTGCGCCTTCAATAATTTTTCGCCCCCTGTCCATAATGAGAATGGTATCACATAGCTGGAACGCCTCTTCCATGTAATGGGTGGTCAGCAGAATGGTCAGTCCCTTTTTCTTCAGTTGCCGGAGTTTTTCCCAGATCAGATGCCGGACCTGCGGATCCAGACCGGTGGTTGGCTCATCCAGAATAAGCAGTTTCGGAATATGCAGCAGGGCGCGCGCGATGACGAGCCTGCGTTTCATGCCACCCGAAAGTTCCCGGATTTTGGCTTTTCGTTTCTCGGACAGTTCAAAAAATTCAAGAAGTTCATGGATTCGCTTCTGCGCATCCGGATTCTTCATGCCATAAAACCTGGCATAAACCTGTAAATTCTGAACCACATTCAATTCCTCATCCAGGTTGTTTTCCTGGGATACAACACCGGATATGTATTTAATATCCAGTTCATTGTGGCGGGGATCAAATCCGAACACGCGGATCGTGCATGTGTCGCGTTCGTCACGGACCGATTTTCCGTATAAAATTTCCATCATGGTGGTCTTTCCCGCACCGTTGGGGCCCAGAAATCCGAAGCAGGTCGAAGGCCAAACTGAAAAACCCAGATCATTGACCGCTTTGAGAGAGCCGAAAGATTTGTCGATGTGTGAAACATCAATAACAGGTGTTTTCATCGAATCGGGATATCCGTCACTTGTTGTCAAAAAAAAAGGCCCTTTGCGTCGGGCCTTATATCTATATCAACCCCTTGCCGCGCTCTTTTCGCAGAAGGGGGTAGATGAATGTCACGACTCCTTCGAATATACCCTTTTTTTTGTATACATCGCGTTCTCCTCATCATTGGAATTGTGACGCATATAATATAGCACAATCCATAAAAATGTCAAGAGAAACATTGCGTGTATTCATCACTGGACAGCCAGCCATTCGATGGCTTTATCCCGATTATCGAAAGTCCTGAATTCCCTGGAACTGAATCTGGATATCACATTCAGTGCGAGTTCTCTCAGTCCTGACACACCAACCACGGCGCTTGCCTTGACGTACGGTTTGTTTTTTTTTGTAAAATCCTTGAAGGTGTTGAGCACTTCTGGATCAAAATGGCTGTCCGAAATATCAGTCAGGGTCAATGCGGTTCCCACGGGGTGATTTTGAATCATTTTTTTGGCGGTTTTTAATAAATCCTGGAATTCGGGGCAGGGACTCATGTGCGAAAAATCAAGCAGAACAATGGTCTTGCCGCCGTGTTCCAGCAGACGAACGCGCTCCATCGGGAGTCTCCTTAAATACAGGCCGGTCAGATTTTAACAGGAATGTATCCAGAAAAAATCATTCCATGATATAAATATTCATTGTCAGATGCAAATGTTTTTATCGATTCGCAGTGATTCGTAAAAATATCCCAAAAAGGAAGCCATCTGTGAAATCAACAGCAAGCCGGACAATCTCAATGCCTTTCCAAAAGCTTCTTTCCTTGCGGGATATAACACAAGCCGTGCGTAATACCGGAACGGCTCGGGGAGTATTCTTCTTTTTATTCCATCCGTGTACCTTGCATGAAACCGGAACGCACCGCGTCCGTACCGAAAATGCTGTCTGAGAAAGGCGCCCAGTGATTGGCGATGATGGTGTTCGACAATGGCGTCAGGCACATAGACAAGCGGCTGATTCTTTTGAATCCATCGACGGCAGAAATCGCGGTCTTCACCGGCGGCCAGCGGAAAGGATGCATCAAATCCACCCATTGTCATAAACCGTTTCCTGGATAATGCGAGGTTGTTGCTTGTCAGCAAAACCGGCTGGCGGGTATCTTGTTGTGCCTCCGATGCGATATATGCGATCATCATTTGTGTGGCCACGGCTGCGGGAGAGGCTCCCGGGGCGGTTTTTACCTTGCCGCCGTACGCCGCATCCGGATTGACGGCAAGGCGCCCGGCCAGTACCGCAATCCATTCCTGATCCGGCACACAGTCATCGTCTGTGAAGATTAGGAAAGCGCCCTTTGCTGCAGCCGCGCCGGCATTTCGCGCCATGGCCGGACCACCACGGGATGTCTGTGACAGCAGAGTAATGTGCAAATTTTCCCGGAAGGGCCGGACGACAGACTCCGGATTAAAAAGGCCGCCGTCATTCACGATAATGACCTCGAATTCGGATTTGTTGAAATTCATACCGGAGAGTCCCCCGAGACAGGCTGACAGCGCGTCGGGCCTGTCCCGTGTCGGGACGATAATCGAATAGCGAACAGATGGCATCGAGCCGGTCATTTTATGTTACCTGTGACACTGCGCCTGAGCAGCCAGTTATTCAGACTGCGTATTTCTGCAGCCGAAAATTCTCTGAACAGGATCAGTCCGGAAATACTGATCGCAATCACCAGCAGGATTTTGACGAAAATAAGAACACCGGATATCGGCCACATTACACAAAACAGGTGGACCAAAACTGCAATACCGACGCATTTCGAAAGAGTGCCCAGGGGAAACCGGAGTGACCATACTGAAAGACACATGGCAAGTGCGATGATTCCGCCCAGCATGGCAAAAGCCGCTGTCACGACGGCAGCGCCGATACTGCCGATTCGCGGGATCATGATCAGGTGGGCTGTGAAAGCCAGTGGGACCATGGGAAATGCGATGAAGAAAGTCCACCCCGGTTTGCCCATGGCCACGAACAGCGTAAAAGAGATTCTTATAATCATCAGACCGTATGCGGCCGGCATCAGAATCTGAAAAACCGGAACAGCAGGCATGAAATGGCTGCCGAATATCAGCCGGATCAATTCGGGAGACAGCGATACGGCACCTGTAAACAGGGGGACGAGCCAGAAAAGGGACCGGATGGCGGTCCGGGCCATTAACCGGGCCGAATCGGTTTTCTGATCATCAAGAAGATGTGTGCAAATGGAAAGAAGCGGTGGGGAAAGGGATTTTGAAAAAAGAAAAGGCGTCATGGACAAATTGAGGGCGGCTCCGTAATATCCTGTAAAAGCCGCGCTCGCACCCAGGGCCTTGATCATGAACAGCTCCATACGAAACAGTCTCAGAAATACAATGGCCGCCGAGAGAGGGGCAATAAAACCCATCAGATGTTTTGTTATCTTCAGGAAACCGGCACCGATTCTTGGCCGAAGCAGGATGCATCCGGCAATCATTTGAATGCAGGACGCCGTGATGCTTCCCAGAACAGCCCCCTGGATGCCCATTCCGCCCAGGACGAAAAGAATGATCAATATCATGCGGGATGTCCAGTAAACAGCGGACATAAACGCCTGATCGCGGAATCGGTGACGGCCTGCGAGCACATACTGAATACCCAGCGAGAGGCAGTAAAATGGCGTATCCAGGGCAAATAAGCGAAAAAAGGCAGTCATGTCCGGGTCCTGAAACAGTTTTGAAAGCAGCGGCGCCGCTAGCTGGAAAAAAGCAGCCAGCATAAGTCCGGTGGCAAGGTACAGGAACAGAAATGTGTTGGCCGGACGTTCCCATTTTTTGGTGCCGGAGACGAAGCGGATTGTGGAGTCGGTCAGTCCGAACGCGCTGCTCTGCTCCAACCAGATCACCAGCTGAGACACCAGGGCGAAGATGCCGTATCCGGCCGGTCCGAGATACCTTGCCAGAAAGATTGCCGTCACCATACCGGTGGGAAGCACCAGTGTTTCCGCAGAAAATATATGAGCCATTCCTTTCAGCATTTGAAGTCTGGGCTGTCTCATTCCGGGAAATTCCTTAAATAGGTCCGGGTGAACCGCATTTGGGTGATCACATTGATCATACGTCCTTCTTCCTGATCAGCGGAGCGATGAACCGGTGGATCCGGACACTGTCCTGAACATGAAAGCAGTACCTGCAGTCGCATTCGCTCTGAAAAGATTCAAGACCCTGTTTGGTGATCACTTTCATCCGCAATCGCTGATACGTTTCGCCGGTCCACACTACATCGAAAGAATGATCCTTTACATTGCCCAGTGGAATATCACATCGGCAGCACGGGTATATCAGCCCATCCCCGCGAATTCTTGCATGGGTCCATACAAAGTAACATGGCACTTTTTCCCAGATATGCGGACCGATCCTGAGCCTCAGTAATATCTGATCCAGATTGCTGTGCAACCCACGTGCGCGAAGCATGCCCCGGATTGATCGAAGTGTTTGACGGATGGCATGGTTATCGGATTGTGACGGATAATGCGCTGTGGAGATGCCCTCGTAGTAAATCAGCGGCGCAAACGTGATGCCGTCGCAGTGATGCCGGTATGCCAGTTCCACCATTTCCGGGATCGCATTGAAATTGTGCTTTGAGAGAGGATGATGAATCCAGACCGACGGCCTTTTCGCGCCTGTCTGTTTTTTGAGTCTGGAGATCAGAAGCATGTTTTTCAATATGGTTTTAAAATAGCGGGACGGCACTCCCGGATAATGTTGGATAAATGCTTTCTCCGTGCCGGCCCACAGACTGACTTTCATTATATCGGTTTTGAGATCGATGAGCCGGCGAATCATCTTTTCATCAAGCAGGGATCCGTTGGTCAGGATGGTGACCCGGAATCCCAGTTCCTTGTAAATCCGGACGATTTCCAGAACATCGGGATGACAGAAAGGTTCTCCGGATCCCTCAATGACAACACTCCGGGTATGGCTGGGCCTGAGTTGTTCTGCGATGCTGCGGGCCATTTCAACCGGCATGTCGGACATGACCGGATTTCTGGCATATACCTCGGGAGAGTGGTAGGAACAGGCCAGGCAGGAAAAATTGCAGCGGCGGGTAATATCCAGGGTGACAAAGACAGGATCTGCATACGCCGGGTTTCCCGTGACAAGGGCTTTGAAAAGATCAATTTTTTGATAAATGGATGCCATTATTATATTCTTCTGCCTTTAATCCACTCGAACAGATAACCCAGCAGATAAAATATTTGCCACAGGAGAATCAACGGAACCACGCGAAGCACCATACCGCGCGGCAATACGCCGAGTTCCGGCAGCAGAAGGCGTACAAATCGCAGATGGAATCTCATGTCGTGAATCATCTTTCCGGAGTTTCTGATTTTTCTGATTTTCTGGTACTGAAAGGCGCCCTGTCCATACCTGAAATGCTGTGTAATGAAGGCGGTCAGTGTCAGCCTGTGCCGGTGATAAACGCAGATGTGCGGATTCAATATGATTTGGCGGCCCTGAAAAATCCACCGGTCACACAACTCCCGGTCTTCTGCTGCGAGGTTGAATCCGGAAATGAATCCGCCTGACTGCAGAAACAGATCCCGGCGTATCGCCATATTGCCGGATATCAGCATGCGCGCCTGTCGACCGGCCGGATTATAAAACCGGTATGCCATATTCAGGATGACCTGGCTGGTCACGGAATAGGGGTTGTGCGGCAAATCGTTGATGGTCCGTCCGCCGATGATGGCCGTGCCATGCTCGGCAATGGTTTGATCCAGTCCACGCAAATAGTGAGAATGGGGGAGACAGTCATCGTCGATGAAGAGCAGATATTTCCCGTGGGCAGCTTCAGCGCCCCGGTTTCGCGCCTCAGCGGCACCGGAATGGGGAATACGTATCAAAAGTGGTTTCACATGCCGGACAGGTCCGGAAGAAACAGGGGGTACAGGCATGTCACTGCCGTCATCCACAATAATGAGCTCAACATTTTTTTCCGGATAATCCAGATCCCATACAGCGGAAAGGCATTCCGCGAGCTGGTCATGCCGGTTGCGTGTGGGAATGACAATGGAATAGGTAATATGGCCGCTCATCTGAATCATGGCTCCTGGAAGAGTTCATCCAAAAAAACGTTGAAGTTTTTCAGCATTTCCCTGTCCCCGGCTGTCAGATACCGGTCACGGTCCATTTCCCGGTCCGACAGGTAGGCCATGGATTTGCCGATACTGCCGATGTAACCGGCCATTTCGCCGATACCGTCAAATACAAGCAGGATAAAAGCAATAGAGAGCATTTTCGGGATACGGGCTTTTTGACCGATACGGAAGGCGGCCCTTGTGACGCGGATCAGCCGGACCCATGGAATCAGGGGAGAGGCACAGAAATACACAAGGCGCTTTCCCGGCGGCCACCCTTTTGCACGATGAAAGGCGAACAGACGGCCGCCATGAAACCGGAAAATGAATGAATTCCAGAAACGGGAAAAATTCAGATGATATGTCACGGCATGCGGACTGACGGTAAAACGATGCCCGCTGCGCATGAGTTCCCACTGCATGACGGCCTCGACTTCCAGAATGTCTTCAAGCCGGTCACCGAATTTTACAAGCGGGTCTCTCCGGTAGGCGCTGTTATGCCCGGGAATCTGCCCGGGAAATCTGCCGGATACGGGAACCGCAAAATGTCCGTATTCGATGAGAAAGTTGGCCCAGCTTGTGCTGTTACCGGGATTTGCATTGGCAAAAGAAGGCCCCACACCGGTATAACCGTCCCCGAAATGCCTGAGCAATTGCCCAGCCCAGTCTGGAGCCGGGTAACAGTGGTCTTCCGTAAAGGCGATCACAGGGGCTTTTGCGATCCGGATACCCCTGGCCCTGGCCATGGCAGTCGAATTATACGGTCCCAGTATGATTTTTCGGACAGAATGAAAAACGGCCAGCAACTGGTTATCCACTTTTACACTTTCATCCGTATCACCGACGATAATCAGTTCCATTTTGTTTTTGATGGTCTGTCTTTCCAGCGCCTGGATGATACGGCTCTGTCTTTGCTTTCCGTGTTGCACGATGGATATAACGGATATGGCCGGGTCCATGTCGGTAAATTATTACCTCCGTATTCTGTCGTTCATCTCTCGGCGGATGTGGTTTTATACGAATACATATTTGTGAATAATGTCCTCCGTACTGCACGATCCTCCTTCGAAAGCATATGTACAGTCCGCACAAAGTGCCAGATTGCGGTAATTGCGTCTGAATTGCCGGCGCATCTGACGGTATTTCGTGCCGGACCAGATCTCCCGTAAAGATTTCTCATTCAGGTTGCCCATCATATGCGTGTCATGAGGGTCAAAGCTGCAGGGACAGATCACACCGTTCCAGTGGATGGCCGGATTGTTCCAGAGGGCTTTGCATGGATTTTTTTTGCGGCGGATGCGCGTTCCTTTTTCCGGATCGATGAGAAATCGGCGGTATTCCGGATTTTCCGGGATAAACGGATGGCCTGCGGCTTCTGTTTTACTCCCGGTATTGTCATCATAGGGATAAAGCGCGCGCGTGGTCAGCATGTCCACACCCAGGTTTTTTGCGAATCCGGGCAGCAGCGGCACTTCGTGCTCATTGTGCTTCATGACAATAAACCGTATGTTGACAAGGGGGGTCCGGGAACCGGCCTCTTTCTTCGCAGACACCACGTTCCGGATGCCCCGGATGACCTGCTCCAGGCTGCCTCCGCTGCGGTATTTCTCATAGGTTGACTGGGATATGCCATCCAGGGCAAATATCAGGGAATCGAGTCCGGAATCCACCACCTTGACGGCATTGTCCATCCGGGAAAAGACATGGCCGTTGGTGCTTGACATCAGCTGAATATTCTTGCTGCGGGCATACCGGATCATGTCATATACACGCGGATTGAGAAACGGTTCACCCCAGTCCCACAGGAGGATTAAAAATACATAATCTGCGACCTCATCGATGATCTGTTTGAAAAGATCAAACGGCATTTGGCCTTTCGGACGCTTCAGTCCTTCGGTAACCGGGCAAAGCGCGCACCGGATGTTGCAGTGATTTGTCGGTTCAATCAGCAGATGGGTGGGAAAACCCCAGGGTTTTTCCGGTTTGAAATAGACGGACAGCTCCGTCAGAAACCAGTTTATCGCTTTTTTCAAAGGCACAGGACGAAAATGGTGCGGGATATGGTCGCATTCAATGGTGATATGCCGCAGCAGAAATATCCGGAAAATGTTGAACAGGCGTCTCATATCAGTTCCGGCCTTTCCGGACGGCAGGTGTATTCGTGTGATTTTTTCCCGATACAATGGTTCCGTGGTTGAAAAGAAAGGCGTGAGAAACAAAACGGTCGACATCCGCGAAATTCAGGGGACAGGTGCTGCAGCGCAATCCCTTGTGATCGCCACGGAGAAAACGCCTGCGGAAACGCCGGAATTCACGGCCAAACCACACTTTCTTAAATCCGCCCCCCTGCGCTGAAAAGATCCGGCCTGCATGATACTCATTCCCTGTATAGTAGTCGCACGGCACCACGATGCCGTCCCTGTAAATCGTGGGATGGTTCCAGGGTTTCCTGCATGGATTTTTTTCCAGAGGCAGGCGACGCCCTGTTTCATCATACCTGAAACGGCGGTATGCACTGTCACACGGAAGTAGGTCTTCCCACCAGTCCGCCTTGTCGTTAAAACTGTAAAGGGTTTTCAACGAGAAAATATCGGCCTGCAGCCGGCCTGCCAGCGCTTTGACAGCATCGATCTGATTTTCGTTGTCTTTTGTCACCAGCATGCGAATGTTGATGCGGGGCGTTGATGAGTGCCTTTGATTCCGCTTTTCTATCAGTGTCCGGATACCGTGAATGACACGATCGAAATCCCCCTCTTTCCGGTACTTTTCATAGGTTTTTCTGTCCACGCCGTCAAGCGCAACGATCAGCACATCCAGTCCGGACTCCAGCAGGCGGTCTGTGTTATCTTCATCCTCAAAAAAATGACCATTTGTGCTGCTGATGATCTGAAGTCCCATTGATTTGGCATATTTTACCATTTTGAAAAAATCCGGATTTTTAAACGGCTCCCCCCATCCCCAGAAATGGAGGAACAGTATGTATCTGCCCACGTCATCCATGATTTGTTTAAAATGATCAAATTCAAGCAGCCCTCTCGGTTTGTAGTCCGTTACATAGAGGCACAGGGGACAACGCAGATTGCATTCGGTGGATGGCTCGATCTGAAGATGGGTGGGATAGGCCGGGACGACGGGAGATTTCAATACATACGCCAGTTCCGACAGAACCCAGTTGAAATACCGTTTCCATGTGACATGGCTGCAGACAAAATCCACCTTGTCGAATGTGAACACGATTCTTCGCGTTAACAAGGCACGGACGGCTTTGATAATTCGTTTCATTTCATCATCCTTCCGGCATAACCGGCCGCTTCACCCAGTGACCAGGAAAATATTCCGGGAATCAGCAGCGGGAGCGCTTTCAGAAAATGAATGGAATACGCTGCGTGACGGACGCCGTAAAACAGCCGCTCAACAAGCAGTTTGACAAAGATGGCGGGCATAAGCAGGACGTACATCCCGTTTTTCAGATCTGAAAAACGGTTTTTCCCGGAGCGCACCCGGGCGAAGGATCTGCCGTGATAGAATTCATGGATGATATATTCCCGGAGCGTCGGAATGCTGCTGTGCCGCACAAGAATGGCCGGCACGAACAGGATGGATATGCACTGATCTTTCAGACGCCAGTTAAATTCGGAATCCGAACAATATGTGCCTTCTATAAACGGCCCGAACCGTTCCAGAAGTTGCCGTTTAAAGGACAGATTGGCAGCGGCCATGTCGCTGATCGGACGAATACCGCCATACGGCATCCACCGGCTGAATTCACAGAAGTAGGCTGCCCACGAGACAATATTGGCTGGCCGGTGATTATCGATAGCACCCCCGACGGCAAGATGATCTTCACGGTGTGTCCGGGCGATGCGGTCGATCCAGTCCGGTGCGGCCACGCAATCCGCATCGATGAATGCGATGATTTGTCCGGAACAATGTGCCAGGCCGATATTTCTGGCATCTCCGCAAAACAGGCGCCGGGGAACGTGCAGCAATTTGACCTGTGGAAAACGGCTGCGAATGATGGCCTCCGTATCGTCATCCGAACTGTCCACGACAAGAATTTCAAAAACGGTTCCGGTCTCCTGCCGGATCAGGGAAGACAGACATTCCGATATGGTGGCGGCGGCGTTATAGGATGCAATAATTACGGAAACAATGGGATTTTTATGTGATTGATTCAAATCCTTCCCTATCATTTATTGATGCAGAATTTTCATAGAATACAGGGGGCGGATTCTGCGATATATCCTGGCATTGTCCCGGGCAAAGCAGCAGCTGTCGCATTCACAATGTCCGGAAAGGGATTTCAGTCCGGAACGCGTCATTGTCCGGTTCCGGAACCGGCGTATCCCGGGTCCATTCCAGATCTCCTCAAGGGATGCATGATTGATGTTGCCGAAACAGATGGTCTCATCGCAGCGGCCGCAGGGCTGCACGCGGCCGTCTGTCCGGATTCGCAGATGATACCATGAAATATAACAGGGCATGTGATGCCACAGAGGGGCGGACATTTGCATGCGGAACAGCGCCCACCGGATATTTTCAGCCATGGCAAGGGACCGGAGGCGCTTTCCGGCCTGTTA
>Ga0272442_10006363_pt1 | contig 15538 bp, 10 predicted proteins | sample SSMForm2O_FD_200262 | JGI IMG/M metagenome (GOLD analysis project Ga0272442, IMG submission 200262) | Marine sediment archaeal communities from Little Sippewissett salt marsh, Falmouth, MA, United States - SSM-Form-2O | ecosystem: Environmental > Aquatic > Marine > Wetlands > Sediment ...
TATCATGTTTGATAGCGGTATCAGCTACGAAGGTGACCTGCTCGACCTGGGTGTCAATTGCGATATAGTCCAAAAAGCCGGTGCCTGGCTCAACTACGGTGACATTCGACTCGGCCAGGGCAGAGAAAATGCAAAAAAATACCTCGTTGAAAACAGGGATTTATGCGATGAGCTGAAAAATAAAATCCTCGCTGCAAAAGGCCTTGGACAGTAACTATTGAATTTGTAGTTTACGAGATACAAAATGAGAAGTGCAAACCGGATTAGAGACGACTTTATAGATTTTTTTAAGAGTAAAAACCATGAATTTGTCCCCAGCTCGCCCATAGTACCCATTGGCGACGACACATTGCTTTTTGCAAATGCCGGAATGAACCAGTTCAAGGATATCTTTTTAGGATTGACACTGTCAGAATACCCCAGGGTCGCCAATAGCCAAAAATGTCTTCGCGTAAGCGGCAAACACAACGACCTTGAAGAGGTGGGCAAAGACACATACCATCACACCTTTTTTGAAATGTTGGGTAACTGGTCGTTTAATGATTATTTCAAAGCCGAAGCAATTCAGTGGGCCTGGGAACTCCTCACGGATGTTTGGAATATTGAACCTGACAGATTATGGGCGACGTTCTTTGCCGGCGACGAGTCTGACGGCTTGCCAAAAGACGAAGAAGCCCAAAAGCTGTGGACAAAAGTCACTCCAATACCGGCCGAGAGGGTTTTGGCCTTCGGGAAAAAAGATAATTTCTGGGAAATGGGTGAAGTTGGCCCCTGCGGACCCTGCAGTGAAATACACATCGACCTCGGCCCTGATAGTTGTGATATGAAAAATGTTCCCAACCATAAATGCAGCATAAACGGGGGCTGCGCAAGATTTATCGAATTGTGGAACCTTGTCTTCATACAATTTAACCGTCAATCCAACGGCCGCCTTGTCCCTCTTTCAGCCAACTATGTCGATACCGGCGCAGGCCTGGAAAGAATTGTCGCCGTCCTGCAGAATAAAAAAAGCAATTATGACACCGATTTGTTTATGCCTGTAATCGATTCTGTCAGCGAAATCACCAGCCACAAATACACTTCTCGATTAAAAAACAAAACCGACAATGCATTCAGAGTCATCGCCGACCACATTCGCTCACTCGTCTTTTCCATAACCGATGGTGCAACTCCCTCAAACGAAGGTCGTGGCTATGTAATTCGCCGGATACTTCGCAGGGCCTGCAGGTTCGGCAGAGAACTGGGTATGCACGAGCCGTTCCTGTATAGGCTCGTACCGGTGGTTGTGGATTTTATGGGTGATGCTTTCATCGAAATAAAGCAAAGGGCCGACTATGTTTCGACTGTAATCGAGGCGGAAGAAGCCAGTTTCGGCAGAACGCTTGACAGGGGCATTGACATATTCAACGCCGCCGCAAAGCGCGCTGCAAAAACCACCGACAAAACAATCAGCGGCGAAGATGCTTTCGGCCTTTATGATACCTATGGCTTCCCCGTCGATTTGACTATGCTTATGGCCGAAGAACGAAATCTTAAAGTTGACAAAGCTGAATTTGACCGCCTCATGGAACAGCAGCGCCAGCGTGCAAGGGCGGCACAAAAGGATACTTCTCTGATGACAGCCTTGACAGATGTTGAATTGCCGGTAACTGAAGACCTGCACAAATACCACACGGACTCATGCGATAGTAAAATAATCGCCCTAATTGATAGCAATGGCTTCAAAGATAAGGGACATATCCAGGCTGACACCGAAGTCGGTGTTGTCCTTGACCGCACTTGTTTCTATGCCGAGGCGGGCGGGCAGGTAGGTGATTGCGGCGTCATAGAATCCGACCAGGGTCGTTTCATTGTCGAAGATACTGTAAAGATAGCCAATTGTATTATTCACCGGGGACACCTGGCGGAAGGAACGCTTGGTGTCGGTGATAATGTAAAGGCGGCTGTAAGCAGAGACAGAAACTCGATAAAGAAAAATCACACGGCCACTCATCTCCTCCAGTGGGCACTGCAGCAGGTCTGCGGAAAAACCGCCGCTCAACAGGGAAGTCTCGTTTGCCCGGATTATCTCAGGTTCGATTTTACATGGCCAAAAGCCTTGAACAATCAACAAATAAAAGAGGTCGAAAAATTAGTCAGGGACAAAATCGCCGCTGACTTGCCTGTTACCTGGACGGTAATGCCAAGAAAAGAAGCGGAGAAACTTGGTGCAATGGCATTATTCGGTGAAAAGTACGGCAGCGAGGTCCGCGTTGTAGCCATCGGAACTGATAGCGATAAGGAATTAAACCAGGCATTCAGCAGGGAATTTTGCGGCGGAACCCACGTAGAAAAACTTGGTTTTATCGGTGGTTTTAAGATAATAAAGGAAGAAAGTATCTCAGCCGGTGTCCGCAGGATTACAGCGCTTACAGGACAGGCCCTTGCCGAATATCTCGAACAGCGCAGCAATATTGCCGACGAGCTTTCGGCGATTCTGAAGGTCCCCGCCGAAGAGCTTATCGACAGGGTCACTCGGCTGATTAAAGACAATAAAAAACTGACAAAAGACTTAAAATCCGCCTCGAAGTCCTCCGCCAGTGATGTTATGACAGAAGCAAAGAAACTGCTGGAAACTTCAGAAAAAATCGGCGCCACTTCCGTTATTGTCAGCCGCCTTTCAACCACTTCTATCGAGCAAGCCAGAAACGCAGCGGATATGCTCAAAAAGAAAGCAAAGTCGGCAGTGGTGGTTTTCGGTTTCGCCGATGACGGGAAAGCCGCTCTTTTGGCGGCGGTAACGGAGGATTTGATAAAGAAGGGCTTGAAAGCTGGCGATATAATCAAACAAATCGCCCCTATAGTTGGCGGCGGCGGCGGTGGAAGACCGCATCTGGCACAGGCTGGTGGAAAAAATCCGGAAAAAATCGATGATGCCCTCGCAAAAGCATTTGAATTGATAAAGAAAAACCTGGTTAACATTCAATAACCTGTCCGAACTTAAAGAAATCAGGTATATACACAATGATTACCTTTCACTGTAAAAAATGTGGGAAAAAAATCAAAGTCCCCGAAGAACATGTGGGCAAAAAGGGCAGATGCCCAAGATGCAAGGCAATTGTTGTAGTTCCAAAGCCAAAGGCTGCGGCGCCAGCCACAAGCCAGGGCGATTTGGACTCGCCAAAAAAGGCAGAGACACCCCCACCTGCTGCTGATACTGCACAAAAACATGAAGATGAAGGTCCCCAGGCAAGCTGGGACGATGCTTTTGCGCAAACTATTGAAGAAGCGCAGGACTACGACGATAAAATACAGGAACAACAAGAGCAGGAGCAGAAACAAACCGAACGGACCGGCCATCGCAAACTGCCCTGGTTCATTGACTTCTTTTTATATCCGATAAGCTTGCCCGGCATTATAAATATGGGAATTTTCATCCTGCTTCCTGTTTTGCTGATTGTGCGACAGCTCTTCCCCATCCCGTTTATTTGGACCTTCCTGACGCTTATTCTTACGGTATATATGTATTATTATTTTGTTGAGTCTATCTATGATAGCGCTGCCGGCGGTACAAGGTCGCCGCGCATCATTCCTAAAGTCCTTGAGATTAGTGATGAGTTCGTGCGTCTGCTCAGCGCAGCCGGGTGTTTTTTCGTTATCTTCGGACCTGTTCTTCTCTATTTCGGCTTTACAAAAAGAATAGATGTCTTCTTTTGGCTCTTGATTATTTATGCGGTTTTCTTCTTCCCAATGGCTTTGCTTGCGGCTGTCACGTTCGATTTTAGTAGCGGCTTCAGCCCGCTTTTATGGTTTATGTCAATATTCAAAACGTTTCTACAGTATATAGGGCTTGTTTTAATTGTCTGCGCACTTGTCGGATTGGTTATATGGCTATCTTCGGCTTTACACGATTCTCGAATTTTAGCCTTTATTGTTAGCGTTCTTTTTATTTATCTGATATTGCTTGTAGCACACCTGTTTGGAAGGTTCTACTGGAGGTATAAAGAAAAACTTAACTGGGAACTTTAGAGTCCGCTTATGGTAGGTGGCCTGGCGGAACGATTTCCAATAAAAATAACGGAGAGGCAGCATACTTCGTGATTAAGTTTCGCTGTAAAAATTGCGGGAAAAAAATCAACGCCCCTGAAAAACACGCGGGCAAAAAGGGTAAATGCCCAAAATGCAAAGCTATACTTGTTGTACCTCAACCGGATAACCAAATTCCGGACGAGAATAAAACCGGCTCAAAGACTCTCACTTTAATCCCCCCAACTTCGGATGTTTACACAAAGCAGGAAACTCAAAAAACATCCGTCGATTGGGATGAGACTCTTGAAAAAACTGTTGAACAGGCAGAAGATTTCAGGGATGAATTAGAAGAAGCCCACATCGAAAATCCCGACAAGCGCAAATTGCCATGGCCTCTCGATATATTTCTATATCCGATTAGCACTCCCGGCCTGACAATTCTCGCAATTATTATAGGAATACCGCTCATATTCCGTATTGTTGTGAAGCTACTAAGCATATTAATGATTCGATTCCCGCCTTTGCTCGTATTTCTGGCACTGTTCGCATGTATAGGTTTCATTATAAGAATTGTCATGGGCTTATATCTGTACTGGTATTTTTGTGAATGTATCCGTGATAGTGCTGCCGGCGGCTTAAGGGCGCCGGAAACTATGGGCGGTGCCCCGGGACTCGGAGATATGTTTTGGCAAATGATTAGAGTTGTGGTTTGTTACGTCTTCTTCTTTGCGCCTGCTTTGATTTATTTTATTAACACCAGAGAAACTGACATAATTTTCTGGTCCCTCCTAACTTATGGTGTTTTCTTTTTTCCAATGGGCCTGCTGGCAGTTATTATGTTCGATTCCTTTGCCGGTCTTAATCCTTTCCTGCTAATAGCCTCAATCTTCAGTACGTTTTTTCAGTACTGTGGCCTGATTATTCTCTTTGGTTTCCTTGGTTTTTTGTTTATAAAAACATCTTCAATTTTGCCCCGGTCTTTGATTCTGGGCTTCTTTCTGGGTATAGTTTTCATTTATATGCTGATTGTTGCCGCACACCTGCTCGGCAGGTTCTACTTTCGATATCAGGAAAAACTGTACTGGGAAGTTTAACTGTCGGGTACATTTAGAGCATATCCCAATAGCCGGGTCGTTATGAGGCCGAGCGAAAAGTTCGAGGCCAAGGCGGCAGGCCAAAAAGGCTCGGAGACGTGGTTTACTCCACGTTGAGAACGTTTTTGGCCGACAACGCAGGTATCGGGCTTTGCAGCCGGCCGCAATAGAGCCGGTTATTGGGATAGGCTCTTAATCCTGCTGGCGGATTTTTATGCTTCTGGCGTGGGCGTCAAGGCCTTCTACCTCCGCTAAACGGATAATATCCTCGGCGCTTTCTATTAACATCTTTTTATCATACGCGATAATACTCGTTGATTTGATAAAATCATTACTGCTCAAAGCGCTGAAGAATCTCGCAGTCGTTCCAGTCGGCAGCGTATGGCTGGGCCCGGCCCAGTAATCGCCGACCGCAACCGGTGAATAATCGCCTATGAAAATCGCCCCTGCATTATCAATCTTCTCTGCGATTTCACTGCTTTCATCACCGCACTGAATCTCTAAATGCTCAGACGCAAAATCGTTTGCTTTTTCAACAATATCATCCATATTGGTAAACACAGCTATTTTGCTGTATTCCTTCAGGCATTCTATTGTTTCTTTTGCCCGGTCTAATTGTTTAACCTGTTTTTTGAGTTCGTCGAGTATTTTCTCTGCGAGTTCCTGTGAATCTGTAAAAACAACCCCGCTTCCCGGCGCGTGTTCCGCCTGGCTTAGCATATCCGCCGCAACCCATGCCGGATTGGCCCTGTCGTTTGCAATTATCAACACTTCACTTGGCCCCGCTATCGAATCTATATCAACCCCGCCAAAAACGATCTGCTTGGCTGTTTGCACCCACTTATTGCCCGGGCCTACAATTTTATCAACCTGTGGAACAGTTCCTCTTTCACAAGCCAAAGCTGCCACAGCTTGTGCACCGCCTATACGGTAAACCTCATCAATCCCTAATTCGTAGCAAACGGCTAAAGTCACCGGATGAATACTTCCATTGTATCTCGGCGGTGAAACTACAACAATTTTCTCGACTCTCGCTACCTGGGCTGGCACAGCCGTCATTATTACCGTAGATGGCAGAGGGGCTGATGCACCCGGAACACAGATACCCACTCGTCTTATTGGCGTATATTTTATCCCCGGATGTTTGAAGTTGCCGATGAATATTTCTCTCTGATATCTTCTCACATTCTCAATCGCCAGGCGCACCGATTTCAAAAGGCCTTCATCGATTTCATTGTGAGCTTTTTTCAAATCTTCTCCGGAAACCTTAAATTGCTCGGGTTTTAATTCAACTCCGTCATATTTTTTCGTAAATTCTGCGACCGCCTTATCCGGGTTCTCGTTAACTTCACGAACAATATCGAGTACTCTCTGGCGGTTATGTTCACTTTCCTTATCAAAACCACCAAATCTTGCTTCCCGCAAAAGTCTCCGGTGAAGTCCTTTAATTTGTTTACTGAAGTCGGGTTGTGATGACGATATTAGGATTTGGTCAAGTTCCATGTTCATTTTATGTCTATCATCAGTTTCCGAAATTGCCATGAGCGTAAACCCGAATAGCCCGCTGCAGCAGCAGGTAATATTCGCCTTTATATCTGGTAACAATTCCCGCTGTCTTAAACCTAACGGCCTCCGGTTCTCTCATTTGCAGTTGCTGCGCATGTTCTAATGCATGGCAAGGCAGCAGCCAAAATGAAATCCGCCTCGCATTTCTTCCGAGTGCATCGAGCTCTAATTTCGAATTTATCTCTTCTCCTTCAATAAAACCGATTCTGTCTGCTAACATGCTGTCAGACTCTAACACCAGCCCTTTTTCCAGCTCTTCGGTACGGATAATCCTTCTGCCCCCCAGTTTTTTTAGCACCTCATCCGGCAACCTTATAACATCGTTCGCCTCATTAAGGCTTTGTGGCGCCGACTGCTCTGGTTGTTTTGTCTCTTGCCGTTCGACTTTGCTCAGCGGTAAAAAATAAGTGGGAAATATAAAATTTTTACCTTTATACTTGGTCACTTTACCCCAAAGCCGATAGTCCCCGGAACTGCGCTTTTTCACATCGTATGTCATCTTTTCCAGCCCCGAAGATGGTAAAAGTTCGATAGCCGAACCTGTCTTCACAAAGAATCTGCCATCGTTGACATCCGCACCCAGTTCAAAAAGCCATCTGTCGTTGCTGTCCTGTGTTATTAATTTGCCGTCAATTCCTGCTAATAAAAAACCATCGCGCAAAGCTCCTTCACGAATTTTACCTGCACCAAATCCCGACGTCACAAAAACTACACTTATCAGGAATAAAACCATCACTACTACAATATGCTTGCTCATAATCCAATCAAATCCTCGTAATCAATTCTCTAATCTGCTCTGCTTCATCTACTTGATTGATAAAACCGCTGCTGCCGGCGTCATCTGATGCAATTAAATCAATCAACGCCTTCCAGAATCGTCCTAAAAGTATAATCGGTTTATCGCTTTCGAGAAAGCCTTTGTTTTTTAATTCCCAGACTTTTGCCAGTTCCAGAAGTGTCCCCGTCCCGCCGGGAAGCACTATATATGCCCTGCCCAGTTTTATCAGTGTATCAAGCCGCTCATCCAGCGAGCTGGTTACGATTTCACGGCTGACATATCCATTGGCTCTGCCCCTAAAAGCCGTACAGGTTACCCCAATGGTTTCACCGCCACCTTCAGTTGCTCCTTTAGCCGCCGCCTTCATCGTCCCCCCATATCCGCCGTTAGCGACTACAAAACCAGCCTCTGCCAGCACTTTACCCGCCCTGTACGCCATCTCATAAGCTGCATCACCAGCCTTTGCCCTCCCCGTCCCGAAAATCGTTATTACCTTCTCACCCATTCGTTTTTTTACTTGTATAACTCAGAAGACCCCCTGAAAGCAAAATCTCTCTATCTCTCTCGGTCAAAATCAATTTACCGAAAAACTCAAACGAGCCGCTCTTATCTAAAATCTCAATTTCCTCACTGCTTTTTATCGCTTCGAGCAGATTATCAATTTCCAACTGGTCACCTGCTTTGATTTTGTCGTAATCACTCGGCCGGGCAAATTCTATCGGTACTATGCAGAAGTTAATCAAATTTGCCTTGTGAATTCGCTCGATACTTTTGGCAATCACCGCACGAATGCCTAAATACATCGGGCAAAGTGCAGCATGTTCTCGTGACGAGCCCTGACCATAGCTTTCGCCCGCAACTATTACACCGCCAATACCCTCTCGTTTCAATTCAAGACTACGCTGGGCAAATGTCGGTTTGTCTTCTTCATTAAAACAATTAAAAACCACCTTTGCGTATTCCGGAACATTCGAACGCAGTTTCAGAAATACCCCGGCCGGCATTATATGGTCTGTCGTTATCTTATCCCCGCATTTAATCAAAACCTGTCCCTCCTGTTTATCTCTCAATGGCTGCGGCATCTCCGGCACAACAATTGTAGGCCCGCGCAAAACCTCTCCTTTTGCCGCCGCCTCCTCGCTCAGGGCTTTCTCAATCATATTGTCATCTATAATAAATCCACCGGGCTGCTCTATCCTTGGATATTCAATCCCAGGCAGTTTCGATAAATCACGCGGGTCGGTAATCCGACCGGTCAGGACCGAAGCAACCGCAGTCTCCGGACTAACCAGATAAATCTGGTCACCTTTTGTACCGCTTCGACCGGAAAAATTACGATTGAACGTGCGAAGACTCACAACACCATCGCCCGGAGAAAAACCCTGACCGATACAAGGGCCGCATCCTGATTCCAGAATCCTCGCGCCAGCCAAAATCATATCACTCAAAGCTCCGTTGTCAGCTAACATATTCAATACCTCTCTGCTCCCCGGCGCCACCGCAAATTCGACCATCTTATTTATCCGTCGTCCTTTTAATACCTTCGCAACCATCATCAAATCTGCAAAACTGGAGTTCGTGCAACTGCCTATCACAACCTGACCGACTTTAGTCCCTGCAATCTCAGCAACACTTTTCACATTGTCCGGCGAAGACGGACAGGCTGCCATTGGCTCAAGTTCCGAAAGGTTCATTTCAATGATACGGTCGTATTCGGCATCACTGTCGGCCGCTAATGGCTGATAGTCTTTCTCTCGTTTCTGAGCGGCAAGAAATTGTCTTGTCCGCTCATCACTGCCAAAAATACTCGTCGTCACTCCCAATTCGGCTCCCATATTTGTTATTGTCGCCCGCTGAGGTACCGACAACCTCGAAACTCCTCCCCCGAAATATTCGACTGCCCAGCCAACATTACCTTTTGTGGTAAGAATACTGAGTAGCTTAAGAATAACATCCTTGGACGCTACCCACTCGGCTAATTCTCCGGACAGTTTAACACCCAGTACTTTCGGACAATTCAGGTAGAAAGCCCCACCCACCATAGTAACAGCAACATCCAGTCCGCCTGCCCCGACAGCCAGCATACCAAGCCCACCTCCTGTCGGAGTATGGGAATCGCTGCCCAGAAGAGTCATTCCGGGTCTGCCAAACCGCTCAAGATGAACCTGATGACAAATACCGTTGCCAGCCCGGGAATGTTTGACACCCGCCTTAGCTGCTATTGTCTGGAGGTACAAATGGTCATTATGGTTCTCAGGACCAAACTGGCTCATATTATGGTCGATGTAGCTCACAGAAAGCTTCGTTTTAACCCTCTTTACTCCCATCGACTCAAAAAGCAAAAACGTCGTTGTTCCAGTAGCATCCTGGGTAAGAGTCTGGTCAATTCGGATGCCAATCTGCTCACCGGCAGCGATTTTGCCTTCGACAAGGTGACTGGTCAGTATCTTATAAAGAAGTGTTTGTCCCAATTTTACCCTGCTTTAACCAAATTCACACAACTCAATAACATAAATCCCGGCCAAAAACAAATCCAGAAATCCGGTATCCCAAACCCACGCCTAAGCCGGTACTTTCAAATTTCTCTTGAATTATCAATTATTTGAAGTCAATAATCAACAAAAAAGCGGCCTTGTGCTGAATCGCACAAGGCCGCTGAAAAATAACTCACCAAAAAGCACTCTTCCTTGGCTTTGGTCTCCCTTTACAATACAGATTCCTTTTCATCCGGCCGTAGAATCTAATGCTACTATTATAAGCCGATAGTGGTATCGCCTACCAAAACCGAATCCTTTTGATCCCAGGGAACAAATTTCGGATCTGCGTTGCCGGTGACACCTTGGCAACCCGGAAATAGTTCACCAACCTGTTTTTGCTCTTGGTTGGGTTTCTTAGCACCCCAGGGTTTCCAGATATTATCGTTGTCGATTCCTACATTTGCATAACGCTCGAAATCCACGTGCATATCGGCGAAAAGTACATTCTGTCCCTCACGTTGATGTGGAAAAGCATTACCCGTCTTGTCATCGTCAATGTATTTCTCAGGCTCGTGCGTCGTTGCGTTGGGATACTCGTAGGTTGGCGGCTCTTCATTACCCATGTAACCATCGACATAGTTCTCAGCGTTCTTATCAAAGTAAGGGCTTCTGTCCGCACAAACGGCGTTTCCAGGCCTGCTTACCGCTGTAATTGGATGACTTATTCCTGTTTGGACAGTGTTGGTTGGGTCAGCAAACTCATAAGGCAAATGATAGCTGTAGCTGCAATATTCGGCCGGATAGGAAGACCTATCTCCTTTCTTATGACTGCCGAAATCCCAAACTTCCGTAGGCTCTAAAGTTTCGTCCATTGCCTCATCGGAAACTTTAAAAATCTTCGCCCCTATATCCCCCTTGCAGTTAAACTGTTTCGGCTGAACATCGGCAAATCTCACCAGAAGATAAAGACTGGATGTTATGGTTGCAGCTCCTTGTCGGCCCATAAAAGCTTCGTCTCTGTACGTCTTTTCGAAGTCCTTTATTGTGCCAAGCTTTATCCACCTTTCATTTCTAAGCCCTGCAATTGGGTACGACTCATCGTTATCGTTGGAATAAATCAGCATCGCCTTGCCGATACCTGAAAGGTTCGTACCACAAACCATTCGATAGGCTATCTGCCTTACCCGGGCCAGGGCCGGCATCAATATGCCCATCAAAAGCGCTATGATCGCTATTACGACCAATAGCTCAACTAATGTAAAGCCTTTCCTTTTCATGATTTTTCTCCTTAACTTTTTTGAGATTCGCAAGCCAGATTGCTCTTAAGCTCACTTTAATTATGTTTTAACGAATAAATAACAAAAACACATCTTTTAAGCGAATCTCTTTGACCTGTATTCTTTTGCCTGAGAGCAACTGGATTAAATTCGATAATCTCTTTTACTTTTGCGTTCAAAAACCGGTAAATATTCAATGTTAAAAACTAACTAAAAATGCCATTTTTCCGGATAGGTAGGTTTAAGGTATGATAGTACGACTGAAATTATGATAATGGCAATTCAAATTATAATAAGAGCTTTCTAAACCTATCTATCACACTTCCGATAATAACATAAAAATGCTTTTCTGTCAAATAAATTTCGTCAAATTTATCTAATTTTCTTGAAATTTTTTATAAACCTTGAAAATCTGCAAAATTTCCTTAATATTGCCTGTTTTATCCCGCTAAAATTTGGAAATTCGCAGATTATGACTAATAATCACGTCAAAAAAACCGAAAAACTGTTAAAAAAGCACAATCAGCCCCATCTCCTGGCCTTTTATGAGCGACTGAACGCTGAACAAAAAAACAGCTTACTGGCACAAATCCGAGACTTGAATTTCCCAAAAATTGACGATTGGGTCGCTAATTTCGTCACAAATTCCGTTTCTAACGTAATAAAGGGCGATTTTTCCCCTGCACCATACTACCATTGCGAACCAATAGACTCAGACAACCGGCAAAAATACGCCAAGGCAACTGATTTAGGAAAAAAATTAATATCAACCGGAAAAGTCGCTGCCTTCGTCGTCGCCGGAGGCCAGGGTACCAGGCTCGGTTTTGAAGGCCCGAAGGGCAATTTTCCCATTAGCCCTGTTAAAAACAAAACTCTCTTTCAGATTTTTGCTGAATCTATCGCTGCCGCATCGCAAAAATACGATACTGCCTGCCCCTGGTACATTATGACCAGCTCTTTGAACCACGACGAGACCAAAGAGATTTTCCGCTCGAACGATTATTACGGCTTGGATAAAAAAAACATTTTTATATTTCAGCAGGGCACATTGCCTAATTTCAGTTTTGACGGCAAAATACTTCTCGCCGAAAAGGATACAATTGCCTGTTCACCCGATGGTCACGGCGGAAGTCTAAAGGCTCTTTACAAAAGCGGGGCGGTAGAGGATATGAAAAAAAGAGGAATAGAGTTTATCAGCTATTTCCAGGTGGATAACCCTCTAATAAACATTTTTGACCCTCTCTTTATAGGCCTGCACGCCATCGATAAAGCCCAAATGTCGTCAAAGACACTGGTCAAAACCGGCCCAAAGGAAAAGGTCGGAAATTTCTGTCTGCTCGATGGCAAGATAACTGTTATCGAATACAGCGACCTGCCGGATGAACTGGCCGAAAAACAAAATCCCGACGGCTCATTGCTTTTCAGTCTCGGAAGTATTGCTATCCATATTATAAATCGCTCCTTTGTTGAAAAACTAAACCACAAAGGTTTTTCTCTGCCACTCCACAGGGCGGTAAAAAAAATCTCGCACATCGACAACCATGGAAAAACAATTGAGCAGGACGGCGTAAAGTTGGAAAGCTTTGTTTTCGACGCCCTGCCGTTGGCTGCTAAATCAGTAATTTTACAAACACGACGAAGTCAGGAATTTGCTCCCGTAAAAAATGCCTCCGGTACCGACAGCATCCAAACCGCAAAAGAGATGATGGTTGCACGCTCCGCTGATTGGCTCGAATCAGCCGGTATAACGGTACCCAAAAAAGAGGATGGCTCAATCGATTGTCTAATAGAAATTGCACCGGCTTTCGCTTTGGAAAAACAAGATATAAAAGAAAATATCAGCCGGATACCCCGAATAAAACCCGGTGACAAACTATACCTCGATTAGAACCATATTCCTGCAAGAGGTGAGTTTTTTATGATGAATAGACGCCAATTTATTAAAGCTGCCGGCCTGGCAACTGCTGCTCTGACTCTTCCCGGATGCAGTGCCGACACAAACTTTTTTACACGCAGAACATCACCGACCAGACCAAATATTTTACTCATTATGGCCGACGATATGGGTTTCTCCGATATCGGCTGTTACGGCGGCGAAATCAACACTCCAAATCTCGACAAACTTGCAGCCGGAGGCATCCGCTTCACACATTTTTATAACGCTGCCAGGTGTTGTCCGACAAGAGCATCGCTTTTGACCGGCCTGTATCCTCATCAGGCCGGCATGGGAGGGATGGTAAATAACGGAGCAGACATAGGTCCTCCAGGCCCGTATCAGGGTTACCTTAATGATAAATGCCTCACCATCGCAGAAGTCCTGAAAAACGCCGGATACCAGACTTTTATGTCCGGCAAGTGGCACGTTGGTGAAAGCAGACCTCATTGGCCCACAGATAGAGGGTTTGATAAATATTTCGGCTTGATTAGTGGTGGCGCAAATTATTTTGACATCACAAAAACTGGCACAAAAAACAGAATACGGCAGATGGCGATTGACGACAAGCCCTATATGCCCCCGAAAGATAATTTCTATATGACCGACGCCATCACAGAAAACGCCATCAAACATCTCGATTCCTCTTACCAAAAAGAAAAATCTTTCTTCCTGTACGTCGCTTATACCGCCCCGCATTGGCCCCTCCACGCCCTGCCGGAAGATATCGCCAAATATAAAGGCACCTATCTCCCCGGCTGGGACAGCCTGCGAAAGAAACGATACGAACGACAACTCAAAATGGGTATGATCGACAAAAAATGGCCGCTCACACCGCGCGACCAAACCGCCGATGCCTGGGAAAATGTTCAGAACAAAGAAGAAATGGATTTGAAAATGGCCGTATATGCCGCTCAAATAGACCGATTGGACCAGGGAGTCGGCAAAATACTCAATAAAATAAAAACGCTCGGTCAGCAGCAAAACACTCTCGTTCTCTTCCTTTCAGACAATGGCGGCTGCCATGAAGGCGGACCGTGGGGTTTTGATTGGAGAAAAAACGGCCTCCCCCCGGGCGGAGTCGATTCATATATGAGCTACGGTCTTTCCTGGGCGAATCTCAGCAACACGCCCTTCAGACGTTATAAACACTGGGTCCACGAAGGAGGTATCGCTACGCCGTTGATTGCTTACTGGCCCGCGGTAATAAAGAACAAAAATTCTATAACTCATCAAGCTGGTCACATCATCGACATTATGGCAACCTGTGCCGATATCGCTCGAACAAATTACCCCGAAAATTATAATGGTCGCAGGATTACCCCACTGGAGGGAAAAAGTTTGCTGCAGATATTCAGGGGAAAAAAACGCAGAGGACATAAAACACTTTACTGGGAACATATGGGCAACAGGGCCATTCGCTCGGGAAAATGGAAACTCGTCTCCGTCAAAAAAGGCAAATGGGAACTGTACGACATCGAAGCCGACCGCTCAGAACTCAACGACCTCGCACAAAAATACCCAAAAAAAACTGAACAGCTAAAAACTATGTACCAAAGCTGGGCGAACCGTTGTGGCATCCGTCTTTAATGCATAAAAAACTGAAAAGACCGGAGAAATGGAAAAAAGACAGGTAGTCAGGCTTGCTTTCGACGGACAAAAAGTCCCCTATGTCCCCTGGTCCTGTGATTTCACCGTCGAAGCCGCAGATAAGCTAAAAAAGCATTTTGGCCGTGACGATTTACAGCGTGTTCTCGATAACCACTTTGTAACCCTTGGCAACGACATAGGTTTTTTTACAGAACTCCCCGATAACCGATTTCGGGATGTCTTCGGTGTCGTCTGGGACAGAAGTATCGATAAGGATATAGGAAACGTCGTAGGCTCCCTTTTGCCCCAACCCTCCCTGCAGGGATACGAATTTCCAGACCCCCTCGACAAACGCTTCTTTGAAGATATCCCCCAAAAACTCTCCGAATACGGTGATTGTTTCCGGGTCTTCTCACTCGGCTTCTCGCTTTATGAGAGGGCATGGACTATGCGGGGAATAGAAAATCTTATGATGGATTTTCTCGACCACCCTGACTTCGTCCACAATCTGCTCAATACTATCGTCGACTACAACATCGCTCAGGTCACCGAAGCCTTGAAATACGATATAGATGCCGTCTTTTTCGGTGATGACTGGGGACAGCAGACAGGCCTGCAGATGGGAGCGCCCCTCTGGTTCGAATTTATCTTCCCTCAGCTCAAACGTATGTATTCCGAGGTCAAAAAAGCCGGCAAATATGTTATGATTCATTCCTGTGGAAAAGTCGATGAGCTTTTCGATGACCTCATTAATATCGGCGTCAACTGTTTCAATCCGTTTCAGCCGGAGGTTATGGACGTCTTCGAAATTATGG